>Ga0208373_1000732_pt1 | contig 52178 bp, 61 predicted proteins | sample RifOxyC2_FD_184036 | JGI IMG/M metagenome (GOLD analysis project Ga0208373, IMG submission 184036) | Soil microbial communities from Rifle, Colorado - Rifle Oxygen_injection C2 (SPAdes) | ecosystem: Environmental > Terrestrial > Deep subsurface > Rock core/Sediment | place: Rifle, Colorado...
CACTCGGCTAATTTTTCTTCAAGGTTTTTTTTGTCTGTAACATCTTCAATTGCAAGTATTATCAACTGTACCGAGTCAATTTGCCTGGCGTTGAGCACCATTGTTTTCTCCCCGATTGTTTCAAAAACATGCCTAACCTCGTAATCTCTCATAGCTTTTTTATTCGGCAAAATGTCTTCCAGAAAATCCTTAAGTTCTGGAATATTCCACTGGCCATTTCCTAACTCATAAATAAGCTGACTTTCCGTTGCCCCCTTTGAAACTTGAAAGTTTTGGTAGAAAATCTGGTTTGCCATCACTACCCGCAAATTAGGGTCAAGAATTAAGAAGGATTCTCTGGCAACATCTACCAATGCTTCCATATAATGTAGAGCAAGCTCCCTAGATTCTTTTGCCTTGCCATTAGCTTTATTGTTTTTCATAAAATTATTTTTTTAATTATCTTGTAACGCTAATAGTCGCACCTTGCTCGGCATCGGGAGCAACGACCGTGATGCGACCGTTGGCGGTTTTTAGAATTTCATAACACACACCATTCGCGTTGCAGGTTCCGTTGGGATCAACCGGCATGCTGGTAATATACTTTTCGCTGGCAGTCAAGGCCGACAAATCTATGAGACCGGTGCACGTGCCGCCGGTTTTGCAGATTTCGGTTTGCGTGGTGGTGATGCTTGTCGGGAGTGTTCCGTTATTATCAATCGTGTATTGATACACGGCGTTCAGAATGGTATTGACATCCGCGCGGCGCTCCGCATTCCTTGTGTCCCCAAGTTGTTTACCCGGATTGATCGCTAAAATAACAATGCCCGCCAGAATCGCAATGGCGGCGACGACCAAGAGAATTTCTAACAAAGTGAAACCTCTGTAAGAAGTTTTAATACTTGACTTTTGACTCATGAATTTTTGGATGATAGATTTAAACATATAAGTTAATATACATTAATCCGCGACTTCCTGCCATGAAGTTACGGTAATGGTTGGGTTGATTTTACTGATTATGATTTTTACTTTCCGGACAATCGTTCCGACTGTGCCCAAAGCGGTTATGGTTCTGTTTTGTCCGCCTTGGCTTGTTACTGTGTAGTTGCATGTTCCTTGCCCTAGAGAGAGATTACCGTTGCCGGTGAAAGACATTGAGTCGCGGATTTGTTGCATAGCTTCTTCCGCGCAAGCGTTTGTAAGCGCTTTGGTTTGATTTGACTGTTCCAGCGCAAAGCTCGTTCGCGATGACCCAAGCCCGAGCAGGATCAGAGAAATGGTAATTGCGAGACCAACCGCGCCTATCACAAGCACGCTTATCAAAGTAATGTATCCGTATTGTGGTTGATTATAGTACTTTTTATATTTCATTGGAAGAGTCGTCTATGTTGATAATTACGGCTGACGCAGAGCGGCTGAACCAGTAAATGTTTTTGTGAAATTGTATTCGTTCCTGCCTTCGGGATTTACATTGGTGAGCGTAAATTGAATACGGATACTGCCAGGAGTGTTGGCTCGCGATAGATTTTGAAAAGTGATGGCTGACGCAATAATGCGTGAGTTTGTGAGCGGAATCACCGCACCAGCGCCTTCTTTGATGCGAATCGCGCCATCTGAAAGATCAAACACGGTGGGATCGTTTGCGGCTGTTATCACATCAAGCGTCAAAGATTGATCGCTCGCGCTTGGAGCGGGCGCAGTGATTACTTCGGCATTGCGCGCGGTTTGGGTGATGAGTTGCATTACTTGCAGTCCTTGTTGTTCCACTTCGGCAATGGTTTGGTTTTTAATGCGGGACTGCAAAAGAGTCTGTAAAAAAAGCGAGGTAATTAAAAGCATAACTGACGAGATGGCAACATAAAGAAGAAGCTCGATGAGAGTGAAGCCTGAATTAGCTTGTAGCTTGTAGCTTTTTAGATTGTAGTTTGTAGTTGGTAGCATATTAGTTTGTAGTTTTTCATTCACTGCTCACTGCGGTTTGATAACTTGCAGTTCTTGGGTGTTATCCGAACTTGCGACAAATGCGCGATCTAAACTAATCTCATACACTATCTGTTGCGGACTATTATTTATGTCCAGTTGTCCAAAAGGCGGCGGCGATCCCAAGCTCGCCGGATTTGAGAGGTCAATTATTTTCAAATCATTGCTGTTGTCGTTGGTCGCTAAAAAAGCATACACCCATGACGGATCATAAGAGATTGACCGCACATCAGCGTCAAGTTCCAGTGTTGAAGAAATGCCTGGCAATAAAGGATTTGTAATATTAATGCTGTACAGTTCCGGAGCGGCAGAGGCAACCCTGCCCGCAATGGCATAATTTCCAGCCAAAATAAGCGACTTGGCATCTGCGCCTCCATTGCCGAGATTGAGATCAAAAAACCCAACGCGCACTGGAAGAGTTTTTACGCTTATATCTACAACTTGAAACTCCGCGTTATTATCGTCTGATGTAAGATACCCGTAATTTCCGGCAATCTGAACATCGGTTGGAGAACCTGTAACAGTCGCAGTGCGGCCGATCGGGTTGCCGGGATTTGCCGGATTTGAAAGATCAAAGATTAAAAAAGGATCGCCGGCGGCGCGCGCCATATATAAGTACGTTCCGGAAACTGTGAGAGCGATTGCATTGGCACTGTTGTTTCCGCTGTTTAGAGCAGTGAGATCAACTACGGTAATCTTCCCTGCATTTTGAATCGCGGATGGATCGCTTACATCAAGAATCTGCAGTTCTTCAGAATTGTCCGTAGAAGCGATATAGGCGTAATTGCCGCTGATAACAATGTCATTTGGGTCGCCGTTCAAATCGCGAGAGCCAACCATGTTCGGGATTGCCGGATTTGAGACATCAAAAATATAAAATTCTTTGCCTCCGCTCTTGGCTCTGCCTAAATAAACATAGTTGTTTGCAAACGCAATTGACAACGCATTTGCGCCGCCGTTACCGCTGTTAGAAGTTGTAAGATCATAACTGGTCTCCAATGCCGGCAACGACCAATTTCCGATGCCTGATGCAAGCCAATTAGTAAAGCGCGTTGCAAACGAAACCAGCCCGATCCGCTGCGGATTTTGTTGCCACGAAACATTTGCCGTTACTGATTTTTTTTTAGCATCAATAGATGAAATTGTAAGTTGGCGCGTAAAAATGTCTGTCGCATCAGACGATCCGGACAAGTTCCATTGGTTGCTTGTCGTAGTCAAGCCATAAGCGCCGTCGGCGAGATTTGAAAAGTCCGCATCGCGGATATTTCGCACCGCTTCAAGCCCTTCTTCTGCTAGAAGCGCGGCGCGAGCGCGGTTTCCTGCAAGCGCGGTGGATTCTTCTCCATAGAGATATGCGCCGACAAGGGAGGTCACAAGCAAAATAAAAACAGAACTGGCGAGAATTACCTCTACCAGTGAAAAGCCATTACTAGTTTGTAGTTTGTAGTGAGTAGTTTGTAGATTTTTATTCATTGAGTTCATGAGTGAGCTTGTTTAACATGCGCATTACTTCACTAAGTAGTGCTTCCGCCCGTATATAATTCTTGTCCTCTCCATAGACAAGCCGTCTTGCAATTCTAATTTGAGTTTCGAGCTCGGCGCCAGAACCAAATGCATTTAGTAAAAAATTCCTAAAATCTTTCCGAGAGCTGCGCCTACTCCCTTCCGCAATATTAGAAGGGATTGAAACTGCCGCTCTTCGCATCTGCGAAGTTAAACCGTATATCTCCTCTTTTGGAAACTTTCCTGTCACTGTATAAATAGCAATCACCAAATCCATTGATTTTTGCCACACGATTAAGTTTTCATACGATTCTATTTTCATATTCTCTACTCACTACCCACTACAAACTACAAACTAATAACTGACCATTCCATTCGCATTGATTGTAATGGTTCTCGTTTCATTATTCATAGATGTAAGAGTGAGAGCGCCGGTGGTTTGCGGCAAGCCTGTGAATTTTGTAAATACATATTCCTGTGTTCCAGAGACGATAATGCTTGACGGCATATCAAACACTTCATCGTAAGCCGTGTCGCGCCCCTCGTAATTCACGCCCTTAAAAAGCGCGATGATCCCGCTTTGTGCCCGCGTTCCCCATGAAGTATCGCCGTCTGCGGCTTGCGCTAAAACCTGCGCCCGCCTCGCGGTTTGCGCAAAGACCGTTGCCGCGATATCCAAATCGTTTCTATTTTGAAACGATTGATAAACTGGAATAGAGATGCCGGCGATAATGGCGATCGCTGTGATGGAAAGCAATACCTCAATTAAAGTGAACCCGGCATTCTTCATGGCTATGGTGTAGGGCCTGCGTTAAACCCGCCAATCAAACTATAAATCGGCAAAATTACCGCGAGAGCCACAGCAACAACTCCGAGCCATACGATGACTAAAAGTATCGGCTCTAAAACAACGGTTAAATTTTTAGTGGTTGTGTCCGCTTTTGTCTCAAACATCTTGCCAATTTTTACCAGCGTCTCTGACAAGGTGCCGGATTGTTCGCCGGCTACAATTAATTGTTGAATCGGCGCCGGAATAAGCCGTCTCGCATTATGAAATGTCGCGAAACTTTTTTGAACTGAATTGCCGTCAGTAACCGAATCGCGTATATGCGCGTATAGTTTACGATACGGCGAAATCTCGGTTGCGCTCGCAAGCGAATCAAGCGCGCGGGTTATTGGCAAACCGGCTTCTAAAAGCGTCCCTAAAAGATACCCAAACCGCGCGATTTCTACTTCTTTAATAAGGCCGCTAACCCCTGGCAAAATAAATAACAAAAATTGTCCGATATATTTTGTTTTGGAAAATGAAAATATAAAAAAAAACAAAGCGGCCATTACAATAAAAGCCGCGGGCACAACTACTCCCCCATGTTCCCCAAGAAACGATCCTCCGCCAATCAAAATTTTGGTTATAAGCGGCAATTTTATTTTAAGTTGAGAAAATACCAGAGCAAGTTTTGGAAGGATAAACCACGCAATGCCGATACCAATAATAACGGTAAGCGAGAGCACAAAAATCGGATACATCATTGCGGAACGAAGTTTGGATTTAAACACGCGATCTTTTTCTTGCTCAACTGAAACAACTTTTAAGTTTTCGGTCAGATGCCCTGATTCTTCGCCAAGCCGAATTAACGAAACGCTATGCTCGGGAAAAAGCGCTGTGTTGGCAAGTGTTTTCCATAACGGGTAGCCGGATTCAATATCTGATTTCATCGCGGCAATGATATTTTTCATGCGGCGCGATCGCAGTTCTTGCGAGATTGCGCCAAGAGCGCCCATTATTGGCATGCCTCCTGAAATCAACATACTTAAATTTTCAACAAAATAATCGCGCTCTTTACCCAGAAATAGAGCCTGTAGCTTGTAGGTTGTAGGTTGTAGCTTTTTAGGATTGTTATTTATTTTTTTATTTGGCATATTCCATTGTTATTCGTGCTAAGAAGCTACTAGCTAAAAAGCTAAGAAGCTAGTTCTTAGGTGGTTCCGCCACGCGAAGCAGTTCCTCAACAGTCGTTACCCCTGTCTTTACTTTCTCAATACCGTCTTCAAAAAGAGTTTTTGAGCCTTCTTTACGCGCCAGTTTCCAAATTTCTTGCGCTGAAGGAGCGTGTAAAATAAGGTTTTGCATCTCTGGAGTAATCAGAATAAACTCAAAAATAGCGGTTCGTCCTTTATATCCAGTATCGCCGCATGCCCCGCATTTTTTTCCTTCATAAAAAGTAGTGGTTTTGCTCCCAAAGTATTTAGTAAGAACTCTTAGTTGAGGAGTGTTAAAATCTTTGCCGGATTTTGTAACACTATGCCTGCAGTGATCGCAAATTTTGCGCACTAACCGTTGGGCAACAATAATCTCCAATGTAGAAGCTAAAAGGAACGGCTGAATCCCCATGTCTAAAAGCCGCGGGATAGCGGTTGCGGCGTCGTTGGCGTGAAAGGTGGAATAAAGCAGGTGGCCGGTTAACGCGGCGTTCACGGCAATTTCCGCTGTTTCTTTATCGCGAATTTCTCCGACTAAAATAATATCAGGGTCTTGGCGGACGATAGAGCGCAAGCCCTTGGCAAATGTAAGATTTGTTTCTCTGTTTACCTGGATTTGATTTACCCCGAGCACCTTGTATTCAACAGGATCCTCAATAGTTGTGATGTTCACGTCCGGGCTGTTTACAATTTTAAGAAGCGCGTAAAGAGTAGTAGTTTTTCCGCTCCCCGTTGGACCAGCTACGAGAATCATGCCAAAAGGTTTTTGTGTGATTTGCTGTAGCAATGCCTGATGCGCCGATGAAAGCCCGAGATCACTAAGCGAAAATCCTTGCACATAAGCGGCAAGCACCCTCAACACCACCTTTTCTCCCTCAACGGTCGGAACAATTGAGGTCCTAAGGTCAACAACATTAGTACCTTTTTCGTATCGAAGCGATCCGTCTTGCGCGGAAAAATGCTCATCAATGCGCAAACCGCTTTGGATTTTGATGCGATTGAGAACATTTGCGTAGTGTTCTTTGGGAATTCGTCCGGCTTCGCGCAACACGCCGTCAACTCGGAACCGTACGAGTACATCTTTTTGCCGATGTTCAAAGTGAATGTCAGAAGCGCGATACACGATCGCATCGTCAAAAATTTCTTCCAAAAGCTCCGGCGCCACACGTCCTTTATTCTCAATAATTTTAGAAAAGCGAGTTTCAAGCGGCTTTTGGTAGTTGACAAAGCTCGCGGTAATGTCTTCGGTAAGCGAGTAGGCAATGTTTATTTTTTTGACGGCAAATATTTTTTTTAACGCCGGCAATAGTTCGGCGTTTTTTGGGTCGTCAGTAGTAACTGTAATACCGCTCTTTTCTTCTTTCAGCAGGACGACATTGTATTTTTTTGCAATTTCTTCTGGAATTTTCTGCACCTGCTCCTGCGACGGGAGCGCGGAGTTTAAGTCGGCATAAGGAATCTTAAATGATTCGGCCATTGCCTGCCCAAAAAGGTCTTTGGTAATGAGATTTTCTTGGAGCAGATACTCTATGAATGATGTTTGATGTGTTTTGGCAAAATTTTCCGCATCTCGTACGTCTTCTTCAGTAACATAGTTTTCTTTAAGGAGAATTTGCTTTACTGTTTTGTCATCAAATTTCATATTTTATAGATGAGTTATGTTAGCAACTCGGCTACTCTAAGAACAATGGTCGCGATCGGCGTATCGGATTTTATAAAAAATTCCAGCGCGCCGAGCGTTTTAGCCCGTTTCTCGTCATCTTCCTGGCTTAAGTTGGTCAAAACTATGACAGGCGTTTTTATTTTTTTTTCTTTGAGCGTTTCCAGTACAGTAAATCCGTCCATCTCCGGCATTATGAGATCAAGGAGAATGAGCGAGAATGTTTCTTTCTCTAGAATCTTAACTCCGTCTGCGCCGTTAAATACCGCCTTTGCCTCAAAACCAGAGTGCGTAAGCTTAAGCTCAAGCGCCCGCGCCATTGGCTTCTCATCTTCTATAATTAGAATTTTTTTCTTTGTTGACATATTATGAGTGTGATTCTACCAAGATATTTAAGGACACGCAATCAATGGAGTATCCTCATTGTGTTAAAAGTCAGATTTTGATGCCTCTTTAATTGAGGCAGGCGGTTTTTGAAAACTCTGAATTTATAACCATGCCAAAAATCTCCATCCACAAAAACCGCCTTCATCTTTTTCGGCAACGCAATATCTGGATTCCCGGGAGCTCTTTTGTAATGTCTCTGAAAATAAATTCTGTCAGCGCGTAACCTCGAGAACACTAGTTTTTCTATCTTGGTATTCTTCGAGCGAATGCGCGACATTATTTCGCTTCTTTTCCGTTTTGAAAATATGTCTACCATAGGTTTTATTGTCCTTCATTTGGACAGACAGCGCATTCGCAACCTGCCACATTAACACCGGGGGTATTGCGTTGCCGATTTGTCTATACGCCGCCGATTCGGAAACTGGGAATTCGAAGCTGTCCGGGAATGATTGTATTCTTGCGGCCTCGCGCGGCGTAAAACGGCGATAAAGCTCTTTGTTTGCCTCCACTAGCAAAACCGGATCCCTTGAATTTAAGCTAACTTTTGCCAAATGTGAAGTTACGGTAAGACATGGTTTATTCAAATCTTGGGCGAGGCCACGCTTCATATTGTTTTTCGCCCTTTTCATTCCCTCGACTGCCTTCTTTGAAAAATAGTATTTTTTATCGCGTAGCTTCAATTCGTCTACAACACTTCCTAGTCCCACCCAGTTTTTCTTTCCGCCGGTTTCCGAATGTGTCGCATCTGGAAAATTAAAATTAAAAGCAATGTCTTTGCGTATTCCTATCATAAAAACCCTTTCTCGCTTTTGCGGTATCCCGAAATCGGCGGCATTCAATAGTTTATGTTTTATAACATACCCCTGCGCGGCGAACTCTTTCTCTATGCTCTCGTATATCTTTCCTTCGTTCAAAACGAGCATGCCTTTCACATTCTCCGCGATAAAAAACTTTGGCTTCTTCGCACGAAGCAACAATGCCATTTTTTTGTAGAGCTTCCCTCGTTTGTCAAAAGGATTCTTGGTTGGATTTACCGTGCTGAAAGATTGACAAGGAAACCCTCCGAGAAGCAAATCAAAATCCGGCATGGTATTCGAGTCAAATTTTTCAATGTCGGCAACGACTGCCTCATATGAAAAATTGCGGTTGTAAGTTTCAACCGCCTTCGGGTCGTTGTCCAATGCAAAAACTATTTCAAACGGCAATTTCTCATAATTCTTTCCGAGAAACTGGAACCCCCCGACTATTCCGAGATCGGAACCGCCACATCCCGAAAATATTGAAGCAACTTTTATTTTTTGGTTCATAAAAATTATTTCGTATAAGATCCTGCCTGCTTCTTAACGATTACCCTGTATTTCAGGGGCTCGAGGATGATGTGGCCTTCCTCGCAACGCATCACAGGATTTTTTATCACGAAAACCGCTGGTTCTTTTGCGGTAAGGAAAACGCGGTATATGTAGTAGCTGTCCCCATGCGTCTTCGCGGTTTCCCATTCGTTGCCGCTCATTGGAAAGTAGGTGAGGATTTCTTCCGACGGCGGGAATGTCCGCTCTGTCGTTTTTACTTCGATAAATTTCTTTTTTGAAACATCATCAAATTCGAGGGACTGGATGTCATATCCGAGTGCGGTGTCGTTGGAAACTCGCCGGACCAGCCCGATCCTGTCGGGACGAATTTGATAAATCCTCTCCTTCTCATATTTTAGCACAACCAACTCGCCTTTGTCCCCGATCTCCTTCAAGTCCTCCTGCGTCGGCTCGGCCAACGCAGCCGCTTCTGGCGTTTTCTCTATGCCGGGGACTGGTATTGTGGGTATTTCCGTCCTTTCAATCTTGGCGGCCAGTTTTTCTTTCTCAATTTGGCTAACATCGCCGAACCAAAGGCCCCATTCGTATTGAAGCTGTTTTCTTGTACTCGTATTAGTGGCAAAGTCGCGCGGCACATTAAAAAACAATTCGCTCTGTCTTATGTAATCAATGGCTTGCCGCTCCTTTTCGTTCAGCCGGAAGCCGTTCTCGCCTTCTTTCAAAAGGCGAGCGAGTAGCATGTACCCCAAGAACTCGCGCCCATGCTGGGCTATTTTGCTTCCTCCCGCAAACCTGACGTGCCCGGATCTTAATTTGAGAAGAAAATCGAGAACTTGATGCGGCGACATTTTCCCGGACGTAACTCTCACGTCATTAAAGACGAGGTTTGAAATTTCATTTCCGTTAATCGAGAAATCCTGGCCGCATTTCTCAACGCCCAATACAAACAGGTCAAGAATAAACTTGGCAGGTTTGAATTGTGCCCCCGCCTCAATTTGTTTCGCTGTTTCTTGCGGCTTATTTATTCCATTCGGAAACTGGAAACGATGGCAAAAGGTTTTGAAAAAGAGGGGAAAATTCTGGCTCTCTACTAAAAGATTGGTTCTTTCGCTGGCCTGCACCACTCCGTCCGAGCCGACTGTAATCAGCCCGAAAAGTTTCGTCATCTCCGTCCGGTAATTCTTAATGGATTTTGCCGAGACGCTTCTCAATTTTGCGTATTCGCTGTCTATGAGGGTGTCAAACTGCTCCTTATCTTTTGGTGTGAAGCGCGAGACGAATTGCGTCAGTATGCTTAATTCGTCCTCAATTTGCGAAAGAATCCTGCCGCGCGGAAAGGCGCATCGTAGGAGGTACTTTGTGGGTGTTTGGTAGTTCATCATATGTATTTTAGCAATTTTTTGCCGATAGCGGCAGCGAGTTTTGGGGGGACGGCATTCCCGACTTGTTTCAAATGGCTTGCTTTGTTTTTTCCCCAAAAAACAAAGGTGTCGGGAAACGACTGTATACGCGCCGATTCGCGCGCGGTAGGTACGCGGTTGTATTTGTAATGGAATATGTGGTTATGTCCGGTATCAATCGTATAGCTCGGTTTTTTGCTATTCAATCTTGTCCACGCAATGTTTACTTTTCTAGTATCCCAAAGTTTCTTGGGAAGATTTTTATAATTCCCTCCGTCCGGCACCATCGCAATAATTCCCCTGGTCTTTTCCGTATGCACTATGATTTCGTGATTATAGAGGACATTGGAGCCGCGTCTTATTTCTTTTTGATAATCGTTTTCTGGGTCCGTAAGATACCCATGTCCGCCCGACACCGATTCTTCCGGCAAATCACTTATCGCCTCGGCGGCAGTTATCGGTTTTACTATCTTTTCCGCCGGAAATTCAAAAGCTGTTTCCCCTAGGAGTCCAACGAAAAATACCCTCCTTCTTTTTTGTGGAACTCCGAAATCGCTTGCGTCAAGAATTTTCCACTCGACGCGGTATTTGTGTTCTGAAAAGTCGGAAATTATTTTATCCCTGATCTTCCCGCCCTGCATGGAAACAAGGTTGGGGACGTTTTCCATAATGAACGCCTTTGGCTTGAGATAGGCTACGAAATCCACGAACGATTTGTACAGTTTATTCCTTGGATCGTCGGGGTTGCGTTTTCCGGAAATCGAAAATCCCTGGCACGGTGGCCCCCCGACAACGACTTCTATTTCACCGCGCTTAATACCAAACTTATTACAGATTTCGGCGGGCCTCTCTTTCGACAAATCGGCATTATAAATTTTTGCCCCCGGATGGTTTTTTACAAAAGTATCGAGCGCATCCTGCCAGTTATCTACGCCGAGGACTACCTCAAAACCGGCATCGCGCAGGCCGAAAGAAAGACCGCCGCAACCGGAAAATAGATCAACCACAGGAATCTTTTTTTGGCTTGCTTTTGATTTCATATTCCTATCCTTAAGTTGAGTTCTGTTTTGGTGCCCCCGAGAGGAATCGAACCTCTATCGCAAGCTCCGGAAGCTTATGTTTTATCCATTAAACTACGAGGGCGTGGTCGGGGTACCGAGAGTCGAACTCGGAATCTCACGCACCCGAAGCGTGCGCCTTACCATTAGGCCATACCCCGAAAGAAATGTATTCTATTTCATTTTGCGGGAATTCACAAGGTGTAGTAAGGTGTAGTATAGTTGCCGCATGACAACAGTAATCAAAAACGCGCGCGCTAGCGATGGGCAAATCACAGATATTTTCATAAAAGACGGTATTATTAGCGAGATTGGCCTAACAAGAAGCATCGCCGATAAAAAACTGGACGCAGAAGGCCGCCTTGTTATTCCGGGAATTATTGATCCCCATGTGCATTTCCGGATGCCTGGCGAGGAATATAAAGAGGATTGGGAAAGTGGCTCCATGGCGGCTATCGCGGGCGGCGTAACAACTGTGCTTGATATGCCAAACAATCAGCCGCCAACAACAACAGTGGAGCGGTTTTCAAAAAAAAGACGGATGATTGCCGGAAAATCTTATGTCAATTACGGGCTGTATATCGGCGCAACTGAAGACAATATTGATGAACTCATAAATGCGCGTGGGGCAGTAGGCATCAAAATTTACTTAGGGAGTTCCACAGGAGGCTTGCTTGTGCGCGATTATAAAGTGGTTGAGAGGATTCTTGAACGCGCGACTTGCGTTGTTGCCTGCCACAGCGAGGACGAACAGTGCCTACAGAAAATTCAAAATGCAAAATTCAAAATGCAAAATTATGGTACGGTTGCGGAAATTCATGATGCTATGCGGCCTGATGAGTGCGCAATAGAATCTGCGCAAAAACTTGTCGCGATTCTTCAAAAAATAAAAAAACCGCTCTATATTTGCCACGTCTCAAGCCCGGGGGAGCTTGCAGTTTTTCTTTCTGCCAAACAAAAAGGACTGCCGATTTATCTTGAAGCCACGCCGCATCATCTATTTTTGGATATACAGAATTCAGATCAGCTTGGAAATTTTGTTCGCGTAAATCCTCCGATTCGTTCCGCCTCTTCCAGATTGTCTCTCCAGAACGCGCTGATAGAGGGGTTTATTGATACGATTGGTTCTGACCACGCGCCTCACACTATAGACGAGAAGAACCGTTCATACACTGATTCTCCTTCAGGAATGCCGGGAATTGAAACTATATTGCCGCTTATGCTTGACTTTGCGCGTCTTAAAAAATTTACCATACAAAACCTGATCCGATGTATGTGCGAAAACCCGGCGCGCATTTTTGGCATTGAACGACGCGGCGCAATCAGACAGGGATATTTTGCGGACATAGTTATTGTGGATCAGGATTTGACGAGAGTTGTTGAAACCAATAGAATGTATACAAAATGCGGTTGGTCCGCATTTGCCGGGCGTTCCATTACCGGATTCCCGTACGCAACGATCGTGAACGGAGAAATCGCGTTTCTTCGCGGTCGCATCGTTGGGAACCCTGCTGGGCGAGACGTCATGGCGCGTAATTAAACACACATATGAAAAAAATTCTCATCGTTGAAGACGAGCAGAGTCTGCTAAAACTTCTGTCTATTACATTTAAGACAGACGGATATGAAGTTATACAGGCTATCAACGCAGACGAGGTATATAAAGGTCTTGAACAAAATCCAGATATTATTCTTTTAGATATACTGCTTCCTGGCGAAAACGGTATAGTGATACTTGAAAAAATCAAAAAAAATTCTAAAACGAAGCATATTCCTGTTATAATGCTCACAAATTTCAACGAGCCGGAGCGTTTTGCAAAAGCAAAGAAAAAAGGAGCCATTGATTATCTAGTAAAAAGTAGCAATGATCCCACAACAGTATTACATAAGGTTAAAAAATATCTTGGCGATTCATGAGAGAGAACAATATCTATCCTATATTGCTTATTAGCGCAAGCGCGGCAAGCATATTGTTGTGGGTCGGCGTTGTGATTTTTATAGGACCTGATGAATTAGGAGTCCTTGGGGTGGCGCTTTTTCTTTCCGCTTTTGGATTTGCTATTTTTTCATCACTTCTTGCCTGTTTTTATTATATACACATACACGCGAATCGCGCCTCAAGTCCGCCGTTTCGGATTTTTCACCGGATGTTTCGTGAAAGCGGGCTTCTTACCGGAGTTGTGATTATTTATCTGATCCTTGCTCATTTTGGAATTGGAACCTTTACAAATCTTGGCTTACTTCTAGGAATTGCAATTGTAATTGACGCTATTTATATCTTTTATTATGATAGACGACGTCGCGCAAAAATTAGCGAATATTAAGACCAAAGCAGTTGCGGAATTTTTCTCTCTTCAAAATGATGCAGAGATTGAAAAATGGCGGGTGAAGTATCTTGGGCGAAAGGGCGCGTTAAGCGCTCTTTTTGAAGAGATTGGCAAGTTTAGAACTGAAGAGCGACAATATCTTGGAAAAGCGGCAAATGAACTTAAAAAAGAACTTGAAGAGAAGTTGCGCGCGGCAAGTGATCGGACGAAGTCTCACGGAAAGGGTGAAGAAAGTTTTGACGAAACAGCTCCTGGAATTCCGGTTCCGCGCGGCACCAAACATCCTTTAACACAGTTCACAGACAGAATATGCGCTGTGTTTACGTCAATGGGCTTTGAGATTGTTGAAGATCGGGAAGTGGAAAAAGTGGAATATAACTTTGATAAACTGAATATGCCTGACAATCACCCTGCGCGCGATATGTGGGATACGTTTTATATTAAATCCCAAATCCCTCCCGCAAACGGGATGTTCCATGAAGTGGTTTTACGCACGCATACTTCTCCGGTGCAGTTACGCGCAATGGAAACTCGCAAACCCCCGGTGCGGTTGGTAGTGCCGGGGAGATGTTACCGTCATGACGCCACAGACGCCTCGCATGAGACAGGTTTTTATCAATTAGAAGGACTAGTTATTGATAAAGGCGTATCAGTTGCCAATATGATATATGTGCTTGACAGTGTTTTGAAAAGGCTTTTTGGAAATTTTGTCAAAATTCGCATCAGGCCAAGCTTTTTTCCTTTTGTTGAGCCGGGTCATGAGATTGATATGTCCTGTATGATCTGTGAACAAAAAGGTTGTTCAGTGTGTAGCAAAACAGGATGGCTTGAAATGATGGGTTCTGGAATGGTGCATCCGGTTGTTTTGAATAACATGGGAGTTGACAGTGAACTATACACAGGTTTTGCATTTGGAATGGGTATTGATCGCTTGATGATGCTGTATTACGGAGTGGATGATATACGGCTTTCATATAGCGGAGACTTACGATTTTTGAAACAGTTTTAACCTATGAAACTCTCTTTCAACTGGCTTAAAGAATATGTAGATATTTCAGCCTCTCCCGAAGAATTATCGGAGAAATTGTCGCTTTCAGGTACTGCGGTTGACAGCTTTACAAAACTCGGAGCAGATATAGTTTTTGAGCTGGCGGTAACTCCAAACCGCGGCGATTGCTTATCAGTCGTTGGCATTGCGCGAGAAGTGGCTCTCTTATTTCAGAAACCTATTAAAAAATTGGTTGGCAAGGTTACGTACAAAATACAAAATGAACGTAACGAACATATCCATATTGCTGTTCAAGATCTCACTGTCTGCCCCAAATTCTGCGCTCTGTGCTTAAAAGGAGTTACTGTTCAACCCTCTCCATTATGGCTTCGGGAACGGCTTCAAACAATCGGAGTTCGTCCTATAAACAACATAGTTGATGTTACAAATTATATTATGTTTGACCTCGGGCAACCTCTTCACGCCTTTGACGCGGCAAAAGTCGCTGATCAGTATATTATCGTCCGAAGCGCAAAAAACGGTGAGAAATTGATAACTTTAGACGGCAAGACGCGAACATTAGATGAGTCCGTACTAGTGCTCGCAGATACAAAAAAAGCGCTGGACATTGCCGGGGTTATGGGTGGTAAAGAGAGTGAAGTTATTGAAGAGACAAAAGACATCATCCTTGTCGCATCTGTGTTTGAGCCATCAGTTATCCGCCGAGCCTATCGTACACTTGGCCTCCGAACTGAAGCCGCAATACGGTTTGAAAAGGGGATTGACTGGCATAACTTGGAGCCATCGTTGCAAAAAACAGCAGACATGATTCAAGATGTTTGCGGCGGAATTGTTAGCATTGGTATTGTAAAAGTTGCGACCAAAGATCCGAGAGAGATTGAGTTTGATGTGCAACTTAATTACTTAAACATGCTGTTAGGCTATGAAATAAAAGAAACAGATATAAAAGCAACGCTTGTCGGCCTCGGCATAAAAATTTCAGATAAAACAAAAAATGTGTTCACAGTTTCAATTCCGTCGTGGCGTCATGATATTAAGATTCCTGCGGATATTGCCGAGGAGGTTGGACGTATGCGAGATTATAACGCAATTCCGCCAGTTCCTTTGAATGGCGTTATTGCGCCGCCTCCAATAAATCGGTTGTACGATGCAAAACAAGCCACAAGAACGCTTCTTGCTAGCACAGAGTTTAACGAAGTCTATACGTATTCATATTATGGGAAGAAAGAGGCCGAATTTATTGGCGGAGCCGCCAGTCATGTTGAGGTAGAAAATCCGATAAGTCCTGACGAACAATATCTCCGTCGCTCACTTATTCCGCTTTTACTTAGGAAAGCATCAAGCAACCTTCGTTTATTTGACGAAATTAAAATTTTTGAACTTGGCACAGTCTTTGAGCCAGATTCCGTACTTCCAAAAGAAAGTACTATGTTAGCGGGAGTTGTTGCATATAAAGGAGCCGCACTTTATGATCTCTATCGTCGTCTTAAGGGGCATCTTGAATATCTTTTTACAGAGTTAGGGGTTATCGCGCTATCTTACAAAAAAGAAAACAATAAGATCCTTATTAACCGCGAGGGCATTGATATTGGCTGGATTCGCGTGATCAGTCCTGATGATGAGCCGGAATATAAATTTCGCCAAAACATTGCCATGTTTGAATGCGCCATAGCGCCTCTTCTCTCGCAGGTTTCAAAAAGGTTGCGTTTTGAGCCGATTCCAATTTATCCCTCTGTTACGCGCGACATCAATTTTATTATTCCTGACACTGTTCGCTACATAGATATTGTAAAAATCACTGAAAAATTCTCTCCACTTCTTTCCAATGTCTCTCTTTCTGATGAGTTTCGGCTGGCGGATGGGCGCCGAAGCATTACATTGCGATTTGTGTATTCGTCTTTGGAAAAAACACTCACAAGTAGCGAGGCTGATGCGGTTTCTAGCGAACTTACCGTATTACTAAAGAGCAGATTGAATTTTGAATTACGAGTATAATTTCTATGAATGAGCAAATAACCGAGCGAGCAATCCGCATTGAATGCCTGCGGACAATGGAATCGCGTGGTATTGAGCCATACCCTTCAAAAACAGCTCGGACGCACACTATCCGCGCGGTTTTGGATGGCTTTGATCACTTTTGCGCGAGCGCTAACATTGTTACGATTGCCGGGCGGATCATTGGGTTAAGAGAACACGGAGGCTCTTTATTTGCTGATTTAGAAGACGGAACAGGCAGAATGCAGATATATCTAAAGAAAGATGAGCTTAAAAATATCAAGATAACATATGAAGATTTTCTGAATTTTGTTGGCATCGGCGATTTTATAGAAGTTACAGGCACGGTGTTTCAGACAAAAGCCGGAGAGCGGACAGTGCTCGCGTCGGCGTGGCACCTTATCAGCAAGGCAATTCTTGGAACCCCATCGCGCTGGTACGGAATTCATGATGCTGAAACGCGTCATCGCAAACGTTATTTGGATTTTTTACTCAATCCGCCCTTAAAAGAGATGTTTGTTCGTAAAGCGCGGTTTTGGAACAGCATGCGTGAATTTTTGATTGCGCGCGGGTTTATTGAGGTATACACTCCAGTTTTAGAAACCACAGCCGGCGGGGCTACTGCGAAGCCATTTATTACTCGCCACAACGCCCTTGATATAGATGTATATTTGCGGATTTCAACTGGTGAACTCTGGCAAAAACGGCTCATGATTGCGGGATTTGAAAAGACATTTGAGATTGGCCGCCAGTTTAGAAATGAAGGCATTGATCATGAACACTTGCAGGATTATACTCAAATGGAGTGTTACATGGCGTACGCGGATTATTCCCACGGTATGGAATTAACGCGAGAGCTTATCTGCCATACCGCAGAGCAGACATTTGGAACGCTTGCATTTACAATCGGAGAACATGCGATAGACCTTTCTCATGAGTGGGAGAGAATTGATTTTACCGATGCGATAAAACAACAGGTTGGCATAGATGTTTTACATGCAAAAAATACAGATCTGCAAAACAAATGCGACGAGCTTGGTGTTTCCTCCGAAGCGTATGCTGATCGCGGGCGTTTGATGGATTTATTGTGGAAGTACTGCCGGAAACGCATTAGCGGCCCCCTTTATATAATTCATACGCCTGTAGAACTTTCCCCGCTTGCAAAAAAGAGCGGAACGAATCGGCAAGTTACTGAACGTTTTCAGCTAATTTTAGCCGGGAGCGAGTTATGCAACGGATACAGCGAGTTAAATGATCCGCTTGACCAGCGAGCGCGGTTTGAAGAGCAACAGAGGATGCGGGACGCCGGGGATGAAGAGGCGCAGATGCTGGATGAGGATTTTGTTGAGGCACTGGAATACGGCATGCCGCCGGTGTGTGGGCTTGGCATTTCCGAACGGTTATTCGCGTTTTTAGAAGGAAAATCAGTGCGGGAATGCACGATGTTTCCATTACTCCGACCATCGCAAACAGAAAAACCTTTACAGAAAGAAGTTGAGATTAAAGATATTGGGATTACGCGTGAGAAGGCGTTAGAACTTTTGCATGAGTATGTCAAAAATCCCAACCTCATTAAACATAATCTTGCGGTAGAAATTCAGATGCGCGCTTTGGCAATATATTTTCAGGAGAAGGGGATTGCCAATATCAATAAAGACGCATGGGCAATGGCAGGACTTCTGCACGATATGGATTGGGAGATAACCGAGAGTGAGCCGCAGAAACACTCCATCATGACTGCCGAGATATTGAACAAAATTGGTGTTCATCCCGCAATTGTTGAGGCAATCAAAGTGCACAACCACACGCACGGGTTAAAGCCCGAGACTCTAATGCAAAAAGTATTGTATTGTGCAGAAGAACTAACCGGGCTTGTTGTTGCCGCGGCACGGGTTCAGCCGGATAAAAAGCTGGCTTCAGTTGATATTCCGTCAGTCATCAAAAAATTCAAGGATAAGGCGTTTGCGCGAGGAGTGAATCGGGAAATTATCTTAAAGTGCAAAGAATTTTTAGGCATGGAGCTTGACGAGCTTATTTCTTTGACTCTTCTGGCAATGCAGGCGCGTGCAGGGGAGTTGGGGTTGTAGTAACGTAAATATTTCAGCGTTTTGCCAAGGAGGTGGTATAGCGGCTGAAGAATCAAAAAATATGATTAAAAAAGTATTGTTTTTCATCGGAGCATTATTAGTTTTAAGCGCGTGCAGTCATACGGTAACCAAAAAGCCAGAATCCAAAAAGGAGGGGAGTGCCAATTTGAATGTTCCTTTTGCGATGAAGGATAACCAACCAGTTGCGCTTGGGGAAGATACATTAACAGTGATGAGCATTGCGGATAGTCGGTGTCCGTCTGATGTCCAATGTATTAGCGCTGGTGAGGTCAAGGTCGAGTTTGCCCTTATTCGTGGGGATATCGGAATGGGTGTTACGGAGTTGATTTTGCCTTCAAAACAAGAAGGTACGATTGGTTCGTATGTTGTCAAACTCATTGATATTGGTCCATATCCTCGCGAGTCTCAGGTGATAAAACAGGATGATTACCAAATTCAGGTGGTGATTTCACAGTCTGTGCAGGATGGAGCTTCTTTAAGCAATGTTCCTGTACAACCTGTACAAGAAGATGTAAAAACACAGCAGATTTCTGCAGTTCTAAAAACCACAAAAGGCGATATTACAGTTGAACTGTTTCCAGATCGCGCGCCGATTACGGTGGCTAATTTTCTTAAGTTAGCTGGGGAAAATTTTTATGACGGCGTAAAATTCCATCGCGTCATTCCGGACTTTATGATTCAAACTGGAGATCCAAACTCTAAAGACGACGACTGGAGCGATGATGGCACTGGAGGGCCGGGATACACATTTGCCGATGAGGTTTCGCCGGCGGATCAATTGGTGAAGGGGACGGTTGCAATGGCAAACTCCGGCCCAAACACCAACGGAAGCCAGTTTTTTATTGTTACCGCCGAATCCACGCCGTGGCTAAATGGCAAACACACTATCTTCGGGCGCGTAACAGAAGGTATCGAGGTTGTTGAGGCGATTTTGCGCGTTGAAAAGGATGCAAAAGATCATCCGTTGAAAGACGTGGTGATTGAGGATGTGGTGATTAAATAATTTTTTCCATTTATGCTCTCCCTTAACCTAATCCGCCAAAATCCAGAGAAAATCAAACAAAACAACCGCATCAGGAAATGCGCGGTTGATGTTGATGAAATTATCGCGCTTGATGACGAACGCAGAAAACTGATTGCCGAGGCAGATGTACTGCGGGCGCTGGTAAACGAGGCGAGCATGGGAGGGAAGCCGAGCATGGCAGAGATAGAGCGGCTTCGTGAAGTTAAAGCAAAAATTACGAATTACGAATTACGAATTACGAATACAGAAAACGAGCTGAACATACTTTTAGTTCAGTTGCCAAATATCACCCACGAATCAGTGCCTGTTGGAAAAGACGATACCGAAAATGTTGTGTATAAAAAATGGTCTTCGAGCGATCCGGAGAAGGGGAGTATCAAAAAACCAAAATTTTCTATAAAGCCGCATTACGAGATTGGCAAAGCGCTTGATTTAATAGACGAAGAGAAGGGCGCGAAAGTAGCCGGATCGCGGTTTTGGTATCTTAAAAACGAGCTTGTGTATTTAGAATTTGCGCTTCTGCATTACGCGCTTGAATTTTTGAAAAAAGAGGGGTTTACTCCGGTAATTCCTCCGATGATTGTGCGCGAGCGCGCTCTGTACGGAACAGGATTTTTTCCGGCAGATGAGCATGAGATTTATCGGCTTGCAAATCCAGAATTTACTGTAGAAGGGGAGAATATAATATCAAATGTTATTCCATCATGGAACGACCCTAAACAGTTTTTGATTGGCACGGCAGAAGTTCCGCTCGCCGCTTATCACGCGGATGACACGCTTGATCTTTCAAAACCGTTAAAGTATTGCGGATTTTCCTCGTGTTTCCGCAGGGAAGCCGGAACGTACGGCAAAGATATGAAAGGAATTTTGCGCGGGCATCAGTTTGATAAAATTGAAATGTTTATCTTTGCAAGCGAGTCCGACAGTTGGCAGGTGCATGAATACCTCCTTTCCCTCGCGGAGAAATTTTGGCAGTCCTTTGAGATCCCGTATCGCGTTATGCTTATGTGCTCGGGCGACATCGGAGCGCCGAACGCTAAAAAGTATGATATAGAAGCATGGATGCCAGGGGAAGGCAAGTATAGAGAAATTGTTTCCGCATCAAATGATACTGATTTTCAAGCGCGACGGTTAAACATCAAATATAAAGACACAGACGGCAAAAAGCAGTATGCCAATACTTTAAACAGTACGCTTATTGCCATCGGCCGCGCGCTTATCGCTATTATCGAAAATTGTCAGACAAAAGAGGGGAGTGTTGTGATACCGGAAGCGCTTAAGCCGTATATGTTTGGATTAACAACCATAATCCGTAAGAAGTAAATCGTATTGTTTTATGCCTCGCCGCGATTATTCAAAAAAATCGCATGTTTACAAAGCGCCGCGTATGCATGTGCGGCGCGATAAAGTGAAACGGGAGATTGTGAAAAAGCGCGTGAGGGCGTTTTTTTTTAGCATCATTTTAGCTGGCTTTATCGCTGTCTTCGGATACTGGATTTTTTTCTCGCCTATTTTCATGATTACTGATTTTGTTGCGCAAGAGGAGACTCAAGAAAATGGTCGGGAAAATTCCTTGAAAGATGAGGTAAAAGCATCTGCGACAGAGTATCTTAACAAGCGGATTTTTTTAATCCTGCCGCGGCAAAACTATTTTCTTTTTTCAGCAGAAAATTTGAAAACTAGATTAATTCAAACACATTTTAATTTTCCGGTTGAAGAATTTACTGTGCAAAAGAAATTTCCCAGGAGCGCGAGCGTTATTTTTAAACGCCGCGTGTCGCGTTTTGTCGTTGTAACTCGTCATGAAATTCAGGATGAGGAGAGCATGAAAATAATAGAAAAGGCATATCTTGCGGATTCAAGCGGGGTGGTAGTTTCTGCAGATGTTTCGCCCGCACCACCTAATCTTCCGCGCATTATTCTTCTGACAACCGCAGAATTTGCTAAGTATGACCTGATTCTTGATGCGCCAAGTGTTCTCGCAGTGTTGTATCTTATTGATAATTTAGAAAAGAATAGAGACGCATCAACCAATCCGGCGCCAGAAGTCAAAGAGATTGAGATACAAAAAGATCGCCCGGATGAGTTTATTGTTAAAACTGAAGATGGCTACAGTATTTATTTTACGCTCCAGTATGATTTGACAAAACAGATTACATATTTGATGAATTTACTTCTCAAAATAGGGGATATGGGGAAAGATGTAACCTATATTGATTTAAGAGTTGACAATCGCGCTTATGTATGTTGTAATTTATCAATTCAATAACTATTTTTGATGTTATGTTTAATCGTTTATTTGTACTTCTTATATTTGTTTTTATCGGTATTCTTGGAGCGCTTGTGTTTGCGTTCGGGGAGGAGTTTGCAGAGAAGATACTGCCTATTTTCCTTATTGCGATAGTTCTTGTCTATATCTTTCTTAGTTGGTATTTGGGATATTTTTTTTCTACACAAAAACCGCCGCTTGAACTTGTTATAGCCGCCGCAGTAGGAATTGTGATTGCTTTTATGAGCGGGTATTATATGGGGAGGTAAGTGAGTTTATAAGGAAAGTTGGGATGTTTGTGGAAAACTTTTAACGTCGCTTTACATACATAAAACGACGTTGAATTGCAACCACGAAGTTTTCCGGGTATTATTTTTATATGTCTGCCGACAAAGCTATCATTAATCATGTAAGCGATTTTCTTGAGTTTTGCGAGGTTGAAAAAGGCCTCTCCTCTGCCAGCGTAAAAAACTACCACCTCTATCTTAAAAATTTTACAGCATGGCTCCGAGGGGTTCAGATTGCGGACTTGGACCCGACAAAGCTTGACCGCCAGCATATTTGGGATTATCGGCTGTATCTATCTCGTAAAAGAAGCCATAAAACAGACGGAAATCTCAATAAAAATACACAGTATCGGTATTTGTCTGCTTTAAGGTCGCTTTTGAAGTATTTTAAGAAACGCGAGATTCCTTGCAACATATCTTCTGATGATATTGATCTTCCCCGCACTTCAAAACAAGGCGCTACGATCAAGTTTTTGACCATAGATCAGCTGAAAAAATTTTTGGAGACGCCGGACACAAAGACTCATGCCGGATTACGCGATCGCGCAATAATTGAAGTTTTTTTTTCAACAGGCATGCGCGTTGGCGAAATTGTAAAACTAAATCGCAAACAATTTAATGTGCCTTATTTGAAGCAAAATCAAATACAACATCTTGAGCTTTCAATCAAGGGAAAGGGAGGTAAAATACGGAACATATATTTTTCTAAACGAGCCCTTCTTTGGCTTATTCAATATCTAGAAAACCGTACAGAGAATTCCGACGCGCTTTTTGCAAGTCTAAGCAATAATAAAAAAAAAGACGCGGCTTTGGATCGGCGTCTCACAATTCGTTCGGTTCAAAGGCTTATTGAAAAATATCGTTTGCTTTCAGGCGTTCCGGTTCCGGTAACTCCGCATGTACTGCGCCATACGTTTGCGACACATCTTCTCTCTGAAGGCGCTGATCTGCGCACTGTTCAGGAGCTTTTAGGACATGCCGATGTATCCACGACTCAAGTGTACACGCATGTTACAAATCCGCAGTTAAAAGAGGTGCACCGGGGGATTTATAATCAACTGTAAAGAGATTTATAAAGATCAAAACTTTCTTGCAAAAAATCAGTCATCAGTTTGAAAAAGGCCGTGTCTTTTGGATTTTGATGAAGCGCTTCAAGAGAGTTAATATACTTTGCTCGGCGGTCGTTTTTTACGATTATGATCGGATACCCTTCTGAAAGAAGAAGCAGGTTCATTAGAAGCCTCGCAGATCTGCCGTTACCGTCTGTAAATGGGTGAATATGCGCGAGGCCAAAATGCGCGAGGATCGCGCGGCGCAGGCAGTCATTTTTGATGCCATTTAGAAAATCAATCAAAATGTTCATAAGTTCCGGAATTTTTATATAATTTGGCGGAACAAATTCGCTTCCGGAGATGTACACTGGCATAGTGCGGTATCGCCCGATGCCCTCTGCGTATTCTTTTTCTAAACCGTTTTCAAAGTGGCGAAAAATGAGCCGATGGATTTCAAGGATTATTTTTTCAGATAGCGTATGCGCGCTCTGGTAAATTGATTTGATATACCGGTATCCGTCATCATATCCTTTTATTTCCAAATGATCTTTGAGCGGTTTTCCGGACACAGTCAGCCCTTTTTGCAAAACGAGCGCAGTTTCGCCTAACGTAAGCGAGTTCCCTTCTATTGCGGTAGAATTGTGCACTTCGTCCACTTCCAGCCTTCCTTCCAAACTTTTGAGCGCAAGCGGCGGAAACGGCCGATGCGCGTCTAGTTCCCGCTTTTGTTTTTCAAAATGAGTTATATCAACAGTTTGCCATGCGGTGTAGATGGTTTGGAGTAGTGTTTGGAAGTCGGATAGATATGGTTTTATGTTGTCAGACATGATTTTTATACTTAAGCGAGCGATTTAGTTGTTTGTTGTAATCTTAATATGTAGCTCCTTCAACTGTTTCTCCTCAATCTCGCTTGGCGCGTCAAGCATAACGTCTCTCCCCTGCCCGTCTTTGGGGAATGCGTAAATGTCGCGGATGGATGTGGCATCCAATAGCACCATTAACAAACGATCAATTCCAGGCGCGTTTCCTCCATGGGGCGGAGCGCCGTATTCAAAGGCGCGGATCATATGACCAAATTTTGTGTTCACCTCCTCGCGCGAGTAGCCGGCGATTTCAAACGCTTTATACATCGTTTCAGGATTATGGTTTCTGATAGCGCCGCTTGTAATTTCAAAGCCGTTACAAACCAAATCGTACTGGTGCGCGAGGATTTCAATCGGCGGCTTTGTCTTTAACGTTTCTAACCCGCCTTGCGGCATAGAAAACGGGTTGTGCGCAAAATCAATTTTTCCCGGCTCCAGTTCTGACGGCTGGTACATTGGAAAATCAGTGATCCAGCACCACGCGGCTTTTAATGGGTCTTTCAAGCCTAAACGCCTGCCGCACTCATCTCGCACAGCTCCCAAGCTCTTGCAGACCATCTCCCACTCCCCTGCTCCAAAAAAGACAATGTCGCCATTTTTGCACCCACCTACTGCCGTTAAAATTCCTGTAATCATTTCTTGGGACAAAAATTTAAGTATCGGCGATTTTGGAGCGTCTTCCATAATGATATACGCGAGGCCCGATGCGCCTTTAGATTTTGCAAGTTCTGTAAGTGTATCTATATCTGCTCGCGAAAATCGCGCTCCTTCAATTTTCAGAGCATGGACAACACCTCCTGCATCTCGCGCTTTATCAAAAACGCGAAATCCAGAGTTTTTAACAACCACTGTTATAGGAGTAATCGGGAAATCAAAGCGCAAATCCGGTTTGTCGCTTCCGTAGCACTCCATTGCCTGCCGCCACGGTATGCGCGGAAAGGGCTTCGCCACAACATTTTTTTTGCTAAATGTTTCTGTAAGTTCAATCATAAGCGGCTCCATTATCGCAAAAACATCTTCCTGATCAACAAAACTCATCTCCATGTCAAGCTGATAAAACTCGCCGTAGTGGCGATCCATTCGCGGATCTTCATCGCGAAAACACGGAGCGATTTGAAAGTAACGGTCAATTCCGGCAACCATAAGAAGTTGCTTGAACTGTTGCGGCGCTTGCGGAAGCGCGTAAAATTTTCCAGGATAAAGCCTTGACGGAACAAGCCAGTCGCGCGCGCCTTCGGGAGAAGAGTTTGCCAAGATCGGCGTCTGGACTTCAATAAAATTATGCCGATGCATATACTCCCTTATGCGCGTCATCATTTCATCGCGCGTCGCGAGCATTTTTTGAAGTTCTGGACGGCGAAGGTCTAAAAAGCGATATTTTAAGCGTAAATTTTCGTTTGTCTCGTCTCCTTTATGAAGATCAAATGGCGGCGTTTTTGATTTTGTTAAAATAGTGATTGACTCTGCCACAAGTTCTATCTCTCCAGTTGCAAGATTTTTGTTGACCATTTCGCTTGGACGCGCTGTTATTTTTCCAGTAATTTGCAGGACATACTCGTCCCGCGCGGTTTCCGCGATTTTCCATGCCGCGTCGTTTTTCTGCGGATCAAACGTGCACTGGGTTATGCCGTATCGGTCGCGGATGTCAATAAAAATAAGGCCGCCGTGATCGCGGCGGGCATTTACCCAGCCTGCGAGCGTGACGGTCTTTCCAATAGCGTTCTTTGTAAGTTCGCCACATGTGTGAGTTCGGAGCATATATTTTTATACAACGCTAAACGGACAGATATTTTTAAAGTCGCAGTGTTTGCAGTTGAATTCGCTTGGATTGGCGGGAAAATCGCTTCTTTTAATTTTTTCAACTGTTTCAACAATTTCTTTTTTCGTTTTCGCGATTTCTTCGGGTTTCCCTAAGAAAGAGGTGCTTTCCTGCTTATCCTCGTGGAGATAATAGTAGCGCAGATTCACTGGTTTTAGTCCTTGATCTTCCAGCGCTATCTGATAAATTAGGAGCTGAATTTTGTCGTTTTTGTAGAGTTTTTCCTTGTACTTTCCTGTTTTATAATCAACAATTTCAACTAAAGGAACGCCGTTATTATCGCCGACTTTATCTATTCTGTCAATTCTTCCTTTAAGCCGAATTCCCTCAAACGTTACGGTAAAATCCTTTTCCAGATACCATGGATTTGGCCACGAGTCTTTGTGGCGATCGTAAAATTCTTTCAGTATTTTTTGTCCGGCTTTGTAGTATTGCTGTTTTTGGTCTTGCGATTCGTACCATTCGTCAATCCAATGGGTCCTATAAATGCCGTAGATTTCATCTAATGTTACTATGCTTTGGTTATTTCGCTCGCTGTTTACACTAAAAAGAGACTCCTGCACAGTTCCAGAGCGCGCTTTAGTGAGTTTAAACAGTTCAAGAAGGGTATTGTGCATTGTCCGGCCAAAAGAGAATGTGCCTCGTCCTTTATCTTGCGGAATGCGGAGCACAAATTGATATTTGTACTGGAGCGGACAGATATTAAATGCGGCAATTTGGGAGTAGCTGAATTTTTGCGGGACCGGATATGAGAATTTTTCGCCGTTTAGTTTTGTTTCGTCAAGTGCGGATTGAATCAGAAATGCGGGAGTAGCATGGGCAGATTTTGTGGGAGTAGTGGCGTTTTTGTCTTTGAGCAAACCGGTTTCAAACAAAAATTGCGACGGTTTTTTTAGGCGTTTGCCTCCGTAAGATTCTGCGGCAGAGAGGAAAACTCCATCTTTTGCCCGAGTTAATCCAACGTACAAGAGCCTTCGCTCTTCCTGAATATGCGGATCTCCTTCCGGGAGAATTTCGCGTGTTTGAAGCAACACGTCCGGCAGTTCAATAAGGTCGCTTCTCCCAATGGATGGGAAGCGTCCTATAACGAGTTGCGGAATAAAAACGTAGCTGAATTCAAGGCCTTTACTTGCGTGGATAGTCATTATTTTTACCGCTTCCGGCCCTTGTTCTTGTAGATTTTCTCCTAAAGCACCGCTATCCCCGGCTTCACGCTCCATATCTATATGCGTGATAAATCCATGCAAACTTTTATCTTCATAGAGTAAAGCGAAGTTTCCAGCCTTTTCTATAAATTGCCTCACGTACTCTATAGTTTCCCTTCCTTTTTGCGGTTTTTTTTGCTCTAACTCTATAAGATATTCCCTTATTTTAAGATCAGTGATGATTTTTATAAGCATCTCTTGCACAGAAAGAGTCTGCGCCTGTGTTGCGTGCTCGCGTATGAGGGAGAACAAGTGTTCAATCGATTGCGCTGTTTTTTCTGAAATTTTAGGTAACGCGCGTATAGTGTTAAGCATCTCGTAGAAGGTTGAAGACTTTTTCTTCGCAATATATGTAAGGTTCAGCAATTCTTCCGTTTCTAAAGCGCAAAGCGGAGATAAAAAGACGCGAACCAAACTTGACGCGTCTGCTCTGTCAAAAAGGATTCTTCCGTACGCGATAATATCCGCAACGAGCTCTTGCTTGTAAAGCCCTGTATTTGCAACGCGAATGTATGGTATATGCGCGATTTCTAACGCTTTAATATAGGATTCCGCGGTTTTGTTTGCGCGGACTAAAAGCGCGATGTCGTTATATGTGATACCTTGTTTTTGCATGAGTTCAATAATGGTAGCGATGACTTTTTGCACCTCTTCTTCTTCTGTTTGCGCGGTAATTAAAGCAACAGTTCCAGAATTTTCCCGCGTTGCGACAAGTTTTTTGTTGATTTTTTCAACAAGCGCTCCATGTTGCTTATAGTACTCGTCAGGGTTGTTGAGCTGATATTCAAGACGATCCGGGTTGTTGTTTTGGATAAAATTGTAGGCGGTGTCTAAAATTTCCTGCGTTGAACGGTAATTTTTTGTCAAAACAATTTCGCGGGAGTCGGGGAAGTCATTTTTGAAGTTTAAGATATTGCTTACTGACGCGCCTCGGAATTTATAAATTGCCTGGTCGTCATCCCCAACGACCGTAATCATATTGTCAGCACGTAAAAGTTTAATAAGGTTATACTGGGCTAAATTCGTGTCCTGAAATTCATCAATCAGAATATATTTGAATTGTTTCTGATATTTTTCGCGGATATTTGGGCGTTGAACAAACAGTTTGTTCACATAAAAAATAAGGTCGCCAAAGTCTAAAAAGTTATTATCTAAAAGTAATTGCTCATATTGAAAGTATGCGTCCGCAGTTTCTTTAATTCTTCGCATCTCTAATTGGCTTGATTCATCCCCCATCGTTGTATCTTGATTTGCGAGTAATCCTTCCGCATACGCGTGGTACTCTTCCGGAGTGATATTTTCATCTTTAAGACGGGAAAATAATTTTATCAGCGCATGGATGCATTGGGTTTCGTTGCCTTTTGGGCGATAGTAGTCAAGGTTTAAGGCATACAGATTTTTTTTCATCAGAAGCCAGCTTTCAGTGGTATTGATTAAGCGGTAATTGGTTGGCAAACCAATGTCAAGTCCGTTCTCTCCTAAAATGCGATCGCAAAAACTATGGAATGTGGATATCCACATATCAAATACTCCATAAGGCAGAAGTTTGTCTACGCGTTCCGCCATTTCTTCGGACGCTTTGTCGGTAAAGGTAAGGGCAAGAATTTCGCTTGGTTTTGCGAGTTTTTGTTCAATAATGTAGGCAATTTTATTGGTGATAACTGTTGTCTTGCCGGTTCCAGCGCCGGCGATAATTAGCAAAGGCTCTTTTATATGGGTAACAGCGTTTTTTTGCTCGTCGTTAAGATTTTTTAAGAGATCTGACATATAAATTCAACCAAGGCTTTTCCGTATGCGCGCGGCGTTCAAAAGAGGCTCGCTAAAGTTACGATTGTTTTTTAAGAGCTGATAAACCGATGACGTCTCGTTTCTGTGCAAAAAGTGATCCGTTTCCATCGGGCGCATATCTTTTTTGATATATCTTTCAACCTCTAAAACGTCCTCGCGTATAGCGCGGAATGCCGATTTTGCGCGCGCCAGATCATCAAGATTTTCTTTATTCAAGAACCGATACGCAAAGTTCAGATCGTTCCGAAAATTAACATACCGTTCTTCAACAAACGAGAGCAGTTTTTCCCGCCGTAAAAGTTTGATCGCTCTTCCTGCGCCGATAAGCTCGGGCGGAATGCCAAGCGAATATAAACTTGCGGTAAAAGTTATAGCGCGCGGGAGTTTTACCGCGCCAATTCCGCGGCTGTATCCAAAAAGCCCGAGATGGAGCATGCGTTCTCTTCGCGAGGGCACGTGCGTGGCTATCGCGTTAATTATATCAGATATTTTCTCAATTGTTTTTTGATATAACGGCACGATCAGACGGTTAATAGCTCTAACCGTTTCCAAATCTTTTGCGCTAAAACATGTATATTGGTTGTGATACTTCGGAAGCTCGCTGTTTAAGAGCGCGACCGCTTTCTCTACAATATTTTTTGGATGATCATAGCGAAACGACGACTGCACCGTTACGGTTGAGAGCCCTTTGTATTCCTGAATTATATTGTTTACAGTGTCCGGCGCCAAACCTCCGCGGAACGGCAGAGAGCCGCATCCTAGAAACGGATAAATATGGATGCCCGTTTCTTTTTCAAATTTTTTATACTCTGAAATCGCGGCTTTTGCGGAGATGACGGCACTTATAAGCCCGGCATTTTCAGCAGGGTCGGAACGCGCGATAAAAACGCGCATATACGAGGGGCGTTCTCCTGTAAACTCATTGAGCCATGACGCGTATTCTTTCAAAACTCGCGCGCTTTCTATCATGTCGTCAACAGATTCAAAGAGCGGAATGATGTCTATGTGAAATGTCTGGTTTTTGATTTTTTCCTCCATCATTTTCGGCATCATGTCTGCAAGCATATGGAATTTCTTTTTCAGAAACGCCATCTGATCGCTCGTCTGCGTCATCGGAAGGATAATTTCAAACACAGGCGGGTGAGTGTAGCCGAACTCGCGGGCAAATTCGGCAATTGAGAGTATGTTCATAAACGGTCGCATCAGCCGATAGCCGCTTTCCTGCCAGATGTTCGGAACGCGGTAGGTTAAAAAAATATCGCGGCCGATTTGATGCTCTAAAAAGAATTCGCGATATTTGCGGAACAGGCGGTCTATCACCGCTTCGTCAACGAATTTTCCCTCCCAGTCCCACATATACTCCTCTATTCCCATTTCCGCAAAACAACGGTGGGCTTCTTCTATTTCCTCGCCTGTTGTAATAAAAGGGTTTCCGCTCCAGTAGGGAGCGCAGGCGTTATCAGGATGCTGTGTTGCCATTGTGGCTGGAATTTTTCGCATACGTTCCACTTTAGCGCGAATGCGCATTTTTTTCAACGGTTGCGACTGTGTTTGTAGATGGTTTAAGTATGCGCTTGACTTATTATCTTATAGCTCTATACTTGTACTACAAATGGTCTCCCAAGCGGGAGGCTCCGAGACTCCGTTTTCCAAAAGAAAACGGAGATCGTTTTTTATAAGAGGTCCTTTATTCGCTTCTTTACTTCTTCAAAGTGTTCTTTTGAAACAATGCCAACTTTTCTTAAAAGCCGTTTACTGCTTATCAGCCTCAATTGCGATAAAATTATGGCGCTGTTTCTGCCTTTATATTCAAGTTGATAGTAGTATTTACATGTCTTATTTCGGCTTGTAAAAGGCAAACTCCAAAGAGTATGTTTGTTGAATTTTCTTAAAACCAAAATTGGCCGTTCAAAACGATTGTGTTTGCCATCTTGTTCAAAACCGATGTTGCACCCCAAACTCGCCCACCAAATTTCCTTTTCTCTGAAGTAAATTTCTCTTTGAGGAGAGGTGTGCAGTTGGATTTTAAGCACTGTCCATCTATGGAATTGCGTTACCATGTTTTCTTCTGTTATATGCATAATATTAGGCTTGTCTCCCGCGCCTCCGCCCGCGCGCGTTTGGGGTGGGGGTTTGAGAATTGAGGGAACACTGATTTATTGATGTTCTATTGCTGATAAATATTTTTCTAATGTCTTCTTGATTTCCTCTTTATGTAAGGTAACAAAAAATTGTTCTTCATCAAGAATTTTTTTATAAATTATTATTGCCGATATACCAAAACATAAAGCAAACAATATAGCAAGAAATATTATCATCAGTGCAATATACGAATCAAACCATTTAAACATACCACCAATAAGAAAAGTGAGTACTACAAAAATATTTGAAAAAAATAGGCTAACAAAAGATTTCAAAATGTCCCACTTGATTTTTTTCTGTTTAAACCACTTGCTTGGTATATTGTTGTTATGTCGTTCATAATCTAAAATAAACTTTGCAAACTTCACTTTGCTGATTTTGCAAATTTTTGCTCTTTCTTAAAGTTTTTCTAACATAATTTACACTTTACACACTCCTCGCCTTTTCCAGCCGTTGGCGGACTAAGTCTGAAACTGCCTCGTACACCGCTTCGCGTTCGTCTGCGGTAAGTTCTAACGCGTCAAAGATGATAGTATCCAATGCGCGGCGGTCGGGCTGGCGGATTTCGTCAAAAATGTAACGAATAGGTCTATTGAGGATCAACGCTTTCTTAAGCTGTCTGGGATTAACAATTAAGCAGTCTGCTACCTCATAAACAGTCATGTCCAACAATCCTTCGCCCAATCCAATTCGCGATCCGATTTCAAGAAACATTGTCGTCAGAGTCGCATTTAAGCTCATAGCCAATAATTGTGTAAAATTTCCCTGTGAATATATCTCATACAGGCGTTTATCAACAAATACATGAGGTTCATTGATAAATGCACGATACAGATCATTTACACTACTTGGAGATATGATTGGAGGGAAACGCCTCTCTCCCACATCCCACCACCTTTTCCTCCCCCTGCAACTTGGCCGTTTATCAAACCCCCTCTCCTCGCCCCACTCAATATAGCGCAAGGCAGACGAACAGCGCAATTCTTCTCTATCCTTGCGACACATAAAAATTTTGTGCTTCAGCTCCTCCGGCTTTATCAAAATGCTCTTGCACTCGCGCGGGCTTTTGATGACTGGACGCAAAAACTCTTGCTCTATCAGCCAGTACGAATCGTTGGCGCGGTTGTAGGCAACGCGCAAGCCGTCGCGTTTAATCTCCGCGATGGTTTTATAGCCCCCGAGATTTTTGATTTTGGGTTTGATTTCAGAAAATTTCATAGGCATCCTTGGACATAACTTGGCATAGTTTGACATACTAGGTGTATACTGCTATGTTGTATGCAATACAGCAAGTGGCGAAGGCCTGCCGTATGGCAGAGATGGGTCCCGAGCAATCGGGAATAGCCGCTTACTGCCCCCCTTAATAGGGGGGCTTTTATTTTAGACCATTTTTAGATACTTCTGCTTTTTAGCCATTTCATAAATAGCGCGCTCTACCTTGCTGTGTTCATAAGCTTTGCGTATGCACCCTGCCCATCTGTCAACCAAACGAATAAGCGGCTCGCTTTCATCGCGCACGCCGCGCACTGCCTGCACATGTATTTTACAGCCTCGTAAGGCATTGGTTACGGCTTTGGCATTCTTTTTATCAATGCCGTCAATATACACAATAGTTTGATAATATCCTTTTATATTTTCTTTAAGCGCTCTTTCAATAAGCGAAACCATAGGAGTAAAATAATGGACTGGTTTTTCATACCGCACAAAATATACCTCGCCTTTTCCTACGCCGCTCTGCAATACTTCCTCAAGATATGCACAGTTTCTCTCTGCTTTAGTTTTATGCCATTTTCCGCGCAAAACACGAGAGTTCTCCTCAATTTTTAAAAGTTGCGCGCGCAATTGATATTGCTCCGAGGCGCTTACAAGCGCCGTAACAATATAAAAAAGCGAACCAACATCCTGCCCAGTCTCATCAACATAACAATAAATTTTTTGCTTTGCCGATTTCATAATTTGATTCGCGTTCTTTACTCCTCCACCTTCTCCGTCACATCCTCCAGATAAAAAAACTCGTTCGCGCCGGTTTTAATGCCAAAGCGCACTTCCGCGATGTCGCCAAGCCGCACAAGTTTATCCCGCCCTTTTTCTAAAATCGTAAAATAAATATCCGGAGCGCGCAGATATTTTCCGCCACGCCCTCGCTTGGGGAACTCCCTTGTATTAAAATTTAGCATATGATAAGCTCTTGACAGATGCTTTACTCCTGTGTAAGGATAGCATATATACAACAATAGCGTAAAACCTATGGATAAACAAGACCCAAAAAATGAACATCCGCGAGATCGCTTCAAGCGACTTGCCACTGCCCGGACAAATATAGTCCTGAAACGTCTGAAAGTTTTGGGTAATTGTTCTAATCGGAATATCTACGAATACGACGAACAGGATATTGATAAGATTTTTTCCGAGATAGAGCGCAAAGTCAGGGAAACGAAAGCAAAATTCCATTTTCCAAAAAAGCGAGAATTTAAGTTATAAACTATGGTAACAGATTATCATTTTGGTAAAACAGATGGCGGTGATGTCGCGGGATTTAATGACCCCGTAGCTGCAAATTTTGCATACGAGGGGAATCTCACGGATAGTTTAATTAGAGAGGCCATCCAAAATATTATCGACGCCAGACTTCATGGAAAGTCTCCGGCACGAGCGGAGTTTGATCTCAAGAATGTGCCGGTTAAATCATTGCCAAATCCTGAACGACTAGAACAGATATTTAGAAAGTGTGCTGAATATGCTGAAAAAAGAAAGGTTGTCCCCGCGGCAAAACATTATAAGTCGCAAGCAGATGTTTTAAAAAGTGGCGCGAGCGTGCCGCTGTTGCGTATTGCCGACTATAATACTTGCGGTTTAACTGGCGATACTAATGATGGCCGCTGGTTTATGTTCATGCGAGGTGTCGGATTTAATGCCAGTGAAGCAGGGGCCGGAGGCGCGTTTGGATTAGGCAAGGGAGCTTTTTTTGCGAATTCACTTTTTAGGACTATTTTTGTTTCTACTGTTACGAATGACGGAGTTAAATTTGCCGGTAAACTGCGACTCTTGTCGTTCGACCAAGATAATGAATTGATGCAGGGTAATGGAACTTTCGGTCTTCCTAGACAATTTCCCATAGAGAATAAAAAGGATATTCCGGAGATGTTTCGTAGGCATGATAAGGGCACTGATATTTGGGTTGTTAATTTTCTAGGTAATAACGACTGGCAAGATACAATTTCTCGCGCGGTTTTGGGTTGGTTTTGGCCATCAATACATTGGGGCATTCTTACTGTAAAAGTTGGCGATAAGGAGTTTAACGCCACCAATTTGCGTGAACGGATGAGTGAATTTTTTTCGCTAGATGAAAAAAAATCTTTTAAACCATATAATCCACTACATTTTTTTGATGCTTACACCAACTCCGAGAAAAAATTGACTGAAAGTCCTGATGTGCTTGGAGAAGTTTCCTTTTATGGTCGTACTTCTGACGATTTGCCATATCCAAACAAAACCGCACTTGTTAGAAATACCGGCATGATTATTGGCTTCAAGGGGAGATCATCTCATCTAACAAAATATGCAGCAATTTTTGAATGCAGAAATAAAGAAGGTAGTGAGATACTTCGAAAAATGGAAAATCCCGCACATACAGAGTGGGATTGGCATAATTGGAAAGACGAACACGGACATCATGTCGAGGATGGAAAAACTGCCTATAACGAACTAGAACTTTTTATAGCTGGTGGGCTTGGGGGTTTGTTGTATGCTCCGGTATCGCAATCAACAAGCATCCCGGGCTTGGCAGAACATATTGGCTTACCGACAAAAGAAGGAAGTAGTGCAAATATCGGCGAGGCAAAAAATCAAGTAAAAGAGGTGGTAGAAGAAGAAACTGGCATTGAGATTGGTTCTGATGTAGAGGACACAGTCAGCTCAGTTCATACAATACGACCCATTAGAGTCGCACGATATATAAAAGTGCGTACAGAAAACCCGCCGACACCACCAAGCCCTCCTACCCCTCCAAGACCATTTGATGTACCAAATCCGCTACCGGAACCTGATGAAAAGGGTAGATCGGTTAAATCCCAAGAATTGGAGAATGCAACAGTTCGGTATATTGTAGGAAATAAAACGAAAGATGGACGATTATATCGTGTCATTATTCATACTGATAATAAAAATGAGAAGCCCGTAGTTAGAATGAGGTTGTATGCTCGTGCAGACGATGGAAGCGACGAACTACTTCCCATGTCCAATGCAGTTGGGGAAAGAGGAACAAAAATATTTAAGCCTGGGCAAGAACATTGTGATTTTTCTCTAGACGATTCAGGAAGCGCATATCTCTCTATTCAATTAAAAGAACCGTGGATTGTTGCCCTAGAACCTAATTTGCGAATTTTGCCATGAACATAACCTCACATTATCCTTGGCCAGTGCTCGGTGATAGCGATGCAATTTCTGGCACATATTCACCGATTGTCGAAGTCAATTTAGGACCGGATACCATCGTTATTCGTGGTAATTTTAATTTGGATAATAAGACAATCCAAGACTTAATAGATAGCGGGCGGGCAAAGTATGTACTGCAAATTACATGCATTGCTACGCACTTTCGCCGATGTCATCTTTTTACAGATAGCCAATTTGAGGTTTCTGTTCCAGCAGTTGATCTTCGAGGTGTCGTATCCTTAGGATATTTTGTTATTGCGACAAAAGACATTTCAGATTACGCAAATAGTATGGCACATTCTGATTACGAAGGTGCAACCGTCAACCTTGTTCAAGGCGACATTCTTGCTGATGGTGGGTCGGAAAAATTTGAGGCCAGAAAGAGATATGCTGGGACAAGAAACATTTCTGATTTTCTTGAGGTAGTTCGTGATCCGCACCTTTCTGGTCCGATGATCGTAGATTCAAACCAAGATAAGATCATTGTCAGATTGCCCAGTATTGATTATGACAAGCTAGCAATTTTCGCAGGATCAAAAACAGAAAAATTAAACTCAATAATTCAATCAGGTGTTGCCTTTCCGGCGATTCTTATTGCCATGCAATATGCTTTTGAGGACACTGAATACCATCAGCAATTTATGTGGTTCAGTGTTCTGAAAGAACGCGCTGAAAAGGCAAATTTTGAATGGAGCAAGGAAAATATCTCTAACATTGTGCAAACTATACTAAAAATGCCGGTTGAGCGGATGCTGTCAGGATTAAAAGAAATAATAAATGAGCCAGAAGACTAAAATTATGGAACGCATTAAAGTTTTTACTACACCATTTCTTCAAAGACTGGGCCAACGGCTCCAGAGCGAAGATATAATTCGTGGATATATTGCGGGCAAAGCCCCAAGTTTTTCTGCTTCCGATGTTAAAGACACTGTTATTGAGATTGAGGCACTACCAAAACTTGATGCCAATCTTACCGCATTTGAAAATGCTCGAGTTCTTTATGAAGCATTGCGCGGGTTAGATCGTACTATGGCATCAGATCAACGACTATGGGCATGGTTAGCTCATGTGCCATTCATGGACTATATGGCAAAACGCTGGCCAGTCACAGATCAGGCGGAAGAAAAACGCGCGCGGTACATTGCTCAACATTGGTTTGTAAACACACAAACAACCACGGCGTATTTACGGCACGGCATCGCTTTACTTTGGTGGGGAGCACACATGACTTACGATGAAAAAAGGGATGACCCTTTTGAGCTTACGCGAGAATTTTTTGCGCTTTACGAGTACACAAGACAGTTAGACGGCTCTCTTGGTAAATCCGACTCATTTGTTCATGTTTTGCTTGATTTTATTTCAAATAATCCAAAATATTTTGAACAATTCAAAGAGGATAAAGTTCGTGCGCTGATGCGTCGGTTAAATTTTGTGGGTGCCTATAGAATTCTACCTGCGCTTGAAGAGGAAACTTTTCGAAGTATCCTTAGTGAGTCTTTGCAGTAATTTAGTCGCCGCAAATTTCCGTTCCCCAAGCGAGGGCGTGGTGGGTTGCCGGCTTTTTTAATCCACTTCTGCGCTTTGTCTAATTCTCCCATTGACCAAACTTCCCATTCATACAAACCAAATTCTTCAGTGTATTTTCTCCAGCCCGTTGTTTTGCTTTTGTCGCCGATTAGCCCCGGCGGGCAGATGATTGCGCCGCGAGAGTGTAAATCATGCGCCAGCATACTTGCGATGATTGATTTTCCCAAGCCCACCACATCCGCGATAATAACGCCGTTATATTCTTCCACAATCGCTTTGGCTTGGCCGACCGCGTCTATTTGGTAGGAGTACGGCGTATAGCCGGCTTGTTTCATTTTCTCTATAGCGCTTTGGCTGATGTCTTTTCTCCGCGCGGCTTCAAGGTATGTTTTTAAAACAAGCGCGAATGCTTCAAATGGGGTAAGCTGTTTAAGATGCGTTTCTTCTTCTATCACTCGTATCAATTTTTCTTTAAGCGCATGCTTTTCTGTGATGATAATCGCGCGGCGCCATAACTCATCAAAATAATTATTCGCGTCTTCCACGCCGTAATCGCTTATTTCCACATTAAATTCTCCTTGCGTGGAAAGTCCCGCTTTAGTTAAGTTGCTACTTCCGGTTATAAAAAGCGCGTTTCTGCCAACTTGGTCTTCTTCCAGCTTGAAGATATAGAGCTTGGCGTGATTCGGATGTTCGGTTTTGCGTATGATAAGCCGATCTTCCAGCAATAATTTGATGAAAAAACGAACCTGCTCGTAAAATTCTTTTGTGTCAAAATCATCGGTATTGAAAGATTTTTTGATTGACTCAAAGAATGCGAATACTTCCTCCTCGTTTTGATATGTTCCAGTCCTGTACTCTGCAAGTCCCCAAATCGCCTTATCCACATTAAGCCCGACAAGCACCTTGAGGGAGAGGTTTTCTTTTTCTTTCAGGCTCTCGTACAATTCCCTAATGCCGGAAAAATAAAAAAAGCCTACTAAAAATTTAAGCTCTTCGCTTTTTGCGATAAGCGTTTTTAGACGGCTTTTTAGTGTTTGATTAGCGCTGTTGCTGATGAAGTTGCTCATACATGTAAAGTGAAATTTACGCTTCCAAGTGTACCACAGCTTTCTCCTTTGAACAAGGCAAAATCGGGCAGTTTACAGCGATTTTATTTTGTGCTATAGTGCTTATTTCATACAAGCACGATTCGTGCTTAAACTAATACTATGGCACATAAAAAAGCAGGCGGTTCTACCCGTTTAGGGCGAGATTCTAATCCGCAATATCTCGGCGTCAAAGTATATGGCGGACAGGTTGTCGGCGCTGGGAATGTGATCATCCGTCAGCGCGGCACGCATTTTCATCCCGGGTTTCACGTGAAGCGCGGCAAAGGCGACACTTTATTCGCGATGAAAGACGGAGTCGTTGAATTCAAAACCAAAAAGGTGCGCAATTTCACCGGCAACCTCGTGAAGAGAACGTTTGTGAATGTGGTTTTAGAATAATTTAACAGGCGCCAAAAAGATACGATTCCAAAATAAGGCAGGCCGCCAGATCGTGGCGGCTTTTTTGTTTGCCTCGCCCGGAGGTTAACAGTTCATCGCTGGAAACAACCGGAAGAGAAAGCGAAGATTTTAGTTCTGCTATGAATCGCTGAATTTCTTTATAAAGAGGTGTTTTTTTATTGTAGTCCGGAGTGCCGACAACTATTTTCGCGATCCCCTCTTCTTTGATGATACGCGCGAGGTTCATCATCAGCGCGCTGTTATTTTCAAAAATTCCAAACGGAAGCGCCATTGTTCCGCGCGCGTTTGAAACTGCAAGTCCGATTCGCTTTGTTCCGTAGTCAATGGCAAGATGCTTCATTGCGTTAATATAAGAGTGCCTTTTTCTGTTACCGCAACTGTATGCTCAAAATGCGCTGAAAGAGATCCGTCAGATGTAACCGCGGCGTAACCGTCGCGGCCCTTCTTTGTTTTTTCAGAAGACGCCGAGATCATAGGTTCAATGGCGAGCGTCATTCCCTCTTTAATTTTTGCTCCGCGATTTTTTGGGCGACGCTTATCAAACGGAAAAAAATTGGGAATTTGCGGATCTTCATGCACAGCGCGTCCAACTCCATGCCCCACAAGAGTTTTAATTACACAAAATCCGTTCGCTTCCACATATCGTTGAATGCCTTCGCCTATATCTCCTATATGATTTCCCGCACGACACCTGCTGATCCCTATTGATAGCGCCTCTTTTGCCACAGAGATAAGCCGGCGCGCCTCGTCGCTTATTTTTTCGCATGGAACCGTTATGGCAGAGTCAACGCACAAATTTTGATACCAGATTCCGCAGTCAATTCCGATAATATCGCCTTCGCGGAAAATTTTGTCGCGCGCGGGAATTCCGTGCACAACTTCGTCGTTTACCGATATACAAAGCGCCGCGGGAAATTTCCCCATATATCCTGTGTCGTAATTCAAAAAAGCAGGGATTGCTCCCGCTTTTGTTATTTCCGTATTTGCTATTTGTTCAAGTTCTTCTGCAGAAACCAGCGGTTTTACCAGAGAAGCAATACAAGAAAGTATTTGCGCGAGTTTGCGTCCGCCTTCTCTCATTGCGGCAATGTCAGATGGAGTTTTATAATGAACCATGCGTTTCTAAGATCTTTTTTTGTATTTCGTTTGCGATTTCCTGAATTTTTGGCCTTGCGTCAATTTCAAGAGTTAGAATACCTCGCTCTCGTAAAGTTTCTATCAACGGCTCGGTTTCTTCATGATAAATGCGCAGGCGTTCTTTAATCGCTTCCGCTGTTTCGTCTTCTCTTTGAAAAAGAGGAAGTTTGCAAGGATCATCGCAAAAACCTTCAATTTTCGGCGGATCAGACTTGATATGGTAAGGGTGCCCATTTGCGCATGTGCGCCGTCCTGCGATGCGGCTCACTCCATCTTCATCCGAAAGTTGTAATACGATAAGAAGATCAATCGGAATACCTTGTTTAAGAATAAAGTTCATTTGTTTTTCGTTTCGCGGGAATCCGTCAAAGATAAAACCTTTTTCACAATCATCTTCAAGAATTCGTTCTCTCATAATTTCGTTTGTAAGATCCCCTGGCACAAGCTCGCCTTTATTTAGATATTCTTTTACTTTTTTTCCGCGCTCGCTGTCTTCGTCCGCAATTCGCCGCAGAGCCGCTCCAGCAGAGATAGCCGGTATGCCAAATTTTTTTGACAAAATCTCGGCCTGCGTTCCTTTGCCGGACCCTTGCGGGCCAAAGATAAGGAGATTGTGTTGTTTACTGATTTTCATACGTGCGCATCATGAGTTGAGAGTCAATTTGTTTGATGGTCTCTATAACCACTCCGACAACAATGAGCATTGAAGCGCCGGATATTACAAGATTTACCCCAAAGGTTCCCTGCATGAGAATCGGCAGAAGCGCGATTGCGCCTAAAAATAAGGAACCAGCCAAAAGAAGTTTATTCATAATTCCGCCTAAATACCCTGCGGTTTCGGTTCCCGGGCGGACTCCAGGCACAAAACCTCCTTGTTTTTGAAGATTTTCAGCGATTTTTGCCGGCTGAAATATAATCGCTGTGTAAAAGTAAGTGAAGCCCACAACGAGCAGAAAGTAGAAAACGCCGTAAAAAATATGATTTGGATTAAGAAGATCAATAATAAATTGCGCGGTTTTGACAAGAAACGGCGATTGCGCGCCTAGAAAAAATTGCGCAATGAATGAAGGAAAAACTATGATAGAAACAGCAAAGATAATCGGAATCATGCCTGCGGGATTTACGCGCAGTGGAAGATGCGTTTTTGATCCTCCGTAAATGCGCGAGCCGATAACCTGCCTTGCATAAGAGATCGGAATTGTTCGTTCTCCTTCAGTGATAAACACAATTGCGGCAATGGAGATAAGGGCGATTGCGAGAAACATGATATATTCTGTAAGCGCTCCGGGATTTGTTGAAAGATCGCTCCAAGCCTGAATAACCGCTTGCGGAAGGGCTGTGACGATACCTGCAAAGATAAGAATAGAAGCCCCGTTGCCGATTTTTTTTTCTGAAATTAATTCCCCGAGCCACATTAAAAAAACTGTTCCGGCAGTAACGCTTATAATCGCTGTAATCAATTCAAAATTTGTCATTGACGATACAATTGCGCCAGCCCCTTGTCCGGTCCGCGAGATGAGAGCAATTGTGGCGTAGCTTTGAAGAATCGCAAGCGGCACTGTCGCATACCGCGTCCATTGGTTGATTTTTTGTTGTCCACGCTCCCCCTCTTTTGAGAGTTCCTCAATCTGCGGGATAACCATTGTCAAAAGTTGAAAGATGATTGAAGAGGTAATGTAAGGGCCAAGTCCGAGCATCACAAGAGAAAAATTTGAAAGTCCCCCGCCTGTGAAAATATTTAAGAGACCCAAAATTTGATTGCCGGCCAGGTAATTTTTCAGTCCGGCAACGTCCACTCCAGGAATCGGAATGTGAGCTAGGATTCTGTAAATGAGGAGAATGCCAAGAACAAAGAGTATATCGTTCCTCAAGTCTTTCGCATGCCATATTTGTTTCAATTTCGCGATATTCATGTTTCCTGTTTCAGAAGCGAGCCGCCCGCTTTTTCAATCAGACTCTGCGCTTGTTTTGAAAGCCGTATGCCTTCTATGAGCAGGCGATTTTTTATTTTCGTGTTTCCGATGATTTTAATTATTCCACGCACTTTACGCGCTGTGATTATTCTTTTTGCAACGAGCGATGCGCGATTCACAGTTTCTCCGTCCTCGTAAAATTTTTGAATTATTTCAAGAGAAAGTGAAACAGGCAACGGTCCTGGAGTGCGGAATCCGCCCAGTTTCGGAATTTTTTTGATAAGTTGCCGCATTACGGAACGTTTACGCATTCCTCCTGATCCGGAGCGCGCTTTTTGGCCTTTGATACCGCGAGTTGAATATGTGCCTTTTCCGCTTGAGTTTCCTCGTCCGAGGCGTTTTTTTGGTTTAGTTTTAGAAACACTTGCAAGATTGTGAATTTTTACTGGCATATTAGCTTTTTGTTATTATTTTTGAAATCCGCGAATAAATGCCTGCGCGTTTGTGATTTTATTATTGTTTCCAAGCATTTTTGCCGTAATGTTTTGAATGCCGGCTAAATCGCAGAGGGTCCGGATTACGCCGCCAGCCTTGATTCCAGTGCCAGGCGGAGCCGGTTTCAAAAGAATACGCGCGGCCTTAAACGATATGTCAATTATATGCGGAATTGTGCCGTTTTCTGTAATCCGAAGAGTGATCGCATCTTTTTTTGCTTTTCGCGTCGCTTTTTCAACTGCAATTTGCACGTCGGCTCCTTTTGCAAGAGCGATTCCCACTTTTCCTTTTTTGTCCCCGATGCCAACACAGATACGAAATCGGAGACGTTTGCCTCCTTTCTGCACACGCGTAACGCGTGCAAGGTCCAAAATAACTGAATTGATTCCATCATCCGGAGTTCCAGCGCCGCGCATATTTGATTGTCTCATTCTCTGTTGCATAGATTAAAATAACAATCCGCCTTCTCGCGCGCCTTCGGCAAGAGCGCGGACTCGTCCGTGATAACGATAACCCCCGCGATCAAAAACAATTTTTGAAATATGTTTTCCTTTTGCCTGTTCCGCAATCATGCGCCCGAGTAAAAGCGCTTGTTCCATTTTTGAAATTTTTTTGGCGATTTTTTTATGGCTCGTTGAGGTGAGAGTCGTCCGCGCGTCATCGTCTATAATCTGTACCCACATACCTCTTAAACTGCGATACACGGAAAGTCGCGGCTGTTCTTTTGTGCCGCGAATGCGTTTTCTCAATCGTTTGTGCCGTTGTATTCTATTCATATTATTTTGTAGCTCCCGCCGCTTGCTTGCCGGCCTTACGCTGAATTTTTTCTCCTTCGTAAGCAATGCCTTTTCCTTTATAAGGTTCAGGTTTTTTTGCGGCGCGGATGCGCGATGCAAGAGCTCCGACGCGTTGTTTATCAATTCCTGAAACAAGTATTATGTTTGTTCCTTCAACTGTAACAGTGACGCCTTCCTGCGGAGCGAATTCTAAAGGATGCGTGAATCCTACCTCAAGTACAAGCGTTTTGTCCTTCATCTGCGCTCTATATCCGACGCCGGAGATGAGCAATTTTTTTGTGAATCCGTTTGTAACCCCGGTAATAGCGTTTCCTAAAAGACGCTGTATTGTTCCCCATAAAGACCGCTCTAAGTGATTTTCCGGATTTTCTACTTGAACCGTTATCGCATTGTCCTGTTTTGTAATTTTGACTAATTTCGGAATTGCGACACTTATCTCTCCTTTTGTTCCTTTAACTATAACAAATGTTTCTTTGATTTCTACGTCAACGTCAGGCGGAATAATAACTGGTTGTTTACCGATGCGGCTCATATTTTAATATACTTCACAGATTATTTCTCCTCCGATTCCGATTTTGCGCGCTTCTTTGTTTGTCATCAGTCCTTTATGCGTTGACAGAATGGCGATGCCATAATCATTTAATACTCTTGGGATCTCGTTTTTTCCCACATATAACCTTCTGCCCGGTTTACTGATCCGTTCTATATGTTTGATCTTTGCGCGGCCATCCTCATCACGGGAAAGCGTGGCTTCAATACTTACAAACTCATCAATTTTTACGTCTTCAATAAACCCATTTTCTTTGAGGATTATCAAAATAGCTCCGTTAATTCGCGAGAACGGAATGCGGACAGTGTTCTTTTTCACTGTTTGCGCGTTTCGTATTCTGGTTAACATATCGGAAATCGGATCTGTATGCATAAGTTTAAGATAAATTTACCACGATGATTTTCTCATTCCAGGAATGTCGCCACGCTCCGCCATTTCGCGAATGCAGATTCTGCACATATTAAAAAAACGTATATATCCGCGATTTCTTCCGCAACGCCAGCAACGCCGAATAATTCTCGTTGAAAATTTTGGTTTTCGCTTAACTTTTTCTATATCAGATTTTTTAGCCATTTTGAAAAAGCTTTCAAGTTTTGAACGGAAATTTCATAAGACGCAAAAGTTCTAGCGCCTCGGAGTCTGTTTTCGCGCTCGTTCTGATGGTAATTTCCAAACCATGAGTGAGCGACGCGTCCTCTAATTGCGCTTCCGGAAATATAAAATATTCCTTTAACCCTATAGTACAGTTTCCTTTCCTGTCAAGGATTGTCGGCGGCAGTCCTTGAAAGTCGCGAACGCGAGGGATAGCAATGCCGATCAGTTTGGAAAGAAAATCATACATTCGTTTTCCGCGAAGCGTTACCTGTGCGCCAAGAATAGTTCCTGTGCGGATATTAAATCCGGCGATTGATTTTTTAGCGCGCGTGAAAATTGGTTTTTGTCCAGTGATCGCTTTTAATGTGCGATCCACGTGTTCGCGTGTTTTTTCTTCTCTCATCGTTTTTCCGAGTCCAACGTTAAGCACTGTTTTCAGAATTTTTGGAACGGCAAGATCGTTCATGTAACCGAATTTTTTTTTCATTTCTGGTATAACATCTTTTTTGTAATGATCTTGAAAATTCATATGTGTACTATTCAATAATCTCTTTACATTTTTTGCAGACCCTGGCTTTTTTCTTGTTCTCTAAAATTTTAAACCCAACTCGTGTCGGCTTTCCGCATTTTGTGCACAAAAGGGCAAGGTTGGATATATTTAGAGGAGACGGATAATTGATTCGTTGTCCCTTCTCGCCGCTCTTCTTTGGTTTTAAGTTTTTAATAAGGATATTAACACCCTCAACGCTTACTCGTTTTAGTTTTGGAAATACCTGCAACACTTTCCCGGTTTTACCGCGATCTTTGCCTAATAGAATATGCACCATGTCGTTGCGTTTAATTTTCATAATACCTCTGGAGCCAAGGAAATAATTTTTTTATATCCCCAATCACGCAATTCTCTTGGTATCGGCCCGAATATGCGTGTTGCTTTCGGTTCCTTTGATTTTTTATCAATAATTACTCCGGCATTTTCATTAAATCGGATGCCGATTCCTGTTTTGCGCATGAATTCTTTTCTTGTCCGAACAATAACACAATGCACGACCTCTCCCTTTTTTACGCTTGAACGCGGAAGTGCTTCTTTCACACTGCAGGTAACAATGTCGCCAATACGCGCATAACGTTTTTTATAGCCCCCGAGAACACGAATCACCATTAATTTTTTTGCTCCGCTGTTGTCTGCTGATTGTAAGAAGGAACGTGGTTGAACCATTGTTATTTTTTAATCACCCTCCACGATTTTTCTTTTGAGATGGGCTTACATTCCTGAATGGTAACTATTTCTCCAGGCTGACACGAATTTTTTTCATCATGAGCTTTGAATTTCACCACCCTTGTATATCGTTTACGATATTTTGGCTGAACAGTGACTCGCGCAATTTCAACCACAACAGTTTTATTCATCTTACTAGATACTACAGTTCCAGTAAATTGCCTTTTTTTTGATGGATGTTTCATATCTTATGAGTTATGGTTTTAATTTGAGCGATGAGCGTTCTAACCGCTTTAATCTCTTTCACATTCTTAAGTTGTCCCTGCCCTGTCTTAAATCGCAATTCCCTAAGTTTTTCACGCTCTTCATTTAGAAGACGAATCAAAGCCGCAGTATCCAGTTGTCGCAGTTCCTGTGGTTTCATAGTCGTTATTCTTTAACCAGTAACTTTGTTTTAACCGGCAGTTTGCGAGACGCAAGTCTAATCGCTTCTGTAGCTTCTTTTCTTGAAACTCCATCAATCTCAAACATTACAGTGCCTGGTTTGACGTTTCTAACAAACCGGTCAAGAGCGCCTTTTCCTCCGCCCATTGGTATTTCGTTGCCTTTTGCGGTAACCGGTTTATCAGGGAAAATGCGAATCCAGATTTTACCTCCTTTTTGCAGAGCATGACGCATTGCGCGGCGCGCGGCTTCAATCTGTCGCGAGCTCACCCAGCTTTCTGTTTGAGCCTGTAGACCAAATCCGCCAAAACTTAGAGTATTCGTGCGCGATGCGATTGCCGCGCCGCTATTGCCGGCTACCTTGTGCCATTTTCTGTGTTTTAATTTTTTTGGTAATAACATATTTAAGTTAGCGCCCGGTCAGCTTCATTTTCAAATACCTCACCCTTGTATACCCAAACTTTAATTCCAATCTGCCCCCATTTCGTGGAGGCGGCTCCTCGCGCGTAGTCAATGTTTGCCCTAAGATTTTGAAGAGGCATTTTGCCTGTTGCAAGTTTTTCATACCGTGCTATTTCTACTCCATTTAATCGTCCTGCCATGGAAATTTTAATTCCCTGCGCTCCAGCTTTTTTCGCAAGGTCAATAATTTTTTTCATTACTTTACGAAACGGCATCCTTCGTTCTATAAAACGGCGCGCTTCTTCAAGAAGAACCTCTGCCGATGTATTTGGTTTCTGCAGTTCTTTGATTGTGAGTTTAATTTTATGTTTTTTACCAATAACAGATTCAATATTGCGTTTTAACCGTTCGCTTTTTTCGCCACCCCGTCCAATAATTACTCCCGGCTTTGCAACAGAAAGAATAATTTCCATTTCCTCTTTTCCGGATCGCTGTATTATTACCTTATCAATGCCAACATCGCGTGTCTGACTTTTGATGCTTTTACGGATCATCTCGTCTTCTTGAAGATATTTTGCAAATTGGTTTTTTTTGGCAATCCATTGAGCGTGCCAGGCGATCGCCGGATTTTTAATGTTTGATATACGGAAGATGAGTGGATTAACTTTTTTACCCATATAGTATTATCCCGATTTTCGCTGAAATATTTTTGGCGCAAAACCGCGCAAGGTTTTAACTGCGCCACGCGTTTTTTGCGGTAAAATTTCTACTGTCTTGCGCGACGCTGATTGTGCGACTTTTACGTTTTCTTTGATTTTTGCCGCTTCTTTGGTTTTAGATTTTTTTTGATCGCCCTTCTCTCTTGTTTCAATTTTTTCATCAAGCACTATCGTAATCAGGCTCGTGCGTTTGCGGATTTCCGACGCTCGTCCGAATGCCCGCGGCATCCATCGTTTGATAACCGACCCGCCGTCAACAGCAATTTGTTTAACATACAGATTTTCTCTTTTCAATGAAAAATTGTTCACAGCGTTTGCAATTGCGGAAGAGAGGAGTTTTTTAATTGGAAGAGCCGCTCGTTTATTGACAAATTCAAGTTGGTTCATAGCTTCGTTTGCATGAATGCCCCGTATAAGGTCGGCCACTATGCGCACCTTGCGCGGCGATTGTCGGTATTTATTAAGTTTTGCAATAACTTCCATAGTGAATTTAGTTTTGAGAAAAGGTATTACTTCTTCTGCGGCGTTGTTTCAAGTTTTGATTTTTCCGCTGTTGCTGTTGCGGCTTTTTGTTCAATTTCTCTCTGCATTTTTCCTCCATGTCGTATGAATTTGCGTGTTGGAGAAAATTCGCCAAGGCGATGCCCGACCGTTTCCTCTGTAATAAAAACAGAAACATGCACTTTCCCATTGTGCACGCCGACTGTGTACCCTACCATCTCCGGGGTGATCGTGCAAGCTCTGTCCCATGTTTTAACAACCGTTTTTGAATTGCGCGGTAAATCTGTTATTTTTTTTACTAATTTTTCGTTGATGTATGGCCCTTTTTTTAGTGAGCGTGACATGAAAAAAGTTTAAATTATTTTTTCTTCTTCTTACGTCTTTGTAAAATAAATTTGTCTGTTGGCTTCTTTCTGCGTGTTTTTACTCCGAGCGCGAGTTTGCCCCATTTCGTTTTTGGCCCTTTTAATCCAATCGGCTGATGCCCCTCTCCTCCCCCATGCGGATGGTCTACTGGATTCATTGATTTTCCAGTAACTGTTGGACGGATTCCAAAGTGCCGCATCCGTCCCGCTTTGCCGAGTCGAACATTTCTGTAGTCCGAATTTGATACGACTCCGATCGTAGCCAAGCAGAGTTCCTTTACCTTTCGCACTTCTCCTGATGGCATTTTAAGCTGTGCATAACCGCCTTCCACTACTTGCAGTGTTGCTGAAAGTCCAGCGGAACGCACCAGTACACCGCCTTTACATGGTTCAATCTCAATGTTATGCACTGACATGCCAGGCGGAATATCTTTCAGAGGAATAGCGTTTCCAGGTTCAATCGGAATTTTTTGAGAGCGAGTGGATAAAACTTGTTGATTTTTTTGCAACCCTTCCGGAGCTAAGATATATCGTTTTTCCCCGTCCGGATATTGGATAAGCGCGATATGAGCGGTTCGGTTTGGATCGTATTCAAGCGCGATTACCAATGCCGCATCGTCATATCTGTTGCGCTTAAAATCAATAATGCGATAAAATCGTTTTGCGCCTCCACCTTTATGTCGTACGCTGATTTTACCTTGATTGTTTCGTCCGCCCTTTTCTTTAATGATAACTTTTAAGGAGCGCTCCGGTCTCTTTTGGTCAAGATGCGAAGTGTTTACAACGCTGGCGCCGCGTCTTCCGGGAGTTGTTGGTTTGTAAAGTTTTATCGCCATATCATACTCCTTCGTAGAGAGAAATTTTTTTCCCTTTAGGAAGCGTTACAATTGCTTTTTTCGTATTTTTGCGCGTGCCGCTAATTTTTCCAAACCTAATTTTTTTTCCTTTGACGCGCATGACATTCACCGACACGGGCTTGATTCCGTATAGTGCAAACACCGCTTTAATAATTTCATTTTTATTTGCGCTTGTAGATACATTAAAAACATAATGAGAATTTGCCGCGCCGTGAGTGCTTTTTTCCGTTACATGAGCTTGTTTCAGGATTGAACTATATAAAGCGGTCGTGCTTGATTTTATCGCAATGTCAGGCTTTTCCACCACAGCTTTTTTCTCTGTCAATTTCTCGCTGACCTTTTTTTTTGATTGTAATTTTTCCGTTAATTTTTTAAGCAGTGCCATATGTTTTTTCCATTGAGCGAATTCCTTCAACAGTTGTGAGGATTGCATCCCCCCATAAAATATCGCGCACATTCAAACTGTTTGGCGCGGTTAATTTTACAGACTGTAAATTTCGTATTGTTCGTATTATTTTCTCATCCCCCTTTGCAAGCGAAATAAGCACATGTTTGTTGTTTATATCAAAACGTTTCAAAAGCTCTGCAAGATTCTTTGTTTTCCCTTTATCTATGAGCGCAGATAGATTTTCAAGCACCTTGATCGCTTTGTCTTTGGCGCGTTCTGTGAGCGCCATGCAAAGCGCCTGTCGTTTCACTTTTTTGTTAATTTTTTTTGCAAAATTTGTCGTGTTGCGGGGGCCAAATGTTACGCCTCCGCCTTTCCAAAGCGGTGAGCGGATTGAACCGTGCCTGGCTCTGCCAGTCCCTTTTTGCTTCCAAGGTTTTTTTCCTCCTCCTCGCACTTCTCCGCGGTCTTTTGTGTGAGCGATATTTTCCCGCGCCAGAGATCGTCCCGAGAGCACAGCTTCATTCATCACATACGTCTTTATCTTAACATCAAAAATCGCAGGATTAACCTCTAATTCTCCTGTTTTCTCGGCATTTTGGTTGTAGATCGAAATGGTCATACGGATTTAATTTTCACTATCGCTCCTCGCGCTCCAGGAATCGCGCCTTTCACGTATAAAACATTATTTTCTCCGTCAACTTTTATGATTTTTAAATTTTGCACTGTTACAGTGTCGTTCCCCATTCGTCCGGCCATTCGGCGACCCTTTGTAACGCGCTGTGGATTTGTGGCTCCAATAGATCCAGGCATACGTAGCTGATCTTTATGGCCGTGGGTTGCCGGTGCTCCGGAAAATCCATGCCGTCGCACAACCCCCTGAAACCCTTTTCCTTTTGAAATGCTTTGTACGCTTACGCGATCATTTTCTTGAAAAATGGTTGCAGATATCTGCTCTCCAACTTTAAGTTTTTCTTCTATTGATCTTCCTTTTAATCGAAATTCTACTGTTGTTCTAAGGTATTTTCCACTTTTTTTCAGATGTCCTTTTTCTGGTTTTGTAAATCGTGTTTCTTTCACTTCCTCAAAACCGATCTGCACCGCGTCGTAACCGTCTGTATCTTTTGTTTTTATCTGCGTTATAAAACAAGGGCCTGCTAGAACTGCGCTAACAGATAGGCGTTTTCCGTTTTCGCTCCAAAGCTGTGTCATGTTAAGTTTTTTGCCAACGATAAATTTCATGTCTCAATTTCTACATTTTAATCTCAATGTCCACTCCAGCCGGCAAACCCAAGCTCGTTAAATCTTCCATTGTTTTTCCAGTCGGCTCGTAAATGTCAATTAGGCGTTTATGGGTACGGATTTCATATTGATCACGCGCATCTTTATGCACAAATGTTGAGCGGAGAAGGGTAAATTTTTTGATATTGGTCGGAAGCGGAATCGGGCCTATCACCTCTGCGCCACTTCTGCGCGCAGTGTCAATAATCGTTTTTGCTGACTTGTCAATGACTTTATGATCGTACGCGGAAATTCTGATGCGAATGCGAGTTTTCGGTTTTTCTTCTTTTTGAGCGGCTTTTTTTCGCGCGCCTGTTCGCGGGGAATTTGTTTTTTTGACAGGTTCCTCAAGATGAGCTTTTTCAGGCGTTTTTTTCGTAGCTTTTTCCACAGTCACTTTTTTCACAGCCCGTTTTCGCGCCGGTTTTATAGGCTTTGTCTCGAGTTTTTCCGGATCATTGACTGATGGAATTGTGGTTTCTTCTGTCATAAGTTACTGTGTTACTGTACAAACGAAGCCCCCGACCATTGGTGTTTTGATCGGGGGCTTGTTGATGAGCGTATTTTATTTGAAGATTTTGATTACCACGCCCGCTCCGACGGTTTTACCGCCTTCTCTGATCGCGAAGCGTTGCTGTTCCTGCAAGGCAACCGGAACAATCAATTTGATTTTTAAGTTTACCGTGTCGCCGGGCATCACCATTTCTGCTCCTTCCGGCAGTTCAACTTCACCTGTAACGTCAGTTGTGCGGATATAAAATTGCGGTTTATAACCCTTAAAAAATGGTGTATGGCGTCCGCCTTCCTCTTTGGAAAGAATATAAATCTCTGCCTGATATTCCGTGTGCGGTGTGATTGTTCCAGGTTTTGCAAGCACCTGCCCGCGTTGCACCTCATCTTTTTTAGTGCCGCGAAGAAGCACGCCTGCGTTATCCCCCGCACGCCCTTCGTCAAGTTGCTTATTAAACATTTCAATTCCAGTGACAACAGTTTTGGAACTTTTTTCCGCCATTCCGACAATCTCAATCTCCTCGTTTACTTTAACAATACCTCGCTCAATTCTTCCGGTTACCACAGTGCCACGGCCTTCAATACTGAAGATGTCTTCAATAGGCATGAGGAATGGTTTGTCAATCTGGCGTTCTGGTTCTGGAATGTATTCGTCAAGTTTACTTATAAGGTCTAGGACCGGCTTTGCTTTTGATTCGTCAGACGGATTTTCAAGCGCCTGCAAAGCAGAGCCACGAATAATCGGAGTTTTATCGCCTGGGAATTCGTATTTTGTCAAAAGATCCCTGATTTCTTCCTCAACAAGATCAATAAGTTCAGGGTCTTCCACTTGGTCAACTTTATTTAAGAATACAACAATGTAAGGAACTCCGACCTGACGGGCAAGAAGGATGTGTTCGCGCGTTTGAGGCATTGGGCCGTCTGCGGCAGAAACTACCAGAATCGCTCCGTCCATCTGCGCCGCGCCGGTAATCATATTTTTGACATAATCAGCGTGCCCAGGGCAATCAACGTGAGCGTAGTGTCGTTTGTCGGACTCATATTCAACATGCGCAGTTGCAATCGTGATGCCGCGCGCGCGTTCCTCCGGCGCGTTATCAATTTGATCAACCGATTTATCCTGCGCTTTTTTCCCATGCGCAAGCAATACTTTAAGGATTGCCGCGGTAAGGGTAGTTTTCCCATGATCAACGTGTCCGATTGTTCCGACGTTGATATGGGGTTTTGTACGTTCAAATTTTTCCGCCATATTTTTTTGAAACAACCCCTCCGTTCATAAAAGAGCAGAAGGTTTTTACCAGTTGTCTCTTAATTTTATTAATTTTTTACCTCTATATCTTCCAAATATAATTGCTCTTCTTCATCTTCGTCTGTATCTACGATAACAGAATC
>Ga0208373_1000737_pt1 | contig 51925 bp, 64 predicted proteins | sample RifOxyC2_FD_184036 | JGI IMG/M metagenome (GOLD analysis project Ga0208373, IMG submission 184036) | Soil microbial communities from Rifle, Colorado - Rifle Oxygen_injection C2 (SPAdes) | ecosystem: Environmental > Terrestrial > Deep subsurface > Rock core/Sediment | place: Rifle, Colorado...
AGCGCTTTTCGTCGCGCGATGTGATCGTGTTCGTGCAGGACGAAGGGACGCGCGCGTATTTTTCCAAGCTGCTGCCGGACCTTGGCATCCATGACGTATGCGTCACCACGTTCGGGGAATGGGCAATGGAACGGTTGGAGCTCGCGGATGTTACGGTTGTGCGGCGCGGCAACGGGATCAGCGAAGAAACGGACGCGTATGAGGCGCATAAGCGCGAGGCCTTGCGCGCGCCGGGCGGGGTGTATCGTCGTCGGTCGAATCCGTTCGAGGCGTTGCGCCGGGCGTACGAGCCGTATTTTTCGGAGTCCGACGCGCGTTGGTTCGACCGACAGGAGTCCGCGCGCGAGCTTGATCGGTTCGACCTCACGTTGTTATTGCGTTTCGCGCGCGAGCGCGACGGGGCATTCCGGACGGAGTTAGAATATCTGATACAAAAGAAAAATTTTGAAGTTACGCGCAAGCGACGGTCGGTCCCGTTGCGGTACTCCCTGCTGGTTCTCGACGAAACGCAGAACTATCTTCCGGAGCAAATCACGCTGTTGCGCACATGCGTCTCCGAGGAAACACGCGCCACGCTGTACGTAGGCGACCTCGGGCAACAGGTTCTTTTGGGTACCGTGCGTGATTGGTCGGACGTTGGAGAGAACTTTTCCGGCGGACGGAAAGTGGAGCTCCAGAAGGTCTATCGAAATACGCGGGCGATTCTCGGGTATCTGGTCTCACTTAGATTTGACGTGGCCGTGCCGGAAGGATTGCGCGAAGGGGAACCGGTGGTCGAGGAAACGTGCATTGGCGTGGAGGAGGAAATCGCGCGGGTCCGCATGGTCGCGGACGAAAAGGAACGCGACGCGCTTGTCGGCGTGCTGAGCCCGTCCGCGGAGTATCTTGAGCCGTTTCGCGCCGCGTTCGCGGGGCGCGCGGACGTGCATGTGCTCACCGCGCACGAGGCGCAGGGCGTGGAGTTCGACCTAGTGTGTCTCGTTGGCGTCCCAGACGACTTTTTTCGCGCCGAAGGCGAGCGGTTAAAAATCAAGCGCGACCTTTTGTACGTGGCGCTCACGCGCGCGATGGAACAACTGTATGTGTTCGGTCGCGTCCGACTGACGGATCTCCTGTGACCTTGCGCACGTCACGCCACGTGCCGCGACCAATTTGGCTGCGTCATCGCGCCCTGGTTGGGCGCGCTGTCGTGACGCTTCTCGCGCTTGTCGTCGCGTCGCTGCTGTTCGCGCTCGAGTCGCGAACGATGGTCGCGCAAGGAGCGTTACGCGTGTGGTTTTTTGACGTCGGCCAGGGTGACGCCACGCTCATCATGACGCCGACTGGCGAACAGATTCTCATCGACGGTGGGCCGGATCGGGCGGTGCTTGCCAAGCTCGGCGAGGTGATGTTGCCATGGGATCGCACGCTCGACGCGGTCGTTGCCACGCATCCGGATGCGGACCATATCGGCGGGCTTGCCGCGGTATTGGAAACGTATGAAGTCGCGCGCGCGGTCTATAACGGAGACACGAAAGACACGGATATCGCTGCCGCGTTCGACGAGGCACGCGAGCATGAACCCGGGGCCGTCACCGAGATGGGCCGAAAAGGCACCGTTCTTGCGTTCGGCGACGTGACGCTCACCGAACTCTGGCCCGATGCCTCCGCGTTGCGCGACGAGGACGCGAACGTCGCGTCCATCGTATATCGGCTCGATTACGGCGACACGTCGGTTCTTCTCATGGGCGACGCGCCCGAGTCGGTGGAGGACCGGCTGCGATCCGTCGCCGGCGACATTGATGTTCTCAGGACGGGCCATCATGGCAGCGCGACGTCCTCCTCCTACCGATTCGTCGAGTCGGTTCGTCCAGAGGTCGCGGTGATTTCATGCGGTATCGACAATCGGTACGGTCATCCGCATCCTGTGGTCCTCGACCGCCTGTCAGACGCGGGGGCGAGGATTTGGCGCACGGACCTCGACGGCGACGTCCTTCTGACATCCGACGGCGGAGAGCCGTTCCTTCGGTCGGCATTCTTGCCATTTTGAATCTGCCGTGATAGCTTCTGCTCAATCTAAATGAGAAACACTTGTATGGCTGACGTCCAGAAAACACTCGTCCTTCTCAAGCCGGATGCGCTGCAGCGCGATCTCTTGGGAGAAATTATTCGCCGCTTCGAGCTCAAGGGGCTCAAGATCGTCGGATTGAAGTTCGTCCGTCTTTCCGAGGAGATGTTGACCGAGCATTATTCGCATCTCGCGGATAAGCCGTTTTTCGCCTCGCTCAAGTCGTTCATGATGCAGACCCCGGTGGTCGGTCTCGTACTCGAGGGGATTGACAGCGTGGAAGCGGTGCGCAAGATTGTCGGCGTGACCAACCCGCGCGCGGCCGACGCCGGCACCATTCGCGCGGACTTTGCCATGAACGTCCCGTCGAATCTCATCCATGCCTCCGATACGGCGGAAAATGCCGCGATCGAGCTCAAGCGTTTTTTTAAGGAGGAGGAAGTATTCTCCTACGAGAAGATCACGGACCGCTTCCAGTTTGGCGAAGGGATCTAGAACGTGTACAGTCAGGACGGGCAATGGAGCCCGTCCTTTCGGTTGGAGGAACCGATGCGCCAACACACCGGACCCCCGTTTCCGTCGCCCACGATCGACGATGTGCGTCGCATGCGCTCGGATACCGAAGAACGGCGCGAGGCCAAGCGCGCGGCCGCGGAACGCTGGCTCCGGCAGTTCTGTGCTCGCGCGCGGTTCGTGCTCGAAATTGAGGATCTGCGCGTTGAGGCACTAACGCAGGAAAAGTGCGCGGCGGAAATCGACAAGGCGCGGCCGCTTCTTCCGGAGAGCCTGATCATCGCGATTCTCTCGAGGGCTTGATTCTCTCCCGGATGTCCTGTACGGTGCCTCGCGCCTAACAGGAGTCCTCGTTGTGTCAATGCCATCGCAGTCGTTGTCGCGAGTTCTGGAGTGGAGAAAAGACTGGACCGGAAGGTATGACCCGTCGGTTATCCGTGTGCGTCGCGCCTACCTTGAGACGCTCGCACCCAGGGACATCGTCCTCCTTTCAAACCGGGTACGCGAGGCAAGGCGGGGACGCATGGCGCTCGCGCATGAGCTCGCATTTCCCGTGGAGGACGAGCTTGAGATGGTTTCCGGGGTGGAGTCCACGTCGAATCCGTTTGAGCTCGCCGGTCTCGCGGACGTTCCTGGTGACGATTGCTTCGTTACGCAGCAACGCTTCGAGGCGCTCTGCGTCCTGGACCTCGCGGTCATGATGTCCGAGCTCGAACGTGGTGATCCGATGGATCGCGTCGAAGCGGACCAGGGCGCGATGATCGCGCTCCTCGAGGAACACGTTTTCTCAGGAACGCCGATTGACCTCGACGTGTTCACCTACCACGACCCGGCACCGAGCGGCATGTATCGGGTGCGTGAGGTGCGCTACCAGGATCCCGCTTCGCTCCCGGCATGGCTCGAACGCAAACACAACAGCCGTTGTCGCATCACGCGCGACGGTATCGTGGCGCACTTTACCGGAAAGCCGAAGGATCGGTTCGACACCGTCATCAAGCTTCTGCGCCAAGTATCCCGTCCAAAGGAAGGATGGAATCCCTGCGTGGTGAAGGACCGGTGTCGGTGTACGTTCGTGGTTCAGGATATCGGTTGCGTTCGCGCCCTTTCCGGTGAGCTCCGGTCCGTCCTTGGCGTCCATGGCGCACTCTTGCATGACGGCGGCGACAATCTCACGGTCATGACGACCGGCGCGTCCGATCCGACCAACCCGTTCAGCTCCCCGAAGTTTCGCAAGAAGCAATTCGACTTGCAGTGGCACGGGCGTTGGTACGAAATTCAGATCGTGACATTCGATGGGTTCTATGGCGCCCGGTACGCGAGTGACACGCAGAATCACGCCATCTACAAGCTCTTACAAGGCACGCGGGACATTCTTCCAGCGTTTTACCCGCCGCATGTCTACCTGGAGGACGGTGAGACGTGGAGCGCTCCGGAGCTGCAACGGCTTCTCCTCGACCGCCAGGTTCAGAACCTCGGCTGGTCCCAGCGGCGGCGCAACGGCCACGCCGGCAGCCACTGATCCCATCCGGGATCTTTTTTTTCGCGTCCGTTTGACACGATGCGAACGGATCGGTACGGTGGGTTGGTGCTCGGCATCTTCCGCATTCGTGTGGCGCGTCGGGTACACGGCTCGTTCCTCCATGAAATTCAAACCGATTCGGAGACTGCTCGTGAACGATGATCTGCGCTCCATGCTGGACCAGATGGGCGAGGCCGCCTGTCGATTGTTGCTGACTGGACGCGTCACCCTCGATGTCGCTCGGCAGTATGCCGAAAAAGATCGTGTCTCTTCTGAATGCGTCGACGAAATCATGGGAGAAATCTCCATGATGCCGGATGATCTGCGCCGTCAATTCCTGGCCGGCCACCTCACGATCAGGGCGGTGCGCGTCCAGATGCTCCGCCGACTCGTGGCCGCAAAACGAATCGATTCGCATGAAGCCGCGGTCTTCGCGCGGTTCCTTGCGCCGCTTTGCGTCATTCAGACGTACGTCGACGGCTAGCCGTCCTCTCGGGTTCGCGCTGCGAACTCTCTTTTTCAAAAAAAATGTTATGAACCGAACACGCTCACCGATTCTCATACTTCAATTTCGTCCCCATGTCATCATGGCGAATCAAGAGTTTGACCTGATCGTAAAATATTCGGGACGCGGCGCGGAGGAATTTCGACGCGTGGATACGACGCGCGAGCCGATTAATTTTGCGCTGCTTGACCATGCGGCGGCCCTCGTGCTCGCCGGATCAGGTGATTATTTGATCTCAGACGGTGATATTCCGGAGATCCGCGCCGCGCTCAAACCATTTTTGACTGAGGCGCGTGCTCGACGCGTACCGACGCTTGGAATTTGTTTCGGCGGGCAGCTCATGACAGAGGCATTCGACGGACGTATTGAAAACGACGAGTCGCGCGCGGAAGTCGGAACGTTTGTCGTGACGAAAACGGAAGCGGGGAAGACCGACCCGTTATTCGCGAATCTTCCAAATCACTTTGACGCGCAGCTCGGGCATAAGGACCACATCGTCAAGCTTCCGGAGGGCGCCGTCTGTCTTACGTCGTCCGATCGGAGCGCGAATCAGGCATGGAGATTTCCAGGCGAGCCCGTGTATGCGCTCACGTTTCATCCGGAGCTCGATGTGGCCGGCACGCTCTTTCGCGTCGATTATTACGCGGAGAGATATCACATTACGCCTGCGATCCGCGCCGCAATCGCTGCTTCGTTACGCGAGTCGCCGGAAGCAAACAGACTCGTCAGACATTTTTTAGATCTGTTCGTTGGTGTGGATAACCCTGTGGAAAAGTCAGTGGATGAGTAGGGGACAGTTTTTGCTGGTTTACCCTTGAAAACTTCGTTGGGCATGTTACGCTATATAAGCCTCACGCATCGGCGACCTCCATCGTTTCGACACGACATGGTGGGCTCGACAAGCTCTCATCATCGTGGCGCGGCGATTCCGTCATCATGGCCGCCCACGTGGGGTGCCATGAACCGTTCTTCCAAGGACGGTTTTTGGTTTAAGAATTTCGTTGCGCGTTTCCATAAAATCGCTTACACTTCGCCTCATCGGGCCATAGCTCAGTAGGTAGAGCGCCAGGCTGGGGGTCTGGAGGCCGTGGGTTCGAGACCCGCTGGCCCGACCATTCAAGAAATCACCTTGTTCGAAGAAGTCGCTAAATGGTGGCATTAGGCCAAAGCTAGCGACTTTTTCTGTCGGATGGTTTGGTCTCGGTACACCATGTCGTGGATGCTCTTGCGCTCTTCGAGCGTGCGGCGTTGCCTGCGCGTCACCATTTCGGAAAGATGGCCGCTGTACTGCTTCGACAACACGAACGAAATGCCGAGGAGCATTTTGCCCATCGGGGTATCATCAAAACTGAACGTCGCAAAGGTGAGGTTTTTGATTATCTTCTTGTCGAGAAGGTCGATGACTTTGCCCGCGTCGGCCATGTTACGGGCAAGGCGGTCAGGGTGCCATGTCAGAATGGCGTCGTATTTGCCGCGCTTGATGTCCTCTATCATCTGCTTGAAATGGATACGGATGTCAGGTTCTTTCGCGCTTTCCTGCTACTCGACGATGGTGATGTTTTCGTAGGGTATTTCGAGCCGCTTGGCGGTATCTAAGCAATCCTTTTTCTGGTCGGAAATAGCCCGCTCCTGCCATTCGTCGGAGGTGGTGCTTTTACGGGCATAGAGGACGAAACGCAAGGTTTTGATGTCCACCTTGTCGGCCTCGTCTGGCCTATGAAACGCAACAAGTGCATCAAAGAGGTCTTTGGATGTTTGCATAGGAATACTGGCATTTTAGCACGGAAACAGGTCTGCTGCCATTGACAAAAGGCCTATTTTGTGGGATATTTTTACGTCGTTATTTGCGACAGAGTAGTGGCAACCCGCCGCGCTTGAAGCCGTACGAAACAACAAACTCGCAAGGAGCTTCCATGTCACTTCGCTCAATGTTCGACGCATTCATTGCCCGCTTCTTCACTCTCACCCCCCCCACCGCGCACCCGACGAAGGAGGGGTCGTACGTCGTCGCGACGAAATGGCATGGGGATAACATCCCAGTCAGGATTCGTCGGATTCGAGGCGAGCTCACCGTCGTGGCTCACAACGGGTCGGCGGATTCGATACACGTTGAAACCTTCTGGCGTGAACCCATAAATTCATTTCATCGCTAAGGTCTGCAGAAATACAAAAGAGGCATCCGGTATTATGTGAGTGCTGAACTCATAAAAGCCGTATGCCTCTTTTGTATTGCGAGAATATCACTGAGCTCTTTGTTTGGGTAGATGAGATGCTTCCGAAACAACTAACACATAAAAGCGTCGGACGACCTCGTGCACTTGCGGACGTTGAGATGGTGACGATTCTCATATGGAATGTCCTCATCTTGAAACAGAAGAATTGGAAGGATTTACACAAGTTTCTTCAAATATATCATCGGAGGGATTTTCCTACTCTTCCAAAATACAATGCGTTTCTCATGCTGTGTCATCGTGTTGCTGAGGTATGTTTTCGGATGTTGCAAAAGATTCTTGCAGCAGATGAACCACTCAAATTCATGGATGGAACCATGCTTCCGGTGTGTAAACACAAACGCGCTGACGATCATAAAGTTGCAAAAGGTATTGCAAACTTTGGAAAGAATTGGCAGGGCTGGCATTACGGATTCAAACTTCACGCATCAGTAACAAGAGACGGAAGACTTTGTGCTCTCGCATTCACGCAAGCAAGCGTGCATGAGAAAAATGTTGTCGCGAAACTTCTTGGAACTTCTACAAAGATTGTAGTTGGAGATTCCTCATACGCAGGCAAGGATCTTCGTGAAAAGACCTGGAAAACACGGGGAACATACATTCTTGCACCAGCATTTCATGGACAAAAGAAACTCATGACCCTGTGGCAAAAAGATTTACTCGCACAGCGTTCGTGCATTGAATCCGTCTTCGATTATCTCAAAGAGCATCTTCATCTCGTCACTTCTTTTCCACGATCTGTGTACGGATACCTCGCACACTATGCGATGGTACTTTTAGGCTATCAAGTAATGAAAACATTGAACTTTCTGAATTAATGGGTTCACGGCTTCTGGCGTGGGTACGAGGTCACGTCGTGGGAGGTTAAGAAGGGCTAGACCACACTCTACTTGCGCACTTGCGCGGGTGGCCGACCAGAGACGCCAAGCGTCTCGCGGAAGCCACTCGTCGTCGGTGCGCTTCTGTTTGTAGTTCCAACAATCAAAAGACGACCACCTCTCGGGTGGTCGTCTTTTGGTAGCGTAACAGTCAGAAAGTGAGAGATAACCTAATAACCTACGCCTGCCATTCCGCCATCGGCACAAGGTCGGCAAACTCGAAGCCCTCGCCGAGTTTCTTTTGCTTGAACGTAATAGTGGGATTTTGTGCGCCTATTTCGCGCCCGAGTTTGAGGGGCATATCAAAGAGGCGTTCGGTTGTGACGGTGGTCATGTCACGCTTCGCAAGCTCCCCCTCGACCGCATCGAGTTGCTTGGCAAAGAGCTCCACCCGACGCTCGGCCCCCATTCGGTATTTCTCGCGCATGGCCTCTGCATAGATTTGCCGTAAGTTGCCGATGTCATTCTCTGCTTCTTTGCTCCATGCAATGAGGGCGGACTTTGCAACGCCAAGATGCTCGGCGATTGCGGCGAAGCTCATGCCTTGCGCTCGAAGCTCAATAAACTATTCTTGTGTTGCAACGTCTTTCATAGCTCTTTTCTTGACTCTACTCCCCCTGTCCAAGTCACGTCTTGCTAGAAGGCATATCCTTCGTTCCCGACCACAAAACGGTTGCCACAAGGCAGCCGTTTTGCGTTACGTTTGACATGATTCGGAGATCTCGCTACGCTTGTTTTGTTATGGGATCCAATTTCATCCGTCAATCAAAGGACGTTGTGGCACGCATTTCCATTGCTATTTTTAGCATGCTCGTGCTTATTATTGGCGCGGAAGCGGGCGGGTCGACGGGATAAGATCGCGAAGAGCGATTATCCAAGAGCCACCGCTTCCGCGCGGTGGCTCTTGCGTTTGTAGCCGGATGCGGCGCCCGATCTTCTCGGGTGTCGTCTCGGCCACAAACGGTTCTCGGAGTGTTCATGAGCGTCATTTCTCCCGCCCTTCATGTCCGACACGCGCATCGAAAGGACATCGAGCGCGTCAACGAAATGTATCGTGAGGAATACGGTGACGGATATCCGTACCCTCTGCATCCGGGCATGAACGGGCGCGGCGCGCGAATCGTCGCGGAGCTCGAGGGCGAGGTGGTGGCATTCGCCAGGGTGACGGAGCACGCGGGGCATACGGGCACGTTCGAGCTCGGGGGGATGATCGTGGATCCGGCACATCGGCGTGGCGGGATCGCGAGCCTCATGACGGATCTTCGGATCATGAACGTTCAGACGCTCGATGGGCACGTGGCCGTCGCGGAGCCCATTTGCTCGTTGTCGACCCGCGCGTCGCAGCGCAACATCGACAAGCACGGATTCGTGTCAGTCGGCATCCTGCCGTGCAAGTATCCCGACCTCAAGCCCGAGCTGCTCGGCGACCAGGCGGAGTCCGTGTCGCTCGCGGTGAAGGCGATCGATCGCGACGAGGCGTTCGATGACCGGAAGCTGTACCTGTTGGCAGAACATGAGTCACTCGTGGCCTCACTTGTTCCCGGGGCGGTAAACCTTGATCGCGAGTGCGCTCGGATGCGCGATCCATTTCCGGGAATCGTGCGTCACGAGCCGGTTCGTGGTCCTCGCACCGTCGGATCGACGTTCGTCGACGTCCCGGCCAACTGGCCGGACGCGCGCGCCACGTCCGCCGCGATCGAGCGCGACGGATTCGTATTTTGCGCGTTCCTTCCGCGGTTCGGCCGTACGGCCTCGGGCGCGACGTTCGATGCGGTGCGGTTTGTCCGCACGAGTAGACGACGGGTCCGGTTCGAGCATATCCACGTGATCGACGCGCTTGCGCCGCTGCGGTCCTATCTTGAGGAACGTCTTGGCGGGTGATTCCTCACCCGTCTTTTTCTATCCACACTTTTCTATCCACATTGACGATTAGATTACCCGTTGATACCCTGTATTCAGATATGAACACGTCCGCGATCAGTCAAAACGCCAAATGCTTTACCCAGTTTTGGGGAGTTTTTGCGTTCACTGGCGCGGTCGTGGATTGATGAACGGGTAGAATTTTCTCCCGCGACCCATCGAACCACCGCGCGCGCGGTGGTTCTTTCGTATCATTCGCTCTTTCCAACGCGAGGCCACATGGATTTGTCCGTTTCCTTCCGGCATCCGAATGCCACCGATCTGCCAAAGATCAACCGCCTGTACCGTCGCGAGTACGGCGACGCGTATCCGTACCAGTTGCGCGAAGACGACCTTGTAAGCGGCATCGCGTTTGTCGCGGTCGCGCATGGCGAGGTCGTCGGATGCGCACGCGCGATCCGGCCGAATCCCGCAACGCCGGTGTTTCTCTTCGGCGGGATGATCGTCGATCCTCCGCATCGCCGTCATCACATCGCGAAGGCGCTTACGGATTTGCGCTTTGACGCGGTGACGCGCGCCGGCGCGCGCGTGGTGGCGACCGAGCCGGTGTGCTGCCAGCCGAGCCGCGCGTCGCAGCGCAACATGATCGGCAACGGATTCGTGCCGCTCGGGATCCTTCCCGCGAAGTATCCGGACATCAAGCCCGAGACGCTCGGCGACCAACCAGAATCGCTCACGTTCGCGATCCGTTGGCTCGCTGGCGACGTAAGCGTCGAGGGACGGCAGCTTCATCTCGACGATCGTCTCCTCCATCTCCTTCACGAGACGTCGGCATCCCTTTCGGCAAGCGCGGACGGATCGAGGCGCATGTGCGGCCTTATGCCCGCGCCGGAGCATCACGAGCCCATGCGCGGGACGCGCGCCGACGGTTCCGCGTTCGTCGACGTTCCTGCCAACTGGCCGGAGTCGAGCGCGGCCATCGCCGAGTTCGAGCGCAACGGGTACGTCGCGTGCGCATTCCTGCCCGGGCTCGGCCTCACGGATTGCGGCGAACGTCACGACTTCGTGAGGCTCGTTCACGCGCGCGGCCGCCGCGTGCGGTTCGAGCACGTGCATGTTACCGAGCATCTCGTTCCGTTCAAGGAATATCTCGCGGAACGCTGCGGGGAATGACTGGCTCATTTCCCGCTTTTTTGATAAGAAGGATCGGTATGAAAGTACTTCCGGAGTCAGTCTGGCAGTGGCACGGACCGATCGATGGTCCGGGCGTCCTTGTATTTGGCGGGATTCACGGGAATGAGGTTACGGGAGTCAGGCTCGTGGAAGAGCTGCGCCGTGATGTGGACGCTGGCACGCTTTCGCTTGCCGCCGGAACGCTCACGCTCGCGATCGGCAATCCGCTTGCCGTCGAGCGCAATGCTCGCGGATCCGAGCCGTATGCCGACCTGAATCGATTGTTTTCACCTTCCGCGCTTGATGGCGCCGGCACCTCGTACGAGACAGTTCGCGCGCGCGAACTCGCCCCGCTTATTGCGGCCGCGGACGTGCTAATTGACCTGCATGCCACCAATAAGCCGTCCGACCCCTTTCTCGCTTGCGTGAATGATACGCCGCGGCATCGGGAGCTTTGCCGATTTTTTACCTGTGAGAAGATGCTGTTCATTCCGGACAGCATTATTCCCGGAACGACCGACGCGTACGTGGATGCGCACGGAGGCATCGGGATCTGTTTTGAAAGCGGATGGGTCGGCGACTTTTCGCGCGTCGGAGAAATGCGCACGGCGGTCGACGGAATGCTCGCGTACCTCGGGTTGGTTCCAGGGAACGCGACGTTGCCTCCGGATGACGGGCGCGCGGCGTACATGGTCACCGAGACAGTGGTCCTCGACGACCGGGGGTTCGCGTTCGCGACTGGCCGCGGCACGCGCTCGTTTGAGCCGTTCGTGCCCGGCGATCTGATCGGCACGCGCGGCACCGACCAGGTCCTCGCGCCGTACGACGGGGTACTCGTGTTCCCGAAGGTACCCGAGCTCTGGAAGGTCGGTTCGCCCGTGGGATTTTTCGCCAAACGAATATCATAATGTACCAATACCGGGCATTGGTACTAGTATTATGCGCTTACACCGATTTATCCTCGATCTTGACCTGTCCGCGGACCAGCTTGTCATATTCGACCGTGAAATAACGAACCAGATTCGCAACGTGTTTCGGATGGAAACGGGCGACCCGTTCATCGTCTGCGACGGGAAAGGGATGGAGGCAACCGTTCAGGTCGTGTCCGACGAAGGGACAATCAGGGTGAACGTGATCGACCGCCGTGTCGTCGACATGGAGAGTGCGGCCAAGGTCACGCTGTACTGCGCCGTTCTCAAGCGTGAGCACTTTGAGCTCGTCGTTCAAAAAGTGACCGAGTGCGGCGTGTTCGCGGTCGTTCCCATTATTTCGGCGCGTACGGTGAAGCTTGGCGTGAGGCTCGACCGCTTGCAGAAGATCGCACGCGAGGCGTCGGAGCAAAGTGGCCGCGGCGTGGTACCGGAAATTTGCAAGCCTGTGTCCTTGGCACAAGCCGTCGTCCAGGCCAGCGACAACGAGACGAACGTCGTGTTCGAACTCGGTGCGCCATTGTTCCCTGCGTTCGCGCCAGCGGCGGCTTCCATTGGTATGTTCGTCGGTCCCGAGGGCGGGTGGGGCGATGGGGAAGTGGAACAGTTACGCGCCGAGGGGTATCATATGGCTGGACTGGGTCCGCGCGTGTTGCGCGCGGAAACGGCGGCTATCGTCGGCGTGTTCCTTGCGACCGGGCGGTTTAATGAATAATGCAAAGCGAAAAATAATGGAAGCCCGCCATTTTGCATGCTGGACTTTATATTTTGAATCACCATTTATTATGTCCGATCTTACTTCCAAGGTCTGTATCGCCTGCGAGGGTGGAGCAACGCCGCTCACCAATGAACAAATCGCCGAAATGCTTGCCAAGCTCACGGCCGCCTGGGACGTACTCGACGGGAAAAAAATCCGACGAACGTTTCAATTCGCGAATTTCGCGCAAGCCATGGAATTCGTGAACAAGGTCGCGGCGCTCGCCGAGCAGGAAGGCCATCATCCGGACATCCACATCGTTTACAACAAGGTGACGTTCGAGCTCTGGACGCACGCCATCGGCGGCCTTTCAGAAAATGACTTCATTCTTGCGGCCAAGATCGAGCAGTTATAGCAACTGGTCCCAGAGAACGACCGCGGAGAAGTAGCCGAAGAAAAGAAAGATTCCCCAGAGGAGCGCCCGGCGCCACGCGGGCGCCTGGTACGCGACTGGAAGCTCCGAACGGTTCAATCGCGCCACCAGGCCAATGTGCACGAACATGGCAACCGCATTCAGACACGCTCCGAGCACCAGGAGCGTTTTTGGTTCGGTCTGTCCAAGCAGAAATAAAATGATTCCGAAGGCAATCTGAGCCCAGAGAAATGAGAAGTAGGTGCGCGAGAGTCGGATTTCGTCCTTACCCGTGAAGCGGGTGTAGGCGACCGCGAGGTTCTCGGCCATGATACGCGAGGTGGAGTCCATGACACCGAGCTGCGTTTGGAACAACATCACGCCGACCGCGGCAAGAAACGCGAGCCCGGCCCACGGTCCGAGTCGTCCGCCGATTGCCGTGCCCTCGTTAAGGACGAATTGGATCCCTTGTGCATTACCATCGGATCCGCGCGTTGCGGCATAGGAGAGCAGCATGAGCGTCAGGATTGACAGCGCGCCCGTGAACCAGAACACCACCGCATGCTCCACGCTTACCCGCCGCCACCAAACCTTGAACGCGCCTCGTGCCTCCGGCGTGTCTTCAAACGTCTGGCCCGCGAGGCGGAGTTTCGCGCTCGCGCCCATGGCCGTGAACAATCCGGCCATCTTCTCTGAGTATGCGGCCATGCCGTAGCCCTTTTCCTTTACGTAGATGGATTGCGTCAGGTTCAGGTTGCCACCCGCGCCCGAGTATGCGAACGCGGCGAGAAAGGTGGCAAGTGCCACGCCTTCCGGAATGAGCGGGCCGCCGCCTGCGAACCCCACGAGCCCGCGCCCAAGTTCCACCCAGTCCGCGCCCGTTGCCATGATGACCGCGAGTGCGAAGATGAATGGCACGCCAAGCAGAATGACGGTCTTGGTAAGTCGTTCCATCACCCCGTACACCGTGTGGCCTGCCGACAGAATCAGACCGATGACAAGCAGCATGGGGATCGCGACAAAGCGCATGTCCGCGACGTGCAGCAGCGAGGCGACCACGCTTGCGCTCGCGGCGATGATGCCTGGCAGACCGAATCCGACGAACGTCGACAAAATGAACCATGCGGGCGCACCCTTCCAACGCTTGCCGATTCCCACGAACACGCTCTCGCCCTTCACGAGCGCGTATCGTTCGATCTCCATGTTGACGAAGTATTGAAAGGTGATGCCCGCGAGCGCACCCCACGCAAGCACGAGCCCGTGGTTGGCGGCAAGATAGGGCCAGAGGATGACTTCGCCGGAGCCGAGGCCGAGCGCAAGAATGAGAAAGCTCGGTCCGATGAGCTTGCGCAGCGGCGGCGCGGGAGGAAAGGGTTTGTGCATACCAGAACAGTATAGCATTGCCTTGCGCGAATAGTGGACGCCTGTCATGCTGTGATGAAGAATAAATCGATATTTCTGTCGTTATGAACATCGCGCTTTGTCATTCCATGCAGTACGCCGAACGGGCCGAAGAAGTGAAGCGCTGGTACGCCGCGCACGGCCATCAGGCGTTCCCATCGTCGACCAACGACCAGTATCTCGGATTGTCCGACAACGAGAAGGAAACGTTGAAGCTTGACGAAAAGTATCATCATGACGCGATCCGCGTGCATTACGCCGTGATCGAAAAATCCGACGCCATTCTCGTTCTGAATTACGAGAAGTATGGGATCCCAGGCTACGTCGGCGGAAATAGTTTTCTCGAAATGGGATTCGCGTACATATTGCGCAAGCCGATTTTCCTTCTGAATCCCATCCCGCACATTCCGTATTACGAAACCGAAATCATCGCCATGCGCCCGACCGTCATCGACGGCGACCTGTCGCGGCTCTTGGCCTGACCGAAACGGTGTCGGAATCGGAATCAATAAAAAAAGCCGCTCGTGTTCAGAGCGACTAGCGGCGGGTTTGTCCCGGTCGTTCGACTGCGCCGCGCCCGCCGCCTTGCGTGACCGTGACCGTCGTCGTGGTGGTCACGGTCGTCACGGCTTGCCTGTCGGGCTTGCTGGGCGCGGCTGCGGGAGCAGCAGGCCCATTCAGACAGGGTCCTGCGTAGGAGCTCGCCTCCGAGCTCCAGGACCCGTTGTTTCTTGCGTATGCGCGACAGTTCGCGCAGTTGCATCCAGCTGGCATGGCATTCTCCATTCCATCGAGCGAAATGATGGACATGCCAAGGATACCTGAATTCCACGTTTTGTCAACCCCGCATAGCCAGTGTTAACCGATGTATTCCTTTTCTTTTGTCCTGCCATCAGCGGGACTTGTTTTGAAAATTTTTAAAAAAATTGGGCGATAGCCCAGAAAAGAAAAGGAATATTTCAGCTAACTGGTATGTGCGCGGGGTCGCGGACGTTGTCATTCGAAAATGGAAAAGAATGAGAGGAAGTCTCCGGTGTAAAAGAAAAAAATCCAGCCGAAGCTGGTAGAAGTCACTGTCAGTGTACCGTGCACGGCCGCGACGACAATGCCGTCGGGCAGCACACGGTAACCAGCATCTTTCCGCCGCCGTTCGCTGGCGTGGCGGCCATCCCGTATCCGATCACGTCGTCTTTGGCGAAACAGAACGTTGCCAGGTTCCGTTCCTCGTATGTGGCGATCAGCTCCGGCTCCACGTAGTGGGCCGCCGCGACCGCGTCGTACGCGCGGTTCGCGCCGATGACTTCGGTCGAGGCCTTGCCCCAGCCCCAAAGGAGCAGACCGACGACGATGGCAACGATGGCGATGCCACCGAGCGCAACGACGATCATGAGCTCAACCATCGTGAATCCCTTTCGGGATCGAATTGAACGAAAGTCCATTTCCGCCTCCTTGTTGTTGCGGACCGCAACGATATCGGATTTTGCCAAGATTGTCAATCTCCTCATCCCGCGTTACACTCGTGTCCAGATGTCCGACATCTTTTCGAAGGAAAAGCGCAGCGAGGTGATGTCGCGAATTCGTTCGAAGAATACAAAGGTAGAACGGATCGTGTTTTCGTTTCTGCGAAAGGAGAAGATCCATTTTCAACGGCACTACGCTCGCGTGGTCGGATGTCCGGACGTGGCGCGGCCGTACGCCCGTGGAGCTTGTCTGGTCGCGCAAAATGAAAAGCGGTACCGAGGCCAGGAAGCTCGAGGCGGCGATCAAAAAAAGAACCAGAGCAGAAAAGGAAAAGATGATGCTTCGCGCCTGACGTTTTCGTCGTGCGTACCATGGCTTGGAATGAGCATGCGGAGGCATCGTGGTATAATTCTTTTCGTATGAGGAGGAATCGGAGGAACTATCTTTTGGCGATCCCGGCGTTCGTTTTTTTTGCCGCGGTTTCCGGCAGTCTCGTCACACAGTCGGGGATGGATTGGTACCGCACGCTCTCGCTCCCATGGTGGACGCCGCCGGGAAGTGTCATCGGGGCGGTTTGGACGGTCATCTACGTGCTGTCCTCGGTTGCGGCGATCGAATGGTGGAGTGCAAAAAAGCGCGGTCGGCGTTTTGGGTTGGTCGCGGCGATGTTCGTCGCAAACCTGTTTTTGAACGTCGGTTGGTCCGTGGTTTTTTTCGGGCTCCATGAGTTTGCCGCGTCGATCGTGGTCGCGTCATTGCTTGCGCTCTCAACGTGGTCGTTGGTCGCGCTCATGTGGACACGCAAGCCAACTGCCTCGGTGCTTCTGCTTCCGTACGCGGCCTGGGCCACGTTCGCGACCTGTCTCACGGCAGCCGTCGCAAGGCAAAACGGCTTTGGATTTCCTGACCTGCCCGCTGGCTTCTGGCTGTTCGTCCATCTGGCCGGATTTATCGTCGGGCTGGGATCCGTCACGGTCATTGACCTGCTGGGATTCCTCGGACGCGAGTCATGTTACTGGACGGAAACGACCATTCGCGCGCACAAGGTGACCAAGCCGCTTATTTGGATCGGCATGGCTGGTGCCATTGTGGGTGGCGCGTTGTGGCATGGTTCCTGGACGCCGGTTTCGGTCGCGCAAGCGTGGATCGCGTTGGTTCTTCTCATGAACGGATATTTCCTCTCCTTCGTCGTCAGCCCGTTCCTGCTCGCACGCGAATCGCTCGGCTGTTCCAAGGAGCTCATCCCAACGTGGATGCAGCGCCGCATCGTCATTTCTTTTCTGATTTCATTCGTCGGCTGGTGGTCGGCCCTTGCGCTGACGGTCATGGCACTGGTACAGTAACGTCACAATCGAGTATCAAGAGTTCGGTGAGGGATACGGCCCCGTGACCCGACGGCAACCTACGCTCGCAAGGTGCCAATTCCGTCCCAATCGGGAAAGATAATTATTATCAACGCTCCCTTGGGGGCGCATTTTATTTGTATGTATCTTCCGTCCATCTATACCGTCGAATCCGTGACGAGCGGTCATCCGGACAAGGTGTGCGACCAGATTTCCGACGCGATTCTCGATACGTGCCTCACGCAGGACCCAAGCAGTCGCGTGGCGATTGAGACGTTCGGTGGGCATGGCGTCGTGCTTGTGTGCGGGGAGGTGACTACGCGGGCGAAGGTTGATTATGCGGTTGTCGCGCGCTCGGTATACCGTGACATCGGATATGACGACCGTCTTCTTGTGCTTACGAATGTCGTCGCGCAGTCGCCGGACATTGCGCGGGGCGTGGAAACGGGCGGGGCTGGCGATCAGGGAATCATGTATGGCTTTGCCACGGACGAAACGCCCGAGTTTATGCCGCGCGGCGTGGTACTCGCGCATGCGCTGACGCATCGGTTGGAGACATTGCGTCGGAGCGGGGAGATCCCATGGCTGCGTCCGGACGGGAAGGCGCAGGTGACCATGCGCGACGGGGAGGTCGCGACCGTGCTCGTGAGCACGCAGCATGCCGCGGAGGTCGGGCAAAATGAGATTCGCCGCGTCGTGGTCGAGAATGTTATCGGAGAGGTTTTGGACGCGGATGACGTCGAAGTTCTCGTGAACCCCACGGGATCGTTCGTGCGCGGAGGGTTCGAGGCCGACACTGGGCTCACGGGACGCAAGATCATGGTTGATACCTACGGCGGTCTCGTACCTCACGGCGGCGGCGCATTTTCCGGAAAGGACGCGACCAAGGTCGACCGTTCCGCCGCGTACATGGCACGGTTCGTTGCGCGCCATCTCGTCGCGGAAGGCCACGCGAAGCAGTGCCTCGTGTCGGTCGCGTATGCCATCGGTCGCGCCAAGCCGGTGATGGTTTCAGCCATCGACGAGACGGGCCGCGACCTTTCCGTTCTCGCGAGCGCGTTCGACTTTCGTCCGGCCGCCATCATCGAGCGACTCGAGTTAACGCGGCCGATCTTCCAGCAGACCGCCGCCTATGGTCACTTCGGCCGCGCGAATTTTTTCTGGGAACAGCATGGTGAGCCAGACGTCCCAGTCTTGAAAGCGACGAATCGAAGGATCAAATCCTATTCTCCACACGAATCATTGCGTCAAACCGGATGACGCGCTATCGTAATGACACTATGCCAGACACATATCGCGTGACCGGGGGAACGCCGCTGAAAGGCTCCATGGAGGTCGGTGGCGCAAAGAATGGCGCCTCGAAGATGATCATCGCCTCGTTGCTTACTGACGAAGATGTCATTTTGAAGAATGTTCCCCGTCAGCGCGAAACGGCGATCACCGAGGAAATCGTTATCACGGTCGGTGCCACGGCCACGTGGGAAGGGGAACACCAGGTACGCCTGAGGGCTCCTTCCGTGACGTCGGCTTCCGTGCGCGCGCTTTCCGAGAAGAACCGCATCAGCGTGCTTGCGATCGCACCGTTGTTGCACCGCGCGGGGGAAGCGTTCGTTCCTCCGGTGGGCGGCGATAAAATTGGCCAGCGTCCGGTAAACTTCCACGTGGACGCGCTCACGAAAATGGGCGCCACGGTGGAAGCGACCGCGGACGGATTCCACGCCACGGTGAACGGCCGCCTGCACGGCGCGCTCATTGACCTGCCGTACCCGTCGGTCGGCGCGACCGAGACCGCGCTTTTGGCGGGCGTGCTTGCCGAGGGGCGTACCGTGATCCGCAACGCCGCGGGCGAACCGGAAATCAAAGAGCTCATCATGATGCTCCAAAAGATGGGCGCGGTGATTCAGATCAACTCCGGGCGTTCCATCGACATCATCGGCGTGGAAAAGCTGCACGGGTGCGACATGACCGTGATGCCGGACCGCATCGAGGCGGCGAGTTACGCGAGCATGGCGCTTGGCACGCGCGGAGAAATTTTCGTGAGGGGCGCGCAGCACGAACATCTCATTACGTTTTTAAATGCCGTGCGAAAAATCGGCGGCGACTACGACGTGCAAGAAGACGGCATCGTGTTTCGCGCGAACGGAGCGCTTCGCGGCATCGAGCTTGAAACTGACACGCACCCTGGGTTCATGACCGACTGGCAGCAGCCGTTTCTCGTGGCGCTCACCCAGGCCAAGGGAACGTCGATCGTCCACGAGACCGTGATGGAAGGACGGCTCGGCTACACCGAGGCGCTCAAAAAGATGGGCGCGGACGTGACGCTGTTCACCAACTGCCTCGGGGAATCTCCGTGCCGGTTCAAAGAACAAAACTACCGCCATAGCGCGGTCGTGAACGGCCCGACGCGTCTCACGGCCACTGATCTCGACGTCCCTGACATCCGCGCCGGTCTCGCGCTCGTTATTGCCGCGCTCGTCGCGGAAGGCACTTCCACCCTCACGAATATCCACCACCTTGACCGCGGCTACGAGCGGCTTGAGGAGAAGCTGAAAGGCGTTGGAGCCAAAATTGAGCGTATTCTTGGCTAACTACAGCACCAAATCTTGACAAAATCGCCGGAATGTGCTATCGTTCCGGCTTGTTCTTTTTGTTCCGTCAACATCAACACCCGTTTTCAGCGGAGGTCATCATGGGCGAAAACAAGCCCTGGTACGTGAAGGTCGATGAGTGGGTACAGGGAATCCTCGCTGCCACGCTCAGCGTGGGAATGCTGTTCTCAGCGCCGGTCCTCTTCCTCATCGCGTTTGTGGCGAAGGTCGCCACATTTCTTCTGTCGATTGCAAGGAAGGTCTGTGCCTTCGTGCTCGGCCTGTTCGGGATCGACATCCTTTCGGATGATCCGTTTTACCTGCGCCGCTATGGTGACTCACTGCTCACCAGTGCGGTCAGGAGCGACCTGAAGGACTTCAACACGGTTCTCTGGTTGCTCTACTGGTTTGAGCTCTTCGCTTGGGGGAGCATGTGGTCATACGTCGGCGAGACCTTGATTTCTGGTGTGTGGGGAGTGCTCATCGGCATCGCGCTCCTGGTAATGCCTCTGATCTTCGCGCGTCTGACCATCGTGGTCGATCGCGGGATTTTGGTGATGGACACCCCGAGCGTGAAACGTCGTTTCATCATCATCATGTCGCGTGTCTTCCTGTTGTTCTTCTTCTCATTGCTGAACGCCGTGCCGGTCGAGCTCAGGGTATTCGCATCCGAGATCGATCGTGTGCGAGAAGACGCCGAGAAGGTTGAGGTCGACGCCATCCGCGAGAAGGCGAAGGCGTACGAGACAGAGCGCGCTGAGAGCCAGAAGGCCACGGCGGCCCCGACGGTCACCGGCCAGGCGGACGACGTGGTCGCGCGCCGGCAGGCGGATCGCGCTGGCATCGAGCAGCGCATCGAAGTCGCCCAGAAGGCCACGGCCCGCGTGGCGGCGGGCAAAGGCGTTTCGAGGCGCAACCAGGCCACGGCGCTTGCTTCCGCGCAGAAGCAGGAAGCGGACATACGCGCCGAACTGGTGGCGTTCGATGCCGAGACCGAACGCATGCGATCGGCCGCGGCCGACAAGGGCACGGACGAGTTGGCGCGGCGCGACGACGCTCTCGCTGCCAAGCTCTTCGACATCGAGGCCATGCCGGCTGAAGATCTCGCCGCGGCCTACGGCGGGACCTACAAGATGCCGAACGGTTTCATGGCGCGATATCGCACTCTCCTTGAAATCATTGAGCAGGACGGAAAAAACCAGGCCATCGCCTGGGGCTGCCGGTTGCTCATGGTTCTTGTTGGGATCATGGTGCTGTGGTCCAAGTTTGCGAGGACCAGTCCAGACACCAGGGAGTATTATCGGTTTCTCTCCCAAGGGTTCGCCAACAACCCGGAAGTGGTGCCGTATTACATCCGCATCGCCAAGGAGAGTGGCCGTCCAAAGGTGGAACACGATCAGGCCATGAACGTCCTGCGCGCTGTCGCCGGGAACAATCCCGCGGCAGCGGCCGCGCTCGCATCGCTCGGCTACGGTGGCAACGTGGATGTTGCCGGATGGGATACCGAGGTCTTCGACCTGCATGGGCAGTTCGCTCGTGCTTGTTCTTGCGCGGCCCGGGCTTATGCCGAGTACGAGTCTGCCTTCAGCGCGCTGTGCACGGAACGCGTAGCGCACGTTGGAGGCCTGACGGCGTTTGGCCTTGCGCGAGCGGAGATTGTCAAGAGCGCGCGTGCCGAATGGAACCGGCTCGCCCAAGGGGCCATCGATGGCCTGTCAACCGTCGAGCGACGGATGTACTCCAAGGGGATTCGCGTCCCTGGATGGCCGTCCGAGCTCGTCGAGGGCGACCCTCGCAGGAAACCCATTCTCTGGGATCTCTCAGACGAGGTTCTCGAGCAGGAATGGGGCTGGCTTCGGCCCATTGACGAACAGTTCCGCTCCGCGCCCAACGCGTGATCGGCTCTTTACCCAATGCCTTCCGGCAGCGGGTATTTTTTTATGAATCTGTTATAATGAATTAAATAAAAAATATGCCAAAGTACAAACAACCAGCAATACTGTCTACGAAGACAGTGTCCGTAGTTACCGTTACGGCGATAGTACTCGTGATCGTAGGCCTGGGGCTTATTAGCTATGCGGCCGGGTTGTTACCTGGCGTTAAGTTCATCAAGCCAAACTTGCGAATCAGCGTCTCTTCCGTGAGCGAGTCGGGCACTGCGTCCTCCGTATCTGCGAATGCGTTCCTCGTGTCCACGGTAACCATTACAAACGACGGTAAGCGGGATGTGGGCGACACGTTTGAGTTCACATTCACGCCACCGGGTCCCTCCTGGCTGGATTATGAGAACCTTGAGTGGGAGTCGGGTGCCGTGTTCGCCGGGCATACCGGCGCGACCAGCAATCCGTTTTATTCGGATGCCGCCGGATATGAGTATTCCTGCTCGGTAAGCTCGAACGTTTACACGTGTCGCGTTGGAGGAGTTAGTGCGGGCAAAAGTAGGACATTCGTTTTCGTGGGATATGCTCCGGGAACCGCCCTTTCCTGCGGTACGACCAAAGATGTTGCCCTGGCGGCTCGAGTTGATACGGGAAAGGTCATTGCCGAACAGAATGAATCAGATAATTTCGGAAGCGAAAACATTGCTCTCGTGATGGAAGAATGCATGTATCCTGACTTGCGGGTTGATATCTCTTCCACAAGCGAGTCGGGTGCCGCGTCTTCCGCCTCCGCGAACGAGTTCCTCGTGTCCACGGTGACCATTACTAATGACAGCGAGTGGATTTCAGACGATTTTGAGTTCACATTCACGCCCCCGGGCTCTTCCTGGCTGGATTATGAGAACCTTGAGTGGGAGTCGGGTGCCGTGTTCGCCGGGCATACCGGCGCGACCAGCAATCCGTTTTATTCGGACGTTGTCGGATATAAGTATTCCTGCTCGGTAAGCTCGAACGTCTATACCTGCCGTCTCGACGCGATGGATGTGGGCGAGATACGGACATTCGTTTTCGTGGGATATGCTCCGGGAACCGCCCTTTCCTGCGGTACGACCAAAGATGTTACCATGGCGGCTCGAGTTGATTCCGGAAGATCCATCCAGGAGACTGACGAGACAAATAACTACGCAAGCGAGAGTATCATTCTGCAGATGGAAGAATGCTAAATTAAGTCTCAAGCTTTTAACGCAGCTCGTGAACGAACAGGCGGTCATGGAGGTTCTGACCGAATGGAAACGGAATAAGTAAATCGAACGGATGTTCGTAACAACATGGGAATCCATGGGCAGCGTTTTTTTTGGAATCCGACGCGTTGCCGCTGGAATGAAAAAACCGGTCATGCGAGGATGACCGGCACAAGCTGGTGAACGACGAATCCTGGCGGAACGCATGCCTCGCCCCACATGCCGAAGCCACGGGTGACCGGCGAGATTTCTTCCTCGGTCGCCGCGCGGACGCGCTCGGCGACAAGGGGAAGTTGTCGGAGGTTGACCACGATGATTCCGGATAGGTCCGGATTGTCGAAGTTCGCCGGTCCCGTGAGGTTCACTTGTGTCCATTCTGGATCAGGGCCGGCTTCGACGAAGATGCGCCGGACCGGGAAGAGCTCCGGGCGTTCGCGGTGCATTGTCATGAGCGAGTAGAACCATGGGGCGATAGGCTCGCGCGGCAGAAGGTGGACGCACGGAACCTCGGGGTGTCGTTCGGCCTCGCGGAGCGTCTGCCTGCCGACCGGCGCGCGAAGCACCAGGTACTGCCGGTCGGTGCTGAGGACATCGATGGGCTCCAGAGCTTCGAGCTGAACCCATTCGGTCCATCCGCCCTCGTCCGGCGGATCCGAGCAGTCGAGAACCAGGAATCCGTGACGACGAAACGCATCGACCAGCACGGCGGTCTCCGGCGCCTCATGAACGTTCTTTTTCCACAAGGGAACCTCCAGTAGTTCAGGCCGATGCAAGCTTGTCGTTTTCCCAGCCGATTGTCAACGGTGCCCGTTTCTCTGATATACTTGTCCGCGTATGTTTCTCTCCTTGCTTTCCTCAAGCCCAATGGTTGCCCTCGCTTGGGTGGCAGCGATTCTTTTGTCGCTCACCATCCATGAGTTCAGCCATGCGCTCGTTTCCATGTGGCGTGGCGACCATACGGCCGAGCGTGCCGGACGCCTCACGCTTAATCCGCTCGCGCATCTCGACCTCATGGGGTTTATCCCGATTCTGCTGCTGGGATTCGGCTGGGCCAAACCTGTCCCCTACAACCCCTACAACCTTAAGAATCCAAAATGGGATTCGGTCGCAATTGCGCTCGCGGGTCCGGCTTCCAACCTGATTCTCGCCGCGCTTTCCGCGCTTGCGATCCGCTTTCTCGTAGGGAGCCAAATCATCACGTCGCTCAACCTGCTCATCATTTTTCTGTTCCTTCTTATCGTTCTCAATTTGTTTTTGATGTTCTTCAACGTGGTTCCGATTCATCCGCTCGATGGCTCCAAGCTTTTCTTCGCGCTGTTCGACGCGCCGCGTTACACAAGGATGCGCGAGTTCGTAGCCGTCCGAGGTCCCCAAATATTGCTTTTTCTGATCATTCTTTCTTTGGCAACGAGTCTAAACGTCTTTTTCTTCGTGAGTACGCCGGCGTTTGCCACGTGCGACGTGCTGCTCGGCGATTCGTGCGCAGCGTTTTTCAACGTGATCTTTGGTGGAATCTAGACGATAAAAGACAACGGAATCCAACGATTCTTGACGTTTCTGGTGCCCCATGTTACTTTACGGCCACATTTTTCTCACATGTCGTGAGGCTGGATAAAATCGACGGGATGACGTTTTTGGACGAGAATCTATCGTTCGAAATGACAGAACGCGATTTGATACGGCCGTAACTCACACTATGCCAACGATGAACCAGCTGATCCGCAAGGGTCGCAAAGTCGAGGCGGTGAAGAGCAAGTCTCCGGCGCTCCAGTACGCCCTCGACTCCTTGCACCGCAAGCGCACGAATCTCGCGAAGGGCTCTTCCTTCAAGCGCGGCGTGTGCGTCAAGGTCACCACCATGACCCCGAAGAAGCCGAACTCCGCGATTCGCAAGATCGCGCGCGTTCGTCTTTCCAACGGCACGGAAGTGTCGGCGTACATCCCGGGCGAAGGACACAATCTTCAGGAGCACTCCATCGTGCTCATTCGCGGCGGTCGCGTGAAGGACCTTCCTGGTGTCCGCTATCACATTGTCCGTGGCGTCTATGACACGCAGGGCGTTGCCGACCGCAAGCGCGGACGTTCGCTCTACGGCCAGAAGAGGCCGAAGGCCAAGAAGTAGGAAAACTTTAATCACATCGCGACGCAGTACCTCTGCGCAGGGGGAAGGGAGCGGTCGCGACGTAACACATAACTATGCGTGGGAAAGCCGCCGTACGCCGGGCTATTACGCCCGACCCGAAGTTTGGAAATGAGAACCTTGCCCGTTTTACGAATCTTGTGATGCGCGACGGAAAAAAGTCCACGGCCATGCGCGTCATGTACGACTGCCTCGACATCATCGCGAAGAAGACCGAACAGGACCCGGTCGAGGTGTTTGAAACGGCTCTCAAGAACGTCATGCCGACCTTGGAAGTGAAGTCCAAGCGCGTCGGCGGCGCGAACTACCAGGTGCCAATGCCCGTGCGCGGGGAGCGGCGCTTTATGCTTGCCGCCCGTTGGATTCTGACGGCGACGCGCGCCAAGAAAGGTCGCCCAATGGCGATCAAGCTTTCCGACGAACTTATGGCCGCGGCCAAGAACGAAGGCGACGCGGTCAAGAAAAAGGCCGATGTTCAGCGCATGGCCGAAGCCAACCGCGCGTTTGCTCACTTTGCACGATAATCTCTATGCCACGCGAGTATTCTCTAGAGAAGACACGCAACTTTGGGATCATCGCCCACATTGACGCCGGTAAGACCACGGTCTCCGAGCGCGTCCTCTATTACACCGGTCGCACGCACAAAATCGGCGAGGTGCACGAGGGCGAGGCAGTCATGGATTGGATGGAACAGGAGCGTGAGCGCGGGATCACCATTACCGCGGCCGCAACGACCTGCTTTTGGAAGGACTATCGGATGAACCTCATCGACACGCCGGGACACATCGACTTCACGGTGGAGGTGAAGCGTTCCCTTCGCGTGCTTGACGGAGCGGTTGTCATTTTTGACGGCGTTGCCGGCGTGGAGCCGCAGTCCGAGACTAACTGGCGTTATGCTGACGATTACAACGTCCCGCGCTTGTGTTTTATCAACAAGCTTGATCGCACGGGGGCCGATTTCTTCAAGGATCTGGTGTCAATCCACAATCGTCTTACCAAGAACGCGTATCCGCTCCAGCTTCCGATTGGCACGGAGTCGAATTTCATCGGCATCGTGGATCTCTTGAAGATGAAGGCGTTCTTCTACCGAGATGAGCAGGGCAAGCAAATCGACGAGCTCGAGATTCCGGAAGACATGAAGGCTATTTCCGAAGAGTGGCGCGGCAAGCTGCTGGAAGCTATTGCCGCGACAGACGAGGGGCTCATGAACAAGTTTCTCGGCGGCGAAGAACTCACCGAGGCTGAACTGAAGGTTGCGCTGCGCAAGGCCGTCATTAGCGTGGATATCATTCCGGTGCTCTGCGGATCCGCGCTTAAGAACAAGGGCGTACAGTTCATGCTTGACGCGATCGTGGATTATCTCCCGTCGCCGCTCGACATCCCGCCGGTTCGCGCGCACAACGTCGACAATCCGGAAGAAATGATCGAGCGACCGGCTTCGGACACGGCTCCGTTCGCCGCACTCGCGTTCAAGATCGCGGCCGACCCATTCGTGGGCAAGCTCGCTTTCTTCCGCGTGTACTCCGGAACGGTAAAGTCCGGATCCTATGTGCTCAATCCATTGACCGGCGAACGTGAGCGCATTAGCCGCATCGTTCGTTTGCATGCCAACAAGCGCGAGGAAGTGGATGAGGTGTATGCCGGCGAAATTGCCGCGGCCGTGGGTCTCAAGTCCACGTTTACGGGCCACACCCTTTGCGACGAGAATGATCCGGTCATTCTGGAATCTATCACGTTTCCGGAGCCGGTTATCTCCATTGCCATCGAGCCGAAGACGAAGGTGGACCAGGAAAAGATGGGGCTCGCGCTCCAGCGTCTCGCGGAAGAAGACCCGACGTTTCGCGTCCGCACGGACGAGGAAACTAATCAGGTTATCATCGCGGGCATGGGCGAGCTTCACCTTGACATCATCGTTGACCGCATGAAGCGCGAGTACAAGGTGGAAGCCAACGTTGGCGCGCCGCAGGTGAGCTACCGCGAAACGATTCGCTCCCAGTCGGCGGAAGGCGAAGGGAAGTACATCAAGCAGACGGGCGGACGCGGCCAATACGGTCACGCCTGCATTCGTCTCGAAAAGAACGAACAGGGCAAGGGATACGAGTTCGCGGAAGAGATCAAGGGTGGTTCCGTGCCGCGCGAGTTCTGGAACGCGATCGACAAGGGCGCGCACGAAGCCGCAGATCGCGGTGTGCTCGCCGGATATCCGGTGCTCGACGTGAAGGTGACGCTCACCGACGGAAGCTTCCACGACGTCGACTCCAACGAAGCGGCCTTTAAGATCGCCGGTTCCATGGCGTTCCAGGATGCCGCGAAGAAGGCCGGTCTCATGCTTCTTGAACCGATGATGAATGTCGAAGTCGTGATGCCGGAAGAGTACATGGGCACCATCGTGGGTGACTTGAACGCCAAGCGCGGGCAGATTCAGGAGATGACCGAACGTTCCGGAAACAAGGTCGTGACCGCGTTTGTGCCACTTGCCGAACTGTTCGGCTATGCCACGCAGCTGCGAAGCATTTCGCAGGGCCGCGCATCATATTCCATGGAGTTCGATCACTATGAGGAAGTTCCGTCGAACGTCTCAAAGACGATCGTCGAACAGCGTGCGGGCATGAACCGCCGCGTGACGTAATAAAAGAAAAACGGCCTCGATCATGTCGGGGCCGTTTTGGTATAGATGCGGATTTGCCCGTGTTCCTCGCTTGGCTGCCAGTCTACGAATGTGAAGTCGTTTGAGACAATGCGCGCGCCAATGGGGAGTTCCTCTCGCAGTTTGCTTTCGAGTCGACGCATGGTGTATGGAACCTGGAAGAGGAAAATGACCGTGCGGTCCATGACGTTCGATTTCCAAAATGATTCGCAGACAAAATGGATGTTTTGGAGGCCGAGTCGTTCGGCGGATCGCTTTGACTTCCGTACGAGCGAGGCGTTAATCTCAATGCCGAGTGCGTCCGCAACTCCCGCCTTCGCCGCCGCGATCACGATGCGGCCATCGCCGCTTCCAAGGTCGGCAACGCGATCGGATGGCCTAAGCATCGCGAATCGGACCATCTCGTCAACGGTTTTCTGCCGAGTCGGAACATAGGGCCCGCCAAAATGGACGAGCGGGAGCAAAAGCCGTGAGATCCACCACACGCCCACGGCATTGAGCGCAAGAAGACTAAACAGAATGATGCTGAGCACAATTGTGATAACATTCATACACTATGATCCCACAAGAAATATTGTCTGCCTACGACATCGGTCCGGTAAAGTCCGTGAAGCCGATTTCCGTCGGATTGATTCACCAAACATATCAGGTTCGCGCGGCAAAGGAAACATTCGTGTTTCAGCGCTTGCATCCCATTCTCGCATCCGATGCCAGTGGAAAAGACTTTTTTGTCGTCACGGCGTTTCTCAATGATCAGGGATTCCCGGCGCCGAAGTGTGTGCGATCAAAGAAACGGAAGGTACTCACGAAGGATTCCAACGGATGCAAGTGGCGTGTTCAGACGTTCTTGTCAGGGAAGACGTTTACAACGCTCCGTGATGCGAAAAAGGCGCGTGAAGCTGGCATGATGTTCGGTCGGTTCCATAAGACCTTGGCGTATCTGAAATACGATTTTGAGTCCAAGAAGATCTTGCATGAAACGGAAAAAATCTTCGCTTCGTTCGTAAGTACGATGAAAAAGAATTGGACGAATCCGCTCCTCGACGACGTGGCTGAGGACGTGGCGTTCCTGGCGAACGAGATGCACAAGGTTTTGTGGCCGGCCTCGCTTCCGTTGCGCGCGATCCATGGTGATCCAAAAATTTCTAATCTGTTGTTTGACGCCAATGGGAAGGCCTGCGGCATCGTGGATCTCGATACGTGCAATCGCCGCCCGCTGCTTGTCGAGACTGGCGACATGTTCCGCTCTTGGTGCGGGCATGAAGAAGACGATCCGAAGAACATGTTTCGACTGGATATCTTCAAGGCTGGTTGGAGTGGCTACGCAAAGGCATCCGAAGGTTTTATTTCCACCCGCGAACGCAAACTGGTTCCGCTTTCGATCGCGACGATCACGCTCGAGCTCGCTTCTCGTTTTCTCACCGACTATTTTACTGACAGCTACTTTGGTTGGGATCCCAAACGGTATCCTTCGCGCCGCGCCCACAATCTTGCCCGTGCCCGCGGCCAGCTTGCCCTGTATCGGGATGTGTGGAAGAAGATGGAAAAGATGAAGAAGATCGTCGCGTAAACAAAATGCCCTCCTCGACAAGCAAGGAGGGCATTTATGATTGATTCGAAGCGGAGAAGACCAGTTCAGGCGTAAACAGTGTTACTTGATCCTGCGTGTTATCTTTCGACTTTCCTGTGCAAAGTTCCGTTACGGTACCTTTGAATCCTTGAGGGGACAAGCGATCAACCCTCATCACAAGAACGTAGGATACCACAAAACCCGGATTCCGTCAAGTTCCACAAGCCTGTTTTATCATGTTTGCTCCCATTTTTGCCTCTTTTTTGGTGAGGTTGAGCATCGGAGAAATGAAGAGCGTACGGACGTTCGTATACTCCACGACTAGGCCGAGGCGGTAGCATTTGGCGGCGACGAGCGGGGCGATTGGAAGGCGGAATTCGATGGCAAGCACCATGCCGACGCCGCGGACTTCCTTGACCTTTTTGATCGATTCGAGCGGCTTCAGAAGATCGAGCAAGTACGTCCCGACCGCCGCCGCGTTGCCGGCCAAGTTATCGCGTACGATGATCTCGACGTTCTTTTCGACTGCGGCGAGGTCTTGGAATGCCCAGCCAAACGTCGGATGCGATGGGATGCCACGTGCCCCTTGGAACACCCGTTCGGTAACCATGGTCGCAGCCATGGTGGCGTATCCACCAGTGAACGATTTGCCGAGCGTGAGAATGTCCGGCTCGATGTTCCAAAGTTCCGATCCGAACATCTTGCCGCACCGACCCATGCACGTAGCAACTTCGTCCATGACAAGTAGAATGTCGTACGCGCGACAGAGCGATTGCACGGATGGATAGAAATTTGGGGAAGGAATAACACATCCGGCATTCGTCCAAACTGGCTCGGAAAGAAAGGCTGCCACGTCTCCAATTGCGAAGCGTTCTTCGATCGCGGCAAGCACATTTTGTTCCGACGATCGTGATCGAGGCATGCGGACTTTCACAAATCCGTCGCATGGCGATAACACGCGGCCGAATCCGTTCCCGACGCTTCCGGCGCCATAGGTGTGGCCGTGATACACGCCATCGATTGTCACAATGGTTGGCTTCCGCGTTGCGGCGCGCGCGGCCTTGATCGCAAACTCAACCGCTTCGGATCCGCTGCAGGCGCGGAACACTCGATCGAGCTTGCCCGGGGCAATTTTCACAAGTCGCGAGGCGAACCATTCATGGCGTTCGAGTCGAAACCACGGGGGAAGATGAAGGCCCTCGCGTGCCTGCGCGGAAATGGCCTCGGCCATTTCCGCGTTTTTCCATCCGACCGTACCCACGCACCAGCCAGTTTGAAAATCAAGATATTTTTTTCCGCGTTTGTCGAACAGGTACGAACCGTTCCCGCGCGCGAAATCGATTGGCGCGGAACCGTAGTCGGCAAGGTGTTTTCCCATAGGTTAGCTAGCTGATCGAACGATCATGACGGATGTCTTTGCGTCTGACGACTCGTCCGTGCTGGCGGATACGGTGATGGTCGCGTCGTCCTTCGCGAAGGAGCGCATCTCGGAACCCCGTATGGAGTAGCTCGCTTGTCGCGTCCATCCTTCGGAGACAAGTCGGTCTTCGTACCAGGAGATGGCCATTTCAACGGAGTCGGACGTGGCATACGAGATCCATGCGCCATCCTCGCTTATGGTGACGCCAACGACATTGCCATTTTCGTACCGCGGAACGTCGGAAGGGAAGGTTTCTGGAACATCTATGTTCTCACCCCACGCGGAGACGGCTCCTGTTTCCGCGTCCTCGTATCGAATCATTCCTTCCTCAATGTCCACGTTCGCCTGACCATCAAGTTGCGCGTTTATCGCGGACTCCGTGGCCTTTTCGGCCAACCGGTCAGTCGGTGAACAGCCGAATCCCATCAGTGCCACACCGCACAAGATTGCCACCGTCAGTTTGAAAGTATTCATATGCGTACAGTGTATCGTGACGGCAAGGCGAGAACAACCGCGCAATAAAAAAATTCCGCGAACTAGTCGCGGAGGAAGGGAAAGCGTGAGAGGATGACGCCGCCGGGGCAGCGCCGCCAGCCCCAGATCTCATCCTCGACCAGGTGCAGCGTCTCGAACGCCACGCCGCGCAGGACGTGGAAGATGTGTCCGGTATCAGTGTAGATCATGACGCCGCGTTGGGCATCCCCGTTTTCGGTGCGCCGTCCCATTTCGACGAGTACCACGCGGAACCCGTCAGGGGCAACGAAGCTCCTGGTGGCGTCGGTCGGCGACCATCGGTCGCGAATGGCGTCGTCTTCTTCGGCGACTCGCCGACTTCCGTCGCGGTTCAGTACCATGATCTGGCGACGATGGTCACCGGGCGCGTTCGACTTGCCCGAAACGTTCACGTCGAACGTGATGACCCAGTGGAGGTCCGTTCCGGAAATGTCGATGACGCGGATCGGCGCGTCTGCGATCAGGGTCTCGCTTCCGTCCGCGACGGAGGTGAGAGTGTTGATCCACGGCCGTTTTGGATCCTTGTAGTCCACGGCGACGAGTTCGCCCCCGCATTCGAAGACGCGCGTCTGCGCGTCGCCGACGACGCGCGGTTCCTTGCTTCGCGCTTCGAAGTACGGGATGCCGTCGCGGAATACCACGCGGTCCAATTCCTCGTCGAGCACGGCAACCGCCGGGATGACGTTCGAGGCGTCGAACGTCTCTGTGCGTCCGGAGACGAAGTGTCTGGTCAGCACGGCTCCGTGCTGAACGATCAGGGTAGGCGTCCGCTGATCGGTTCCGATCCACCAGCGCCCACCATCGGGGATGGTGACTGGTTCTCCTCCCCACATCACGTACTCTCCGGTAGTGGAATCGCCTTGAGAGATTTCTACGTCGTCGTCGATTGCCACGACCCGCTCGATGGCACCGCTGTGCGTCTCGGTCCATCCGTCGAGGCGATCGTGCCTGAGAAGTATCGATCCTTTGCCGTCGACCTTGGCAACCGCCGCGTAGACCAGGAATGTTCCAGGGTTGGCGTCGGCGATTGACAGCGCAACCAGATCCGCGTCGACGTGGATCGGAAGCGCCAGCACGTCGTTCTTTCCGAACGGGATATACGCGCCCTTGAGTTCTTCTTTTTCGCTGGGCATGCGCCCTCCTTCGTTGTTGGAGTCGTAGCATTGGTCTACCAGAGAAAGACCAAATTGTCAACCATGGATCATTTGATTTGACACCCTGGCCTCGTGGGTTAAAATGCCTGCAATATGGACAAACAACTTCGGCGCATTCTTGATCTGATTCGACGTACCGGCGACCGAATGGTTGTTACCGATACCAACGGGGAGGACGTTTACGTTGTCATGGGATTGGAACAGTACGAGACATTGGTTGATTTTCAGTCATCCGAAGATGGCGGTGAATGGGAAGAAGGGTGGTGGGATGACAACACAGGGTTAGACAAACCGAATAATGGTCCTGATGTTCCCGACGACGCCGTCAGACCCGAGACTTCTCCGTCACCGGAGCCGGAATCAGCCCTCGGCCAGCCATCGGACATTTGGGAAGCCATGCAATCGGCCGGTGAGCCTGGGGATACATGGGATCTCAGCAAAATGTCAGAAATTGAGAAATCCGATCTGGAGCGACAGTTTCTTGAATATCAACGCCAAAAAGGCCAGGAATCAGTCGTTGGAGCGACCGAACAGCAGAAACATGAAAAACCGGCTGAAAACATGAAAACTGACGAGGATTTCGGCGAGGAACAGTTTTATCTAGAACCGGTCGAATAATCTGCGCCAAAGGCCTTGCGTAACTCGAGTCCTTTTGTTATAATTTCGCCGTCTTACGACATTAATTAAGAAATTAATCTAACTAGAGCAATTTTTTGCCCGCCTGGACCAAGTGCACGTAAGGATGTGGCCACTTGATCCGGCCGGGCAAGATCGCAAAGGGCGGTCAAGCTCAAAAAAATGCTATGGCAGAAGCGTTTCAACGCAACAAGCCGCACGTGAACGTCGGAACCATCGGTCACGTTGACCACGGGAAGACCACCACCACGGCCGCGATTCTTGCGGTTCTCGCCGCGCGCGGCGGTATTGCCCAGAACAAAGGCGTCGACGACCTCGACAAGGCGCCGGAGTCCAAGGCTCGCGGTATTACCATCGCGACCGCTCACTGTGAGTACGAGTCCGACAAGCGCCACTATGCGCACGTCGACTGTCCGGGACACGCCGACTACATCAAGAACATGATCACGGGTGCCGCCCAGATGGACGGTGCTATCCTCGTGGTTTCCGCCGCGGACGGTCCGATGCCGCAGACCCGCGAGCACATCCTTCTCGCCCACCAGGTCGGCGTTCCGGCCATCATCGTTTACCTCAATAAGGTGGACATGGTGGACGATCCGGAACTCATTGATCTCGTCGAACAAGAAGTTCGCGAGCTTCTCACCAAGTACGAGTATCCAGGCGACGAGGTGCCGGTGATCCGCGGTTCTTCCGCGAAGGCGCTCGCGAATCCGTCCGACGAAGCGGCTGCCAAGCCGATCGTCGATCTCATCGAGGCTCTTGATACTTATATTCCGGAGCCAGTTCGCGAGACAGATAAGCCGTTCCTCATGCCGATCGAAGACGTGTTCTCGATCGAAGGTCGTGGAACAGTGGTGACCGGTCGCATCGAGCGCGGTGTCATTAAGATTAACGAGGAAGTAGAGATCATCGGTTTGAAGCCAGAACCGTCGAAGACGGTCGTCACGGGTATCGAGATGTTCAACAAGAACCTCGATTCCGGCATGGCTGGCGACAACGCGGGACTTCTCCTTCGCGGCGTGAAGAAAGAGGATGTCGAGCGCGGCATGGTTCTTGCCAAGCCGGGTTCGGTGAAGCCGCACACGGAATTCGAGGCGGAAATCTACTGTCTCTCGAAAGAAGAAGGTGGACGCCACAAACCGTTCTTCAACGGTTACAAGCCTCAGTTCTACATCCGCACCACTGACGTGACGGGTGACGTGATGCTTCCGGCCGGCACGGAAATGGTCATGCCGGGCGACACGGTGAACCTTACCGTTAAGCTTATCCAGCCAGTTGCTCTTGAAGAAAAGTCCAAGTTCGCCATCCGTGAGGGTGGTCGCACGGTTGGAGCTGGCGTCGTTACGAAGATCATCAAATAACCATTAATGCCCCGCCGCTGGCGTGGCAATCGTTCTTTCTATAAACACTGTGTCAAACGCAACAAAGAAAGCCGAAAAGCAGCCGGAAGAACAGCGTATTCGCATTCGAATCCGCGCCTATGACCATAAAATCATTGACCAGGCAACGCTCACCATCATCAAGGCAGCCGAGCGTTCCGGGGCAAAGGTGCATGGGCCGGTGCCCCTTCCGACCGAGAAGCGTAAGTACACGGTGAATCGCTCCACGTTCGTCCACAAGGACTCGCGTGAGCAATATGAGATGCGTATTCACAAGCGTCTCATCGACATTACGGAGCCGACAGAAAAGACCATTGACGCGCTGATGTCGCTCAATCTTCCTGCGGGGGTTGACGTCGAGATCAAGACATAGTACGATCCCGCACGGATGACAGAAGAGTATGGATCTCAATGGAGGTCCATACGATCGGTCACCCGTGATCAATGTCGGTCGACGAACACAGGATAAGATGCAGTGCAAAACATCCTGGGGCTTCCGAAGACCGAAAAGGACATATTGCCATTCATTTACGAATCCCCCGACACATTCTGTTCCGTGACGCGAACAGGTCAGAAGCCGTTTTGTCTTGAATCAAGTTGATACAGCGAATATTCCAAGACGGACCGACTTCTGGCTTTTACTTATGCCGGAGATATGTCCTAAGAGGACCACTGTCATATGCCATTCATTATTGGTCGAAAACTCGAGATGACGCAGCAGTTCCGTGAGGATGGGACGGTTATTCCGGTAACGCTTGTTAAGGCGGATCCGAACGTCGTGACGCAGGTACGCACGACAGAAAAAGACGGCTATGTTGCCGTTCAGCTTGGTACGGACGTAAAGCGCGTCCTCCCAAAACCAGAAGCAGGACACGTCAAGGATCTCTCGACGGTCGGGACGTTGCGCGAATTCCGCGTGGATGCCACTGATCTTGCGCGAGGGAATATGATCGATGCGTCTGTCTTCGTTGTGGGGATGCACGTGGACGTCGTTGGTACCTCAAAAGGCCGCGGTTTTGCTGGCGTGATGAAACGCCATCATTTCTCCGGTGGTCCCGCCACCCATGGTCAGAAAGACCAGATGCGTATGCCTGGTTCCATCGCTTCTCAGCGACAAGGTCCGGTTTCAAAGGGTCAGCGCATGGCAGGTCACTTGGGCGATGATCGCGTAACGGTAAAGAATCTCGAGGTGATTTCGGTTGATCCTGTCAACAATATTTTGGCAATCAAAGGTGCCGTGCCTGGCGCCCGCGGAGGCATTCTCCTCGTGGTGTCGCGCGAAGCCAAGTCCGTATGGCAAAAGTAACCCTCTATAATCAGGAAGGAGCTTCCGTCGGTGAGCTTGTGCTCGATGCCGCCCTCTTTGACGTGAAGCCGAACCCTGCGCTCATTCATGAGGCACTCGTGGCCCAGCATGCGAATGGTCGCCAGGTGCTCGCTCACACGAAGGATCGTTCAGAGGTCGCTGGAACGGGTAAGAAGCCTTGGAAACAAAAAGGAACTGGTAAGGCCCGTCATGGTTCTCGCCGCTCGCCAATTTGGGTCGGTGGTGGAATTACGTTCGGACCGCGCAGTGACCGTAACTTTTCCGTCAAATTGAACAAGGCCGCGAAGCGCAAGGCGCTTGCCATGGTACTTACCGACAAGGTCGTGAGTGAGAAGTTCGTCGCGATTGAAAGCATGGTGCTTCCGGAGGCGAAGACCAAGGTGTTCGTCAATGTCCTCAAGAAACTTCCGGCCGCCGGAAAGAGAACGCTCGTGGTGCTTGAAACGGCCAACACGGCCGCTGCCCGCGCCGCGCGCAATATTCCTCGTGTGACCACGCTCCCGGCGCACTCGCTGAACATCGGTGATTTGCTCGCGCATGAGTTTGTCATTGTTTCAAAGGAAGCGATCGATACGATCACGAAGACCTTTAAGCGCTCTTAATATGGGTATTCTCGACAAGTTCAAATCGAAGAAAGAGCAAGAGCTTAAGGGGGAGATCCTTGAGGAAACGAAAGTCGTGAAGTCAGATGCCGTGAGGACCGAGAAGGCCGTCGAAAAGAAACCGGTCAAGAAAGCCAGGGTGATTTCGACTGATCTCTCCGGAACGATTGTTCGCCCGCTTGTTACGGAAAAGGCCGCGATTATCGCACACGTCGGTCAGTATTCGTTCTTGGTCGCACCGAATGCGAATCGCGTGGCAGTACGCGCCGCAATCAAGGCGATGTACGGAGTTATTCCCACGTCCGTAAACATTCAGCGCGTCCGAGGCAAGTTCGTGCGATTTGGCCGGACGGTGGGCCAGCGCTCTGATTGGAAGAAGGCCATTGTTACACTGCCGAAGGGAAAGACGATCGACGTCTACGAAGGCGTTTAATCCTATGTCAGTTCGAAAATACAATCCAACAACGAACGCACGCCGAATTTCTTCCGTCGACGCATTTGATGACGTAACGAAATTCGAGCCGGAAAAGAAACTCACGATCGCGCGAAAGCAGCAGGCCGGTCGTTCGAACGGAAAGATCGCCGTCCGTCATCGTGGAGGCGGCGCAAAACGTCGCATTCGTGTGGTGGACTTCCGTCGTGACAAATACGATGTACCGGCAAAGATCGTAGCGATTGAGTATGACCCGGGACGAGGAGCCCGTCTCGCCCTCCTGCATTATGCGGATGGCGAGAAACGCTACATGGTCGCTTCGCTCGGTCTCAAGGTTGGTGCGACGGTTATCTCCTCGAAGGAGAAGGGAGAAATCGCGGATGGAAATCGTTATCGACTTGAGTTCATCCCGGTTGGCATGAACGTGCATGATGTGGAGATTGTCGCTGGAAAGGGCGGTCAGCTCGTGCGTGGCGCGGGCGTAGGTGCACAGATCATGGCCGTAGAAGGTTCTTTCGCCACTCTGAAACTTCCGTCTGGTGAATTGAGACAGGTGTCTAAGGAATGCATGGCCACCATTGGCCAGGTTTCCAATCCAGACCGTCGTTTGATCCGTTGGGGAAAAGCGGGACGCACGCGTCTCCGCGGTATCCGTCCGACCGTTCGTGGAAAGGCCATGAACCCGGTCGACCACCCGCATGGTGGAGGCGAGGGACGTAACTCCATTGGTCTCAAGAATCCGAAGACTCCTCAGGGTAAGCCGGCGCTCGGCGTTAAGACGCGCCGCAAGAAGGCTTCCGATAAGCTCATCATTCAACGACGTCCGAAAGGTCGGTTCGTAGGAGCATAAACCTATGTCTCGCAGCTTGAAGAAAGGTCCATACGTGGACGAAAAATTTCTGAAGAAAATTCTCAAGCTTAAGGCTGGTGACAAGACCGTCATCAAGACCTGGGCTCGAGCGTGTTCGATTACCCCGGAGATGGTTGGTTTCACGATCGGCGTTCATAACGGCAAGGATTTTGTTCCTGTGCGCGTTGTCGAGAACATGGTCGGACACAAGCTCGGTGAGTTCTCTCCGACCCGTAAGTTTGTTCGTCATGGCGGACAGGTTGCCGCGTCGACTCCGTCCGCTCCAGCCGCCGCCGCTCCGGCCGCGAAGAAATAACCTTCTGATATGGAAGTCATCGCGAAAGCAAATAATATCCGCATGTCACCCCGGAAGGTCCGGTTGGTTATTGATGTCATCCGTGGGATGGATGTGATGCGCGCGCAGACACAGCTGCAATTTATGAAAAAGGCAGCGGTATTGCCCGTGTTGAAGCTTCTTAATTCGGCGATTGCCAACGCGGAACATAACTTCCAGTTGGATAAGGAGAACCTGTTCGTGAAAACTATTACCGCGGACGGCGGCCCGACGATTCATCGTTGGACACCAAAGGCCTTTGGTCGCGCGGCGCCAATTCGTAAGCGCACGAGCCACATAACAATCGTTCTATCGGACGCGGAAATTCCAAAAAAGAAGAGCGCGAAAGTCGCGAAGAAGAAAGAGGTGAAGCCAAAGGAGGTGAATAAGGTCGCAGCCAAGAAATCGGCCGCGAAGAAGACGAAATAGTATGGGTAAAAAAACACATCCGAAAGCATTTCGTCTAGCCGTTACGCATGCTTGGCACGCGCATTGGTTCGCAGATCGAGATTTTACCTCCCTGCTGCGTGAAGACATCCGTATCCGCGCGTTGCTCCTGAAGGATCTTCGTGAGGCTCAGGTGGACCGAGTGGAGATTGAGCGTTCGCGCCAGAACGTCACCATCAATATCTTTGCGGCGAAGCCTGGCGTAATCATTGGACGAGCGGGCGCTGGCATCGAGGATATCAAGAAAAAGTTGAAAACAAAGTTCTTCTCCGGCCGTCGTACCGTGATCAATCTCAACGTGAAGGAGGTTGAACATCCGGAGCTTTCCGCTCGCGTCACAGGGCTCCAAATCGCAATGGACATCGAACGGCGCATGCCATTCCGTCGTATCATGAAGATGGCAATCGAACGCGTGATGAAGGGCGGTGCCGAAGGGGTGAAAATTACCTTGTCGGGGCGTCTCAATGGGGCGGAGATTGCTCGTACGGAAACGCTCGCCCAGGGAAAAATTCCGCTTCATAATCTGCGGGCGGATATCGATTTCGCCTCGGTGACGGCAAAGACGATCTATGGCGCGATCGGCGTGAAGGTATGGATCAATCGTGGAGAGGTATTTGAAGAAAAGACAAAGAGTGAGTAGTGAGTGGTCACGACTGCCAATGCTACCAGCTACCAACTACCAACTGATATGTTGATTCCGAAAAAAGTAAAACATCGAAAGTGGCATAAAGGACGCGCACGCGGCAAGCGTGTCGCGACGCGCTGCACGAATCTTGCGTTCGGGCAGGCCGGACTTAAAGCCATGACCGAATCGTGGGTTACCTCCCGACAGATTGAGGCTGCCCGACGCGCCATGACACGCGCGATCAAACGCGGTGGCAAGATCTGGATTCGTATCTTTCCTGACAAGCCGGTAACCACGAAGGGTGCCGAAATGCCGATGGGTAAGGGGAAGGGTGCCGTTGATCATTACGTGGCCGTGGTACGTCCAGGAACCGTGATGTTTGAGATCGATGGCGTTTCGCCTGAGCTTGCGAAGGAAGCGATGGATCTTGCATCGTACAAGCTTCCTTGTAAGACAAAAGTCGTTTTCCGCGATTAATATGGACATCAAAACGCTTTCAACCCAATCCGCCGAGGCGCTTGAACGTCTTCTTGCGGAAACAGAAACCGAGCTGCGTGAACTTCGCTTCCGACTCGCGTCCCATCAGCTCAAACAGGTTCGTCAGGTTCGTGAGTTGCGTAAACGCGCAGCGAACATCCATCGGATCCTGTGTGAGAAGAAGTAATCCTATGCAAGCCAACACCCCTAAAATCGAAAAAGTCGCCCGTACGTTTACGGGGGTCGTCGTGTCTGACAAGATGACGAAGACGGTCGTGGTTCAGGTTGACCGAACCGTGACGCACTCGAAGTATAAGAAGCGCTACGTGCGTAGCCAAAAATACAAGGTGCATGACGAAAAAAACGAGATGCACGTTGGAGACGTGGTCACGTTTGCGGAGTGTCGGCCGATCTCCCGTGACAAGCGGTGGAGGATTGTGAAGAAGAACGCTTAATATGGTCCAACATCGCACAATGTTGAAAGTCGCGGACAATAGTGGGGCAAAAAAGCTTCAGGTGATTCGCGTACTCGGCGGATATAAGAAGAGCGCCGCAGGAATCGGTGATCTCGTAACTGCGGTCGTCAAGGAAGCCGTGCCGCATGCCGCCGTCAAAAAAAGCGACGTGGTAACGGTCGTTCTCGTTCGTGTCCGTAAGGAAACGCGTCGAAAGGACGGAACATACATTCGTTTCGACGAGAATGCCGGCGTGATCGTTGATAAGGATTCGAAGGATCCAAAGGGAACTCGCATCTTTGGGCCGATCGCACGTGAATTGCGTGCCCTCGGGTATTCGAAGATCGTATCTCTTGCCCCTGAAGTGCTTTAATATGAAGATTAAGACTGGTGACAACGTTCGCATCACTGCGGGCAAAGATAAGGGCAAGGAAGGGAAGGTTCTTCAGGTATTCCCGAAGCTTGAACGGATTGTCGTCGAGAACATCAACCTCATGACAAAGCATCTGAAGCGCCGCGGGACGACTCAGGGACAGACGATCAAGTTCCCGTCGCCACTGCATGTTTCCAATGTCCGTATTGTTTCCGAGAAAAGTGGAAAGTCTGGACGGATCGGATTCGATATTGTTGCTAAGGATGGCGGTAAGGACAAGGTGCGCGTAATCCGGTCAAAGGGCGCCTCCGAACAGATCGAATAATATGTCGTTGAAAGAAACCTACAAAAATCAAGTGATCCCCAAGCTAATGTCCGAGTTCGGATACATGAACTTGAACGCCGTGCCAAGGATCACGAAGGTCACGCTAAACGTCGGTCTCGGAAAGGGGATCAAGGATGCAAAATTTCTTGAAACCGCCGAGAATACGTTTCGTCGTATCACGGGACAGGCCACGGTAAAGACTAAGGCCCGCAAATCTATCTCAACCTTCAAAATCCGTGAAGGAATGGTCGTTGGGATGAAGGTCACGCTACGCGGCAAGCGCATGTGGGACTTTCTCGAAAAGCTTGTGAAAATTTCCATCCCGCGCATTCGTGACTTCCGCGGATTGCCAGCGACCGGGTTCGACGAGTGCGGAAATTATACGCTCGGATTTCCCGAGCATACGGCTTTTCCAGAAATCCGAACGGATGAAATCGAGGTGATTCACGGCTTGGAAGTGACGATCGGTATGACGACGAAGTCCGCCGAGGAAGGAAAGGCGGTTCTCGTGAATCTCGGCTTCCCATTTACCGTCGGGGGCGCCGCGGCCGCGGAGGGAAATGAAAATAAAGAGTCCAAGTAAGCCATATGGCAACGGAAAATCAGATCGCAAAATCGAATCGGAAGCCAAAGTTCACAAGCCGCAAGGTTAATCGCTGCTGGAAGTGTGGACGCCGGCACGGATTCATGCGCGCTTTCGAGCTTTGCCGCATCTGTTTCCGTGAGCTGGCCAACCGAGGAGAAATCCCAGGTGTGGTGAAAGCAAGCTGGTAATATGATGACCGACCCAATTTCTGACATGTTGACTCGTCTCCGAAACGCCTTCGCCGTGCGAAAGCGCGAGGTGGTCTTGCCATACTCGAACGTGAAGTTCGCAATCGCCAAGATTCTCGAGAAGGAGGGATACGTGAGCGGCGTAGAGAAGGTTACGCAGGGTAAGTTTCCGTCGCTCAAGATGTCGCTCGCCTACCGTGATGGTGAGCCGGCTCTGCTTGAAGTTCATCGCGTAAGTACGCCTGGGCATCGTGTATATACGAAGTGCACGGAGATGCCGCGCGTCAAATCCGACATGGGCATCGCCATCATTTCCACCCCAAACGGTTTGATGACCAACAAGGAGGCACGTTCCCGCAAGCTCGGCGGCGAAGTGATTTGCGAAGTGTCATAACCATATGTCCCGTATAGGAAAAAAATTTATTCCGATCCCTTCCGGTGTTGACGTAACGCTTGAGAATGGCCGAGTGGATGTAAGGGGGCCAAAAGGGTCCTTGAGCCACAAGCTTCATTCGCATGTGTCTGTTGCGATAGAAGACGTTGATGGAGGAAAGGGGATCGTTGTGTCCGTGCGAAATCCGGATGCTGTCGGCGACCGGGCGCAGTGGGGAACGGCTCGCGCGGTTGTCGCCAACATGGTGACGGGCGTGACAGCGGGCTTTACTCGGTCCCTTGAGATCAACGGCGTCGGGTTCCGTGTCAGCGTTCAAGGCCAGAAGGTTGTCTTGAACCTTGGATTTTCCCATGATGTGGAGTACGAACTCCCGGCAGGCGTGAGCGCGACGGTCGAAAAGAACGTTCTGACGATTATTGGTATCGACCGGGAAGTGGTCGGTCAGACGGCTGCCCACATTCGCAAGCTCCGTGTTCCTGAACCGTATAAGGGGAAGGGCATCAAATACACCGATGAAACGATCCGTCGTAAGGCCGGTAAGGCGGCTAAGGCGGGCGAATAGAATATATGCCGAACGTCATGAAATCTAAACACGAACGGACCAAGCGTCGCGCACATCGCGTGCGTGTGCGTATTCACGGTACTGCCGAGTGCCCGCGTCTTTCTGTCAAACGGAGCCTGAAGCATATTTATGCCCAGCTTATCGATGACGCGGCCGGACGCACCCTCGCGGCATCGTCTGACAAGGACGTGTCCGAGAAGGGCAAGCCCGTTGAGACGGCGAAGATCGTGGGCATGAAACTTGCCGAGAAGGCAAAGGCGGCCGGCATTGAGCAGGTTGTGTTTGATCGTGGTTCGAATCGGTACATTGGCCGCGTCGCAGCGCTCGCAGAGGGCGCGCGCGAGGGCGGACTGAATTTCTAAAATCATATGGACGAACAGCAGAAACGAAAACCGATGGGACGTGGCGGCCGAAGTGGTGGCCCTCGTCGCGAGCCGAAAGAATTCGAGCAAAAAATTCTCGACCTTTCTCGGGTTACTCGTGTGACTGCCGGTGGTAAGCGCATGTCCTTCCGGTGTACATTGGTCATTGGTGACAAAAAGGGTCGCGTTGGCATTGGGGTCGCCAAAGGCATTGACGTGCAAATTGCGATCGAAAAAGCATATCGTCAGGCAAAAAAGAAGGTTATTCGCGTTCCGCTCGTTTACGACACGATTCCACACCCGGTTCAGATGAAGTTCGGTTCAGCGGTCGTGCTGCTGAAGCCGGCTCCGCGTGGGACCGGGCTTAAGTCTGGCGGTGCTGTGCGTATGGTGCTCGAGTTCGCCGGGGTCCCGAACGCATCGTCGAAGATTTTGAACTCATCGAACAAAATTAACATCGCAAAAGCCACGATGGAGGCGATCAAGTCTTTGCGGATTCAAAAGAAAAAGGAATTTCCGACAGAAAAAGTTGAGGTAAAGGCAGAATAATATGGCTATCTCCCTTCATACAATTAAGCCGGCAAAAGGATCTCGGAAATCTGCCAAGCGTATTGGCCGCGGTCTTTCGAAAGGCGGTTCGTATTCTGGTAAGGGCGTGAAAGGTCAGCGCTCTCGTTCGGGTGGTCGTTCTGGACTTCAGAAAAAGGGTATTCGCCAGATCATGTTGTCGATGAAGAAATCGCGTGGATTTAAGAGTCCACATGAGAAGGCAGCGGTCGTGAACCTCGGCATCATTTCAAAGTCGTTTCCGGACGGGGCAAAAATTAACCCAAAGATGCTTGCAGCCAAGGGTCTTATTCCATTCGAGGGAAAGAAAGTGAAGATTCTTGGGGACGGTGCGATTTCGATCAAGGTGATCATCGAGGGATGTACGGTGTCTGCGACGGCCAAGGAAAAAATTGAGAAGGCTGGCGGTTCCATCCTCTAAACATTGGCTATGTTTTCATTCGCTCGCGTGTGGAAAACGAAGGAAGTGCGAACAAGTTTGTTGTTCGTCTTCGCGATGTTGGTGATTTTTCGCGTCGTGGCCCACGTCCCTGTTCCAGGGGTAGATCCGAGCGCTCTGATGAACTTTTTTCAAGGAAATCAGTTTTTTGGGCTATTGAACATTTTCTCTGGCGGCACGCTTGAGAATTTTTCGGTCGTGGCCCTTGGACTGGCTCCTTATATTACGGCGTCCATTATCTTTCAGCTGCTCGGGATGATTGTTCCGAAGCTTGAGGAAATGCAAAAAGAGGAACAGGGTCGAAATAAGATCAACCAGTGGTCTCGCATGCTTACGGTTCCACTCGCTCTTTTGCAGGGATATGGTCTGGTCCTCTTGTTCGAACAGCAGTCCGGATCAACCTTGTTTGCCGGTGGAAGCGCGAATCTCATGACAACGCTTTTGGTGATGGTAAGCATGACGGCCGGAACGATCTTTCTCATGTGGATGGGGGAGCTTATCTCTGAAAAGAACATGGGTAACGGAATTTCTATTTTGATTTTTGCTGGAATCATCGCTGGATTACCGAGTTACTTCAGCCAGTCTCTCGCGCTTTATGACCGTTCTCAGCTTATCACTGCTATCATTTTTGTGGTGCTTACACTCGTGACCATTGCGGCTGTGGTCATTATGCAAGAGGCACAGCGCAATATCCCCGTGCAATATGCCAGGCAGATGCGCGGATCTCGGTTGTCTGGAGCCGTGAGCTCAAATCTTCCCATTAAGCTTAACATTGCCGGCGTGATCCCGATAATTTTCGCGATCTCCATCATTCTGTTCCCAAGCGTTGTCGCGCAGTTTTTCATGAACGCGCGTACTCCGGCGCTCCGGGCGGCGGCCGAATGGGCATTGCAGATGTTTCAGAATCAACTGGTGTACGGCATCGTTTATTTCGCCTTGGTCTTTGCCTTTACCTTCTTCTATACTTCTGTGATTTTCCATCCGGACCAGGTCGCGGAAAATCTCCAGAAGCAAAGCGGCTTCGTTCCCGGCATCCGTCCGGGCAAGCCGACAGCCGAATACATCGCGTGGGTGACCAATCGAATTCTTTTGGCTGGAGCTCTCTTTCTCTCGCTTATCGCGGTGCTTCCGTTGCTCGCCCAGCAGATTACCGGGAACGCGACGCTCGTGATCGGAGGAACGTCGATGTTGATCGTTGTGAACGTGGTGATTGAAACGCTGAAACAGGTTGAGGCACAGATGAGCATGCACGAGTACGAGATGTAAGGAGATGTCGTGGGATTTTGAGTTCGTAAGGCCTGGGAGTCACCGAGTCACTCCGCGGCTCCATGACTCCGTCACTCCACGACTTTTTGGTATACTGAATTCATTATGACCCATAAGATTTTGCTCGTTGGACCACAGGGAAGCGGAAAAGGAACCCAGGCTCAGATTTTATCCGAAAAGCTTAACGTCCCAGCGTTTGCGATGGGACAATTGTTGCGTGACGAGGTTGCCGCTGGGACCGAGGTTGGAATGAAGGTAAAATGGATTCTAGAAAGTGGCCATCTGGTCTCTGACCTTGTCGCGGCGGAGGTGCTTCAGGCGCGACTCAAGCGTCCGGATGTCGCGAACGGATACATCCTTGACGGTTATCCCCGTAATTTGGAGCAGTACGGAATGTTTACATTCGATGAGCCGACACATGCGATTGTGATTGAAGTTCCACGGGAGGAGTCGCTTAAGCGGCTCGGCGGTCGCCTGACGTGTGAACGGTGCGGGAAGGTCTATGCTATGTCGTCCGGTTCAAGCATCGGCGACCCGTGTGCGTGCGGAGGGTCGCTTCTTCAGCGTTCGGATGATGTGCCGGAGGCGATTAATCGTCGTCTCGACATCTACGATCACGATACGATCCCAATGCTCGCGAAGTTTGAGGATCGTGGCATTCTGCGCCGCGTGAACGGTGTAGGAACCGTCAAAGAAGTACAAGATCGAATTTTAGCTGGCTTGGAAATGTAACTTTTTCTTGGTTGGGAAGGCGTATGGCGCTGACGAAAACAAAAAATGAGATTGATTCGATGCGTGAGGGCGGACACCTGCTTTCGCGTGCGCTGAAGGCGGCGTGCGACGCGGTACGGCCGGGCGTAACCCTCTCGGACATTGACGCCGTTGCCGAACAGGTGATTCGTGAGGGGGGCGGAGAACCGTCATTCAAGGGGTACAAATCACATGCGGACGACGAACCGTTCCCAACGACCTTATGCATTTCCGTGAATGAGGAGGTGGTGCACGGCCGCGGTGATCGCCCAATCGTCTTGAAGGAAGGAGACATTGTCGGACTTGATATTGGCCTTTGGTATAACGGATTGTGCACGGACATGGCTGCAACCGTCCCGGTCGGTCATGTATCGGAAGAGGCCGCGAAGTTGATCGCCGTAACGCGTGAAGCCTGTCTCGCAGGGGCAAACGTCGTGCACGTTGGCGGGTTGGTGAGTGACGTGGCGAAGGCCGTCGAATCGGTCGTCGAACCACATGGATATGGCATTGTTCGTGCGTTGGTTGGACACGGGGTGGGACACAAGGTTCATGAGGGTCCGCACATCCCAAATTATTCCGATCATCGATACCCAAGGGTGGAGATCGTCGAGGGAATGTGCCTGGCCATCGAACCGATGATCGGACTTGGTACATGGGACGTGGAAACGGCCGAGGATGGATGGACAGTGGTCATGAAGGATCGCAAACTCGCGGCCCACTTTGAAGTAACGATCGTGGTGACAAAGGATGGAATTGAGGTGTTAACTCCGCTTCCCGTATGAAGATCGGCTATCAACACGGGGCAGCAATTTGTTTTGGTTGGACGCTTACGGTTTGGTCTACTGTTTTTTCACATCGAACGAATGAGTTTTTCGACACACAGAAGGCATTTGAATTCAATCCGGATGTTCCGGCAAGCGTGATGGGATATGGAGGGTTTCCCATGCGCGTGTTCGCATATCCCATGCCTCCGCTTGGGCCAGGACCGAGCCAGTCAATGACTCCGCTATTGGCGAACTTTTTCTTTTGGTTTGCGGTCGCCTATCTCGCGATTCGATGGTCTCGGAAACCGGAAAAGGAGCGTGCCCCCTTGTTTGGTTTTGCTCTGCTGGCCTTTGTGGCAAGCACATTGTTTTGGTTTGCTTACATGTTGTTGCGGTTCGATTAATATGCGCATTCTTGGCATTGACTACGGCGATAAGAAGATCGGGCTTGCGTTTGGCGATTCCGAGGCACGCGTGGCGGTTCCGCTCGACGTGGTGCCGAACATGGGCGACGCGACGCTTCACACGTTCGCGAAACGTGTGACCGGAGAAGATATCGACCTAATCGTGATCGGGGTGCCGTTGTCTACCGGAAGTCATCATTCGTCCGACCAACTTGAAAAAACTCGTGCCTTTATTAAAAAATTAGAATCACTTGTTTCGGTTCCTGTGGTGGAAGAAGATGAGTCGTTTACCACTGCCGAAAGTATCCGGCTTCAACGCGAGGAGGGAGCTCAGGCCGACGAGGACGCTCTTGCCGCCATGCTGATCGTACAGGCATATATCGATCAACATGGCTAGCCTATATCGTGCCACTGGGATCGTGCTTTCGCGCAAAGACCACCGCGAAGCGGATCGGTGGTATTCCGTTTTGACGCGCGAGTTCGGAAAAGTAGACATGCTCGCGCGCGGAGGGCATAAGATGCTCGCCAAGTTAACCCCGCATTTGGAGATGCCGGCCATCGTGGATTTTTACGTCGTGAACGGCCGCCAGTTCGATACTATCGCGGGAACGGATCGGCTGCGCGCATTTCCGTCCGTGTATGCGGACGCGTCACGGCTCCTCCTTGTACAAAACGCCCTGCATCTCACGGACATCGGAACTCGACCGAATGAGACGGACCCAATTTTATACGAATTGCTCGTCCAGTGGTTGGAAACAGTTGAGCAAACGCAGGCCATCACGAACGAGCGCGCAGGATTTTTGCTTGGCAGTTACGCGTTGAAGCTTCTGACAATCATCGGATATCGTCCCGAATTGTCCCTTTGTCTTTCATGTAAACTCGCCATCGAACCCGGGGCATATCGTTGGCATGCGCTCAAGGGCGGGGTAGTGTGTCGTTCGTGCGTGGATCATGATCAGGAGCAGTGGTTCGCGGCGCGGGCGCTGTCCGACGAAGCATTGAAGCTCATTCGCTTCGGGATGTCCGAGTCGTTTGCCTCACAATTGCGACCACATTTGGTGGGCGCGCATCTTTCTGAATATCACGAGGCAGTGGAGTCGCTCATGGTATCGCATTTTCCGGTGATCCCGGCGAATTCGATTCGCGCCGCGTGTTCGATTATATAAAAAAGACCCGAGGTGGGTCAGGACGAAGGTTCGAGTCAATGGCTCTGGGCCGATGACGCCCGCGCGCCTGGGCAGGGGCTTGTCGACGCTTGCAGGGCTCGCGGTTGACGTGAGAGTCTCCTTTCTCGTGGTTGGATTCCACAGGATTACGGTGGTCACCGGCCCGTTTTGACAGACGTACGAGAGCTGTCCGTCCGAGAAGTGGGGACGGGAACCCATCAGGAACATCGAAGCACCTCCGCTCCACAGAGCGAGCGTTATCTTAGCCCCGTTTTTGAAATCTGTCTATCCGGTTGCGTTAGACGTGCGAATCGGTTACTATTTATCGGTATGATTTCCACAACTGCTGCTGAAATCGGTGCTTACGTTGGCCAAGAAGTCGAATTGAAGGGATGGGCGTATAATTTTCGATCCAGCGGCAAAATTTTTTTCCTGCAGTTTCGTGATGGGACTGGACGCGTTCAGGCCGTGTATTCGAACTCTGAGCTTCCGGAGGATCAATGGAATGCGCTTAATGGTATCCGCATTGAATCGTCCGTGATCGTGACCGGAGTAGTGAAGGCGGAATCTCGGTCGCCATCGGGATTCGAGCTGCAGGGCATTTCATTCAGGGCAGTTCATGTTGCCCCGGAAGATTATCCGATCGGAAAAAAAGAACATGGTCCGGACTTTCTGCTTGACCAGCGTCATCTGTGGTTGCGAAGCGAGAAGCAGTGGGCGATCCAGCGCGTGCGCAACACCATTATCAACGCGACGTTCGCGTACTTCAACGAGAACGGTTACGTGAAGTTTGATACGCCGATTCTGACCCCGACGGCATGCGAGGGAACGACCGAGCTGTTTTCGATCGAGTATTTCGACATGGGAAACGCGTACCTGTCGCAGTCAGGGCAGCTGTACCTCGAGGCTGGCATCATGAGCCTTGGTCGCGCATTTGACTTCGGGCCGGTGTTTCGTGCCGAAAAGTCTAAGACGCGCCGTCATCTCACGGAGTTTTGGATGATGGACGCGGAAGCCGCATTCGTGGAGCATGAAGAGAATATGGCGATACAAGAAGGGCTTGTGTGTCGCATTGTGAAGGACGTGCTTGAAAAGAATCGGAAGGAGCTTGAGATTTTGGAACGCGACGTGGCCGCGCTTGAAAAGGTGCGGGCTCCGTTTGTGCACATGACGCACGCGGAAGCGGTGGCAAAGCTGCGCGAGCTTGGCAGTGACATCGGCGACATGGACGACCTCGGCGGCGACGACGAGACCGTTCTGACCAAGCTGTACGATCGGCCGATCTTCGTCGAGAAATATCCCGCGGCGGTGAAGGCGTTTTATATGAAGCGCGATCCGCAAGACCCGATGCGCGTATTGGGATCGGACATGCTTGCGCCGGAAGGGTACGGCGAGATCATCGGGGGCAGTCAGCGCGAAGATGATTACGATACGCTGTTGTTGCGCATGAAGGAGCACGACGTGCCAGTCGAGCCGTACCAGTGGTACCTTGACTTGCGCCGGTACGGTTCCGTCCCGCACTCCGGCTTCGGCTACGGCCTCGAGCGCATCGTCGCCTGGGTCTGCGGCCTTCAGCACATCCGCGAAACGATTCCGTTTCCACGGCTTATAAATCGCATTACGCCCTAGGCATTCTATGCAAGTTGATTCCAAAACCGCTCAGCGCACCGTCGGCCTCGTGAACCGGGTACAGGTAGCATTGGGCGAGGAAGTCTCACAGAAGAACACGGAACGGCTGAAACGGCTGGCCGTGTATCTGGACGAATCGCTCGTTGGAACCCTGGAGGGAATCATGAAAAACCAAGAGGAGAATCTAGAAAATCCAAATTTGAACCGTGAGAACATCGTCGAGGGATGGTTTCTCGCGCTTCAAAACCGTGAAAGGGAAGACTTGGAAATTCGTCGTAGACTTGGAGCGATACTGTGATGAAGTCAGTTTATTGACTGGTATATGAATCGGTATCTTGCATTATTTGTCGTCGTTGCGATCGTCGCTGCGCTTGCGGGGGTCTTGTATATTCGCGCGAATGTCATGCGCCCGGAATCGCCAGTCGAAGAGACTATGCCTTCCGAGTCGGCTTCGGACGCGTCAGTGCGGTACGTCGTCCGGTCTGAGAACGGGACGGTTGAGATTCGGGCGTTTGATCTTGCGTCCGGAACGACGAAGGCTGTCGACCCGTCGACGGTCGGCCCGCTGTGGCCGGCGCGTTACACGCAGGCGGCGTTTATCTGCGCGACTGCCGACGAGGCAACCGCCCCGACCGCGCTGTGCGTGCGGTGCGACATTGGCCGTGACAACGCGCTTCTGCTTGTCGCCTATGATGGCGACAAGAAGGTGGTGACCGCGAACATCGACCCGCGCGACCTCGGAATCACGCCGGGCGCCGCGGAAGGATATCTCGTGCCCGTCGCGGTCGCGGACGATAAGAGCACGATTTACCTCGGCCGACGCGTGGAGACGGAGTCGTGGGTGGCGGGGCTCTGGAAGCTCGACGTCGCGACCGGAGAAGTGAGCGAAATAGAGTATGTTCGCGAGCATCACTTGTACCAGTACGATATCAATCCAGCCACGAAGCAGCTGCTTGGCGTGACATTCGTGCCACCGGATGGCCTCGGAGAGAAATTAAGCGGTCCATCGGAGGTTCATCTGGTCGATCTTTCAACTGGGGGAGGACGCCTACTCGAATCGGCGGCCAGACGTGTCTTCGAGAACCCGATGTTTTCAGACGATGGTCGACGAACGGCATGGTATGAGAGCGGCCCGCTCTTTGGAGGAGAGGACGGTCAGGCATATTCGCTCATCCTTTCGTTAGAATACGGTCGTGTCGCGAGTGGTTGGGAGATTAATGGCATCATGAAAGACTGGTTCGGTGATACGGTGGTCTTTGACCGGGATGGAAACCTGTACCTGTATGATTTGGCGACCAAGACTGAAACGCAAATAACGAATGAAACGGACGCCACGATTGAATACGTCGGCGTCGTACGATAAACGCATATGCAACGAACGTGGAATATCGAAACGACCGGCATGGTCGGAGAATCGGTCAGGCTGAACGGCTGGGTTCATGGGATTCGGCGCATGGGCGACAAGCTTGTGTTTATCGATCTGCGTGACGGATCCGCCATCGTGCAGGTCGTGTTTTACAGGCCCGACCTCGATGAGGCAACCATGAAGGCCATCGATGAGCTTTCGATTGAATACGTTGTCGAGGTCGAGGGCGTTGTGAACGCGCGCGGCGCGAAGCAGATGAATCCGGACATGCCGACGGGAATGGTGGAGATCGGCGTGAAGACATTGAAGATTTTGAATACGTCCGAGACGCCTCCGTTTGAGGTATCCAAGGACACCATGGACGTGAATGAGGAATTGCGGTTGAAGTACCGATATCTTGACCTGCGTACGGAACGTTTACAGCATCATCTACGCCTGCGAAGCCTGTACGTGCAGGCGTGTCGGCAACATTTGTTGAAGAATCATTTTGTCGAGATCGAGACGCCGTATCTGACGAAGGCGACACCGGAAGGGTCGCGCGACTTCGTTGTTCCGTCGCGCCTTCAACCCGGAAAATTCTTCGCGCTTCCCCAGAGCCCGCAGCAGTACAAACAGTTGGCGATGGTCGCCGGATTTGAGCGGTATTTTCAAATGGCGCGCTGCTTCCGCGATGAGGATCCGCGCGCAGATCGTGGATTCGAGCATACGCAAATCGATATCGAACTGAGTTTCGTGGAGCGGGAGGATGTGATGCAAACGATCGAGGCAATGATCACCGAGGCCGTTGAATCGCTCGGGTTCACTCTCAAGGAAAAACCGTTCCCGCGTCTTACCTACAAGGAGTCAATGGAGCGGTACGGCGCTGACAAGTTCGACATGCGTACGGAGGAGGACAAGAAACATGGGGTCCTTGCGTACGCGTGGGTCGTGGATTTTCCGTTCTTCGAGAAGACCGAGGAAGGCGGATGGATTTTTACGCACAATCCGTTCTCACAGCCAAAGCCGGAATTTTTGGCCGACCATTTGGCCGGAGCGAATACCGAGAACATTCTGACGACGCAATACGATCTCGTTTGCAACGGATATGAAACCGGCGG
>Ga0208373_1000739_pt1 | contig 51820 bp, 43 predicted proteins | sample RifOxyC2_FD_184036 | JGI IMG/M metagenome (GOLD analysis project Ga0208373, IMG submission 184036) | Soil microbial communities from Rifle, Colorado - Rifle Oxygen_injection C2 (SPAdes) | ecosystem: Environmental > Terrestrial > Deep subsurface > Rock core/Sediment | place: Rifle, Colorado...
TTTGCAAGATCATAAATAAAATCATAAGCCGAAGCATGTCCTATTGCTTCAAGGTGATCCCTTAACGGCTTGCCTCCGATGGTTATTCCGTCTTCTATGACAACCTTTGTTTCTGATTCGGTTAAAGAATTTCCCTCAATTGCATTGCTTGTGTATGTTAAGTTAATCTTATAGTATTCTTTAAGTTGGGTTATGACAGAGGGAGGAAAAGGGCGAAAAGAATCCAATTCATTTTTTAGCTTATCGCATTCTTCTGTTTTGTTTGTAAATTCAAACATTAATTAATATTATAGCACGAAGGCGGTAGCAATAAATCGGGATTTTGATAATAGATATGGTAAAATAAAACTAAAGAGCGGAGAAACTTTGGAGGCATTTAATGAAACTAGCAGTCATCGGCACAGGTTATGTTGGTCTCGTAACAGGAGCATGCTTTGCAAATCTTGGAAACGATGTAATTTGTGTTGATAAAGACTTAAAACGCCTTGAGACTTTATCAAAAGGTGATGTCCCTTTCTATGAGCCGGGACTTCCCGAGCTTGTTTCAAAAAACCATAAGGCAAAAAGACTTGTTTTTAGCCATGATATTTCATCTGCTGTCCTAAATTCTGAAGTTATTTTTATAGCTGTCGGAACTCCACCCAAATCAAATGGTCAAGCAGATATTTCTGCTGTTATTTCTGTAGCTCAAAGCATTGCAAAAACTTTGAAGTCAAAAAAGAAAAATAAATCAGGGAAATTTAAAGTCATTGTAAATAAAAGTACTGTTCCTGTTGGAATGGGTGACATTGTTACTAAAATTTTAATTGAAAATAAAATATCTGAAAAAGATTTTTCTGTTGTATCAAACCCTGAATTTTTAAGAGAAGGTTCCGCAATCTCTGACTTTATGAACCCTGATAGGATTGTAGTTGGGGCTTCTAATAACCGTGCTTTCAATTTGATAACAGAGCTTTATAGACCGCTCAATGCTCATGTAATATTTACGTCAGTTAAAAGCGCCGAGCTTATAAAATATGCTTCAAACGCATTTCTTGCCACGAAAATATCTTTTATAAACGAGATTGCAAATATATGCGAAAGGGTAGGCTCTGATGTTTTGGAAGTTGCAAATGCAATGGGACTTGATAAGCGCATAGGCAGGCAGTTTCTTAATGCTGGAATTGGGTATGGTGGAAGTTGTTTTCCAAAAGATGTTCTAGCATTAATGCATTTAGCCCGTGAACAAGGGTATGATCCTCAAATATTGTCTTCAGTTACCGAAGTTAATGATTTTCAATCTGATGCTTTTGTGGGCAAAATTTTGAAGGAATTAAAAAATTTAAGAGGGAAACGCATTTCCGTTTTAGGTTTATCATTTAAGCCTGATACGGATGATTTAAGAGAAGCTCCATCACTTAAAGTAATTAATTCTTTGCTTAAGAAAGGAGCCCAGATAACAGTTTATGATCCGGCTGTTTCTTCTAATTCTAAAAAAGAATTGAAAGAACTATCTTTTGCTGACGGAGTTTATGAAGCAATAGACGGGGCTGATGCCATAATTGTTGTTACCGAATGGGCGGAATTTAAAGAAATTGATTTTGATAGAGCAAAAAAACTTGTAAAAGGCAGGATCATTTTTGATGGCAGAAATATCTATGATCCAAAAAGGGTAAGGGAGTCAGGGTTTAAGTATATAGGTGTTGGGCGGTAGAGAATTTGTTTTGTTAATGTGCTAAAATAATTTAAACAGATAAAAAGGGGTGAAAGCGATGAAAGAGGTTGATAGTAAAATATTAGAAATAATTTCTTATGCTAAAAAACTGTCAGCGCCTAAGCAGGAAGAAATATTAGATTATGTCAAATGGATATGGTTGAATATTGGTAAAAATAATGGAAAAGATATTAAAAAAGCAATTTTAAAAATTAGAGATATTCAAATGAAACATAAAGCGCCAAAAAATTGGGATAGTGTGGAAGTTCTTAGGAAATGGAGGGAAAGCCGTTGAGCGTTCTTGATGCGTCAGTTGTATTGAAGTGGTTTGTGCAAGAAAATGGCAGTGATAAATCACGGGAAATTCAAAATAAATATCTTGCCGGGTCAATTAAAATTATAGTTCCTGATTTACTCCTTTACGAAATTTCAAATGTTTTAAGATATAACAAATCTTTTAGCAAAAAAGAGATAGATGAAATTTTAACCTCTCTTTCAGAGATGGGGATTGAAGTGTTTCCGATAAATTATAATTTAATAAAGGATGCGGTAAATCTTGCATATAAGTTTGATATTACTGTATATGATGCGTGTTATGTGGCATTGGCATTAACACTTTCTACAAATCTTATTACTGCGGATGCAAAACTGCTTAAAAAAGCCGATATTCCTGAAATTGAATTATTATGAAAATTTTAATCACAGGCGGCGCCGGTTTTATCGCCTCTCATTTAACTGATCTTTTGTTGCAAGAAGGCCATTTTGTTATTTGTGTTGACAATTTAATTACCGGCTCACTCCATAATATAAAACATCATGAAGGGAATAAAAGTTTTAAGTTTATAGAACATGATATCTCGTCTCATTTAGATTATAAAGATAAACTTGATTTTGTCCTTCATTTAGCATCTCCCGCAAGTCCTGTCGATTATATGGAACTGCCTATTGAAACGCTTGAGGTCGGGTCTCTTGGCACTTTTAACGCTTTGGAGCTTGCCAAAGAAAAGGGAGCGAAATTCTTATTTGCATCGACATCTGAAATCTATGGAGATCCTCTGGTTTCTCCTCAAAAAGAAGAATACTTCGGGAATGTCAATTCAATAGGACCTCGAAGTGTTTACGATGAAGCAAAGCGTTTTGCAGAAGCAACAACCATGGCTTATCGGCGACATTACGGATTGGATACGAGGATTATCAGGATATTTAACACCTATGGACCAAGAATGCGCAAAAATGACGGGAGAGTTGTCCCTAATTTTATCAATCAGGCTTTAAATGGCAATCCGTTCACAATTTATGGAGATGGCAGGCAGACGAGAAGTTTTTGTTATGTTTCAGATTTAGTTGATGGAATTTATCGAGCGATGAAATCTGACATTCATACCCCGATTAATCTTGGGAATCCTAATGAGTTTACAATGATTGAACTTGCGGAAGTGGTCTCTCGTATTGTTGCGATTCCTCTTGAAATGATTTCAAAACCTCTTCCGGAAGATGATCCCAAGCAACGAAGACCTGATATTTCAAAAGCAAAAAAAGAATTAGGATGGGAGCCTGTTGTTCAATTAGAGGAAGGCATTTTAAAAACTGTGAAATGGTTTAAGGATAACGGCAAATAATAAAGTTTTTGATACTTGACAATATGTACGTAAAAGCGTACAATTAGGGATATTATAGGGGGTCTATTTACATGAAAAACAATAGCGATACATTGTCTGTTACTAAAGCAAGAGAAGCGTTGCCTTCTTTGGTTCAAAATATAACAAAGTTACACAGCCATTATTTTATTACAAAAAGGGGCAGGGTTGACGCAGTTATAATGGGCATTGAAGAATTTAACGGATGGGAGGAGACTTTGGACATAATATCCAATAAGGCGGAGCTGAAAACATTGAGAAGCGCTTTGAGTGACTTGAGAAATGGCAGAGTGAAATCCTTTAAGTCTGTGTTTGGTGAGGATTTGCAATAAAAAGCAATGTATAAAGTTTTTCTAACAAATGAAGCCCAAAAAAATATAAAGAAACTGCCTAAAAATATTGTTGAAAATGTAAAAAATGTTGCAAAAGAAATAGCAAAATCCCCTTATGATTGCGCCAAATCATTAAGAGGAATATTAAAAGGTCAATATTCTTATAGAATTGGAGCTTATAGATTGATATATATTATTGCAAGGGAAGAAAAATCTGTTTACATTTTATACATTAGGCATAGAAAAGATGTTTACAGGTGAAATGATGCAGACAAAATCGTGGAATATAATACATGAATAAAAAAGAATTAGAATTTATCTTGCAGGAAGGGGAAGGCTTTAAGCTGGAGTTTAAAGAGGGGCTTTCTGGTATAGATAAGGATATAGTTGCTTTTGCCAATGCTAATGGTGGGAGAATATTTTTAGGAATTGATGATTCAAAAAAAATCAAAGGAATAAAGCTTACAAATAAATTAAAGTCTGAAATAATTGATGTTGCTAGACATTGTGATCCATCTATTAATAATTTAAAAATATCTTATTTTGATAACATCGTTGTTATTGATGTTTCTGCATCTTCAAACAAACCGCATAAATGCTCTTCTGGGTTTTATCTAAGGAAAGATGCGACTTCTCAAAAGATGAGCAGAGATGAAATTGTTGATTTTGTTTATGATCAAGGAATGCGACAGTTTGATTCTCAAAGCTGTGCCAAATTTAATATGAAAGATTTGGATAAAAATTTTATAAAAGAATATCTTTCAAGAAGTGAGATTAGCGCAAAAACCTCCATAGAAAATATTCTTTTTAATTTGGGAGTTTATGGGAATAATAAAATAAATAATGCTGGAGTTCTGTTTTTTTCAAAGGCGCCTAAAAAATATTTTATAAGTGCTTATATTACATGTGCGAGATATTTGGGATTTGAAAAAGTCAATGTTTTGGATAGAGCTGATTTTGAAGGAAATGTTGTCTATCAAATTGAAGAGGCTTTGAAATTCATTAGAAGGAATACTAGGCTTTCTTACAAGATAAAAGCGCTTGAGAGAGAAGAAATTCCAGAATATCCAATGGAGGCTTTAAGGGAAGCTATTGTAAATGCCGTAATGCATAGAAATTATTTTGAAAGAGGGGCAAATGTACAGATTGATATTTTTGACGATAGGGTTACTATAACCAATGTTGGAGCTTTGATTAAGCCGTTAACTCCTCAAAATCTGGGGGAAATCTCTGTTAGAAGGAACCCTTTAATTGCAGATTTGTTTCATCGGATAAATTATGTAGAAAAAATGGGTACAGGACTTAAAAGAATTAAAGATGAAGCAAAAAAACACAACACAAAAGTAAAGGTTGAAGCCGATGGCTTTTTTATTGTCACATTTCAAAATAAAAAGCCTTTTGGCGTAGTAAATGTCCCTGTAAATGTCCCTGTAAATGTCCCTGTAAATGTCCCTGTAAATGATAGGCAGAAATGGTTTTTAAATTTACTTTTCAAAAATAACAAGGGTATTATTATGAATTTTGCCAAGAATTTTCCTGATATTACAATAAAAACAATAAAGAGAGACATTGCCTATCTTACAAAAAACAAAATCATTGAATTTGTCGGGGCTCCTAAAACTGGATATTATGCTCTAATGAATGTCCCTGTAAATGTCCCTGTAAAAGCTCCTCCAAGCGCAATTTTCCTAGATCGAGATGGTGTTATAAATAGAAAAATAGATAATGATTATGTCAAAAAATGGGAGGAGTTTGAGTTTTTACCTTATGCAATTGCGGCTATTAAGATTTTAAACGAAAAGAAGATCCCTGTTTATATAATAACCAATCAATCAGGAGTCGGTCGCGGTAAAATGACAGAAAACGATTTGAAAGTTGTCCACGATAAAATGATTTCCGAATTTAAAAGAGCCGGAGTTTATGTTGATGATATTTTTGTATGTACGCACAAGCCCGAAGATAAATGCGATTGCAGAAAACCAAAGCCAGGGCTTTTGCTTCAAGCTAAAGCAAAATATCCTCAGATTGATTTTAAAAATTCTTGGGTTATTGGCGATTCGCAGATTGATATGGAGGCGGGGAAGGCTGTGGGGTGTAGGACTTATTTGCTTGGCAAGAAAAAGAATCTATTTAACGTCATGAAAAATATTTTAAAAAACTGAATATGCAAGCTGCTATTATACGCAACATATTTAAAAACACTTTATCTCTGCTTTTTGGAGGTATAATTTCTCAGCTTTTGGCTTTTATTGCAACTATTTATTTGGCTAGAATTTTAGGTCCTACGGATTTTGGGAAAATAAACTTTGCATTAGCAATAGTGCTATATTTCTCTCTTTTTTCTAATTGGGGTCTTTCTATTTATGGAACGCGCGGTGTTGCCAGGGAACAGTATATGGCAAGGTATTATGTTGGAGATATTTTGTTTTTAAGAACTGTTTTTTCTGTTTTAAGTTTTTCTGCTCTTTTATTGTTGGCTTTTTTTCTGAATAAACCAATTGATATAAAATTTCTGGTAATTATTTATGGATTAGGAATATTCCCTTCATCTTTGTTTCTTGATTGGTTATTTCAGGGTGTTCAAAAAATGAAGAATATTGCATTTGCACGCATTTTAAATTCCTTGGTATACTTGTGCTTAATTTTGTTTTTTATTAAAAGTTCTAGCCAATTGTTATTTATTCCATGGTTTTACGTTATTGGAAGCCTTTTCGCCTCACTTATTCTTTTTTTGATTTTTATATATAAATTCGGCATGCCAAAATGGAAGTTTGATCCTTCCTCATGGAAAAGAATTATAAGAAAAGCATTTCCTATGGGTTTATCATTAATAATGATTCAGATATATTACAACATGGATATTGTTATGTTGGGTTTCATGAAAGGGGAAAGCGAAGTTGGTTTTTACAGTGCGGCTTATAAAATAATACTTTTTATTTTAATGATTGGGGGAGCTTACCATGATTCGGTCTTCCCTGTAATTTCAAGTTTTTTCAAAGAATCTTTAGAGGATTTCAAAAAACTTCAAGAAAAAACATTAAAATTAATGGCATTAATTGCTCTTCCTTTGATTGTTGGCGGCATGATTTTAGCTGTGCCTATATTAACTTTTGTTTATGATGCATCTTATTTTGTTTCTGTTGGCATTTTCCAGATTTTAATTTGGGTTGTATTTTTTATATTTTTTAATACCACGTATAGCAGAGGATTATTAACTTGCAATAAAGAAAATGGATACCTTTTAGGCGTTGCATTTGCAGCTTTTATGAATTTGCTTTTAAATTTTATTTTAATTCCTTTTTGGGGCGCAAAAGGTGCAGCTATAGCAACAGTCTTTTCTGAGTTTTTTGCATTGATTGTTTTCTATGTCGAATTTAATAAAGTCTGTAAATTAAAATTTATTAACTATTTATTTATTCCTGTGATATCTTGTCTTATAATGGGCATCTTCTTATGGTTTGGATTAAATATTTTCAACCTTAATTTATTTATATTGATATTTTTAGGAACTATTGTTTATTTTCTTGCTGTTTTTTTGTTGAAGGGAATTACTTTGGATGAAGTGAGATCGTTTAGAGATATGATGATTTTAAAAAAGTAATAATTTATGATAAATTTAAGGGCGTAGTAGGAGGAAATGATGGAAAATATAAAGAAAGTATTTTATCGATCCGGAATATTAGCTGTTTTAAGGGTTATATATCATTTTTTTAGAGTAACAAATTTGATGTTTAGCCATTATGGAGCTGTATTACATTTTATATTAAAGAAAAGGGGTATTATTGGTTTATTTAGATATCTTAGGGTTAGATATTTGGTAAAAGAGGTGGAAGGAGGAATTTTTGATCCCTTATATCGTATATATCCAAACTTAGCCCCTTATCCTCGTTGGATAGAATTGGAACCTACAACTATTTGTGATAAGAAATGCACCATTTGTGAACATACTTATTGGAAAGAAAAACCACAAAGTATGCCTTTTGAAAAATTCAAACAGATTATTGATAATTTCCCAAAATTGATATGGTGCGGGCCTACAGGCCAAGGATCATCATTTTTAAATAAAGATTTCTTAAAAATGATAAGACATCTTAAATCTAAAAATGTTTTTGTGGATTTTGTGGACACTTTTGAAAGTATTGAAGGTGATATTGCCAATGAATTGATCGAGCTTGGAGTAGAAAGAATCTGGACGTCTTTTGATGGAGCAAACAAAGAAACTTATGAAAAAGTAAAAGTAGGTTGTAGCTTTGAAAAGGTTGTAAAAAATATAAAAGAGTTTATAAGACTTAAAGAACAAAAAGGATCTCCCTTGCCTGAAATTTGTTTTAGCTATGTTATTACTAAACTAAATGTTGATCAAATTATTTCTTTTTTAGAATTAGTTCATTCTTTTAGTGATAAGCATTGTCATGTAGAACTTAGAGGATTAATGGAATTTGATAACATAAAAGACCTTATTGCAGAAGTACCAAAAGATTTAATGCAAAAAGTTGAAAAAAAAGCCAAAGACTTAAATCTCTTTATTGAATGGGTTCATCCTAGTCATGTGTCAAGACCTCCTATTGCGAATTGTTCTGCATGGACAGTTCCGTATTTTCTTGTAGATGGAACAGTTCAACCTTGTTGTTCTGTTCTTCAGGCTTGTGAGAGAAACTTTGTGCGCGATCATAAGTTAGGGAATATTTTCGAGAAACCTTTCAAGGGAATATGGTATTCAGAAAAGTATAAAAAATTTAGGAATCGCGTCCCACGTTTCTATGGGGATATCCCAGAACCTTGTAATTTATGCAGAACCTTTGATTTGTGTTTGAGGGAGCGTGGAAATGGATAAAGGCAAATTGAGGCTAGGATTGGTTGGATGTGGCAATTCTATAAAATATATGTTTGGGCCTTATTTTAGATATGTATCCAATTGTGACTTTTATGGGGCATTTGATATTGAAGAAGAAAAGGCAAAAGAAGCTCAAAAGCTTTACGGCGCTAAAGTTATCTACAAAACATATGACGAATTATTAAAAGATACCAATATAGATGCGGTTATGATATGTACTCCAACTCATTTGCACAAGCAACAGGTTGTAATGGCAGCGAAAGCTAAAAAACATATTTTTTGCGAAAAACCCATGACTATAAATATTAAAGACGCTGATGAAATGATTGCAGCTTGTAACGCAGTTGATGTTAAATTAATGATAGGTTTCAATCGACGATTTAACAAAGGATATATTAAAGTTAAAAAAATTATTGAAAAAAAAGAGCTTGGCGATGTTTTTGAAATTAGAGCTAGATGGGATAAAGCTCATGCAAAACCTACAGGTTACAGAGAAAAAGTTTATGCCGGAGGTGGTTTTCTCCAAGAAGATGGATCCCATCCTATAGATTTGTTAAGTTGGTGGCTGGGTGATGTGGAAGAAGTTAGCGCAAATATTTTGTTGGTAGCTTCAAACATGTTTGAAAATGAAGATGTTGCTCAAATCATGCTAAAACACAAGACTGGACAAATAAGCAGTTTAAATGCTTCTAGACTAACTCATTTATTGGGTGAAGAGGTTTACGAAATTTATGGGACTAGAGGAACCTTGATTGTTAAGGTTCTTGGACATGATAGCCCATGGACACAACCACCTCAAATGTATATTTATAGAAAAGGGAAGTTTGTAGAAGACATAACTTTATACAACAGTTGGAGTCTAGATGAAGAATTGAAAGAAAATTGGCAGTACTCAAAAGAATTGGAACATTTTTGTGATTGTGTTTTAAGCAACAAAGAACCTGCAATAAATGGAGTAAAAGGACGCAATGTTGTTGAAATAGTAAATGCGGCTTATTTATCTCATTTCTACGGTAAAAAGATAACCTTGCCAATAAGCGAATTTCCTGATTTTGAAAAAATATTTAAAGACCTTTCAAAAAAATCCAAATTGCGCATTGGCTGGTTTGATGGATGGTGGGCAGGATATTAGTTAATGAAAGTTTTCCACTTTACGAATTATTATCCTAATCTGCATAGCATTTGGGGTGGGGCAGAGCGAGCTTGCCAACAAACAGTAACTCTTCTGAAAAATAAAAATGTAACAAATTATATTGCAACTCTATCTCATAAACAAGCATCCCAATCGAATTTTTTTATTATTCCAACTTTAGAGCATTTCCTTCCCCTGCTTCTTAAAGATATTTGTAAGAATTTTAAGTTATTAATCTTTCCATTTGATTTTATAGCGTTTATATCCTCTTTCATATTTTTCAAAAAAATCAAACCGGATATTATTCACCTGCACAACTTCAATTTGATGTCGTTTGCACCGCTGGTTGCTGCAAAATTTTTAAAAATTCCGACAGTTTTATCTATTTACGATTACTGGTATTTTTGCCCGCAAGAGATGTTGATGAAGAAAGATGGAACTATTTGCCATGAATTTCAGGGCTTTCGATGTTTAAGTTGTTATGAACCAGGCCGTTTTGCTTTAATTAAGAAATTTTCCCTGTTTTTTAGAAAGCATATATTCAATTTTTTTCTCTCGTTTGTTGATCAGTTTATTGTTTTGTCCAATGCTTCAAGAAAAATTCTTCTTTCTTATGGAATTAAAGACTCAAAGATAACCATTTTGAAACAACCAGTAGAAGTTAACCTTAAAAAAGTTGATTTTTCTAAAATTGAGGAAGGGTTAATTCTTTTTGTGGGTTGGAAGGTTAAAAGAAAAGGGCTGCATTTACTTCTCCATGCTTTTAAATTGATCGCAAAAGAGATGGAAAATGTAAAATTAATTGCTATAGGAAAAAATATTGACAAAGAACATCTAAAATCAGTAAATGATTATATAAATAATAATGGATTATCAGATAAAGTAAAGATGTTTGACAGAATATCTCAAGAAGAATTAGACTCTTACTGGGAAAAAGCAAATGTTTTTGTTGTTCCGGAGCAATGGGAAAACATGTCTCCTCTTGTTGTTTTAGAGGCTATGGCAAATGGGCGGGCAATTGTTGCAAGTAATTTGGGAGGGATTCCTGAGTTTATAGAAAATGGGAAGACAGGTTTTCTTGCTGAGTATAATAATCCTCGCGATTTTGCAGATAAAATTGTAAAATTATTAAAAGACAGAAGTTTGGTTGAAAAGATAGGAAAAGCTGCAAATGAAAAGATAAGAGATTTTTGTGAGCCTGAAACTTTTGTTAATGATCAGATCAAATTATATGAGAGGATAGTTAATAATGCAAAGTAAATGGTTTAAATCAAACCCGAAATGCGTGATTATATGTGGGGGAAGAGGAACAAGGCTTGATCCTCATACTACAGATAAAGCAAAATCTATGATTGAAATAAAAGGAAAACCAATTATTGATTATGTTATAGATTACTGGAAACAATTTACTTCCGATTTTGTTTTTATATTAGGTTATCGGGCCTTGGATATAAAAGAACACGTGAGCAATATGTCGATTAATTGTGAATTTGTCATAGAGCAAGGAGCTCCTAACGGAATTGCAAAAGCTTTGTTGTTGGCAGAACAATTTGCAAGTAAAAATTTTATTGTAGTTTTGGGAGATTGTTTGTGTAGCGGCAAATTTTCTTTTCCAGTTGATTTTGTACATGGGGTGGGTGTATGGGAAACTGAAAATGATGAAGATATTAAACGAAGTTATTCGGTGGAATGTTCTGATAATAAAATAGAAAAAGTAATAGAGAAACCTCAACTGCTGGTTAATAGATTGTGCGGGCTTGGATTTTATTTCTTTAATGGAGCTGTTTTTGAATATATAAACAAAACTCCGCAATCACTAAGAACCAGCAATATTGAATTAACTGATGTTATTCAGAAAATGATAGATGAAGGGGAATTAATTTCTCCAATTAAACTGGAGGGAAAATATTTAAACGTAACATATCCTGAAGATTTAAAAAGGGCTGAAGATATTGTATAAAGTTGCAATTGATGCTAGAGAGCTTTCAAATAATGGGGGAATTGCAACTTATATTTTAAATCTGCTTCGCCATATAGACGAAAGAGATATGGATCTTTCCCTTCTTGTAAGAGAAGAAAAGACAATATTGGATTCAAAATTTAACATCAGCAAACTGTATATTCCGGATTTTATTTATTCTAATTTTACTTGGACAAATTTTGTTATTCCAAAATACCTAAAAGAAAATAAGATAGATCTATATCACTCTCCTTTTTTTACTTTGCCTTTGACCAAGCCTTGTAAAATGGTTGTTACTATTCACGATGTTATTTTTAATGTGAATTCTTCGTGGTTCCCTCTAAAAAATCTTTTGTCTTTTAAACTTTTTACCAATATAGCAGTTAAAATGGCTGATAAAATTATTACAGATTCAGAAGCGTCAAAACATGATCTGATAAAATATTATTCAATTAATAGTAATCTTATTAAAGTCATCCCGCTTGCGGCATCAAGTGACTTTATTCCCCTTGGCGATAGATCCGTAATAGACAAAACTTTAACCTTGTTTAATATAAAAAAGCCGTTTATTCTTTATATTGGCACCCTTGGAAATAGAAAAAATATAGATAGATTGATTTTGGCTTTTGAGAGATTAAAATTAAAGTCAAAAATTCCACATGATTTAGTTCTTGTGGGCAGCCCAGGGTATAAGGGAGATAAAGTGTTAAAAATGATTTCAAAATCTAAAGTAAGTGAGAATATAGTACATATCAATTCAGTTGATTTACATAAAATGGTTTGTTTATATAATGCAGCAGATATTTTTGTTTATCCTTCATTATATGAAGGGTTTGGCTTACCTGTGTTGGAAGCTTTTTCTTGCGGAACTCCTGTTGCGACATCAAATACTTCCTCACTAAAAGAAATTTCAGAGAATGCCGCTATATTATTTAATCCTGAGGATATAAATGATATAGCGTTGCAAATAGAAAAAGTTCTATCTGATAAAAGCTTAGCTGATTCTTTGATTCAAAAAGGGCTCAATCGTGCAAAAGAATTTTCCTGGCAGAAAGCCGCTATAGAGACAATCCAAGTATATAAAGAGGTCTTAAATGCAGCCTAAAGTAACAATAATAATCCTAAACTGGAATCAAGAAAAAGATACTATGGAATGCTTAAATTCCATTGCAAATATTACCTATGTTAATTATGGGATTATTTTAGTTGATAATGGATCAAAAGATGGATCGCCTGATAATATCCATAAAAAATTTCCGGACATTGAAATTATAAGAAATACTTATAACGTTGGCTTTGCTGAAGGGAATAATATTGGGATAAGAAGAGCGTTGGAATTAAAGAATGATTTTATATTGCTATTAAATAACGACACTGTTTTAGAACCTGAGTTTCTTGATGTTTTAGTTAATTTAGCGATAAATAGTGAGTCAGGAATTTCCTCGCCTAAAACAATGTTTTATCATAACAGGGAAAAAATATGGTTTGTTGGCGGAGGGTATCTCCCTATAATTAAAAAACCTTTTCATTATTATTATAACCAAAAAGATATTGGTCAGGTTGAAAACATAAAGGAGATCGAATGGGTTTCAGGCTGCTGTATGTTAATAAAAAAAGCCGTTTTTGAAAAAATAGGATTGCTTGATTCGGATTATTTCAACAATTATGAAGATGTCGATTTTTGTAAACGCGCTCAAATGGCTGGATTTAAAATAATGATTGTGCCAAAAGCTAAAATTTATCATAAATTTGCAGCTTCTATGGGAGGGAAATTTTCTCCTTTTTATACGTATTTTAGGACAAGAAATAATTTACTGTTTTTCAAAAAAACAAAGCAATTTATTCCACTCATTCTAAATCTTTTGATTTTTTCCTGTTATTCTATTCTTGAATCTTTTAAGAACTATAATTTTCAAAGTATAAAAGCTACTTTTGTCGCAATTTTTGATTTCTTTGCCGGTAGATATGGAAAAGGCTCCGCGGAAGAGTTTGTTAAATAAAACAATGTTTATTTTAAATGGGAAACGCAAATTATTTGTTTTTTTATTTATATCAATAATGATCTTGGCATCCTATTTGCGCTTGAATAATTTAACTTCCCGTTCTCTTTGGGGGGATGAGGCTCACAGTCTTTACAGTATTTGTGATTTCTATTCTTCTGGTTTTCATTTTGTTAAAGCAGATTTTCCAGAAGTTTTTGGACGGTCTCTAAAGGCAGCAATAGGTCCATTGATCTTAGATTCTCATCTTCCTGTTTATTTTGTCGGACTTTCTTTTTGGACTAATTATTTGGGGATAAGCGAATATAGTTTAAGATTATATTCTGTGATAATTGGTATTTTGTGTGTAGTGATTTTGTTTTTCTTTGCCAGGCAGCTTTTCGATAATAAGACCGCCCTGATAAGCTCTTTTTTTCTTGCGATTTCTCCTCTTGCAATAATGCATTCCCAGGAAATACGCGTTTATGGCTTATTGATGCTCTTTTCGCTGCTTTCCTCTTTTTATTTCTGGAAATTGATTTTCAAAGAAAAAACTTTTTTGAATAGTATCCTATATATTGTTTTTAGCGTTTTATTTTTGTCGGTTCATATTTATTCTCTTCTTATTGTATTATCTCAATTTATTTTTCTTTTACTTGTTTATTTCCATAAAAAAAACATAAAACAATTCTTTGGTATGTTTGTTTTACAACTTATATCCGGATTACTTGTATCTTATTTTTATATAAAAATGCTTCTTTTAAACTTTGCTGCGGTTATGCAGTCGACAACTGAAATGGCTTTTGGTGTTTTCCCTTGGTATCTAAAAGGGCCTCTCTTTATTTTTGTTTTATCTTTGGGTGAGACTGTTGCCCCATGGAATTTTGCTGTAGTTATTCCGGCCTGTCTGGCGTTTGGCTTTCTTTTTGTCAGGAGTTTTACAAAAATAAAGGATTTAAATGTTTCATTCCTTCTGGTCTTATCTTTATTTCCTGTCATATTTTCTGCTCTTTTGTTGAAACCGACAATGCCTAAATATCTTATTATATCCCTTCCTTTTTATCTGTTGCTTGTCGGGTTTTCTTTGACGCAAATCAAACAAAGACTGGGGTTTTATATTCTCTTTTTAACGATTGTTATTGTGCAATTGGCGTCTGTAAGTAATTATTTCAACTTAAAGGAATATCATAATTCCAACCAGCTTGAACCCTGGCGCGAGGTCAGCGGGATTATAAAAAAACAATATCAGAGCGGGGACGCAATATTGACGACGAATCATTACATAAATTACAGGTTGATGGCGTATTATTTAAATATTTTGAATAATGGCGGCTATAAAATATATACCTTGCAGAAAGACTTTGTAACTCCCGTTGTTTTTAATAATAGGGCTGTTTTAATTTATGGAAATAGCCAGTCCGTATTTTCTTTGACGAAAACAAAATTTCATCGAATATGGTTTGTGGAGCATATTGGGGATGATCGGGCATTTCCTGTCGGTTATGTGGACAAAATAAATTCGTTCATAAAAAAGAGGTATTTCCTGCAACAAGAAGAAAGATTTGTCCCGTATTCACAGACTTTGGCTGCCCATTTGCCAATTAAAAGGCATGATATTCAATTGCCTCGTGTTAAAATCAGCCTGTATACCCTAAAAGGAGAAACTGAGTTAAAATAAAAAATCAACTAGATTAAATTTGTAAATTTTTGTATATTGTTTATTATATAAGGCGTCCAATATTAAATAAAAAAAGGAATTTATGAAAATGAAGCTTATAAGTATTGTTACACCCTGTTATAACGAAGAAGAAAACATAGAAGCCATTTATACAAAAATAAAAGAGATTTTTTCCCGCCTAGATTATTCTTATGAGCATATTTTTATTGATAATGCTTCAAAAGATAGAACAGTTGAAATCTTAAAAGAGCTTGCCAAAAAAGATAAGAATTTGAAAATTATAGTTAATACCAGAAATTTTGGGCATATTCGTTCTCCTTTTTACGGGTTCATTCAAACAAAAGGAGATGCTGTTATTTCTATTGCAGCTGATTTTCAGGATCCGCCGGAGATGATAATTGATTTTATTAAAAAATGGGAAGAAGGTTATAAGATTATAGCGGCGGTAAAAAAAAAGAGCAAAGAAAGTCCTCTAATGTTTGGTGTTAGGGGTCTTTTTTATGAAATTATAAGCCGATTGTCTGATATTGATCAAATTAAAGGATTTACCGGTTTTGGCCTTTATGATAAAAAAGTGATAGATATTTTAAGGACAATAGATGATCCTTATCCATATTTTAGGGGGCTTATTAGTGATTTGGGTTTTGATATTGCTAAAATAGAGTATACTCAGCCAAGAAGAGAAAAGGGGATAACAAAAAACAACTTTTACTCTCTTTACGATATGGCAATGCTTGGAATTACCAACCATTCAAAAGTTCCTCTTCGATTGGCGACAATGCTTGGATTTTTAATATCAATGTTAAGCATATTGGTTGCTACGGGATACTTTATTTATAAATTGATATTTTGGAATAATTTTAATATTGGAATAGCTCCTCTTGTCATAGGCTTTTTCTTTTTCGCGTCTGTGCAACTTTTTTTTATAGGTATTCTTGGCGAATATATCGGGTCTATTCACACCCAGGTGTTAAAAAGGCCGCTGGTTATTGAAAAAGAACGGGTTAATTTCTGATTTTATGAATCTTTTTTTAAATGCCCACCATGAAAAAATCAGATATCTTGTAGCCGGCGCCTATAACACAATATTCGGGTTTTTATCCTTTGCTCTTTTATATCTTTTTTTTGGGAAAATTATTCATTATATGATATTGTTTTTTATAAGCAATATTATAGGCATAACCAACGCTTATATAAGTTATAAGTTTTTTGTTTTTAGAACCAGGGGAAATTACTTGAAAGAATATTTGAGGTTTTATATTGTATATGGGTTTTCAATGCTTTTTGGCTTTTTCCTTTTGCCTTTTAGTGTTGAAGTATTGCGCGTAAGCCCATTAATTGCTCAGGGGATTATAATTATTATTACTATCCTAATAAGCTACATTGGACACAAAAATTTTTCATTTGGAGTAAAAAATGCTTAAAAAACTGTTTATTTGTTTTGTAGTTTTTATTATTTTATTTGTCTTTTTTTATTCTTTTATTTTTCAAGGCATGGCTTCTTTTTTGAAAGTTCAGGATAAGCTTGAAAAGGCTGATATTGTTTTAACTTTAGCAGGCGACAGCAACGGAGAGCGTGTAGCTCAAGCCGTAGTGCTCTATAAGCAGGGTTATGCCCCCAAAATATTAATGAGCGGAGGGCCTGCTGTGTGGAATTTAACATATGCCCAAAATATGCGAAGACAGGCGACAAGCCTCGGTGTCCCCTCAAAAGATGTTATTCTCCAAGACAGGTCAAAATCAACTTTGGAGGATATAAAATTTTCTTTGCCGATCCTAAAGAAGCTGTCTGCAAAAAAGTTGATCCTTGTAACCTCTCCCACCCACATAAGAAGAGCAACTCTTGTTGCTCGCAAGTATTATGGCAGAGAAGGGATAAAGGTAATTGCTTATCCTGTGCAGGAAAGCGACTTTAACCCAGATCGATGGTGGACTCGGCATGAAGATTTACAGCTTGTTGTTTGGGAATATATTTCGCTTGCCGGTTATTTATTGAAGGGAGAGTTGTTTTGATATAGAATGAAGAAAAAAGAGGAGTTTGCATGTTAAAAGATGTTATTCTAGTAACCGGTGGTGCAGGATATATTGGAGCTGTTCTTGTTCGTGAACTCCTGGCAAAGGGAGAAAAGGTTCGTGTTTTTGATAAGCTTTATTTTGGATCTGCTTCCCTTGAAAGCGTAAAAGCTCAAATTGATTTAATTCAAGGGGATGTCAGGCACTTTCCTGCTAGTGCGTTAGATAATGTTAAGGCGGTTATACATCTTGGTTCATTAAGCAACGATCCTACTGCCGAATTTGACCCCAAAGCCAATAAAGAAATAAATTTTGAAGGTACAATGCGTGTAGCTGAGGCTTGCAAAAAGAAGGGGGTCCCTCGCTTTACTTTTGCAAGTTCTGCGGCGATTATTGGGTTTCATGTTGATACAATTGCGGATGAAAATTACACGCCAAATCCCCAATCAGAATACGCGCAATCAAAGTTAGATGCTGAAAACGGGCTTCTTTCACTTGTTTCAGATAAATTTTCTCCTGTTATTTTTAGACAGGCCACAGTGTTTGGATTTTCGCCACGCATGCGATGGGACCTTGTTGTAAACACCATGACCAAAGATGCCTTTTCAAAAGGAAATATTTTTGTTTATTGCGCGGGGGACAATTGGCGCCCTCTTGTCCATGTAAAAGATATAGCTTTGGCGCATATTGAGGCAATTATGGCTCCAAAAGACAAAGTAAAAGGAGAGATCTTTAATCTTGTCCACAAAAATTACAGAATATTGGAACTTGGGCATTGGGTAAGGGAAATTTTAAAAGAAAAAGCTCCGGTTAATGTTGAAGTTTTGTTTGGTTCAAAAGAGGCAAGAAGTTACAGGATTTCGGGAGAAAAGTTAAAACAGAATCTCGGGTTTGAAGCAAAACATTCTGTTGAAGAAGCTGTTATTGAAATATATAATATTCTCCATTCCGGCAAATTTGTCGATTTCCAAAATCCAATTTACTATAACATCGAATGGATGAAGCTTCTTGTAGATATGGAACAGAAGCTTAAAGTAATAGGCAAGGTGTTCTGACGTGTACAGTGTGAAGTATACAGTGTACAGTAAGGACAAGACAATTATGAAAATAGCTGTAATAGGTGCTGATGGGCAACTTGGAACTGATTTATGCAAGGTTATCCCTGAATCAGAACGGATCCCTTTAACTTTAAAAGATATAGATATAACTGATTTTGACAGCGCTTTAAATGTTTTGACCAGGCTCACCCCTGATGTTGTTATAAATACAGCTGCTTATCATCGGGTTGATGATTGCGAAGATAACGATCTTTTGGCGTACAAAGTCAATGCACATGGAGCCAGAAATCTGGCCTTGGCTTGTAAATTGCTCAATGCCGCATTAGTCCACATATCAACGGATTATGTTTTTGATGGAGAGAAAAAATCTCCATATGTCGAGGAAGATACACCCAATCCTAAAACAGCTTATGGGATTTCAAAACTCGCGGGAGAAGAATTTATCAAATATTTATGGCAAAAGTATTTTATTATAAGAACCTCGGGCTTGTATGGAGTTGCGGGATGTCTAGGCAAAGGAGGAGGAAATTTTGTCGAGAATATGATAAAACGTCAAAAAGAGGGACAAACTATAAAAGTTGTAGATGATGAAGTTTTAACTCCGACATATACGTTCCATCTTGCAAGCCAGATTGAAAAGCTTATAAAAACAGACAAATATGGCTTATATCATATAACAAACCAAGGAGAATGTTCTTGGTGGGAATATACGGTCAAGATTTTTGAAATGTTAAACATACGGGTTGAAGTTGCAAGGACAAAAGCAAGCGAATATAAAACAAAAGCTAACCGCCCCAAGTACTCTGTTTTAGAGAATAAGCGCTCAAAAGAGATAGGGCTTGACATCATGCCGCCTTGGGAAGTTGGTCTTGCAGAGTATCTACAAGAGAAGGGGTACAAAAGAGTGAACAGTTAACAGTGTACAGTTTACAGAAAAAAACTACTAATTAATACTACTGTACACTGTTAACTGTACACTGTAAACTATTATTAGTATGAGGATAGCAATTGTACATGATTATTTGCACCAATATGGCGGAGCGGAGCGGGTAGTTGCGGTTCTTCACGAAATGTTTCCATCTGCCCCAATTTTTACTTCTATTTATAATCCTGAAAATTTTCCGGAAGAATTTAAATCTATGGACATAAAAACATCCTTTATGCAAAAAATGCCCTGGATATTTAGCAATTTCAGAGCTTATTTTTGGCTTTATCCTTTTGCTTTTAATAGTTTTAACCTGAAAGGCTATGATTTAATTTTGTCTTCAAGCTCGGCTTTTGCCAAAGGGGTGAGAAAAAGTAAAGGAGCCAAACATGTTTGCTATTGCTATAATCCGATGCGTTTTGTTTGGCGGTATGGAGATTACATTTCAAAAGAATCGATGCCTTGGCTTTTGAAATTTATCTTTCCTTTGTTTTTATATCCCTTGAAAATTTGGGATTTAATGAATTCCAGAAAAGTTGATTTTTTTGTGGTTATTTCAAAAGAAATAGAAAAGAGAGTAAAGTCGATATATAACAGGGATTCTGATATAATATATCCGCCTATCGACGTTGCAAAATTTACTCTTTCTGATATAAATAAAGATTATTTTCTTATCGTTTCACGTTTGGTGGCGTATAAAAGGATAGATATTCCGGTTAGAGCTTTTTCTCAATTAAAGCTCCCCCTGAAAATAGTCGGAGATGGTCCGGCAAAGAAGGATTTAATTGCTGTTGCAAGTGAGAATATAGAATTTTTAGGCAAGGTTTCGGATGAAAAATTGAAAATTTTATATTCCCAATGTCGAGCTCTTGTTTTTTCCGGGGAGGAAGATTTTGGCATGACTCCTTTGGAGGCTTCTGCGTCAGGCCGCCCTGCGATTGCTTTTGCAAAAGGCGGTGCGCTGGAAACTGTTGTTGACCAAAAGACAGGTGTTCTGTTTTTTGATCAAACTGTTGAGAGTTTAATGGAAGCGATTGAAAAGTTTGAAAAAATGGAGTTTGATAAAAAAGAATTGAGAGAACACGCCAAAAAATTTGACAAGGAAGTATTTAAAGAGAAATTAAGGAGCTTTTTACATGAAAATAAAATATTTTGACCGTGCGATTGAATGGTTGTTTTTTGCTTTAATGTTTTTGTCTCCTGTTATATTTGATCGTCGAATTGGGATTGTTTTTTCCGGCACAAAATCATGGATTATACGCCTTTTCTTACTGATAATTCTTACAATTTGGGCAATAAAGCTTTTAGTCGGAGGTCGCCACAATTTCAAGAGAACAATTCTTGACTGGCCGATTTTATCTTATCTTTTATGTATAACAGCTGCTACCATTACTTCTCTGCAGGTTCTTATAAGTTTCTTCGGGTTTTATGGACGTTATGAAGGGCTAATCACCTGGTATTCCTATGCTTTGATGTTTTTTATCGCGGTTAATTACCTGCGCGGGTTCGATAAACTTAAAAATTTTATTGCTCTTATAATACCTGTGTCAACCGCAATGTCAATTTATGGTGTTATCCAGCGGCAGGGAACAGACCCTTATGTTTGGGGCGGGGTTGTAACATGGCAAAGGGTTATAGCTACAATCGGCCAGCCAAACTTTTTGGCCGCATATGTGTGCATGGCTTTCTTTATTTTGATGTTTTTCATTTTGACTCACAACAATAGTGGCAATAATAATGTTTTACACAATGAAAAAAAGAACAAAAAGAATATGCTCCCACAAAAGCAGGGATTAGGAGATATATATTTTATAAGTGAGACGCTCCTTCCTGTTGTTTATTATTTTGCTGTTCCGTTGCTTTTTATTGTTATGATATATTCTCAATCAGGGCAAAATGTTTTTTTCTGGTATTTGTTTTTTGCAGCTATGACTTTTGCCGGATTAAGGTTTGCCTATACCTATAATAAATTGCCTGATATTGTATTGAAAGTTTTGGTTTTAATCAGTTTGGGATTGAATTATATCTGCCTTTTTTATACTCAAAGCCGCGGGGGTTATTTGGGGTTTGCGGTTGGTATGGTCTTACTGATTGTATTTATTCCGCGAAAACGTTTTTTGAGTAATTGGAAGATACTTTTGGCATTGGCTGTTATTATTTCAGTTATAACTATTGCCACGGCAATTGATCCTGATTTTTCGCCGTTTGCCAGATTCGGCAGCGAAATAAAAACTAATACGGATGTTTCAAGTGATACAGCTGATAAACCCGATGAATCGGGCGATCATCTGGAATTTGGAGGGGCGGCCGGTTCACGGGGCGAAACATGGAAAAGTGCTTTGGGGATTATTGCCGATATGCCTGTATTTGGAGCTGGCCCTGAAGTTTTAAAAATGGTTTTTCCTCGTTATGAAACAAACCTGTTTCGTTTTAAAGAGGGTTTTCATGTAAAACAGGATCGCTGCCATAATGAAACATTTGATGTGCCGGCTACAAAAGGGTTAATAGCTTTTTTTGTTTATATTTTTATCTTGTTTTTGGTTTTTCAATATGGATTTCGCAAAATAAAAGTTGTTGATGATGATAAAAAGGTCTTTTTAGTTGCTCTTCTTGCCGCGATAACTTCGTACCTTATACAAAACCAGTTTAGCTTTGGAGTTGTTGCGATTACTTCTCTTTTTTGGGTTATGTGGGCGCTTATAATGAATATTGAGTCTAATCCATTTAAAGAGGATGAACGTGAAATAACATTTGAAAATATTCCCTGGTTTTATGCGGCAGTCCTTTTGGTTGTGGTTTTTATTTTGGGTTATGTTTTTATCCTTCAGTTTGAAGCAGATAAATATTTTAAAACAGGAAAAAATTATATGGATTTCAAACGTTATGAAGAGTCTTTGTCATGGTTTAAAAAATCTTTAGATACCTTTCCGATTGAAGGGGGTACTATTACTTATCAGGGGATCTCTACTTTAAACTCATCATTTTCAGCAAAACCTGAAGACAGAGACAAAATACTTGAAAAATCCTTGCAAATATTTAAGTACGGAATGCAGGTTGATCCTTACAATGCTGACAATTTATACATTACAGCAAGAATATACATGATAAAAGGGGACGCAAAAAAAGCTGAAGAATTCACGCGAAAAGCATTAAAAATTGATCCCTATTACGCGGAGGCCCATCTGATTTTGGCGTCAATAAAAGAAATGCGGGGGGATTTTAAAGCCGCGCAAGCAGATTATAAGGAGGCTAATCGTATTAACCCGAATCTTGTGGAGCCAAAAATAAAAATTGCTTTTGAGCAGATGAGCCAAGGAAATTTTCAGGAGGCTTTTAAAATATTCCAGGATGTTTTAGTAATTGACCCTAAAAATATTCAAGTGCACAACGGCTTGGGTGCCATTTACGCAAAAACAGGGAACAGCCCAAGGGCCAAAGAAGAATTTGAACAGGTTTTGGAATTGGATCCAAACAATGCTTACGCGAAGATGATGTTGAAAAAATGAAAGTTTTATTAGATGCGATTTTAATAAATATTTCCTTCTTGTTTGCCTACTATCTCAGATTTGAAATAATGACTTTTTTGGGGCCGGAGACTACCCCTTTATTCAACAATTATTACGGTACGTTGATTTTTATTACTTTATTGTGGCTTGCTATTTTTAAGTTGTTTGGTTTGTACGACAAAAAGATCAATGATTTTATAGATGAGATGGCTCTTTTGTTTGGGTCTGTCACTTTTTCTTCGTTATTTCTTTTTGGGCTCTTGTTTTTATATAGAGGGTTTTGGTTCTCGCGTTTGGTTATAGTGAACGCATGGATTATTTCTTTTTTCCTGCTTCTTGTTTTCCGGTTGATTTTGAAATTGGGGAAAAGAGCTTTACTGAAAAGAGGGATCGGAGTTAAAAAGCTTTTAATCGTAGGAGCGGGTGAGGTTGGGGAAACACTCGCGGGTCGTTTTATTTCCGATAAAACATTGGGAGGCAATCCTGTAGCTTTTTTAGATGATGATCCGGCAAATATAGGGAAGAGCCTCCATGGCATTTTTGTTATAGGCAACACTGAAGATTTAAAAAAAAGGGTGAAAGAGCTTTCTGTTGAAGAGGTTATTTTTGCAACCACCCAAATATCATATCAAAAAATACTCGACCTTATTACAGAATGCGAAACTTATGGCGTAAGCTTTAAGATTGTTCCGGGAATATTTGAAATAATAGCATCAAGGATAAGCGTTGATGAAGTGGGCGGTGTTCCTTTGATGACGATTTCTGAAATCGGGCTGGCCGGCTTTAACGCTTTTTTAAAACGCGCAGTGGATATAATTTTATCTTTTATCCTGATTATCCTGCTTTTGCCTATTTTTGCCGTTGTGGCTTTACTTATAAAATGGGACTCATCTGGTTCTGTGCTTTTTGCCCAGGCAAGAGTGGGAAAAGATGGAAATCTTTTTCCAATGCTTAAATTCCGTTCGATGGCGCAAAACGCGGAAGATGTTTTTGATAATATTAAAGAAAAATCGGAAGTTGAGGGATATATCTTTAAAATTAAAAATGATCCGCGGATGACTAGGATGGGCAAATGGATAAGACGGCTCAGCATAGATGAGCTTCCCCAGATTTTAAATGTTTTTATGGGTCAAATGAGCCTTGTAGGGCCTAGGCCTCCGCTGCCTCGCGAGGTTGAAAAATATTCACCCTGGCATAGAAAGCGTTTGCGAATAGCTCCGGGGATTACAGGCCTTTGGCAGGTTTCAGGACGTTCTCTTTTGCCATTTGAGGATATGGTAAGGCTTGATATTTATTATATCGAAAACTGGTCTTTATGGCTTGATTTTAAAATCCTTTGCAGGACAATTCCTGTGGTGATAACTGCTCATGGGGCATTTTAGAGAACAATAATTTTGCCTCTTTTAACTGCTTTGCCTCCTTGAGTGTCTGTTGCGATAATTATATAGGAATAAATCCCTGGAGAAACGTTTTTTCCATTTGAATTTTTTCCGTTCCAACTTATTGTTCCAGACGTTAAAGGGCTGGCTATTGTGCTTTTATACAGCAATTCTCCCGTTATTGAAAATATATAAAGATTAATATTGGCGGGGCTCGAAAGAGTATATTTAATTATTGTTTCTTCTTGAAAAGCCATGTTAAACGGGTTGGGCCCATTTTGCAGATTTGTGATGCTTAAATTGGAAGACGCGCTATTGGCATATATATTTGCGTTTGTCGATGATAATACAATTGAACAGCTTTCACAGCTTGAGGAATTACCGGCTTTATCGTAAAGCAAATATTCTATAATATATTTTCCGTCCGTTGATAGTGGTTTTAGCGGAGTAAAGCTGACAGTATTTCCGCTGCAAACAGTTTTTCCTGATACCTCCGAACTTCCTTCTGATATTTTTATGATGGTAGAGGCGGAATCAATGCCGGAGTTGGTTTCTTTTATCGGTATAATTATTTGGGTTGGGGTTGCCATTATAGACTCTTTGACTATAGAAGGAGATTTGTTATCGATTCCAAAAGAGATTATCTCTTCTCCCATATTTCCCATTTTATCTTCAGCTTGCATCCTAAGAAGATGGCTTCCTTCTTTTAACTGATCCGGCAATAAAATAAAACCGGATACATTGTTGTTTGTAAAAGGGTAAAGTGAAAAATCGGCCATAACTTGGTCATCTATAAATATTTGAGGAGTATCTTTTAGGTCATGGTTTTTATCTATTACATTGGCGCTCAAAAAAACCGCAGCTCCTTGTTTGAACCATAAATTTTTTGACGGAGAAATGATTGTCAACTGTGGTGCATCTGGATTGTGTAAAATGGCTTTTTTGATTTCATCATTTTTATTCGCAAAAAGAATAATGTCGTTTTTATCCGTAAAGCAATCTATTGGCATTTCTCCTTGATAAAAAACATCTTTCAGGTTTGTTGTTGTATTTATAATTTTTTTATTATTTGACAATTTAATGAGGCTTTTTGTATTTGAAGAAAACAGTTTTTGGCTAAAAGAGATAAGCGTCCATGAGCTATCTGTTTTTGAGTCTATGCTTGAAATCTCCTCTGGCGACTCATATGCCAACCAGGGAATTTTTGTGTTTGGTTGGAAACAAAATATACGGTAACCGGACGGAGATTTTTCCAGCCAGGCAAAGAAAGATTTTGCAAGTTCAATAATATCATTGTTTGAAGCGTATACTTCTTTTTTATTGCTAAAAGTTATGCCTTGGTTGTTGGATTCTGCTTTATAGATTGTTTTGTTTTCTATAAAGTACAGAGATAACAATTGCTCGTCCCCGTAAAAGGCCCAATCTATGATATTAGGCGAACTCGCCAGCAATTGCCGCGGCGCGAAACTTTTTCCGTTGTTTTGTGAGGATATGTAATAGACATCATTGCCTTTTTTAAAAACTATATGCCATACATCTTTTATTATTTTTATAGAAAACGCGTCGGGCTCAAAATCAGAAAAAAGTTGTTTTGGTTTTGAGTAGATTTCTCCTTTGTTTCTGCTTTCTTCTACCCAAAGGGCATCATCTTTTTGCCAGAACATATATAATATGCCGTTTGAGTTTTCCTGTAAAATGCCGGTTGATTCATAGGTTGAGTTTAAAGGAATTTTTTTCCAGGTATCTCCGAAGTTTGTGGAGCGGTAATAACCATTTTGGCTGATATAGTGTAGATTTTTTTGTGTATCCTGAAAGATTTTGGCATGTGAAACTGCCGCGAGAATAAATAGTATTACTATTATTGAGGAAATATGCCTTGAAATTGTATAATATCCAATAACTTCCCGTAGTTTCATATAAAGAATTATATTGCTTTATAGATCAAAATCAAGTAAGGAATAATGGTATAATTACATAATGAAGTTAAATCCCCGTGCAAAATTGGCCTTTGACCTTATTGCCCAAAAAAAACTTAGGCAGGAAACCCTTCTTTTTGTCGCGGAAGGGGAAAAACTTGTTTTAGAGGCGCTTACTTTTGGCAAAATAAAATTCATCCTTTTTTCAAAAGAGAGTCCCATTGTTTTGTCGGCACAAAAAAAAGGAATTGAAAACTTTAGAATCTCACAGAAAGAGATGGACAAAATATCGTCAGTTGAAACTTCACAGGGGATTTTAGCTGTTTGCAAAAATCCATCTTATGACTTTGACTCGATTTTTAATCCGGTTCAGTCATCTGTTTCTTTAATATTATTTCCAGTAGAAATTCAGGATCCGGGAAACTTAGGTACAATGATAAGAACCGTTGACGCTGTCAACGGGTCAGGAATGATTATTTCGCGGGGAACGGTTGAGCCTTACAACCCAAAAGTTGTGCGATCGACAATGGGCTCGATTTTCAGGGTGCCGATTGTTGAGATAAAAGAAATTTCTTCTTTTTTAAAAAAGTTGAAGGATAAAGGTATTAATATTGTAGGTACAGATTTGAACACAGAAAAAACTCATTGGGAAGTTGATTTTAAGAAGCCTACTGTTTTATTGATAGGGAATGAGTCTTCCGGTTTATCTTCCGAAGCATTAGAATTATGTGATGAAACTATAAAAATTCCAATCCCCGGGAAAGCCGAATCGCTAAATGCGGCAATGGCGGCTTCTATTATATTATATGAAGCTGTAAGGCAGAGAAACTGCTAACAGTACAAAGTTCCAGTTTTTTTGTTATAATTATCTTTTAAGGAGTAAGAATTTGACGTCAGGAAAAATAGAAGAGATAAAATTACAAGCTGGCAAGGATCTTGATTGTGTAAAATCGCTGCAGGAGCTTGAATTATTTCGCATTAAATACCTTGGGAAAAACGGCTTGCTTACCGAGCTTTTGAAATCTTTACGCAATATTGATCCTTCCCAAAGGCCCGCTTTTGGCCAGGCGGTAAATCTTGCCAAAAAAGAAATAGAGTCAAAACTTACAGAAAAAAAAGTTGAGTTTGAAAACCAGGTTCTAACTAAAAAGCTTTCTGAAAAAGAGATAGACATTACTCTCCCGGGCAAAAGAATCCCTCGAGGCAAAAAGCATCCGATTACGGTTGTCATGGAAGATTTGGTGAAAATATTCAGAAGATTGGGTTTTGATATTGCTGAGGGTCCGGATGTAGAGACAGAATATTACAACTTTGAAGCGTTAAACATTCCAAAGTATCATCCTTCCCGTGATATGTGGGCCACATTTTGGCTTGAAAACGGTCTTTTATTAAGAACACATACTTCACCTGTTCAAATTCGTATAATGGAAAAAAAAGAGCCTCCATTGGCATTTGTTGTTCCGGGACGGGTTTATAGGAGAGACGATGATATTACTCATTCCGCAGTATTTCATCAATTAGAGGGGCTTATGGTTGACTTAGATATCACTTTTGGCAACCTAAAGGGGGTATTGACTGCTTTCCTGCATGCGGTTTTTGGCAAGGATAAAAAGGTAAGGTTTCGGCCAAGTTATTTTCCTTTTACGGAGCCGTCAGCAGAAGTCGATGTTGAGTGTTCCTCTTGTAATGGTAAAGGATGCCGCCTTTGTAAAAATACGGGGTGGCTTGAAATTTTAGGAGCTGGGATGGTTGACCCCAACGTTTTTGGCTATGTAGATATCGATCCTGAAAAATATTCAGGATTTGCTTTTGGCCTTGGTGTTGAACGTATTGCTATGATTAAATACGGGATTGATGATATAAGGCTCTTTTACGAAAATGATTTAAAGTTTTTAAGGCAGTTTTGAGGATGGCAGAAGAAATATGAAAGTTTCTATTGAATGGCTGAAAGATTTTGTTAATATAAATATGAAGGCCGAAGAGCTTGCTGACAGGCTTACAATGGCCGGACTTGAGACTTTTGTCCATTCTTTTAATGTTCTTGATGTTGACATCCTTCCAAACAGGGGGGACTGCCAATCTGTATTGGGGATTAGCCGCGAAGTTTGCGCTATAACGGGCACCAAGCCGAGAGTAGATAAAATAAAAGTTAGAGAAACAAAAGAAAAAATTTCTTCCTATCTTAAAGTTGATATAAGAGACAAAAAGCTTTGCTCTCGCTATATGGCTCGTGTTATCAAAAATGTCAAAATCAAAGAATCGCCCGCCTGGCTTAAAGGCAGATTGGAAGCATTTGGCATTAGATCGATAAATAATGTCGTAGATGTTACAAATTATATTTTATTGGGATATGGCCAGCCTATGCATGCTTTTGATGCCGACAAACTGCATTTCCGCAGCGGAGGGCTCAAACAAATTATTGTAAGAAAAGCATCTACTGATGAAGCGTTTAAAACTTTAGACGGAACAGATCATAAGCTTGCAAAAGATATGCTTGTGATTTCTGATTCCGAACGGGCAATCGCATTGGCCGGAGTTATGGGAGGAAAAAATACGGAAGTATCAGAAACGACAACTAATATTATATTGGAATCGGCTTATTTTAACCCTGTGTCTATCAGCAGAACAGCAAAAGAAGTAAAATTAAGAACCGAATCTTCCTCCCGGTTTGAAAAAGGCGTTGACTTAAATATGGTCGAAGAGGCGTTGGATCGGGGAGCTCAAATGATCGCAGACCTTTCTGGCGGGGAAATTTTATCAGGAAGAATCGATATAAAAGAAAAAAAGCGCGATCAAAAATTGTTAGAGTTAAGATTTTCTAGAATGGATCAGGTTTTAGGCATTAAAATTTTGCCCGAGGTTGCGATTAAGATTTTAAAAAGGTTGGGATTTGAAATCATTAAAAAAGAAACTAAAAAAATAAAGGTCGGTGTTCCAAGTTTTAGGGCGGGGGATATTGAAAGGGAAATTGATCTTATAGAAGAAGTATCGCGAATAAATGATTACAATAAAATTTTGCCGACAATGCCCCGATTTGTTAAAAAAGCTTTGGGAGAAGACAGCCTGGATAAAATATCCCGTGTTAAGGATATACTTATTGGCTGTGGTTTATATGAAGCTCAAACATTTAGCATAGTACATCCGGAAAGCGCAGGCGTTGGGGCTTTGAAGATATCAAATCCAATGGTTTATGAAGAATCTGTTATGCGGACGGATATTATTCCCGGGATTTTAAAAGTTATTTCACACAACGCAAGGCATCAAGAGGACGATATAAGGATTTTTGAAGTGGGCAAGGTTTTTGTCCCCGGTGATCCGCATCATGAAAAAGAAATTGTTGCGGGAGCCATAACATTTGCGAATTCTTCTTATTTTTTTATTAAGGGGGTCGTTGAAACTTTAATTTCAGAATTTATTGATGAATTTGAAGTTTCACCGGTTCAAAATAATTGGGTGCATCCAAACGAGTCGGCAAAGATTGATAACATAGGATGGTTTGGCCTTTTGCACCCTGAAGCTGCGAAAAAATGGGATTTTGGCCAAAAGATTTTTGTTTTTCAGATTGATCTGGAGGAACTTTTAAAGGCAAAAAAAGATAAAAAATTCTCAAAACTTCCTAAATTCCCAAGAGTCAAAAGGGATCTAGCCATGTTTGTTTCACCTCAATCTTCGCACAAGGAGATAATTAACCTTATAAAAGATGTCGGCGGCGAGATTCTTGAAGAGGTAAAACTTTTCGATGTTTACAAAAACAGCCGGGCATATACGATTTCTTTTAGAGATAAAAACGCGACGTTGACTGATGATGTTGTAAGCGAAAGGTTTTTGGCGATTCAAAAAGAGTTGGAAGATAAATTAGGAGTTCAGATCAGGAAGTGATTTTTTTCCAGTTTTTTTATTTTTTAAGTGAAATTTTTTAAAAATATGACGAGAAAGAATAAGAAATAGTGAGCCATTAGAATTATCTGCGAATAGTATACAAAATACAGATAAAGAGGAAGAAAGAAAAATGTACAGTTATATACAATTGCCAAAAATAGGAGTTAAAATTACTCGAGTGGGGTTTGTGGATAGGGGACTGGAAAAAGGCCAGATAGGCAAATGGGTTTTTGGCGGAGCTAAAGGAGAAGAAGTTGAATTCTTAAAAAACACCTTGATTCCCTGCGATTCTGATAGAACGCGCACTAAAAGCGGGCGAAAAAATGGTGTATGGCGCAGAAATTCTATTCCAACAGAAATTGAATTATTGGAATCTAACGAAGAATCTTTTACCGTTAGTATAACAGGCTTGAGCATTAGAGCTACAGATGAGTGGATTAAATCTTTATGCGTGTGGAACCAATTAATAGGGCTTGCCGGTATTATAGATTCCAGAATAGGAGGTAGAGGCAATCCCCACACTTTAGTGCAGGATATTTTTATCCCGAAACTTTCTGATTTTAATGGTTTTATTCCTTTTAGTAAAAAGCCAGAAGCAGTTGACAGTAAGGGACATCTTGTCCCTATAAAATTTATCAGTAAAAAATATTTTGATGCTGATAATTGGGTTTTTGCTTTTCAATCGGTGCTTAGAATGGGAGGCCGATTGCCTACTACTTTAGAGTTGGCGACAATGGACTTACCTGGAACCAATTTACTGACCATGTCACCCGCGATATCTATAGGAGAAAACTTTATTGCAAGAAAATGGAATGGAGATTCCTGGGATAATTGTGATGCTGGCGATGTTTCCAGATTAAAGGGTGCCTTTGCTTTGTTTAAAGGGCATGCTGGTTCTGTTGTTTTTCCAGATGAAAGAGGAACGGAGCCCTTTCATTTTTATATTCTTTTTCCTAATGCCCTAGGCAAGCACCTTGATCCTTCAACTTCATATGAAGCTCTTTGGAGTGAATAGGTTTATTAAACTTCCCAAATTTTGCGCATCTTGAAATTGAGCCCTCGTGTACTATATAATGATTTTACAGATAGACTGTTTATGATTGGAGATAAGCAATGATCCAAACTACCCCCATGGTAAAGCAATATCTTGAAATTAAATCTCAAAATAAAGATTCAATTATTTTTTTTCGACTTGGCGATTTCTATGAAATGTTTTATGAGGATGCTGAGCTTGCTTCCCGCGAACTGGAACTTACTTTAACCGGCCGCGGACAAGGCGATAACCGTATGCCCATGTGCGGAATCCCTCATCACGCGGCAGAAAGTTATATAGCCCGCCTTGTTTCAAAAGGTTATAAAGTCGCGATTTGCGAACAGGTGGAAGATCCGGCTCTTGCAAAAGGTCTTGTCAAACGGGAAATTGTAAAAATCTATACTCCTGGGACTACGATTGAATCTTCAATGTTGTCACAAAAGACAAATAATTATCTTTTGGCAGTTTCTTATGAAAAAAACAGATTTGGGGTATCTTATATTGATGCTTCAACGGGAGAATTTAAAATTACAGAAATAGATGATCCTCAAACTTTATTTGATGAAATTAACAGAATAAACCCGTCCGAAATTTTATTTTCAGACATGTGGCAGGAGAATGTTCCGGAATATTTTGCGCTGAGGATTAGCCGGTTTAAAGATAATTATGATGTTCAGGCAGCTTCTGATAAGTTGAAAAATCATTTCAAAGTTGTTTCTCTTGCTTCTTTTGGAATAGAAACTTTTACTGTCGGGCTTTCATCCGCGGTGTATATCCTTAACTATTTGGAAGAAACTCAAAAAACAGCATTAAAGCATGTAAATAAAATAGTTCCTTACAGAATTAATCAGTATATGTTTATCGATTCACAAACCAGGAAAAATCTTGAGCTTGTGCAGACAGCCAGAGATAAATCTTTTAAAGGCTCACTCCTTTGGGTGTTGGACCATTGCAGCACAAACATGGGAAGCAGACTTCTTAGAAATTGGCTTTTAATGCCGCTAATGGATGTTGATGAGCTAAATAGCCGGTATGATGCCGTTGAAGAATTAAAAAATGATACAATCTTGCGCGCGGAACTTGTCGAAAAACTAAAGAGAGTGTTCGATATTGAACGGCTTACATCTAAAGTTGCCTCTTCGTCCGCGAATGCAAAAGATTTAATTGCCCTAAAAGAATCATTAAACGAGATACCGGGAATAAAAATGCTTACCAAAAAATTTACCTCTCTTTTATTGTCCCAAATCTCTTTGATTTCAGATTTGCCTGAAGTAAAAGAGATAATAAATTCATCAATTACCGAAAATCCCCCTTTTCAAATTAAAGATGGAGGATTGATTAAAGACGGTTATAATGCTGAATTGGATGAATTAAGAAAAATTACCAGAGGAGGCAAAAGCTGGATCGCTGAACTTGAAAATACCGAAAGATTAAAAACCGGCATAAAGTCTTTAAAAGTCGGATTTAATAGGATTTTTGGCTATTATATCGAAGTTACAACCGCGAATCTTCCTCAGGTTCCGCAGGATTATATAAGAAAACAAACGCTTACAAATTGTGAAAGATATATAACACCGGAACTCAAAGAAAAAGAAACTCTTGTATTAAATGCGGACGAAAAAACAAAAGAGCTTGAATGCAATCTCTTTTGCGGGATAAGAAGTAAAATTGCTGAGTTTACAGCAGCAATGCAGGCAACCTCGCATTTTCTTGCGATGCTTGATGTTTTAATCTCGCTCGCGGAATCTGCCGCTTTCGGCAAATATTGCCGTCCAAAAGTTTTACCCAAAGGTGACAATTTGGATTGCTGCCTTTGGGTGTCTGGTTCCCGCCATCCTGTTGTTGAAAAAAGCATAGGGGAGCATAATTTTGTTGCAAACAATGTTGAGATGAACAGCGAAAGCAGGTTTCTTTTGATAACGGGCCCCAATATGGCAGGCAAAAGTACTTTCATGAAGCAGACAGCTTTGATTTTTATTATGGCGCAAATGGGCTCTTTTATTCCTGCGGAAAAGGGGGAGCTTCCGATTGTAGATAGGATTTTTACAAGAATCGGTGCCATGGACGACATTTTTTCCGGCCAGTCAACATTTATGCTTGAGATGACAGAGACTGCTAATATCTTAAACAATGCCACGGAAAAAAGTTTTATTGTTTTAGATGAAATAGGGAGAGGGACATCTACCTTTGACGGAATGTCGATAGCGGCTGCGGTGGCCGAATATATCCATAACAATATAAAAGCCAAGACGATGTTTGCGACCCATTATCATGAAATTACGCAACTTGCGGACAAGCATCCGGGCATGAAAAATCTGAATGTTGCAGTCAAAGAGTCGGGAGATCACATTACGTTTTTACATAAAATAGTGGATGGTCCCGCGGATAGGTCTTATGGTATTCAAGTTGCCAGGTTGGCGGGGCTTCCAAACGAAGTTGTTTCCCGCGCCAAAGAAATATACGCGACTCTTGAAATGGTTGAAAATGATTTGGGTGAAAAATCTTCAAAATTAAAAGAGGTATCCGCCCTCAAAAAAATTCGCAGATCAAAAAATACACAGGAAGACACGGGACAGGTCAGCTTATTTTAAGTTTGTCGGCTCTTAATGTTGGCTACTCCTTTAGTCCTATGTTATAATTTAATTCTTATGGCAGAAGAAAGGATCCCTCCACAAAATCTTCAAGCGGAACAATCAGTTATTGGTTCGATGTTAATTGATAAAAATGCCATTATTAAAGTTGTTGAATTCTTGAGACCGGACAGCTTTTATAGAGATGCACATAGGCATATTTTTGAAGCTATTCTAGAGCTTTTTGATAAAGGAGAGCCTGTAGACCTTATTACTGTGACAGAGATTTTGCGCAAGAATAATACCCTTGAACAGGCGGGCGGTTCGGTTTATGTGTCAGATCTGTTAAACTCTGTTCCAACCGCGGCCAATGTTGAATATTATGCAAAGATTGTTGAAGAAAAAGCGACTCTTCGTAAAGTTATTGATGCCGGGACAAAAATGGTTGGTGATGCTTTTGATGAGCCGGAGGATGTTGATCAGGTTTTGGACAGGGCGGAAAGTTCAATTTTTGAAATAGCGTTAAAGCGATCTCGTGAAGGGTTTCACAAGCTTGATCAGATATTAACAAAAGTTCTGGATAAAATAGACCATTTATACGGAAAACAGGAACATATTACCGGTATTCCGACAGGATATACCGATCTTGATAAGTTAACCGCTGGATTTCAAAATTCTGATCTAATAATTATCGCTGCTCGCCCCTCTGTCGGTAAAACCGCGTTTGCTCTCAATATGGCGCAAAATATGGCAATCAAGTTTAAAGTTCCTGTAGCGATTTTTTCACTGGAAATGAGTAAGGAACAATTGGCACAAAGAATGCTTTGCGCCGAAGCGGAAATAAACGGACTACAATTAAAAACGGCATCACTTCCCGATATGGGCTGGAAAAAATTAACAAGAGCCCTTTCCAAGCTTTCTGAAGCTCATATTTATATCGACGATACCGCGTCATTGTCTTCGATGGAAATAAGGGCAAAGTGCAGGAGATTAAAGCTTGAAAGAGGCTTGGGCCTGGTTGTGATTGATTATCTGCAGCTTATGTCCGGACGGGGAAGGGTAGAAAATCGTGTGCAGGAAATATCGGAAATATCACGCTCATTAAAGACCTTGGCGAGAGAAATAGATGTTCCTGTTATAGCTTTATCTCAGCTGTCACGCGCGGTGGAACAGAGACCCGACAGAAGGCCGAGGCTTTCTGACCTCAGAGAGTCTGGAGAAATTGAACAGACCGCTGATTTGGTTATGTTTATACATCGTGAAGATTACTATAATCCCCAATCAGAAAGAGGCAATATTGCTGAAATCATTATTGCAAAACAACGTAATGGCCCGATTGGCAGCATAGAATTAGTTTTCAGAAAAGATGTTGCCAAGTTTTGCAACAAAGAAAGCCGATATGAGGAAGTAGGGTGAGCTTTCGGGCATATTTCAGCTTGTTTGTGTCGCCTCTTTTGCTGTTTATTGTATTATTTTCCTTCTTTTTTTGCTCTTTATCTTTTGCAAAAGATTCCGATTTTGTTATAAACGCGGCTACATTGGAATACAGCCAAGACGGAAATTTTATAGTAGCATCCGGATCAGTTGAAATTTTATATAAGGATTTATCCGCCTATGGCGATAAAATTTCCTATTATCCGGGAAGTAACAGGATTTTTACGGAGGCAGGCTTTAAGCTTGAATATTCGGGGCTTGCCTTTTTTGGTAAAAAACTCGATTTTGATATAAAAAACAGAACAGGTCGCGCGGATGATATAAAGCTTTTTTATGAGGATGAAAATGTTTATATTTACGGTAAACATGTGGACATCAGGAAAAATAAGATAGAATTAAATCAGGCCAATTTTACTACTTGCGGATATGACGAGCCTCATTATCATATTTATGCCGAAAGTATTGTTTTTTATCCAAAAGACCTCTGGATTGTTTGTAATTGGGCCTCTTTTTATTTGGGGAATTTTCCTTCAATGTTTGTCCCGATTTATTTGTATGATATTAAAGCTTATAAACGAGGAGCGGTAAATACAGCTCCTTATCCCCAAATAGGATCCAATCAGGATTATGGCCTTTTTGTTTTACAAAGTTTTCCATGGTATCGGGATCAGGATTTAAACGGAAGTGTTACAGCCGGCTTTTCTGAAAAAAAATCATTTTCTGCCGGCCTTGGAGTTAATTACAGGGCAAATGAAAATAATGAAGGGAATCTTACGATTAATTATAATCCTAAAGATCCGATATTGACTGTTTTGAATCATTACACTTATTTAGGAGATAAAATAACAGATGATTCAAAGTCTAATTTGAAAATTGTTCAAAGCCCAAATCTTAGGCAATACACGTTGGAAACCAGATTTTCTTTAAATGAGAGGCTCAATTATGAAACTGTAAGCATGATTCCAAATTTGAACCTTAACATGAAAAAAGGTTTTTTTAATAATATAAATTTTGATTGGGATATTTATGCCGGCTGTATTACCGAAGAGTCAACAGGGCTTGGAACTTTGCGGGTTGGCGGATTGTTGAATGCTTCTACTCCTGTCGCAAAAGGATGGATGGGAAAATTAATTTCAAAAATTCAGATTGACGGAACATTGTATGGGCAAGGGTCTCATTGGGCAAAAAGCGCTTTTGGCTTAAATTTGCTAAGCGATTGGTCGACCTTCCTGTCTACGGAATTAGGATATACTCACTTTTTATCCAATAGTGGGATAAGCCCGTTTAATTTTGAAATTTATAAGTTTTCTCTTTCTGACAGGATCAACGGCAGTTTTCTTGTTTCAGAGGCATTGTTGAGTTTTGGAATGAGCGCCGATTATAACGTTACAGATTTATCTCCAGTAGATATTGATTATGTAGCGAAATTTAATATGCATTGTTTGAGTTTTGTGTTTAAATATAGGGCAACGAGGCAGGAAGCAAATTTTAATCTCGAATTTATTTGAGGAGGAGCAACATGTTTATAACATTTGAAGGTTGTGAAGGTGCTGGGAAATCGACGCAAATAAAGTTGCTTCACGAATATTTATTAACGCTTGGGCATGAAGTTTTTGTGACCAAAGAGCCTGGAGGGTCGCTTTTGGGTGAAAAATTAAGAGCAATAATCTTTGAGAATGAACCGGAAGTTTTATCAGAAATGTTTATGTTCGCCGCAGACAGGGTGGAACACGTTGAAAGAGTTTTAAAACCTGCTTTATCTGCGGGTAAAATAGTATTGTGTGACAGGTATATTGATTCTACTTTGGCCTATCAGCTTGGGGGTAGAGGATTGCCGGAAGATTTGGTAAGATATATTAATTGGGTGTCAAGCCGAGGATTAATTCCTGATTTGACTCTTCTTCTTAATATTCCCGCGGATAAGGGCCTAAAAAGAGCAAAAGACAGGGGAAATGTTAACCGTTTTGAATCAGAAATCCTGGCTTTTCATGAGCGAGTTTATGAAAAATATATTGAAATAGCCGAAAATGACCCAGAGAGAATAAAAAAAATAAACGCGCAGATGACTTTAGAAGAAGTTCACGCAAAAATAAAAGAATTTGTTTCAGAGATTTTAAAATGAAAAGTAAAGAGATAAGGGAAAAATTTTTAAGATATTTTGAAAAACAAGGCCATAAAAGATTGGCTTCCGCTCCGCTTATTCCTTCTGATCCCACTGTTTTGCTTACTCTTGCCGGAATGCTCCCTTTTAAGCCTGTTTTTCTTGGTATGGAATCTCCCAAGTACAGCAGAGTAACAACGGCGCAAAAGTGCATACGCATGAACGATATTGACGAAGTTGGCCGCACTACTAGGCATCATACTTTTTTTGAAATGCTGGGGAATTTTTCATTTGGGGATTATTTTAAAAAAGAGGCAATAAACTTCGCATGGGATTTGTTAACCAATGAATTTGGGTTGGATAAGGATAAACTGGTAATAGCTGTTTACAAGGATGATGACGAGGCTTTTGAAATATGGGAAAAAGAGATAGGTGTCCCCAAGGAAAGGATATATCGTTTGGATGAAGAGAATAACTTTTGGGCTGTTGGGCCGACAGGCCCTTGCGGACCTTGTTCGGAAATTTATTATGATTACGGTGGCGGGTGTGGGAGTAAAAAATGTGATCCTTCCTGTAATTGTGAGCGGTTTTTGGAAGTTTGGAATCTGGTTTTTATTCAATATGACCGCAAAGAAAATGGCGAATTAATTCCTCTGCCAAATAAGAACATAGATACTGGTATGGGGCTTGAGCGCATTGCAAGAGTGCTGCAGGGGAAGCGCGATAATTTTGATACCGATCTTTTTGAGCCAATTTTTCAAATGCTTCCCGACAAAAGCGTATCTTCAAAAATTATAGCGGATCATGCGAGAGCGATAACTCATTTGATTGCTGATTCTGTTTTACCTTCAAATGAGGGGCGCGGATATGTTTTGCGGCGATTAATTCGCAGAGCGACTCTTCACGGGCGAAAACTAAAAATTAAAACGCCATTTTTGCACAAATTCTGCAGGGTTATAGTTGAGCAAATGAAGGATGCATATCCCGATCTTGGAAAAAAACTTCTACTTATAGAAAATAAAGTTAAAACTGAGGAAGAAAATTTTGAACAAACTTTGGGAAACGGGTTAAAGCTGATAGAAGATATTTTTGCAAAAAAAGCCGCGGACAAAAAACTTTCCGCAGAGGATGCTTTTAAACTTCACGATACTTATGGGTTTCCTTTCGAGGTTACTTCTGAACTTGCTTTGGAAAAAGGATTTTTAATTGATAAAGATGGATTTGATAAACTTATGGAAGAACAGAAGGAGCGAGGCAGGGGAAACTCCGAAAAATCTCAGGAAAACATTTTAAGGCTGAAAAATGTTTATCAGGGAAAATATGGAGGGACAAAATTTATCGGCTATGACAAGCTGGAATGCGATTCGAAAATAGTTGCTGTTATTCCTGAAGAAAAAATTGTTATTTTAGATAAAACTCCTTTTTATCCCGAAGGAGGAGGCCAGGTTGGAGATACAGGGATTATTCAGGATAAAATTGTTGTTGGTACATATGGTGAAATTGGAGGAATTATTATTCATCTTTTGGATAATATTGAAGGCTTAAATGAGGGGGCAAAAGTAAAGGCTCATGTGGATGAAAGCAAAAGGCAGCAATCCGCGACTCATCATACGACTACCCATTTGCTGCATGCCGCGTTAAGAAAAGTTTTAGGCGATTTTGTTTCGCAGGCTGGTTCTTATGTGGGGCCGGACTATTTTCGTTTTGATTTTACTTTTAATAGGGCTATGACCGCGGAAGAGATTGAAGAAGTTGAAGGGCTTGTTAACGAAGAAATAAAAAGAAAGCTGGCAGTTGATAAAACCAATATTTCTTATGAAAAAGCATGTGAAATGGGTGCCATGGCTCTTTTTTCTGAAAAGTATGGGGATAAAGTCAGGGTTGTTCAAATCAAGGATGTAAGTTGCGAGCTTTGCGGCGGATGCCATATAAAAAATACTTCAGAAATAGACTTCTTTAAAATTATAAAAGAAGAGGCATTGCAAGCAGGCATTAGAAGAATTGAAGCTATTGCGGGGGAGCCTTCTAAAATATTTATAGTTTATAGAAGCAAAAACATGAAAGATCAAATTAATAATCTTATGAGGCAGCATTTGCTGCTTTCGGCAAAAAAAGATCTTTTGGGCGGCGGTAAGTTTTTGGAAGCATCCATTTTTGATATTGAACAAACGGAAATAGACAGCCTTATTAAGGCGGTTAATGAAAAAGATATTTTTAAAGTTAATAAATTTTTGGAACATTTGGAAGGGCGCCTTGCCTGGTTAAAAGAGAGAAATAAAAAATTGCAAAAGGAAATTGATGATCTTGAAACACAAAAAGCTTTAAAAGAAGCAGATTTGCTTATATCTCAAGCGAGGGATATAAAAGAAATAAAATTTCTTTCGGCAAAGCTTTGCGAAATCCCCATGAATAATTTAAGAATAATGGCCGATAGGATCCGTAATTCTCTTAAATCGGGGATTATAATTTTGTCTTCGATTATTTCTGATAGAGTTTTGTTTCTTGTTGTGGTAACAGATGACCTTGTGCAAAAAGGATATCATGCAGGGAAGCTGGCGAAAATTCTTGCCGAAACCTGCGGTGGAGGAGGCGGTGGCAAGGCTGACAAATCAGAGGCAGGAGGGAAAAATCCGTCTAAAATTGATGAAGCAATTGATAAGGTTATCGCTTCTTTATGAGAATACTTTGTTTGGATTATGGTACAAAAAGGATAGGAGTCGCGGTTAGCGATCCTTTAGGCTTGACGGCTCAGGGTGTTCAGGTTGTAAATAAAGGGGCTTCTTTTATTGAAGATATAAAAGAGCTGGAAAAGATTATTGGAAGATATGAGGAAGTAGAAGAAATAGTGGTTGGATTGCCCAAAACAATGTCGGGTGAAATCGGCATAGCAGCGGAAAAAGTTTTGGAATTTGTCGGTTTTTTAAAAGACCATTTTAAAGGCAAAAAAATCACAACATGGGATGAACGATTGACTACGAAAATCGCAAGCAGAATGTTTCGGGACGCGGGGATATCTACCAAAAAAAGCCGCGGCATAATAGATAAATCAGCGGCAGTTTTTATATTGCAAAATTATTTGGATAGCATGTAGGGGCGCAAAATCTTGAAAAAGACAATTCCCATTATAATTTCAATATTGATGATATTTGGTTTTTTCAGTTTCATTTCGATTTTTTTTGAGACAGGCAGGAATTCTCAGTCCGTTATTATTGAAATTAGACATGGGGCTGTTGCCTCGGAAGTTTCAAACAGCCTTTTTGAAAACAAAATCATAAGAAACAGGATTATATTCAGCCTCGCTGTAAAATCGCTCGGGTTAGAGGACAAAATACAGGCAGGCAGCTATGATTTTGATAAATATTCCACGCTTTTTGATGTTCTTCTAAAACTGAAAAACGCAAAAATCAGGGAAATTGCTCCTGTTGAGGTTGTATTTCCTGAAGGAGTTTCTATTTACAAAATGGGATCTATTTTAGAAAAAAACAAAGTTAAATGTTTTGAAGAATTTAGGGGATTGACAGAAACAAATCTGGTGAAAGCAAAAGCGCGCGATTTTTTTTTCTTAAGGCTAGTTAACTCCGATTCATTTGAAGGAGTTCTTTTTCCTGATACTTATATATTTAATACTGATATAAGTTTTGCGGCTCTTGCTGACCTGATGCTAAAAAGATTTAACCAGGTTATTTGGGTATATTGGCAGGAAAACAGAAAAAAAGCCAAACTCTCTTTCTATCAGACATTGATTTTGGCTTCTATCATAGAAAAAGAAGCGGCAATTGATTCTGAGAGACCAGTTATTTCTTCTGTTTTTTATAATAGGCTGAAAATGGGGATGGCGCTTGCTGCTGATCCTACAATTAAATATGTGCTTGCTGATCCGACAAAAAAAGTTTATATCAAGCAACTAAAAATTGATTCGCCATATAACACTTATAAGTATAAAGGGCTGCCTCCCAGCCCGATTTGTAATCCGGGGTTATCATCATTTAAGGCTGCCATGTTCCCGTCAGAGACAAATTATATATATTTTGTGGCTCGCAAGGATGGCTCGCATATATTTTCAACTTCGTGGAGGGGGCATCAGAAGGCGCGGTTATTAGCGCGTTAAAAATAAAAATTCCTTGAAATTTATTTTTATTTTTAAAGATAAAAACTAAGGCGAATAAATTTTATTTTTGAAGGAGATTTGTAATGGAATTGGGTAAAATGGCTGTTTCTGCGATGCACGCTGCAAGTAGGTTTTTATTAAGAGGCAGAGAGCAGGAACCGTATAAATATATTGCGCCGCAATATTCTGGGGTTCCTTGGCAGTCAGGGGATCCATGTCCTTGGGATATGCCACGATTTTCTCTTGATCCAGAGCTTGAGGCGTCAACATTGGATCCCATGGAAATTAATGCCGGCAATAAAAACTTTATAACAGCAAAGCCAGTTGTTCCTTTTGAAATTAAGGGTGTTAGACAGAAAGGCAAATGGATTTGCGATGAATTGGTTGTTGAAAAGAGAGAGCTGTTCATTGATGTTATTCATCATGGCACGCAAAATTTGGAAAGCCGGCTTTTAAAAAAGATAGAAAATTTTATTTGTAAAACAACTGAAAGAAATGATAGAAGATTTACAAGAATTACAGTTTCATTTGATAGAACACCTGTTATTGGTTTGTGTTTGCAAATGCCTGATATCCAATCTTTTTTAATGAATACATTAGCTGGTTCTCCTAGGGTCGAAAGATCTATTTTTGTCAGATTTTTGCATTCAGAGCCTTTGGTCAAAGAAATAGAGTTTGGGGCTAGCGTAACTTTTAAAATTACCGGTGTTGAGATCTATTATGACAGCCAGCCTCTTTTGATAGAACAGCAAAGATCAATCCGCTCTTAATATGTTATAATAATTCATTACGTAATGAAGAAAATTGAAAAATTTCCTAAGATTATAATTGTAGGTGCTGGACCGATTGGCTGTTATTTGGGTCAAATGCTCAAGCACTATGGATTTAACCCTTTGCTTTTTGAAGAGCATAAAGAAGTCGGGCTTCCTGTCTCATGCGCAGGGATTGTCGGTAAAGATGTTTTTTCTGCTACTGTTATTCCAATTTCAAAACAGTCGATTTTAAACGTAATTGACGGCGCAAAAATCAATTTTAACGATTCAGCCTTTCTGCTCAAACGCCCTTCTGTTGCCTATATAGTTGACAGGGCTGCTTTTGATAAAAATTTGAGCCTTGGCTTGGATATACAGTTTGAAACCAGGCTTGAAGACATAAAAAAAGAAGAAAACGGCTATCTCCTTAAAACTACCAAAGGAGAATATTTTGCCGAAATTTTAATAGGGGCTGATGGGCCTTATTCCAGAGTCCGAAAATTGCTCGGATTTAACAGCAACCTGACTCTTTACAAAGGGCTGCAATATCGGATAAAAAAAGAGGTTCCTGATAAAGATCGCGTCCAGGTGAATTATATTAAACCATTTTCTTTTTTTAATTGGCTTATTCCGGAAGGGAATGGGATTGTAAGAATTGGGACAATTTCCAACAAGCCTATTTTCGAGCTTGAAAAATTTATGGAAGAAAACGGGATAAAAGGAGAAATTATTGAAAAAAACGCGGGGCCTGTTCCTATTGGAACATGTGATCTTGTAAAAGAAAATGCCGCGCTTGTGGGAGATGCCGCATGCCAGGTAAAGCCTATAACTGCCGGCGGCATTTTTTATGGGATCAAGTCCGCGGAAATACTAGCAAAAGCCATAAAAAACGAAAATTTAAAAAATTACGAACAGGAATGGGAAGAATCTTTTGGAAAAGAAATTAGTTTGTGCCTTTTGATTAGATATGTTATGGAAAATATTGATAATAAGGTGTTGAAAAAAGTTTTTGAATATATTAAAGAGAACGCGCCATTGATAGAAAAGATGGGTGATTTTGAAAACCATTCATCTGTTTTGTGGAGTCTTGTTGCCAACCCGAGGACATATCCGACAATCGGCTCGGTTTTTATGGGGGTTATGAAAAACCCCAAAATACTGATGCGATTGTTGCGAAGGAGATAATCAGATTATTATTTCCTGAAATCCTAGTCCCTTTTTGTCGAAAGATTTTATAGATAGATAAGAAGGGGGAGGTATGGCTCTTTTCAGTCTCTTTTTAGGTGCCGGCCCAGTACCCGTGGTTAAAGTAAAGCCGCAAAGAGCAGCAAAAAGTCCTTTTCGCCGTTTATTTAGTGGGGCTTTACGTACTGACCGGAATAATGGGCTTTTGTCAATTACTGGCGAGCATAAAATTCCAACTTCTCCAGCTTATATTCCTGTTGTTAGTGATCCAGAAGCACCTCCTGAGATAGAAGATTGTGTTTTTTCAGAAGTAGATTTAAGCAATCCTGATGTTGTATTTACAATAGCCAAAAGCCTTGTTCCTCATAACCAGAAAGAAATGATAGCTGATGCTATTTTACGACTTCTTGAAATGGCTGAGAGTTCAAAAAATACAGGCAATTTGACGGAAGCTCAAAGAGTGTTTGATATGGTAAAAGAACTTGATCCTGGCAATCCTTATTTTATAAATGAAATTGCTCAAGTTTATGTTAAAACGAGTGATATGCCTGATGCCTATCTGGAACTTGGTTCTGCTTGTATTAATGAGGCATTAAATGATAGAAGTGATTCCAAAAGACGAAAAGAATTAATGGCTGAAGGGCTAAAAGCTTTTTCTCGCGCGGTAGAATTAGATTTTTCTGTTTTAGCATATTCCCTTTTGGATGATGTAACTCTGCCTGAATTAAGAAAAAAAATTGCTGTCCCGGAAAATCTTATTAGCTTTGAAGGAAGTAAGAATGAAAATCTATTTGTTGATGAAACCCAATTACAATTTTATTCTGAGGCATTGGAAAAAGAAAGCCTTGACGGTATGTCATATATTGAAAAACTTATTGAATATTTAGAATGTTATAAAGGGGAAAACAGAGGACTTGCCTTTGTTCTTGTAAGTGAAATATATGGAAAACTTGGAGGCAAAGAAATTGCAGCTCAAAGACTTAAAACTTCCGCAGAGTTATATAAAAAATCGTGCAAAAATAAAGAAGCAGCGATTTTATATGCCAAAGCCGGAAGAGCTTATTTAGAGTTGCCTACAGATGTATTTAGAGATGAAGTTGTAAGATGCCTTGAAATTATAGAGGGAATAGAGACAGATAATAGTTATGTTGCTGACTCTGTTAAATTGATTGGCAGAGTTTTTCGATATCAGGATATTCAGCGTGATATTGATTCTTGTTTTAGATTATTAAGAGCAGCAAATGATGTCCCAGGGATTAAAGCCTTTTTTGAGGCTTTTGCCTTTCTTGATGAAAGATGCCATTTGCTGGATGAAGAATTTTATGCTCGTTATTCTGATGAAGATATGAAATTGGCAGATACTTATAAGGGCCGTTTATTATTGGATTCTTACCTGGGATTGCAGAGTAATATTAACAAAAAAGAAAATCTTCTTGCAGATCTAATGAAAAACGAAGAAAGCGATTTCACAGCGGAGATAGAGGCTGCTACTCTTGAATTAAGTCCGGATGAGCTTGAATCTTATAACGAGGAAGAAGCTGGTGAAGAATACGATGCAGACGGTGTCGATGAAGAAGTCTCAGGCGAAGAAGATTTTGCAGAAGCGGTTGATGGAGAATCTTCTCCAACTTGGGATGCTGAAGGGTATGTGCCTGGTCCTAATGATCCGAGGCGAAACCGCGAAGATACTTGATTGTTTTTTCATGAAGATACGAGTGCCAAAGTATTCTTTTTAGGGATACAGTCGAGGAATGTTGTTATATGCACAAACCTCGATAATGCGAGCGCATAATATCTTGTAAAATCAGATAAATATCAAGCGGAACTTTTTCTTCTTCTGTGTTTGTACCAGTGCTCTCATCAAACCTGAAGCCTGCGCCAATAAGATTCCTTAAACGCAAACAAGGATCTTCGTAAGTTCTTTGCGAGTCAGGGTAGTTATTTAAGAACATAGGGTAATTATCTACAAATTCAACACTATATCGTCCGTCGCGATTTAATCTCCGAACCTCTCGTGCCAAGGCAGGCGTCCACTGGTTGCTTGCGCTATACCGAAGTGTAAGGTCTATCATTGTTTCTACCTTTATTCTATACGGAGCTCTGCTTTTATCTATCGGCTTATTATGTTTTATCGCGTGTCCTTTTTGTCCTGCCTGATCACTTGGTCCCACTAGCGCATCTTTTGGCAAATCTTTGCCGTCAACAAGATACACTTCCATAACCTGTGGTTTATAACCCTGCCGTTTGCCAACAGCCAGAAGGTTGCGATTGTCGATTGTTTTTTGTAGTTTTTTTCTAACCGGCGATTCTTCTCCATCCTTATAACCTATAAATTCATCAATGATCCTCATAAATTCTAATCGTTGTGTTGGCGATAAGTTATCCATAAAAAGGACAAATTCTAAAGGTTTTTTTTCAATTCTCAAGCTAAGAGATTCTATTTTTGCTACAATAATTCGAAAAAGAGGATTGCTTTCATAAATTTGGGATCGAATTGCCAATCCGTTTGCTTTTTTTTCTTCTTCTTTAAGAAGCTGTTTTTCAACATTTGAAACCTTTATGATATATTCTATAATTTTATTTATGTCTATTAAACTTTCAATTATTTGAGAAATTTCTTGATCCGGTAGTTTTTTCATATAAGCAGGATTTTGAAAGATATTGAACGCCTTTCTTATCCCTGGACGGCTAAGAATATCAGCTATTTGTTCATTGGCTAAAGTTATTAAAAAGTTGTCCCTTGCTTCTTTGTTTGGCAATCCTCTATAGAAATCGGCTTGTTCTCTGGTTGGAAACTCAATAGTATTAATCTCATCTGTTTTTGCAATTCAGAAAGATGAAGCATATCTGCCTCTGTAAGTTGATCAGGGGTTTCAGTTTGCAGGAAGAAGTTCCCAATATTTGAAAAATTCTTATGCAACACAGTGGAAACTATATCGGAACCCATTGCTATTGGTATAAAAGAGTAACTTCCTAAAAGAGCGGATTGATTCCTTAAAGCAACTTCCATAGCTATGTCGAATGCTGGTTTTATTTTGTACTCCGCAAGAGCTTGGTTTGCTTCAGATATAAGTATGTGAGCATCTTTTTTTGTGGTTTTTAAGTTTTTTGCCTTATCTGGTTTTTCTCGAATTGCGGAAGCAATTTGTCTTTCAAGCTGTAATCTTTCAGTCTCTTCTAGAGGGATTATTAAGCTTTCTTCTCCGTTATAATCCACAGATTGGGATGTTTTTGGGTTTTGGGGAGCGTTGACTTGTTTTTCAATTTTGCTGTTATCTAAAATGGGAGGAGAAGGATTAGACGCAGGTTCTGTTTTTTGATTTTCTTCTTGAGATTCTGGCTTATCATCGACTAAGGCGAAAAAAAACCCTACCTGCCATGCGGCTGAAAAAGCAACTCCTCCCATAAGTTCAGGCGCCCCAAGAGTGAGTGCGCTTACGCCTCCCGCAACAAACGCGGCGCTACCGTTTCTTACAACACGCAAACCATGGACAGTTGAGCCCGCACCTTGATCTAAGGCTTCAAGATAATGCGACCATAAACTTTTGGCTTCAGACAATCTGGCTTCAGCCTCTTTTAGTTTGCCGCTTTTTAAAGCTGTATTGGCCAGTTCTATTTTCTTTTGAAATTGTTTGCGGTAAAACCCTGCCGGGGACGCTAATTCTGATATCTTTTGTGTAACAACATTTGATTGCGTATCAAAATCATTTGATAGCTTAATAAGATCGGCTAGAGAGTCTTTAACAAGTTGCTCTCTTTCTCTCTCTCTCTCTGGAGGATTGAGTTAATCCTGTAGGAGAGGGGTTAACAGCTGATACTCCTGCCATATATTAATTTATCGGATTTATAGACGGTTTTCTTGTGTGCTTATGCCTTATGGAGTGCGGCTAAATTTTCGAAAAAGCACTAAATATAACTATCGTGATGGATCTTTTTGTTTTTGCTTGAAGCTTTGTGATTTGTTTCACAATTACTTGACCATGTTTCACAATATGTTATAATAAATTATAATTATTGTGAAGCTATGAACAACTCAAATTTAGGCAAAAACTATATAATCCGTCTTTCCGAATATAAAAACGCTTTATCTCGGTTTAAAACTCTTGGATTTGTCAAAGTGTTTTCAGATAATCTTGCGGATTCGGTTGGCGTAACATCGGTGCAAGTAAGAAAAGATTTTTCCCTCTTTGGCATATCGGGCAATCGCAGAGGCGGATATCTTGTAGAAGAACTTATCGAAAAACTAAATGATATTTTAGGCAAAAATGAGGTTCAGAATGTTGTCCTTGCGGGAGCAGGCCACCTAGGGACTGCTTTAACAAAGTACAAAGGGCTTGAAAAAGAAGGAATCAAAATTGTCGCTTGCTTTGATATTGATCCGTCTAAAATAGATAAAAAGGCAAACCCTCCAACTCTTTCCTTTGACGAACTTTTTGAATTTATCAAAAAAAACGCGATTAAGATAGGGATTATTTCAGTTCCGGAAAATGCGGCACAGGAAGTCGCGGAAAAAATGATGTCTGCTGGAGTCAAGGGAATACTTAATTTTGCCCCGATAAAATTAAGAGGGATTGAAGATTGCATAATAAGCTATGTAAACATAGAACTTGAACTTGAAAATTTAATTTATTTTGTAAACGCAACGCAGAAAAGCAAAAAAAATAAAGGAGGCGTAAAATGAGTGCCACAACGGAAGATAAGATCAATCTAAAAGCGCTTGATTCTATAATAGAAAAATATCGAGAAAAACAAGGAGCTCTTTTAACTATTTTAGAAGAGGCTCAAAAAACAAACAAACATAAATTTTTATCAGATAATGTCATGGAGTATGTTGCGAAAAAATTAAGAGTTTCTCTTTCCCAAGTTTATGGAGTTGCTACATTTTACGCTTTTTTCAATCTCAAGCCCCAGGGAGAACATTTGGTTGTGATATGCCGCGGGACAGCCTGCCATACAAGAGGATCCAAAGACTTACTTGAAAATACAGCTGATTTTTTAGGACTTGAAAAAAATTTTCAAGAGGGTGAAACATCTTATACAACAAAAGATAACAAATTTACAATAAAAACAGTTGCATGTTTTGGTCAGTGTGCGTTGGCTCCGGTTATCGAAGTTGATGGAATAATTTATAGTAATGTAACCACGGATAAACTTAAAAAAATAATAAATATTGCCAAAGGGGGCAAGAAGTAATGGAAGAAAAAAACTTGCAAACACTTAAGCAAAAAGGCCTAAAAAAACTTTTGCCGACCTCTTTTCCCCGCATTGCGGTTGGGGCGGGGACTTGCGGAATTGGAAATGATGCTGACCATTTGTATGTTGAGCTCGAAAAAGAACTAAAAAAACAAAAAGTAAAAGCCTATCTTACAAAAACCGGATGTTTTGGATTTTGTGCGCAAGAGCCTTTGGTCAACATTTATTTGCCGGGTAATCCTCTTGTAATTTTGCATAAAGTTGAGGCAAAAGACGCGAAGCAAATTGTAAAAGATTTGTCAAAAGGAATTGTCCCAATTAAAAAGGCTCTATGCAAAATTGAAGAATGGGATCATTTAACAGCAGAATCAAAAATATTTTATGGCAAAGGTTTGCCAAGTATTCCTAATTGGAATGAAATACCATTTTTTAAATCCCAAGTAAAACTTGTTTTAAGGGATTGTGGATTGATCAATCCGGAAGATATTGAAGAATACCTTGCAGTCGGCGGATATTCTGCCCTTCAAAAGGTTTTAGGGAAAATGTCGCAGGATGATGTCATTGCGGAAGTTAAAAAATCAAAACTTAGGGGTAGGGGGGGAGCTGGGTTTCCTACAGCAATAAAATGGCAAATCATGAAAAACGCCAAAGGAGACCAAAAATATATAATCTGCAATGCGGATGAGGGGGATCCCGGCGCTTACATGAATCGAAATGAAATTGAAAGTGACCCTCATATGATATTGGAAGGGATGATTATTGGCGCCTATGCGACAGGAGCAAGTGAAGCAATTGTTTATATAAGGGCTGAATATCCGCTGGCGGTTGAAAGGTTGAAAAAAGCATTAGAGGAGATAGAAAAACTTGGGCTTGTCGGGAAAAATATTTTAAATTCAAACTTTAGCCTTAATGTCACAATTGTTGAAGGAGCTGGAGCTTTTGTCTGTGGAGAAGAAACCTCTCTTATCGCTTCTATTGAAGGAAAAGCGGGACGACCTCGCCCTCGACCTCCATTTCCCGGGGAAAAAGGGCTTTGGGGTAAACCTACAAATATTAACAATGTTGAAACATGGGCAAATATTCCTTTGATAATTGCCCGCGGCGCAGACTTTTTTGCAAAGACAGGGACATCGGAAAGTCCAGGAACAAAGGTATTTTCACTTGTCGGTAAAATAAAAAATACAGGACTGGTTGAGCTCCCTCTGGGAACTTTATTGGAAACCATTGTATATGAAATTGGCGAAGGTACAGGGACAAAAAGAAAAATAAAAGCAGTCCAAACAGGAGGTCCATCAGGAGGATGCATACCAGCCAGTTTATTTAAGACTCCTGTTGATTATGCTTCTCTTACAGCGTTGGGTACAATTATGGGATCGGGTGGAATGGTTGTGATGGACGAAGATAATTGTATGGTGGATGTCGCCAGATATTTTGTTGAATTTACTACCTCCGAATCATGCGGCAAATGCGTTCCCTGCAGATTGGGGCTTTACCAAGCCGGAAAAATTATAACTGGCATAACCTCTGGGATTGGTACAGAAAATGATTTGGGTCTTCTTCTTGAGCTTGGAAGGACAATTAAGCAATCAGCTTTTTGCGGATTAGGCCAAACAGGCCCCAATCCTTTTTTAACTACAATGAAATATTTTAAAGATGAATATGAAGATCATATAAAAGAAAAAAGGTGCAAATCCGGAATTTGCAAAGACTTATTCTTATCTCCCTGTGAAAACTCATGTCCTCTTCATATAAATATTCCCGGGTTTATCCAGTTATTAAAAGAGGGAAGATTGGAAGACGCGTTTGAATCTGTTTTAAGGGATAATCCTCTTCCTGCTACAACAGGTAGAATTTGCCTTTATCATTGCAAAACAAGGTGCAGAAGAAATGATATTGATGGGCCTGTTGCACAAGGAGAAATCCACAGATACATAGCTGATGCGATGTCTAAAACCAAAAAAGACAAAATAATTATAGACAAGCTTATAAAAGAAAAACTTCCAAAAACCGGAAAGAAAATCGCAGTAGTTGGAGCCGGACCTGCGGGATTAACCGCCGCATTTTATCTTGTCCGTCTTGGCCATGATGTAACAATATTTGACGACCGCGTGAAAGCTGGAGGATTTGTCAGATACGCGATTCCCAAGTACAGATTGCCCGAAGATGTGCTTGATAGGGAAATCGGATATATAAAGGATTTAGGAGTAAAATTCGCGCTTAAAAAGAAAATAGGAGAGAATCTTTCGCTAAAAGATTTGGAAAAATCTTATGATTCTATCTTTTTGGCAATAGGAGCTCAAAATGATTCTTTGCTTGGCATCCCTGGAGAAAATCTTTTAGGAGTTACGCCTGGCATTGAGTTTTTAAATGAAGTCGCATTTGGGAAGAAGCCAAAAATCGGTAAAAATGTAGTTGTAATCGGCGGAGGAAATTCTGCAATAGATGCCGCAAGGAGTGCTTTGCGTTTCGGATCTTCTGTTACCATTGTATATCGCCGCGAAAAAGAAGATATGCCTGCCAACAGTACTGAAATTGAAGACGCGGAAAAAGAGGGAGTAAAATTTATTTTTCTTGCAGCTCCAAAAACTTTACTTCCCGACAAAAACTCTAAAGTGACAACTCTTCAAGCAGAAAAGATGAAACCCGGCAGTTTTGACGCATCCGGAAGACGAAGACCTGTTGGGACAGGAGAAGTATTGGATATTCCATGTGATGCTGTAATTCTTGCAATAGGTGAAAAAGTTGGATCAGATTTTATAAAAAAACATGGCATAGAAATATCCAAATATGGGACTGTCGAAGCAGATAAATTAACTATGAAGACAAACAATCCCAACATTTATGCCGGTGGAGACATAGTTTCTGGTCCTTCAAATGCGACAGCGGCAATGGGAGCAGGGAAAAAAGCGGCTGAAAGCATTGATATTGATCTTATGGGGGAGAAACGATTCAGTAAATTGTTTAAAAAGTTTGATTATCAAAATATCGCGCCTCAAAATCCGGAAGGCGGGAAAATGAAGAAAATCGAAGAGCTTTCTTTGGCGCGTAGAAAAAATAATTTTGATGAAATAATACTTGGTCTTTCAAAAGCCAATGTAAGTGCTGAAGTGATCCGCTGTTTAAGATGCGATGTCAGGGGAGGGCAATAAAATGGCTGAAAGAATATTAAACATAAAAATAAATGATAAAAATTACAAGATTAAAGAAGGGACGATAATTCTTTCCGCGTGCAAGCAGGCAGGCATAACTGTTCCGACACTCTGTTATCTTGAAGATGTAGCAAAAGATGCCTATTGTTCGATATGTGTAGTTGAGGTAAAGGGGGCAAAAACTTTAGTTAGATCTTGCATAACAGCAATTACCGAAGGAATGGAAATAATAACGGATACAGATTCAATTTATGAAACAAGAAAGATGAATCTGGAGCTAATTCTTGCCAACCATCCACTGGATTGCATGACTTGCGAAAAAGCGGGCGATTGTGAACTTCAGGACTTGGCTTATCGGTTTGGCATAAAAAGAA
>Ga0208373_1000741_pt1 | contig 51683 bp, 52 predicted proteins | sample RifOxyC2_FD_184036 | JGI IMG/M metagenome (GOLD analysis project Ga0208373, IMG submission 184036) | Soil microbial communities from Rifle, Colorado - Rifle Oxygen_injection C2 (SPAdes) | ecosystem: Environmental > Terrestrial > Deep subsurface > Rock core/Sediment | place: Rifle, Colorado...
GGCAATTTTGACCTTGCCCCAAACGTTTCTCGAATCATGGCGGATTTGCAAAATTTTCTGTTCAGTATCTTTTGATATTCTTTTTCGATTTTCGGTATTATGTGGCGCTTTTGATTTTGGTTCCAGATAGAATAGTTCGTTTAATTAGTAAAAAAGAAAGGAGGTTAATAATAGTTTAAACGTTGGGGTATCAAAGTGAAAACCAATAGAGGTGAAAAGATGGATAAGTTCATCGAATCATTGAGTATCACGACTGTTTCCAGTGGCGATGTAAGGCTGAAAAGCTTACTCACCGGAAGCAACGCGGCCAGCCAGTGCGACTGCAACTGTTGCGATGGCTGTGGTGGGCCTGATGTCTGAACCGTTGTCCCCTGCCATAACTGAGTTATGGCAGGGGATTTTATTAAAATCACAGCAAATGGTATAGTTTTTAAAAAATAAATTAATGATAAAATTAGATATAAAATATTCTCTTGAATATGAAAAGGAACGAATAGAATCTACTTTGGATAAAGCGGGCTGGTATCTTGTGAACGGTTATTCAAAATGGATAAAATTACCAGACGGTAAAAAGTTAGATGAGATTGACATAATAAGTTCCAGAGATTATTTACTTGATACAGCTGAAAAAGAATATGATCTGAATGATTATGAAAAGATAAAAAATATTATTAATGAACAATGGTTTAAATTTACCCCAAAATTAGAAAAATATTTTATAGAAACATCGCTTAAACAGGAAGCTATTTATATTATACAGCTCACAAAGTATGGAGTTGGAGGGAGTTACAATTTTCCTAATAAGGTCATTTTAAATTTTCAAAATAAGTCGGAAATAGCACTTTTTAGAAATGCTATTCATGAAATAATTCATCTGTCTATACAATCTTTTATTGATGAAAATAAAGTTGATCATTGGGTAAAAGAGAGAATTGTTGACCTAATTTTGAGAAAAATAGACCCCGAATCAAATATTATGCAAAAAATATCTATTGATACACAGTCCATTGACTTGGCTTTTGAGAAACACTATCCGAATATAGAAAAAATAATTAAAAATATTTAAATCTGTTACACATAGAATATTACTTCCATTCTATAATATGATATACAAATTAAAAGAACAAAGAGATAAATTTATAGAAAAAGTTTATAAGGATTCTATGAAAGATCTCAATAAGTTTTATGAAGTAAATTGGACTTATGGAAGACCAAATGTGATTATTCCCGAGAGTAGAAAACAAATAGATCAATTAAAAGATACAAAAACTGAACGTTGGGTGGTGGGCTGGTCCAGTGGTCAATTTATTTATGTTCTTGATAGGAAAAATTTTAATAAGGAAAGTAGTAATAAATATTCCGAGTCTTCTTATTCTGCAACAATAAAACACGAGCTTAGTCACGCTTTTTATAATATAAAATCAAAAGGTAAAAATACTCCACGATGGTTATGTGAGGGGGTAGCTATTTATACTTCAGGACAAAACAAACTTAAAAAAATACCGATAAAATTTGGTAATTTTCTAAGCTTTTATGAAAATGGTGGAAAGGATATTTATTACGAATCTGGTTTTGCTGTTGAACTTTTGGTTAAGAAATATGGGAAGAAAAAATTATTAAAATTGATTTTAAATCTTAATACTGTAGAAAATAAAGATGGCTTTTCAAAGCTTTTTAAGAAAATATATGGTTTTTCGTCAAATTATAAAGAATTCAATGCTTTCTTAAAAGAAGCTACTAAATAATTAGAGGGTAAATTTTATTTGGTTTCTAGTTAAAAAGAGTATATAATACCTGTATGAAAACAGGGAGAAATCTTTGATGAAAAAACACAAAAAATCGTAGAAGATATGTTAGAATAACAAAAATCTAATTATGAATATAATTAATCAAAATACTAATAAAAGAACCTTTTCGTGGATTAATCCATTACTTAAAGTGAAAAGCACGGGAAAATATGGTAAGGGTGTATATGCTAAAGAAAATATTCCCCAAAAAGCTCTTTTGGCAATATTTGGCGGACATGTCTTAACTCGTGAAGAAGAAGAGAAGACAACAGGAGATGTCTATGATAATGCAATTCAAATCGGTGATAATTTTGTAATTGGTGCAATAAAAATGTCGGAAATGGAAGATGCCTCTTATTTTAATCATAGTTGTGATCCAAATGCGGGAATAAATGGTCAAATATTTTTAGTGGCTATGCGAGATATAAAAATAGACGAACAAATTACATTTGATTATGCTATGGTTTTAAATAAGGCAGCAAAAGTAAAAGAATATAAGATAAAATGCTTGTGTGAAAGTAAAAATTGTCGTAAAATAATAACAAACCAGGACTGGAAAAAACCATTCCTACAAAAAAAATATAAAGGTTTCTTCTCTTATCATTTACAAGAAAAAATAAATAATCTAAAAAAATAAAATGGAATTTAATTTTATTACAAACGTGCAAACCTGTTTTGATCTCGTCAGAGATACTGTAAACTTGCCTTTAGTTTACTATTCTCACATACCTTCTGCTCTAATTTCCTTATTTATTGGTACTATAGTTTTAATCAAAAACAAAACATTATTAGGCAGAATTTTATTTTCTATATCGGTAGTCTATTCACTTTGGGTAATGTTAAGCCTTGTCACATGGACAAGTTATAACAGTATGTATTATATGTTTGTGTGGTCATTTTTTGGTATCCTCACCTCTTTATTATTTGTTTTGACTATATATTTTTCTTACGTCTTCTTATTTAAGAAAGATGTTAATGTTTGGGTTAAATGGTTATTTTTAATTCCACTCATTCCAATTTTTCTATTGACTCCAACTACCTACAATTTACCTAGTTTTGACGGTGTTTGGTGCTTGGCAAATGAGGGCTCATCCTTTACAACATATTATTATGCTTTTGGAATTTTAGCACTCCTAATGGCTCCAATTTTACTCTTCAAAAAATTTCGCCAGACAAAAGATAAAATAGAGAAAAGGGAGGATTTTATTTTTATTACTGGTATTGGATTATTTATTTTGATGTTCTTTTTTACCGGCTTCTTGGCTAGTTATCTTGTTGATAATGGATATATAACTAATTTTAATTTGGAACCCTATGGCTTATTTGGGATGGTGATCTTTATGGCTTTCCTCGCTTACCTTATCGTCAAATTTAAAACCTTTGATATTAAATTACTGGGAACACAAGCATTAGTGTGGGCTTCGGTAATTTTGATTGGTTCACAATTTTTCTTTATTCGAAACAATGTAAATAGAGTTTTAACGGCTATCACTTTAATCATCACCGCAATCATTGGTTTACTTATTGTCCGTGGTATTAAAAAGGAGATTGTTCAAAGAGAAAAAATTGAAGGGTTAGCTAAGAGTTTGGAAGGAGCAAACAATAAATTAGAGAATGTTAATATAACATTACAGGAGGCCAATGAAAAGCTGAAGGAATTGGATCAAATGAAATCCGAATTCGTGTCCCTAGCCACGCATCAAATCCGGGGGCCACTCGCGGCCATCAAGGGCTATATTTCTATGATGGTGGAAGGGGATTATGGCAAGGTGCCAAAAACTTTTGACGAGCCGTTAAACACAATTTTCAAATCCACGGATTCCCTTAGTCATATGGTGACGGACTTTTTGGATGTGTCCCGCATTGATCTTGGTCAAATGAAATATGAATTTACAGACTTTGATTTTCGGGATTTGGTGAACGAAGTGCTTAAGGAATTAAAGCCAAGCATTGATGCCAAAAAACTAGAGTTTAGAGTGAAAATTACGGATCAAGCTTGTTTGGTAAAAGCGGATAGAGTTAAATTAAAACAAGTGCTGAATAATTTAGTGGACAATTCTAATAAATATACTAAGACTGGGTGGCTGGAAGTGTCCGTGGAAAAACCTGCCCGAACTTCTTCCGAGAAGGACATGGTATTGTTTGCGGTGAAAGATAGCGGGGTGGGTATTTCCGAGAAGACCTTGGGTAAATTATTTCAGCGCTTTAGCCGGGCTAAAAATGCCAATGATACTAATATTTTGGGAACGGGCTTGGGGCTTTATATTGCTAAGAAAATGGTGGAAGCCAATAGCGGTAAGGTTTGGGCCGAGTCCGCCGGTGAAGGCAAGGGGGCAGAGTTTTATGTGGAATTGCCAGTAAAATAGGGTATAATAGATAATATTATTAATTAATTTAAAAAGATGGAAAATACACAAAAATTTATGCCGGGGACAAAGATTGTTATTGTGGAGGATGACAAGTTTCTTGGTGGTTTGGTTTCTAAAAAATTAATAGAGGAAGGTTGTGCCGTGCGTCATATTGAAAGTGGGGAATTAACTCAAGCTTCTGTGGAAGGAGATATTCCTGATATTATTTTCTTGGACTTACTTTTGCCGGGGATGAGTGGATTTGATGTTTTGGCTAATTTAAAGAAAAGTGAAAAAACCAAAGATATTCCCGTTATTTTGCTTTCTAATCTGGGTGAGAGAGAAGATATTCGTCGGGGTTTGGATTTGGGTGCGACCAGTTTTCTGATTAAAGCATCAATGACCGTGGACAGTATTATTGCGGAGGCCTCTAGGATTTTACGCGCACGGAAGAAGTAAAATCAATATTAGTATATTTTTAAGAAATTTGATACACTGACCAAATGAAATTGAGACATTATTTGTCATTGGTGGGGCTAGTTTTTTTTCTAACTGTTTTTGCTTTAATTTATACCGGGATAATTGATGTAAATTATTTGGATTTGAGGTCAAAAATTAGTTGGTTACCTTTGCTCATTGTGGTGGCGGCCTTTGTGGACAGCATTAATCCTTGTGCTTTTTCTGTTCTTTTTATTACTTTAGCTTTTTTATTTAGTCTGGGGCATAGTCGCTCGCGAATTATAAAAACCGGATTAGTGTATGTGGGTGGAATATTTCTCACTTATATTTTAATTGGTCTAGGCATTTTGAAAGTTCTTACTATTTTTAATATTCCCAATGGTATGGCCAAGCTGGGAGCCATAGCCATCATTATTTTTGGAATTATAAATTTGCTCAATGAATTTTTTCCCAATTTTCCCATCAAGCTCAAGATGCCAGATGCCTCACATAGTAAGGTGGGGGAGCTTATTGCCAAAGCCACCATCCCCACGGCTTTTATCTTGGGACTTTTGGTGGGGATGTTTGAATTTCCTTGTACCGGTGGGCCGTATCTCTTGGTTTTAGGCTTGCTTCATGATGAAGGTTCATTTATGACTGGTTTTTGGTATTTGGTCTTATATAATTTTATTTTTGTTTTACCTCTTCTCATTGCTTTGTTTATTTCTACGGACAAGCCGATATTAGAAAAGCTTGATAAATTAAGAAAATTGGAAACCAAAAAGTCTCGTGTCTGGGTGGCTTTGATTGTCATTGTTTTGGGTTTATTGGTTTTTTTGATATAATGTGTTTATGACTGAAGATATAAATAAAAAATACGAGGATATTGTAAAAAAGATGGAAGTAATGAAAGCCAGTGGCAGTTTGGATTTGTCCACCGAGGAGGATTTGGCCATGGCGGTGATGAACTTAATTTCCTTGGAGGAACATTTTTTCTTTACTGGAGCCAAAACGGACAAGAGTGAGTATTTTGATATGTTAAATGAAGTGCGAGCGATGCGGACTAAACTCTTGGCTAAAATGATTGATAAAAAAGAAGGAGAAGTCTGGTGTATTTCTAAACATTTGTTAGCCACTTCAATGCGTTTGATGGAAGTAGGGACAAAATTACAGAAAGAGGAAAAGAAAAGTGAAGCCAAAGAATTTTTTGCTGATGCTTACAAAATGTTTAGCTTGTTTTTTGCTTTGCGGTTGAAGATTGTCAGTATTCCCGATTTTAAAGAGATGGCTAAAGAAGAAAAACCAATGTCCTTACAAGATGTGATGACCAAATTAGTGGATTGTTGTAATGAATAAAAAAATGCAAAATAAAAAACAAATAATATCAATCATCGCCGGAGCAATAGTTGTTATTTTACTTATTGGTGTTTTTGCTTATTTTGGTAAAGGAAATGTCAAACAAGGATTTTATGAAGGACAGTTAAGTCTAGAAAAAATGTCCGAACTTAGTTTTTGTCCTTTGACGAAAAATAAAGATGATTTTGCTAAATGTCTAACGGATAAGGGCTGGGTGATGTATGGGGCGGTTTGGTGCTCACATTGTAAGGAGCAAAAGGCTTTATTTGGGGACTCTTTTCAATATATTAAATATGTGGAATGTCCGGATAATGAGCAACTGTGTTTAGCTAAAGGGGTAAATGGCTATCCCACTTGGATTGTGGAAAAGTAGACAGCCTGTGGATAACTTTTTACTTGGCTTTTTTACAGGGCTTGGTATAATAGAGAGAGCTTAAAAGGCTTTTATAAATTTATTAATTTAATTTAAGTTTTTATCAAGAAAATCTCTTGATAAAAATAATAAAAAAATGTCTAAAACAAATGTGGCAAAGTCGGTTAAAAAAGGATTTACCCTCTTGGAAATTCTTTTGGTCGTTGGTATTATTGCCATCTTAGCTGGTATCGTTATCTTGGCTATTAATCCCACCAAGCAATTAGGTGATGCCAGAAATGCTCAAAGACGGTCAGATGTTTTGACTATTCTTAATGCTGTTTATCAGTATTCCATTGATAATCCTAGTGATATGGATACCATTGTGAGTGGTACCGATCCTATTTTTGCTGATACAGCCTGTGCCTCTGATGGTTCAGATGCTCTAACTTTGGATACAGCCTTGGTAGGAACGGGGGCCACTTATTTAACTGACATTCCCACTGATCCTCTAGCGGCGGATGCTACTGTGGCGGCGGAATATTATCTAAGTCAGGATGCCACTACGGATCGTATTACTGTTTGTGCTCCGGGTGCGGAAAATAGTGCCACTATTAGCGTTACCAGATAGTTGTTCTTTCCTTTTTGCCCAATCAAAATATCTTTTGATTGACATTAATAAATAATAAATGCCTTTAACTTTAGAAAAATTAAAAGACATCTTAGTTTCTGGTGATTATCTTAGTGAACAAAGTTTTGACAAAGCTTCATCGGTTGCTCTAAAGAAAGGTGAGGCGGTGGAAATTACTTTGGTTAAAGCGGAAGTCATCACAGATGAAAAAATAGGCGAAGCTTTAGCCAAGCATTTTGGTGTCCCTTTTATTGATTTAAAAGAAGAGAATATCCAGAATGATTTATTGGAAATGTTGCCGGAAGCAGTGGCTCGAGCCCAAAATGCGGTGATTTTTGGCAAGACCCCGGATGGTTATAATTTAGCCACCACGGATCCCACCAATGTAAACTTTATCAAGCATGTGGATCAGGCTAATGAAGGGCGGATTGCTGTTTATTATGCTACCCCGTTTGGTATTCAAGAGGCCTTTAAGTCCTACAAAAACAATATTTTCAAGAATGTCGTGGATTTGATTGAAAATTATAAAGTCCACAATGATGAAAGTAGTATTGTTCTTTTGGTCAATCAATTTTTGGAATATGCTTATGATAACAATGCTTCGGATGTGCACATTGAACCATTATCTGATGACACCGTTTCCGTTCGCTTTCGTATTGATGGTATTTTAAATGAAGTGGTTCGTTATCCCACGGAGATGCATGAAAAGATTGTTTTTCGGGTAAAAATTATGTCTCATTTGCGGACAGATGAACGAGATGCCACCCAAGACGGTCGTTTTGAATACAAAAAAGAAAATATGGAGTTTGATGTTCGTGTTTCTATTTTGCCTATTACCAACGGGGAAAATATTGTCTTTCGTATTTTGTCTGAAAGGACTAAAAAAATTCAGCTGGAAGATCTGGGTATGAATGAAGTGGATTTACAGAAAATTAAGAGAGCCATTACTCAACCTTACGGTATGATTTTGGTGGTGGGGCCAACTGGTGCCGGTAAAACCACTACCCTTTATTCTCTGGTTCAAATCCTCTCGGCTTTGCCTATCAGTATTGTAACCATTGAAGACCCGGTGGAATATAGTATTGACAAAGTTCAGCAAATTCAAGTAAATATAAAGAAAAATATTACTTTTGCCAATGGTTTGCGATCTATTGTCCGTCAAGACCCAGATGTGATAATGGTGGGAGAAATCCGTGATAATGAAACAGCCAGTATTGCGGTGAACGCCTCTATGACCGGTCACCTTTTGTTCTCCACCTTGCATGCCAATGATGCCGCCACCATCTTCCCACGATTATTGGAGATGGGAATTGAACCATTTTTGGTGGCTTCTTCTGTTAATGTAGTTTTGGCACAGAGATTAGTCAGAAAAATTTGTCCACATTGTAAAATGAATAATCCTAAATCTGCCGCTGATGTCCCGGATATTGTAGCTTTGGAAAAAGATCCCAAGTTTCAAAATATGATGAAAAAGTTTTTCCCCAAGAAAGACTTAAAAGACATTAAACTTTACCGGGGAACGGGTTGTAAGATATGTAAACACACTGGTTATTTAGGGCGAACGGCTGTTTTTGAAGTGATGGAGGTGGATGATGATGTGCGTGCTTTGGTTTCCGCCAAATCCTCTTCTTCCTCTATTGAGAATAAAGCGGAAGAAAAAGGGATGACTTTGATGTTTTACAATGGTTTAGTCCATTTGTTTAATGGTGTGACTACTTATGATGAGCTGGAGGGTTTGTCCAATATTGATTAAAAATGAAATTTAAACTTAATTTTTTTAATAAAATTCCACTGATTGAGCAGATTAACTTTGCCAAAAATCTGGCGGTTTTACTACGGGGCGGTATTACCATTAATGAAGCGGTAAATTCTTTAGCGGAGCAAGCTAAGCCCGGGCCAATGAAAAAGATTTTATTCCGAATTAAAGCTCGGTTGGAAAACGGTGTGTCTTTGAATACCGCCATTGCGGATGAGGAGGGATCCTTTGGTAAAATCTTTGTGAGTTTGATCAAGGCAGGAGAATTATCTGGTTCTCTATCAGAAAACTTGGAATTTTTGTCTATTTGGCTGGAACGGGATAATAATTTAAGAAAGCAAATAAACAGCGTTTTACTTTATCCAAAAATTGTTCTTACCGCTGTAGTTTTGCTTGGTGGTGGTTTGTCTATCTTTATTTTACCAAAACTTGTCCCAATGTTTACTAGCCTTCATGTGGAGTTACCGTTAATTACGAGAATCGTTTTAGCTATTTCTGTTTTTACTCAACAATACTGGTTGTGGGTGATAGTAATTGTTTTTTTTATCTGGCTCTCTATCTTTCTTATCTTCAAAATTCAAAGGATGAGATATTTTTATCATAAGTCTTTAGTTTTTTTACCGTATATTAAAGAGTTTGTTGTTGGGTATCAACTAGCCCTTTTTTCTCAGTTAATGGGAACTTTATTAAAATCCGGTATCTCTATTGATGAATCGTTACAGATTGCCTTTGTGGGTACTTCCAATTTTTATTATAAAAAAGTCCTGCAAGAAATTATGGACCGATTAAGCAAAGGTACTTCTTTGGTCAATACTATGAAAGAATATTCCGAGCTTTATCCACCAAACTCTATGAGCATCCTCTCGGTCGGAGAAAATAGTGGAACTTTGGAAGAATCTTTCTTTAAAATTTCAGATTTTTGGACTAAAGATATTTTGGATCGGACAAAGATGTTACCAACAATTATTGAACCAGTTCTTTTGGTATTTATTGCCCTCGCTGTTGGTCTGATTGCTTTGTCTATTATTCTGCCGATTTATAAATTGACCGGTAGTTTGGGGAGGTAAGTTGGTCTGAGTATAAAGTATGGGTATAAGTATAAAAAAAGAAGAAAGAAAAATGAGGGGATTTACTCTCATAGAAGTCTTGCTGGTTATTGGTATAGCCGCGGTGGTTTTTACTTTTTCGGCTCCTTTTGCTTTGAATTTTTATCGGACACAAATGGTGGAGGATACCAGAAGTAATGTGATTGATGCCTTGCAACGCGCCAGGCACAACTCTGTTTTACAAAAAAATGATAGTGCTTTTGGCGTGACGATGAGTGAAGTGGCGGACAGCTTTGTCCTTTTTCAAGGAGCAAATTATGCTAGCCGTGATGATACGCAAGATGAAATTTTTTCGGTGATAAGTGAGATTTCTTTTACTGGTTTGACTGATCTCGTTTTTGCCAAATTGACCGGCTTGCCAGATGATACTGGCACCACCACCATTTCTTATGGTAATGTCTCACGGGGAATTTTGGTGGATGCTGCGGGGATGATTTATAAGGTGGATGTATTAAACGGTAGTGAAGTTGTCACGCCAACTTATACCATTACTTTTGATGCCAATGGTGGCACCGGTTCAATGTCTGATCAAACGATTGAAGAGGGTGCCTCCGCTAATTTAACGGTTAATAGTTTTACTAGAACTTCTTATACTTTTGCTGGTTGGGCCACTTCAACTGATGGAGTAGTAGCTTATGCAGATTCCGCTAGTTATACTATGGGTTCGGCTAATGTCACATTGTATGCCAAGTGGACAGCTGAGCCAGCTACTTGGACAGTAGATTCTCTTACTTACGATAATAGGAAAAAGATAACAATATCTAACACTAATGTTGATGCTACATTGACGGATTTTCCATTACTCGTATTTATTGACGGTGATACTGACATAGGTGGTATTTCAAATGCTGATGGTTTTGACCATAGATTTACTGACTCTGACGGAACTACGCTTTTAAAATATGAAAGAGAGAGTTTTGCTATTGCTAGTGGGGCAGCAACTGGTAAGTATTGGGTGAAAGTTCCGTCTGTTTCAACATCTGCCCCGACGGATATTTATATTTATTATCGTAATACTGACACTGCGGATGGGGCAGATAAAACTAATGTTTGGAATACTGATTTTAAGGGAGTATATCACTTTGAAGACGCTACCTCTTCAACTGGAACTAATAACGGGACTTTTATCGGGGATGCTTCATCTACCTCTGGCGGTAAATTAGATAATGGGATGATTTCTGATGGTAGGTCTGATGGTATGAGTGTAGGAACTACTATCGGTTCAACAAACAACAACTTCACTATCAGTATGTGGGTAAAAAGAACGAGTGGAGGAGCCTACCAGCCTTACCATTTTATATTCTCTGATTATGGGACTAGATATACTTTTTACATAGATGACGGTCTTTCTGTAATGCGGTCATATCTTTATACTCAAACACCAGAAACACTCAACGGTTCTGTAAATATAGGTATTGGAGAATGGCACTATGTGGTAGCAAGTAAAAGTTCTACTTTTGGATATAGAACATACATAGACGGTAACCTTGAAGTTGATTCTTCCGCTAATACAGGAAATTTAGACCTTGCAAATAACCAAGCATACTGGGGTGGCGATTTATGGGGGGGTGCTAATGATTACTCTTTAACAGGAATAATGGATGAGGCAAGATTTTCTAATATCAGGTCTGTTGAATGGATACACTTTGAATATCACAATATGGCTGACGTTGGGAATGATTTGACTTGGGGAGCAGAAGAATAATAACAAAATGTTTCTCTTTTTATTTTGAGGTGGTATAATATAAATATGAAATTGAAAAATGGTTTTTCTCTTTTGGAATTAGTTTTAGCTATCGCTATTTTTTCTGTTAGTTCTATTGGTTTAGCGACGATGCTCATTGATGCTAATTTAAGTACTAAAACCAGTTCAGATAGAATTGAAGCCTTGCTTTATGCTAAAGAGGGGGTTGAAGCTGTGCGAGCTATCCGCGATGCGGATTGGACAGATTTGACGGATGGTAATCACGGTCTTATTAGTAGTGGAGGCGTTTGGGCTTTTAGCGGTTCGTCAGATACTATTGCCAGTAAATATACGCGGACGGTAAATATTGAAGCTGTTTCTGCTTCCACCAAAAATGTTTCAGTTACTGTTGCTTGGGATATTACTGTCACTCGGCCAGTCAGTGTGGTTTTGACTACCGTTTTGACAAATTGGGTAAGTGCAACAGTGGTGGGGGGTGGTGGCGGGGGAGGTGGAAGTTCCACTTATACTGTCACTTATGACGGTAATGGTAATACTGGTGGCACAGCGCCTACGGATGCCACCGCTTACACTTCAGGAGAAACCGTCACGGTTTTGGGGGAGGGGGATTTAGTCAAGTCGTATTCAGATTTTCTTGGTTGGAATACTTCAGCAGATGGTAGTGGCACAGATGTTGCCACTTCTTCTACTTTTGCTATTGCCACTAATGTTTCGTTGTATGCCAAGTGGTCTGCTTCTAGCTGGCTCACCGGGTGGAGTTACCGCAAGAAGATTACCATAGACAACGCCAATGTAGATGCCGATCTCACCAACTTCCCCTTGTTAGTTAGTATTGCCGAAACCGGAGGCGGAGCCACCAACATTGGTTACAACCTTTCTGATACCACCACCGGTTACGACATCCGTTTCACCGACTCCACCGGCGCCACCCTGCTCAAGTATGAGCGCGAGAGCTTCTCTGTTGCCTCCGCCAACCTCACAGCCAACTTCTGGGTCAAAGTGCCCACCGTTGCCACCGCGTCTGACACCGACATCTATATATACTATGGCAAGTCCGCCGCCACTGATGGACAAGACCCCACCAACGTGTGGGATGCGAACTTCGCCGCAGTGTACCACCTTAAGGAAACTGGCACCGGCGCAACTGGTGACTATCAGGATTCAACGAGCAATAACAACGATAGTACAAATACAACAGGCCAACCAACAGTTGACGCCTCTGGCAAAATCGGAAATGCGGAAACTTTTGACGGTAATACTAGTCACATCAACCTTGGTCATAACGCATCACTCAATACAAATACAGCTGCTACTTTTTCTTTTTGGATGAAGGCAAATTCTTGGAGCGGAGACTCCGGACTACTTACAAGAATGTACAGTTGGGGTTCAACTAATAGTGATTTTCTAATATATCATCGAAGTTCAAACGTATCTTTTTGTGTGACTCCTGACGGAAACGCGAATAATGTGACATGTCTTACAGATACTCAAGAGATTACCGATACTACAACATGGCATGAAATTACAGTTCGTTATAATGGTTCAACCATTGCATTTTATACAGATGGTCAAGCCAGCGGATCCGCTGATTATAGCTCGGGCATTTATTTTTCTTCTGGAATAGATACGTTATTAGGTAGACAATATAGTAATTCTGGTTTTGCTAGTAATTCGATGTTCAATGGCACTCTCGACGAAGTACGAGTTTCAAATTCCGCCCGTGCGGCGGAGTGGATCAAGTTTGAATATCACAACCAAGGCGATACCGGTAATAACCTCACTTTTAACTCACAAGAATCCCTCTAAAAAAATCCCTAATCCGTCAACATCGTATGTTGACGGATTAGGGATTTATACATATTATTCCTTTTTTCTTTTTTGAATGTTATAATGCAATAGTATGCAAAAGGATTTTGACAAGTGGAACAATCAGAAAAAATTAATTAATAATCTTGAAAATCTTTTTTACCACGAAAGAGAAGTTTGGTGGTGTCATCTTGGTATTAATGTTGGTTTTGAACAAGATGGCAAAGGTAAGAATTTTTTGCGTCCCATACTTATTATCAAGGGTTTTAGTAAAAATGTATTATTGTGTGTTCCGTTAACTACTAAATTAAAAGAAGGAAAATACTATTCCCAGATTATTTTGAGCGATGGTTTGCCTAGAATGGTCATCTTATCACAAATAAAGATGATAGATTCTAAAAGGTTAAGAGAAAAGATTTGTATGATTAGCGAGGATCAGTTTAAAATAATTAAACAAAAAATCATTCATTTGATTGAATGATTTTTTGTTTTTCTCCCTCCCTTACGGAAGGGTGAGGCCGAAGCCATTTAGACTTTAAGTATAGCAAAACTAAAAAAGATGTCAAGTAAAATTAAAAAAGTAAATAATGGGGGGTTTTTGGTTCTAACAATGGTGCTTTTGGTCTGTGCAGTGGTGCTCGCGGTGGCCACCGGTATCTTTTTGCGCTCTATTAGTCAGACAAATGAAACAGCAGATTCTGAAGGAGCACTCAAGGCCTGGGGTACCGTTAATGCTTGTGGTGAATATGCACTAGGACAGATGGTGGCTTCTTCCACTTCAGCCACTACCACCGCCACTAATTGGGGCTATGCTTCTACCACCGGTGAAGAGTTGGCAGTCGGGGACGAAACATGTTATATTTATCCTGTAGAAGATAGTGGAACAAGCAAATTAGTAAAAGCTTCCAGCACCGTTTCTTTATTTACCAAAAAGATTTTAATAGAAGTGGCCACTAACACACCGGATATCGTTATCAATTCGTGGGCTGAAGTTGCTGATTTTTAAACAAAGTGGTCAATTGACCTTAAAAATATGAATTTTAAAAAAGTTTTAAAAGATGCTCTGACCATAAAGTTTGATAAAGCTTTTGGTTTGGATATTGGAGATCGGTCCATTGAAATTATTGAATTGGAAAAAGTTTTTCGTTTTTCAGTGGTCACTTATGGCCGAACAGAACTGAATGAAGGAATTGTGGAAAATGGTAAAATTATAGATCAAAAGGCTTTGGCAGAAAAACTCAAGAAGCTTCTTAAAGAAGCCAAGCCCAAAAAGGTTTCTACTAATAAAGTGATTGTTTCTTTGCCGGAGTCACAGGTTTTTGTGGAGTGTTTTCCAGTGGATATCAAACTTAAATCCAGTGTTTTAGCTAGAGCCGTTTCCGACAAAGTTTCTTTGTCCATGCCTATAAACATTAACAAGACTTATTGGGATTTTACGGAAAAGCCTTTGCCAGACAAAACCAAAAAGCTGATCATGTTTGTCAGTGTGCCAAAAGATGTGGCTAACAGCTATGTGAAGTTTTGTAATTCCATTGGTTTGGAAGTGGTCTCTCTGTGTTTGGAATCTTTAAGTTTGGCGCGAACTATTTTGAAAAGCTCACCCAAACAAAGTTTGATTATGGATATTGGTTCGGGTTCCACTAATCTTAGTTTTTTTGATAGTAATGACAAAATAAATATGTCCGTGATTATTCCGGTGGCCGGAGAAGAAATGACTCAAGTAGTAAAAACTGTTTTAAAAATAGAAAGAGCTGAAGCGGAAAGTCTGAAAGTCAAATTTGGTTTTAAAGAAGGAAAAGATAATACTGTTCGAGCCATAATTTTGCCTATTTTAGAAGATATTTTGCAGGAAACTAAACAAGCCCTGACTTATTATGAAGAGACTTTCAAACAAAAGTTAGAAGATATTTATTTAATTGGGGGCTCATCTCTCTTGCCAATGATTGGAGAGACAGTCAAAGCCAGTCTTAAAAAAGAAGTTTTGCCGGCGGTTTCCGCCCATAATATTAATTTGAAGTCTTTAACTAGTGGTAAGAATAATTTTTTTCCTTTATTTGCTAATGTTATTGGTTTGGGGATGCTGGGGGCCAGTGGAGAATTTAGTGATTTAAATTTACTTAAAAAGATGCCAAAAGCAGAAGTTAATTCAGTTAATAAACTTAATCTTTTTAATATGGGGTATTTGAGTAAGGTAAATGTTATAAGAACCATTCTTAATAATAAATTTGTTTTATTTGTTTTAATTATCTTAATTTTGGTTATTTTTGCGGTTTTATTCCAACAAGCTCAAGATTACGGTTTTGCTTCTGTTTCTTCTTCTTTATAATTTTTTAAATGATAGATAATTTGAAAATTAAAAGTCTTTTTCCTGTTTATCTTTTGGGCTTTCTGTTTGCCTTTCATACAGCTCTGCCCACTTATATTAATTCCAGTTTCTTGAACTTTTTTATTTCCGAAAAATTGGTGGGTCTTTTTTATATTTTAGCTTCTCTTTTAACCATCATTTGTTTTTTGAGCCTACCTTTTATTTTGAGAAAATTTGGTAATTACCGGGTGGCTTTTTTCTTAATCATCTTGAATTTGGTGGCTTTACTTGGTCTGGCTTTTTTAAAAAATCCTATTTTTCTTCTGACTCTTTTTATTATAAATTTAATTACTATCCCACTTATTTATTTTTCCACTGATGTATTTTTAGAAAGTTTTTCCAGTAATAAGGTCACGGGAAAGATTCGTGGGATATATCTAACCGCTGTAAATTTGGCTTGGGTGGTGTCACCTTTAATCAGTGCTTTGATTTTGACTAATGGTGATTATTGGAAAATATATTTAGCTTCCGCCCTTTTTCTTTTGCCCGTCCTGCTTATTTTGATGGTGAATTTGAGACATTTTAAAGATTCAAAATATGAAAAAAGTAATCATTGGCAAACAGTGAAGGTTATTTGGAAAAATAAAAATCTTCAGAATATTTTTATGGCAAATTTTCTTCTATTTTTCTTTTATTCTTGGATGACCATTTATACCCCGCTTTATTTGCATAAAGATATGGGTTTTTCTTGGAGAGAAATTGGTCTTATTTTTAGTGTGATGCTTTTGCCGTTTGTTTTGGTACAGTTTCCTTTGGGTCGGTTGGCGGACAAGAAGTGGGGAGAAAAAGAGATATTAAGTTTAGGTTTTATTCTTATTGCTATTTCCACTGGGGTGATTTCTTTTGTTATGGATAAAAATATGATTTTGTGGATGATTATTTTATTTATTACCAGAATTGGGGCGGGAACAATTGAAATAATGTGTGACACTTATTTCTTCAAAAAGGTGGATAGTTTGGATGCCAAGGTTATTAGTTTTTATCGGATGGTTAGCTCCTCAGCTTATATTTTAGGTCCGCTTTTGGCCGTTCTAGCGTTTAACTTTTTATCCTTTAACATTAAATATCTTTTCTTAGTTTTAGGTTTGATTATGATTTTTGGTTTAAAATTTAGTCTATCTCTCAAGGATACTAAGTAAAAAATTTCAGAACTATTCTGTTGCATTTCTTTAAATTATATGTATAATTGTTTTTATGTTTAAATTAAAGGTAGAAAAAAGAGATTTGTCTGAAAAATTGGATTTATTAAGAAAAACAGGGAAAATTCCGGCGGTTTTTTATGGACCAAAAGATCCTTCTACCCCAATCAAATTATCCTTGGTTGATTTTAAGAAAGCTTGGAGAGAAGCGGGTGAATCCACCGTATTGTCTTTGGACGGTTCAAATATTGATGCGGATGTGCTTATTCACGAGGTGGATTTGGATCCGGTGACAGATATTCCAATCCATGTGGATTTTTATGCCATTGAAAAAGGAAAAAAATTGTCCGTGGATGTCCCCCTAGAGTTTATTGGTGTTTCACCCGCCGTGAAAGACTTGGGTGCTGTTTTGGTCAAAGTTTTGCACACTATTAAAATTGAAGCTTTACCAAAAGATTTACCTCATAAGTTAGAAATTGATATTTCTGGATTGATTACTTTTGATAGTGTTTTGTCCGCTCAAAATATAAAACTACCAGAAGGAGTAATTCTTAAAATAAAACCAGAAGAAGTGGTGGCTTCTGTTTATGAACCAAAAGAAGAAGTGATAGAAACTGCTCCAGTTGATTTATCAACTATTGAAGTGGAAAAGAAAGGTAAGGCTGAAGTTGAAGGTGAGGGTTCTGAAGCTGGTGAAGATAAAGCTGAAACAAAAGAAAAGTCAGAGAAGAAAGAAGAAAAAAAATAGAAAATATGTTAAAATAAAACAAGGTAACTCCTTAGCTTTGGAAGGTGTTTCCTTGTTTTATTTTATGAAAAAAATTTTAATTATTTTAATTTTATTTTTTGGTATTTTTTTGGTAAATAATTTTTCTTTTGCTCAATCTAATAGTTGTTCTCTTTCTCCCGCCGAATGTGCTCGTTTGCAAACGGAACTGAATTCTTTACAAACAGAGATTGATGAGTGGCAAAAGATATTAGATGAAACAAAAGCCAAAAAAAACACTCTACAAGGAGATGTGACTCTTTTGAATGCGCAAATTGCCAAAGCGGAAAGCGAGATAAAACAGAGAAATATCACCTTGGTCACTTTGAATAGTGAAATAAAACAAAAAACTGCCAGCATTACTTCTTTAGAAGCGAGGATTAAAAATGATCAGAATTTGTTAGCCAACCTGTTAAAAAAGAAAAATCAAAATGAGGTTGATCCTATTTTTTATCTTTTGCTTTCCGCTCCAGATTTATCTGAAATGATTACTGATATTGATAATATTGAAACGGTTAATAAGGGTTTGCAGGATCTCTTTGCTGAATTGCGTTTAGTAAAAAAGGAAACTCAAAAACAGAAAGAAGAATTAGATAGTAAAAAAAATCAGGAACTGGATGCTCAATATGTGGTTGAACAGAAAAAAAGGCAAATTAGTCAGGATCAAGCAGAAAAAAAACAGCTTTTGTCCTTTACCGCTAAGGCCGAGTCAAATTATCAGCAGGTTCTTTCAGAAAGACAAAGGCAGGCGGAAGTGATTAAAAGTGCTTTGTTTAATTTGCGTGATACGACTGGTATTTCTTTTAGTCAAGCTTTGGACTATGCTTCTTATGCTTCCAGTAAAACAGGGGTTCGTTCTGCTATAATTTTGGCTATTTTGTCTCAAGAATCTGATCTGGGTAAAAACATTGGTTCTTGTTTTGTTTCGGATTTGAACACTGGTAATGGGGTAGGAAAAAATACTGGTTCTCCGTTTGAGCAAGTAATGAAAGCCCCACGAGATACAGTGCCATTTGAGGAAATTACTAAAAGTTTGGGTTTAACTTGGTCTACCACACCAGTGTCTTGTCCGCTTGGTGCGGTTTATGTTGTTGGCCGAGGTTTTGGTGGAGGTATGGGTCCATCACAGTTTATTCCTTCCACTTGGCAACTTTTTTCTAGCCGTTTAAAATCAGTTTTAGGTGTTTCTTTGCCTAATCCTTGGGATCCTAAGCATGCCATAACGGCTACTTCTCTATATTTATTTGATTTGGGGGCGGCGGGGGGAACTTACACGGCGGAAAGGAATGCCGCTTGCCGGTATTATTCAGGCCGAGCTTGTGATAATCAAAGACCTTATAATACTTCTTATGGTAATTCTGTTATTACTAAAGCGGAGAAATTCCAAGCTGATATTGATTTTTTGAAGAATATCTAAACTGTGCTATTATAGCCTTATATCAGTTTAATTTTTAATTATGTTTAAATCATTTGTTCGTTTTTTTGATAGATTGGAGGACAAAGTTAGGGTTAGATTAAGTCATCGCTCCATCATCTACGCTTTGATCGGTGGGTCAATGGTTGTTCTTTTCTGGCGCGGAATTTGGCATACAGGAGACATTTTAATGGCCAAAGGTGGTTTTTGGGGTTGGTTTTTTTATGAACCAATTACTCTAATTTGGACATCTTTAATTTTACTCTTGACCGGCCTTTTTGTTTCAAGTTTTATTGGAGAGAGAATCGTTATTTCTGGTCTTAAAAGAGAAAAGAAAATAACGGATAAAACAGAAGAAGAAGTTCAAGCGGAAGAATCAGAAATTAAGAAACTGGATAGAAAAATGGATTTAATAATGAAAGAAATTACTACCTTAAAAGATGATTTGGCTAAGAAATAAAAAAGTTGTTGTTGTTCATTCGGGGAATTTTCATCCTGATGATGTTTTTTGTGTGGCACTATTATCTGTTCTCTATAATAAAAAAATTAAGGTTATAAGAACTAGAGAAAAGAAAATTTTAGCTAAAGCAGATTTTGTTTTAGATGTGGGTGGAGAATATAATCCTGATAAAGATAGATTTGATCATCATCAGCAAGGTGGAGCAGGTAAAAGAGACAATAAAATCTCTTATTCCACTTTTGGTCTGCTTTGGAAAAAATATGGCGAGGAAGTTTGCGGTTCAAAAGAAATTGCTGATGTTTTGGATAAAAAACTGGTGCAAGTAATAGATGCGGATGATAATGGTTTTAATTTGTATCAGACAACTGTTGAAGGTGTTTATCCTTTTTTATTGACAGATGTAATATATTCAATGAGACCAACATGGAAAGAAGGAGAGTTAGAAATGGATAAATTTTTTCATGAGGCGGTTTCTTTGGCTAAAGGAATTCTGTTGAAGGAAATTAAAATAGCTAATCATAAAATAGAGATTATAAAAATAGTTAGGGATTATTATGAAAAAAGTCTGGACAAAAGATTAATTATAATTGATGATCCAAAGGCCACTCGTTATGATTTTTGGGATGCTTTACAAGATTTTCCAGAACCACTTTTTGTGGTCTACGGTGATAGTGAAAATTGGTCAGTGGTAGCGATGAGAAAAGGAGTAAACGATTTTGGTAATAGAAAAGATTTTCCGGCCATCTGGGGTGGATTAAGGGATGAAGAACTTGCTAAAATTTCTGGTGTCAAAGATGCTCTTTTCTGTCATATCGGTCTATTTTTAGTTGTCGCCAAATCTAAAGAAGGAGCTATTCAAATGGCCAAAATTGCTTTGGGTAAATAGAATATCGTGCTAGTATCTCTTTATGGCATTTATTGATGAATTAAAATTACATATTAAAGCTGGTAATGGTGGAAACGGTGTAGTGCGCTGGCTTCATGAAAAGGGCAAGGAATTTATGGGCCCGGCCGGGGGAAATGGTGGTCGCGGAGCGGATGTTTATGCTCGGGCCATTCGTGATTTTGGTGTACTTGGTTCTTACAAAAACTTAAAGGAAATAGAGGCTCCTAAAGGTGGTGATGGGGAGAATAAAAGCCGGCACGGAGCGGATGGTAAGGATTTGTTTGTAGATTTTCCCATTGGTTCGGTCATTACTAATTTACAGACGGGCGGAAAAGTTTTTTTAAATAAAGACGGAGAAACTAAACTTTTGGCCAAAGGTGGCAAAGGCGGAGTGGGCAATGAATTTTTTAAATCAGCCACAAATCAGAGACCGGAACAGTTTAGTTTAGGAAAAGAGGGAGAACAATTTGATTTTTTTATTGAGGTGGAATTAGTGGCCGATGCGGGACTGATTGGTCTGCCCAATACTGGTAAGTCTAGTTTGATAAATGAATTGACTAATGCCAAATCCAAAGTGGGGGCTTATCAATTTACCACTTTAGAGCCCGCCTTAGGGGATATGTATGGTTTTATTTTGGCGGATTTGCCGGGATTGATTGAAGGGGCTTCAAATGGCAAGGGTTTAGGTCATAAATTTTTACGCCATATTAAGAGAACAAAAATACTTTTTCATTGTTTATCTTTGGAAAGTACTCGTTTGATTACTGATTACAAAACAATTCGGAGAGAATTAAAAGCTTATAGTGAAGAATTGGCAGAGAAGAAAGAAGTGCTTATCTTGACCAAAACAGATATGGTTAGTGAGAAAGACTTAAAGATAATTGTTAAAAAGATGAAAAAACTTAATCCCGATATTTTAACGGTGACTATTTTAGACGATAAATCCGTTAAAAGTTTGAAAGATAATCTAGTTAAGATTTTACGGGGGTAATTTGCCTTTTAGATAAAAATTTGCTAATATTTTAAGACTATGAAAAAAGATATACACCCAAAATATTTTGAGAAATCCGAGACGGTTTGTGCTTGTGGCGCCAAATATAATATTGGTTCTACTAAGGAAGCCATTGTGGTGGAAATTTGTGCTACTTGTCATCCTTTTTACACTGGCAATGATAAAGTGCTGGATACCGCTGGTCGCGTGGAAAAATTCAAGGCTCGTCGCGCTGCTTCTACAAAAAAGAAGAAATAACACAACCTCACCCCGCCCTCCCCTTAACTAATGGGAGGGAGAAAACCGAATCTCCTCCCCTCATCAGATGAGGAGGGGTTGGGGGCGGTTGAAATTATGTTACAATAATATCATGACAATTGAGGATTTTAAGAATAATAAGAAAACAACTTATCTGGCGGATGAGTTTATTCGGTTAGATAAAGAAGAAAAATCTGTTCAAGAAATGTCAGCCACTGATGAAGGTATGGCCGAAATGGCCAAAGAAGAGTTAGCTTCTTTGACAACACAAAAAAATGCTATTTGGAAACAGATGGAGGATATTTTGATGGAAGAAAAAAAAGAAGAGGAATTTCCTAATGAAGTAATTTTGGAAGTGCGGGCTGGAGTGGGTGGGGATGAAGCCGCTTTTTTTGCAGAAGTTTTGGCTAAAATGTATGCTGGTTATGCCGGGATAAAAGGTTGGAGTTTTTCTCCAGTTGATGAATCAAAAAATGATTTGGGTGGTTATAAGGAAGCTTCTTTTGAAATAAAAGGACTAGGTGTTTATAAAGACCTTCGTTATGAGACTGGTGTGCATCGTATTCAAAGGATTCCGGAGACGGAAAAAAATGGTCGGGTACATACTTCCACGGCTTCGGTGGCTATATTACCAGTGCGTAAAAAAAGTTCGGTAGAAATAAAGCCAGCAGATTTACTTATTGAATTTTCTCGGGCGGGTGGCAAGGGAGGACAAAATGTGAACAAAGTAGAGACGGCAGTGCGAATCATTCATAAACCGAGTGGTTTGGAAGTTCGTTGTACCGCTGAACGCAGTCAGTCACAAAATAAGGAAAAAGCGTTGATGATTTTGACCGCTAAATTGGAACAACAAAAAGCAGAGAGTGATGTCATTAAATTTGCCAAAGAAAGAAAAGATCAAATCGGTACAGCGGATCGCTCGGAAAAAATCCGCACTTACAATGTTTTGCAAGATAGAATTACTGATCATCGGGTCAAACAATCTTGGTATAATATAGAAAAGATTTTGAACGGTGAAAATATGGGGGATTTGATTAAATATATTGGTGAAAATATCGGCAAACCGGTGGAAGGTAAGGATAGTGATGAGGAGTAAAAAACTATTGAACCATAACGAAACATTGACAAAAAAGACGAAAGGTGCTATACTTTATAGTAGTAGTTCTTTAATATAGAATCAATTATTGAGATGAGCTTTTTGGGGCTTAAATTGGCCATAAAAAGCTCGTCTCAAAACGGGACAAGACGCGATGTCAGAGCGAATCTGACAAGAGTAAAAGAGGTATGCCATGGAAAACATGGTGAGCCGAGGGACTGATGAACGCACCCTGTCGGTGCACAACGAGCACGAGTTCCTTCTCAAGATGGAGAAGGCCGAGCTCACAAGTTCACTCGCACAGAGAGTCGTCGATTCGAAAGGCAATGACTTGGCCAAGAAGGTGGTTCGCCTGATTGAAAATGGTGGTTTCGAACCGTCGACGAGTCAGAAGCGTGCCCGTGAGATCATGGGGCGGAACATGTTCGGTGTGGAGGAGGCCATCAGGCACTTCGGGGTTAACCCCGGGAGGCGAGAGCTCGCTCTTCTCGCCGAAGTTCCGTGGAGTGAGGAAGTCATCACTGTTCACAAGGATACTCACATCCTCATCGCTGTGTTCTCTCTGTCGGTTCTCGATGTCCGAGGCATTGCCAAGAAGCTTGCCGACCCAGAGATCCTGTTTTACAATCAGGACTGGTACGACAAGCAGGCGTTCGCCGAGGACAGGGGTGAGATCGGCTGGCAATTGGTCCGCAAGACCCCAATTGCCAATTCCACGAACAAGTCGTGGAACGAACAGCAGGCCCTCTTGAAGGACGAGGAAACGCCGACGGCCAGAATCGTCGTGCAAACGGTGGTTGGACACTTCTTGGCTACGGGGGAGCGTTTGTTTGAGAAGATCTGGGTGCGTTGCTCAGATCTCGACTCGGGCGGTGACCGGGTGTGTCTCGGCGGCTTTGATGCCCAGGGTCTCAGTGTCGGCAGCTACTGGGATGGCACTCGCTGCGTCGACTTCGGCTTGTCCGCGTCCAGGAAGTCCTGAACCTTGAACCCTTGAAGTCTTGACCTTCTTGTTCCCTTGAGCCTCCGCAAATTTCTACCACATACCAGTGGACAGAAAAACTGCGGGGGCTCTTTCTTTTTATATGAAATGTGATAATGTAAATATATCTTGCTAATGTAGATTGGGTTACGATTCAATCTCGCGAGATATCTCACCTAGAGATATCGCCGGAGTGTCAGTGGTTTACGGATCACGACAGAGTGTGATTAAGGATAGAGAGAACTTCTTGCTCATTTTTGGTGGAGGTGTTTTTTTACTAATTTGCGCTCCTAAATTAAATTCAAAGAGGGGAGGATATAGACTTGCAAAAGTAGTAAACCTCGAATCTTGGTGCCAAGGATGAAAATGGGCAATATCTCGACTCGGACGGTGACCGGGTGTGTCTCGGCGGCTTTGATGCCCAGGGTCTCAGTGTCAACAACTACTGGGATGGCACTCGCTACGACGACATCGGCTTGTCCGCGTCCAGGAAGTCATAACTCTATCCAAAAGTTAAACTCTCACTTTATTATAGTGGGAGTTTAACTTTCCTAATGTGATTTGGTGTCTTTTATCCACCCGCCAAGCATTCGGCCTATTTCATCAAGGTTGGCTTCAATCAAGATGTATTTCTTACTACTAATGGCTCTTATGTCTTGCATTAAACGAATACAAACCCGAAGGAAATTAAGTTTGATGCTGGTTTTTTCTAGAATGGGAAGTTTTTCTAATTTTGATTGTTGGCTGGCAGAAAGAATGCCCTCCAAAATTTCAATTAAAAGATTTTCGCATTTTTGCCAAAGTGTATAACGATCTTGTTTGGGTACAGATAATCGCAAACAGTAAAATTCTTTGTAGAGGTCATAAGACATTTTGAAGATTGGGATATCTAAGTTGTTCATAATATTTTTTAATGTGAAAATTTATAAAGATTTATATTGGTCAATAATTTCTCCTCAAGCGTTATTTCGAGCGTGGAAGATATTTCAGCACGATAAGCGGAAAAAGCCTGATGTCGCCGATTTTGCACTTAATCTGGAGCAAAACATCTTTAGTTTATACCGGGATTTGAAGAACGGGACATACAAGCACGGACCTTATAAGGGCTTTTGGATTCATGATCCAAAATTACGACGAATTCATAAAGCCACAGTGCGAGATCGTGTGATCCACCACGCTATGTTTGATGTGTTGAATAATGTATTTGAGCCGACATTCATTAATGATTCATACTCCTGCCGGATCGGTCGGGGGACGCATAAGGGAATGAAAAGAGTGGCGGAGATGATTCGTGCCGTAAGCCAAAATCAAATGCGTCCGTGTTATGTTTTGAAATGTGATATTAAAAAGTTTTTTGGTTCCATAGACCAGGATATTCTTCTTAGGATTCTTAATAAAAAAATAAAAGACGAAAAAGTTCAAAAACTGCTTCGGGGGGTAATAGAAAGCTTTGGATCAGGTCAACCCGACCTATTTGAGCATAAAGGAGTGCCAATAGGCAATTTGACTTCCCAGATATTTGCTAATATTTATTTGAACGAATTTGACCAATATGTTAAAAACACATTGCGGGTAAAAAATTATGTCCGATACACGGATGATTTTGTGATCGTTTCTAACAGTAAGACTTATTTGGAAGAACTACTTACGCCAATGCAAAGTTTTTTGAGTCGTCACCTTTGTCTTGATTTGCACCCTAATAAAATAGATTTGCGGAAATGCCATCACGGTATTGATTTTCTCGGTTATGTTTTGTTGCCATATCATATAAAAGTCCGCACTAAAACAAAAAGAAAAATACCCAAAAAGCTACGGCAACGAATTGTTTTATACAAGAATGGTTTAATAAACGAGATTTCATTATTTTCTACACTAGCGTCATATCTTGGTGTATTATCTCATGCCAATACTTATAATATGAGCAAAAATTTAAAAAATCTGTTTTGGTTTTTCTTAAAAGAGTAAAAGTTGCTATATTTATGTTATTTATGCTACTCTATATTTAGAATGAAATTGAGGTTTTCATACCATTGTCAGTTTAGGTTATATGAACGAAAAATAGATATTGACCATATTAAGAAAGCAATTATTGTACCAGATATTAAGCAGGATGTTTCAGAAGGGAGGACTAAAGTTCAAAAGAAAATTGGTGAGAAAATTATTAAAGTAGTTTATTATAAGAGTACATATAAAGATAAAAAAGAAGAATACAATATTATTACTGCTTATTATTTATAAAAAAAATATGAAAATACAATATGATAAAATAGCCGATGCCATGTATGTTTATCTTAGTTTTAAGAAAAAGATTGCTAAGACGATAGAAATAAATGACCGTTTACTTGTTGATGTGGATAAAAAAGGTAATGTTGTGGGTATTGAGATGTTAAATATTTCTGCTCAGAGTGATATGACAGACTTAAAGAAAATTGCTAAGGAAGGCATTCCTTTTAGGATTCTTACTAATTCAGCTGTAACGGTGTAATTTTTCCTTGCAATTTTGACCTATATTTGGTAAGCTACTCTGACATATGCAAGAAGAAAAAAAGATAAATAATGAGCGGATTGATGAGATGTTTAAGGTGGGAGCGCATTTTGGTTATTCTAAAACAAGGAGACATCCAAGTGTTGCCCCATATATTTTTGGGGTGAAAAATCGGGTGGAGATAATTGACTTGGAAAAGACGGATGATTTACTGGATAAAGCTTTGAATTTTGTGGCTACTTTGGCCAAAGAAGGCAAGCAAGTTTTATTTGTGGGGGGCAAGAATGAAGCTCGTGGATCTTTAAAAATTGCTGCGGAATCAGTGGGTATGCCTTTTGTTGATGGTCGCTGGATTGGAGGAACATTGACAAATTTTTCTGAAGTAAAAAAGCGGTTAGCCAAATTGGAAGATTTAACCAAACAAAAAGAAAAAGGTGAATTGTCTAAATATACCAAAAAAGAGAGGTTAATGATTGATAGAGAAATTGCCAAGCTTAATCGTTTTTTCTCGGGCATTCTTTCTTTGAAAGACTTACCTAAGGCACTGGTGGTAGTTGATTCTAAAAAGGAAATTATTGCCGTGACGGAAGCTCAAAGGATGAATATTCCTGTTATTGCTTTGTCTGGTACGGATTGTGATGTGACTGGTATTACTTATCCGATTGTGGCTAATGATTCTTCCGTTTCCAGCATTACTTTTTTTGTCAATGAAATTGCCAAGGCTTATCAAAAAGCTAAGGTTTTAAAAGCCTAATTTAATTTTAAACTATGGCCATCACTACAGAGCAAATAAAAGAATTGAGGGATAATACTGGTTTGTCTATTATGCAATGTAAAAAAGCATTAGAAGAAGTCGGTGGGGACATTTCCAAAGCCACTATTCTTTTACAGAAAAAAGGAGCGGGAATTGCCACCAAAAAAGCGGATAGAAATTTAGGTGCCGGCCGAGTGGTATCTTATGTTCACTCCACTGGTAACATTGCTTCTTTGGTGGAGTTGCTTTGTGAGACGGACTTTGTGGCTAAGAATGAAGAATTTGGCACTTTAGCTTACAATCTTGCTATGCAGGTGGTGGCCACTAATCCTCTCTATTTGAAGATGTCTGATATTCCAGAAGCCACGAGGAAGGAGGCCGAAGAAGTCTTTTCTAAAGAAGTGGAAGGTAAACCAGCGGAGATGAAAGCCAAAATTTTGGAGGGTAAATTGAATTCTTATTTTAAAGAAAAAGTTTTGTTGGAGCAAGAATATATCAAGAATCCGGAGATAACTGTTAATGGTTTAATTGAAGCTTTTATTCAGAAATTTGGAGAAAGAACAGAAATTGGTAGGTTCATTCGTTTTGATGTTGGTCAAAAATAATTATGGCCACTTTTGTTGTATTTATAACTGCTTTAGTTTTGATTAGCTTTTTATTTTTGATGAAAAGTTTTGAGCTTCGCTATGGGCGGAAGATTTTTTTAGAGAATTTATTTTTGAGATGGGATGCTTCTATTTTGAAAGCTTTATCCAATCTTAAGTATTGGTGGAGTCATGTTAGTTTTAAAAATACCAAATTATTTTTCTCTTGGTTTTTGACTAATATTAAACAGTCAGTCATTATTATCAAAAGACGGTTTGATCATAAACAATCACATTTCTTTGCCAAGCGAGAGTTTAATCCATCCAAAAATAAAAGTTCGGTTTCCTTTTTTTTGAAAAATGTATCAGATTATAAAAAGAGTTTGCGCGAGGGGAAAGAGGGTAAATAATAAAATATAGAGTTATTTTGATAATATAATATTGTGCCGCCTTAGCTCAGCTGGTAGAGCAATAGTTTTGTAAACTATAGGCCGTCAGTTCAAATCTGACAGGCGGCTCATTTTTTAGAAGTAGTGCTGGTAGTAGAAGGGGAAATAGGAAGCATCCAAATGGGAAGGAGACCAGTGAGTTTATCTTTATCAATGAAGCCGTTATAAACTTTGTCATTGATGACAATAGCCGGTAGCGTATTTTTGACTTTATATAAAGAAATAAGAGTGCGCAGAGCGGGATTGTCCAAATTATAATCAAATGAGTAAATGCGCAGATTAGGATATTGTTCACGTAGATAAGTTAGGACATAACCTTGTTCACCACATTGTGAACAGTCTGTGGAATAAAAATATAAAATAAAGACTGGTTTGGTATTGCACTTAATACTAATTTTTTTCATTAGAAGATAATCTTTGATTTGGAGTAAAGTGTAATAAGTTTTGAGCCTTAGAAGATCGGGACTGTTTTTGCCAAAATTTTCTTCAGTATAGGTCAGTTTTTGGGCGAGGGCATTTAATTCTTGGGATAAAATATCTGACGACAAGTCTTTACAAGAGGATTCAGCTAACAAAGCATATTCTGTTTCCGAAGACATTATATCAATAGCAATTTTATCTTCAATTTCTCTCAAACTGTCTATTTTTTTGTTGTTTAAAAAATTACTTAAATAAATTGCTGTTACAAAAATAATAATGGTAATAAGAAGAGTCCAAATATATTTTTTCCAATTCAAAGTTTGCATAATAATGGTTTATCGCCAAACGGTTTTTTTTGATACTAACACATTGTAAACGGATTTTGCAAGCCAAGTTGGGGCCATAAAAGGATATATGAATAAAAAATACAGGAGCTCTGGTCGCAATTTTATTTTTCCTTCAGAAAGCTTTCGACCAATTAAAATAAAAGTAATCATCAAGGTAAGACTAAAAAGACTAACAAAAGTAATAACGCTAGTGTTTAAATAAAACCACTCAAAGTTGAAATGAAAAGTTTTAAAAGGTTCAAAATTAAAATTTATCGCTTGCCAATTTAAAAACCAAGCCTTTATTTTTAAAGCCGTATTTAGAATTAGAGATCCGGTTAACCATAAAGTAGAAATAGCTGAGATTATCATTATGGGTAAAATAAAGAAGCCTAAGTTGCCTTGATTTTTATTAAAAAATAATTCCCGGTAATCAATGGCGTTTTTCAAAAAGCCATAAGTCCAACGGAGGCGCTGAGTGAACAGTTTAGAAAATTTATGAGGAGCGATGGTGTAAACAAAAGCCTTATGACAGTTCTCAATCTTGTAGCCGTGTTTTTGTAAACGCATAGCCATTTCCATATCTTCAGTATTGTGGGCTTTTTTGTAAGGCCCTAGGTTAATAAAAACTTCTCGACGAAAGAAAGAAAAAGGTCCGGGGGTGACATAAAGGGCGTTAATAAAAGACAGCATTTTCCTTAAAAATATTCCCCAGTCATATTCTACTTTTTGGATCTTTCTTAAAATATTATCTGGTTTATAGATCTTAATGGCGGGGGTGACGGCCATCGTCTTTTTATCAGAAAAATAATGAACAATATTTTTTAGCGCATCAGGATCAACAAAGGAGTCGGCATCTAAACAGCCAATAATTTCACTTTGGGATTTACCGATGGCAAAATTTAGGGCGGTGTGTTTGCCTCCATTTGGCTTAGTAAATATTTCTATATTGGGATGATTTTTGTATCTTTGAATTAAACTCCAAGTATTATCCGTGCTACCATCATCAATAATCATTATTTTTAATTTATCTTTGGGATAGTCCAAAGATAAGAGGGACTCAATTGTGCCAAAAACACTTTCTTCTTCGTTAAAACAAGGAACAACAATAGTGGCGGTGGGAAAGTCTTCTGATGAAGTATTTTCTTTTATACCCATTAATTTTTTGTTTTCTAAAAAAGTTAAAAGTAAGAATATTTCAAAAAAAAGTGAAATAAAGATAAAAATATAAACAGCTAAACCAGATGTTATAAACATAATTAAAGGTTAACACTTTTTGACTCTTTCCGCAATTAAATGTATAAGGCTTTACAAATTAAAAAATAGGTGTAGTATTAAAAATGGATTTGTTGCTCTCGGTTATCCTTGAAGCAGTGACTTCAAAATAACTGACGGCATAAAAAGAAAGGAAGCTGACCATGTCCAATCCAATGGAAATGCTCGGCGAAGTGGTGAAGCGGGAGTCGGAAAAGATCCTAGGTCTTGTAGATGCGACCATCGTTACCTTGGCTCTCACGAAGCCTTTTGTGGTGAAGGATTTCTTCGTGGTGGACACTTCGGAAACCGCTAAGGTCAAGATCTCGTATCTTGGGGACAGTTTCCAGACGGAGTTTCTGTCCCAAGTCCTCGGTGTCCGTCAGGCTTTCAGTTTGTCCGCATGGAAGAAGCTCACGAGGAGTTCTCCGGACAAGCCGATGATCGCAGAACTGGGTGAGAATCACGAGACAGACATTGGTGTCGTCTTTGACCTGATGTCTCGGCAACCAAACGGCGAGAAAGGTGTTCTCCTAACCAACTGTTACGCGAACATCTTTTACTGCAAAGACACGGCTGGTGTCTTGCGGACGGTCTACGCGCGCTGGGCTGGCGACGGTTGGTGTGTCTACTCCGATTCGGTTGGGGATCCGAATGTGTGGGGTGGGGGCACTCAGGTGTTTTCCCGCAATTCGGTTGCTTAGACTCTGTGGTCTTAGACCCTTTGTCTCTGTGACGCTCTGACCCTCTCGTCGCTCGACGAGAGGGTCATTCTTTATTATATGTTATGATATAGGGATGACAATCGGACAAAATCTGGAAAATAAAAAATAATATGGCATTTATATACATGGATGAGAGTGGGGATATGGGTTTTAGTAAAAAATCAAGTAAATGGTTTTTGTTTACCTTAGCTCTTGTAGATGATAACCGAGCCTTAGAAAGAGTTATTAAGAAAGTATGGAAGATGATTCGTAAAAAAAATAAGCATGCTGGAGAGTTGCATGCTTCTCATGAAAAAGATGTGACGATAACCAGAGTTCTACAATTATTATCAGAACTTTCAGATTTAAAAATAGTTACAATTATTTTAAATAAAAATAAGGTTCACCTAGACCTGCAAGAGCAAAAAAACTATTTATATAATTATACAGCTAACATTGTTCTCGATCGTTTGATAAATATAAAAATTTTGGATAAGAACCAAGCATTATCTTTGGTTGTTGATAGAAAAGATACTAAAAAGAATTTGCGTGATAATTTTATTTTTTATATAACTGAGGCAATGCACAAACGAGATCATAAGAGGTTTAAGATGACCCTTACAGCTTCTCACGATGATAAATGTCTACAGGCGGTGGATTTTATCTCTTGGGCAATCTTTAGAAAATATGAGAGAGGAGATTTTGAATACTACGAAATTATTAGAAGTAAGATAATAGACGAGAAATTATTATTCCCATAAAAAAGAAAGCCCCTCGCTTTGACGGATTACCATCCGGTAATCCAACACGAGAGGTCTTACTTCTTATGTGGATAGTATAGCAAGTAGCGTAATTTATAGCAAGCGGCTTGTTAAATATAAAGTACAGTTTTATCAAAAAATGGCTTAAAATAAGAATATTATGACCTTTGAGGAAAGATACAAACAATTAAATGTGAAGCAGAGAGAAGCAGTGGAGGCCATTGAGGGACCGGTGATGGTGGTAGCGGGGCCGGGGACGGGTAAGACTTCCATTTTGACTTTGCGTATTGCCAATATTTTAAAACGGACGGATACCAGTCCGGATAGTATTTTGGCTCTGACTTTTACCGAATCCGGAGTATATTCTATGCGGAAAAAATTGGCAGAGATTATTGGCAGTTCTGCTTATAAGGTGAACATTTATACTTTTCATAGTTTTTGTAATGACATCATAAAAGATTATCCGGAAGAATTTCCGCGCATCATCAGCGCTCAAAATATTACGGACATTGATCAAATAAAAATCTTGGAAGAGATTATTGATAAAAATAAATTGGCAATTCTGAAACCTTATGGTGATACTTATCATTATGTTCGGTCATTGATTAGCGAAATAAATAATTTAAAACAGGAAAATATTCGTCCAGCGAATTTGATTAAAATTTTGGAAAAACAGGAGGCGGATTTTGCCTTAATTTCTGATTTATATCACGAGACCGGTAAGTATCAAGGTGAGATGAAAGGTAAGTATAAGGATTTGGAAAAGAATCAAGCCAAAAATAGGGAATTGCAAAAAATATATGCTCAGTATGAAAAAGCATTGGAGGTAAAACGATTATATGATTATCAAGATATGATTTTGGAAGTGATTAAAGCCCTAGAGTCAAATAAAGATTTACTTTTGCAGTTACAGGAAAAATATCAGTATGTGTTAGCGGATGAACATCAAGATGCCAATAATTCGCAAAATAAAATTTTGGAATTGATTTCTGGTTTTCACGAGAATCCCAATATTTTTATCGTGGGGGATGATAAGCAAGCGATCTTTCGTTTCCAGGGTGCTTCCTTGGAGAATTTTTTGTATTTTAAAAAGCTTTATCCAGAAGCCAAACTTATTTATTTGGAAGAAAACTATCGTTCCTCACAATCAATTTTGGATGCTTCACATTCTTTGATTGGTAAAAACTTAAAGGGGGTGGGTGAGCGAATTGAGTTAAAAGCTCAATCTTCACATAAAAATATACCAATCAGTTTGTATTCTTTTGAAAAAATGAGAAATGAAAGCCGTTTTGTGGCTGAAGATATCAAAACAAAAATTGCTCAAGGGGTAGACCCGGGTGAAATTGCAGTTATCTATCGGGAAAATAAAGATGCGGGTAATATTGCTCGTTCCTTGGAAAGGTTGTCAATTCCATTTTCTATTGAATCGGATCAAGAACTTTTTTCTGATAATGATATTGCCAAATTGATTCTTCTTCTGCGGACGATTGATGATTTGGGGGCAGACAATATTTTGGCACGGGCCCTCTTTATTGATTTTTTGGAATTATCTTATTTGGATATTTATAAAATAATTGCTTCCGCCAAAGAAAAAAAGATTTCTATTTTTGATGCTTTGCACAAAGAAAAATATTTTTTTCCTTTATATGAAAAATTGACCAGATGGAGCAAGCAGGCAAAGAATAATCATCTGTTAGATTTTTTTGAAATGCTTATTCGCGAGTCGGGCTTTATCAAACATATTTTGAAGAGTAATGAATCGGTGGATAAACTTAGTAAGCTGGATCGACTTTTAAGTCTTATGAAAGAGCTTATTGCTAGTCATAAGGATTATCGGTTGGTAGATTTTATAAATTATTTGAATGTTTTGGATAAACACAATATTGTTATTAAAACACAGGGAAAGGCTTTGGCTGAAAAATCCGTTCATTTACTCACCTCTCATAAATCTAAAGGTTTAGAATTTGATTTTGTTTATATTATAAATTTGGTGGACGGACATTGGGGCAACAAAAGAGAGATGCGCAAATTCAAATTACCTAATTGCGGACAAGGACTGACCTTGTCCCCTGATCCAATTGAGGACGAAAGACGATTGTTCTATGTGGCATTGACGCGAGCAAGAAAAGAAGTTTATTTGACTTCTGCTAAATTGGCCGAGGACGGCAAAGCTCTCTTGCCTTCCCAGTTTTTAGGGGAGATAAGTCCTACTCTATTAAACATAGTAGATATTAAATCCTTAGAAATAAAATATGATAAGGCGCGGGTGGATGATTTTTTAGCTGTGGAAACGAAAAATACGGACTTAAAAGATAAAAAATATTTAAGACAATTATTTTTTGAACAAGGGTTATCTGTAACTGCTCTGAATAATTATTTGACTTGCCCATGGCGTTATTTTTTCAGTAATTTGGTGCGTTTGCCACAAGTTTTATCTAAACATCAAATGTATGGGACGGCGGTGCATAATGCGTTGAAACATTTTTTTGATAAATATGAGATGAATCAAGATTTGAGCAAAAAAGAATTTCTTAATTTGTTTGAGAAATATTTGGCTAAACAACCTTTTAGTGAGAATGACTATAAAGAAACCTTACTTAAGGGTAAAAAATCACTTGGTGGTTATTATGATACTTATAAAAATAGTTGGAGCCGATCGGTGATTAATGAATTTAATATTAATGGAGTGTATGCCGAAATCGACTCGACCGAAGGTGCCGAAGCTTCTGAGATACAAGAGTTTCAAAATAAAATTCTCTTAAAAGGTCAATTAGATAAAATTGAGATCAGAGATGATGGGATGGTAACGGTGGTAGATTATAAAACAAGAAAACCGTTATCTCGAAATCAGATTGAAGGGAAAACCGCTAATAGTGACGGTAATTATAAAAGGCAATTGGTTTTTTATAAAATTCTTCTTGATAAATATTCTTCGATAAAACCCGGAACAGGTGAAGGTAAACACCGGATGGATAAAGGAGCGCTGGATTTTATTGAACCAGATGAACGGGGGCGGTATAGGAAAGAAAGTTTTGATATAACAGAGGAAGATGAAAAAGAAGTTTTAATTTTAATTACGAACACCGCAAAAGAGATTTCCGCCTTTTCTTTTTGGGATAAGAGATGTGGTGATAAGAAATGTGAATACTGTGCTTTACGAAATATTATGAATGGCTGACATTTTTAGCCAAACAATGTATGAGTGATGACGGAGTCAGGTTTCTCGTGCCACTTAGAGGTGTCTAATTTTATATCTTTAATAATACCAGCATCTTTGTATTTCAAAATTTCGTTTTTGAGGGCATATTCATAAATTTCTTTAGTGATCTTTACATCATCCAAACAATATTTTTTTACTTTTTCTTTTTCTCCTTGTTTCCACCAAGTGACCGCTTCTAGACCATGTCCGCTTTTATTTATTCCCAAAGTGGCTTCGGCAATAGTGTCTAGTTTTATCCTTCGGCCAAGTGAGTTTTTTACTTCTTTAAGTAAATCTAGACTTTTTAATTTACTTAAATCTCCAGAGTAATATTTATTTAAGAGTGGAATATCAAAATGATCTGAGTTAAAACCAATGAGTAAATCAGCTTTTTCTAATATTGGCCATAATTCTTTTAATTCTTCTTGAAAATAAGAACTGTATTGATTTGTCTCACTATCATAAATACAAACCACGGATAGATCTAAATCCGCTGATTCTGAACTACCAGCTTCGGCAAAAGTATTTGCTGTTTCGCAGTCAAAAATTATTTTACGCATTTTTTTGGGAGAACAAGGTCTCACCTTTCAAAGCCAAGGAGAGACCTTGTTCGGTTACCGTTTGTTCCTCACCAGTCTTTAAGTTTTTTAACTTGAATTGTCCTGATTTTATTTCATCCTCTCCAAGACAAATAATAAAAGGAATTTTTTGCTTATCGGCGGATTTGATTTGATCACCCACTTTTTTATTGGTTAAATCTACTGCCACATTTACCCCTTGTTCCCTTAATTTTTGGGCCAGTTCATTACCATATTCTTGAAACTCTTTACCTAAGGTGCAGATATATAAAGCAGTTTTTGGTTTATATTCTGGTAAAAGTTTATAAGTTTCCAAAATATCGCGAATAATGACATCACCCGCCCCAAAACCAAAGGCGGGAACCTTATCTCCACCAAAAATGGACAGTAAATCATCATAGCGCCCACCACCAAAAACTGATCGTTTATTTTCCGAATTATTATCATACATTTCAAAAACAATGCCAGTATAATAGTCAAAACCGCGCATCAAGGTCTGATCAAAAACTGTATTGGTAATACCCAGTTTTTCTAATTGGGCTATTACTCGGCGAATTTCTTCCACCTTTTCAGCAATCTCTGTTCCTTTTGGTAATTTGCTCACAAATTCTTCAAAATTTTGAGAATTTAGAAGCGTTAAAAATTCGGCACTTTTTTCAGATAGTAATTCTTTTATACCAGCGTCAAAATCTTCTGCAGTTAGCTTATTTTTCTTATCAATTAATTTGCATATTTTATAAGCTGTATCTTCATCTAAAGACATTAAATCTGTCAAAATATAATTCATTATCTTTCGGCTGTTTAAACGAATTTGAAAGTCGGCGTCTTTTAAACCAAGCTCTTTCATAATGGAATAGGCAAGGGAAATCACTTCCACTTCCGCGGAAGTGTCTGCCACACCAAATAAATCTACATTTAATTGCCAATGTTCTCGCAGGCGGCCTTTTTGCGGTTTTTCATAACGGAATAAATTAGGAATAGAATACCAACGGAGAGGAAAAGCTAGTTCCATTTTTCTGGCGGAGACCATTCTGGCGACGGTTGGGGTCATTTCGGGACGCAAGGTTACCTCCCTTTCTCCTCTATCAGTAAACGAATAAGTTTGCTCATTGACTATTTCTTCACCACTTTTGGCGCGGTATAAATCTGCTGGTTCCAATACCGAAGCACCATATTCATTATAACCATAACTCTCACAGACTTTTTTAAATATGTCAAAAATATAGTTTTGTACAAACATATCTTCTGGATAAAAATCCCGCACGCCTTTATAGGCCTTCGTACTCAATTTACCTATTGTATTGTCTTTTTTTTCCATATTGGGTATTGTATCTAAAATCTGGCACATAAACAAGCATAGTGGTATAATAGTAGTATTATTAGTTTAACAAAAAACTATGAGTGATTTTGAAAAATTAAAGTCTGATGCTTTTAAAGAGGAGAGAGAAAGTCAAGAGGAAAAAGGAAAAGAGTTAGCGGAAAAAGTTAAAGGGGTATCTGATGCCAAAAAGAAATTAGTAAAAGATGATTCTTCTGCTAGAAGTGTTCTGGAAAATTTTAAGGGAGCAAAGGATCAAATGAAGAGTCTCAAGGGAGAGTTTGAAAGGATCCTTGAGGATTCTACAGTTCGAACATATTTAAAAAAGAGGGGAATTGAAACTTTAGAAGATTATACTAGGGCAAAAGATGGTGAAGAAGACGGTTTAGCTAAAAAACACACCGAAGCAAAAGAGGCTCTGACAGCTTTGAGAGAAAAGTTAAGAACTGAAGTGCGGGTAAGAGCCCAAGCCAAAGATGAGTTGTTAGATGAATTACAAGAGAATGACCCAAAAGTAAAAAATAGAACCTTTAAAGGTTTGACTCAAGAAGCAAATTCACAAGTTGAAAATATATCAAAAGAAGAGATTTCTAAATTAATTAGCGAATTGTTGGTGGGCAGAAAAGAAGTTATACGAGATTTTCTAGTCCAATTTTTTGAAAAAAAACAAACTCAGACTCTTCCTACAATAGTTTCGAAAGAGATTATAATTAGGTTTAGCGAATTTGGTCCTGGTTATTTTTTTGAAGTTAAAAGAGAATTTTTAGCTGGGATGGATGAATTGGTCCATGAAGCAGTAAATGAATGGTGGGATCATTTAGATTCGGCAGCTAAAGTGGAAATAAGTAATAATTTAATGGATAAAACAAGAGGTCCTGTTGAGACGATAAGAAAAATTATTACAGATAGAATTATTTATAATAATTTTAGAGAAGCGGAAAGAGAAGTAGAAAATTTAGATCAAAAATTAAATAAAGAAAAAGAATTGGAAAAATTGAAAAAAATGACCAAGGAGACAGAACAGGCCTTTACTGAACTAGACGTCATTGTACGCAACAGTCCTTCTAGATTAGTTGTAAGTTTTAAAAGAAATGCGGATGATTTTGTTGTAAATTTTGAGGTCTTAGATAAAGAAGACCCAATGGCCAAGTATTTTAGTAAGACTTTGAGCGGAGAAACTTATTGGTTTTCTGGTATGGACTGGTTGCCTGAAAAAATAGAGATGGTGCAGGCTGATTTAACTGAAGCAAAAGACAAAAGAGATGAAGCTCAAAAAAGAAAAAGAGGTTTTGATAACAAATTTTTTCTTGCCAAAATGTTTGCTGGTGAGGAAAGGAGGAGAGTTAACCGAGGGGTATCAAAAAGCCGAGATGAAGTGATGATGCTTGAACAAGCCGAAACATTACTCACTGGTTTGTATGAATTTATGAGAAAAATGTCTGAAATGGAAAAGAATAATGGTGTTAGTGTGAGTTTCTTTAAAGAAACTCAGAGTTTAACTGATTTAAAAGAAACATATTTAAGAGCTTTAAAAGAAAGAATTCAGCCTAGTGGCCGAAGATAACGGCAATTTGTATTTGTAGTTCATTTATGTTATCTTAATCTCGTCGTAGATGTTCTCGTAGGTCGCTTCTATAGATAAAGTTTAATAAAAATATTTCAAAGCAAATGGCAAAGAAATTGTATGTCGGTAACTTATCTTACAATACCACTGACGCTTCACTCAAAGAGGCTTTTTCTCCAATGGGAGAAGTTGAGTCAGCAAATGTGATCACTGATAAGATGACTGGCCGATCCAGAGGTTTTGGTTTTGTTAATATGGTCAATGATGCGGAAGCAGATGCGGCTATAGAAAAGATGAACGGAGCTGATGTGGATGGCAGAAAGCTTACGGTCAATGAGGCTAAGCCTCTGTCCGAGAGACCTCCAAGAAGGAATTTTGACAACCGTGGTGGTGGCTCAAGATATTAATTCGTAAAACAAAAAAGCAGGTCGCAAGGCTTGCTTTTTTGTTTTGTCTGTGGTATGTTTTTGGCAGAAAGTTCTTAGTCTTAGCTTGGTAGCTAGGACTGTGAGTAGAAGAGTGTTGTAGAAAGGGAAGGTCTAATGGAAGGCGTGATCTGTGGGCTTTGTCGTTCCGAGGCGAAGGTCAAAATCGTAAGGAATGATCCAAAGGGGGTTGTCGTCGATCTCGAGTGTACGGAGTGCCATCAGAAGAAAAGGGCATTGGTGGGGAATATCAGTCCGTTCATACTGAATGGGGAAACTGGTCTGATGGTTGTCCCCCCGATCAGCAACAGCAAGAAGAAAACGGCCTAACAACTCAAATCAAACAAGAAAGAGAAAAACAACGATGGATGGTTTTGTGTGTTGGTCAAGCTTTGGTGGTGGTTTCTTGCCACCGAAGCAAGTGTTCTCAGCGATGGGCTGGAGGATAGACAAGTCTCGCTTGTTCTTCTTTCAGTCAAAGCCGGGGACATCTCTTGTGGACATTTTGTCCTCAGGGGTGAGATACGGATTGCAGACTGCTCTGGATGAGGAAGTGAGGATGGCCCTAGTTTCAGCTACTCGGAAGCAACTTCAGACTCTAATCGAGCAGACTTCCTTTGTTCTCTGCCCAGGCTCGGCCAAGATCGGCGGAGGGATCAAGATTCCTATTTGGGAAGTAGTGATTTCCGGATCGCACCAACTGCGTCAGGAAACCTTCTACTCCACCGTCGTTTCTTCTAACCATGCTGTTGCGTTTATCGCAAGATGAAAAGGTAAAGAAGAGGACTTCACCAACACGATCACTAGCCGCTCACACACCAGTGAGCGGCTTCATTTTGCCTATTTTTAAATTTTATCTAATAGCTCTTGCTCTTTCAATTTTTGTCAAATATTTTTTTCGCAAACGAGTGTTTAAAGGAGTAACTTCTAAATAGTCACCATCACCCATAATCTCCAAACCTTTTTCAATATCAATGGCCATCGCTGGCGTTAAATAAATCGCTTCATCGGAACTGGTTTTACGGACATTGGTCAAGTTTTTTCCTTTGATTGGGTTGACATCCATATCCTCGCCTTTGGTTACATTACCAATAATCATCCCTTCATAAACTTCAGTGCCCGGCGTGATATACAATATTCCTCTCTCTTGCAGATTCCACAAAGCAAAAGCTAAAGCTTTACCATCCATCATGGAAATCATGGAGCCAAATTCTTGTTTTTGAATATCACCAGCATACGGTTTAAAGCCAATAAAACGGCTACAAAGAATTCCATTCCCGCGCGTATCTACTACAAATTGTCCTTTGAAGCCTAGAAGGCCACGGGTGGGCATTTCAAAAATCATTCGGACTTGTCCATCTTTTGTTTTCATATCCTGCATAATTCCTCGACGTTTACCCAGTTTTTCAATCACCGTTCCGGACACTTCTTCTGGTACATCAATTGTTACTTCTTCATACGGTTCCATTTTTTGACCATTTTCCTCGCGGATGATGGCTTGGGGTTGAGAGACTTGCAATTCAAAACCTTCCCGGCGCATATTTTCAATAAGAATAGCTACATGGAGTTCACCTCGTCCATAAACTTTCATTGTATCTTGAATAAATTCAATTTTTAGACCAACATTTATTTCTAATTCTCTTTCTAACCGTTCACGGATTTGTCGGCCGGTGACAAACTTGCCCTCGCGACCTGCAAAAGGAGAATCGTTAACCAAAAAATTAAGAGAAATGGTTGGTTCGTCAATATTGATGGCAGGTAAAGTTTCTTGTTTTTCATCTTCGCAAATTGTCTCACCAATATAAGCATCATCCAGTCCGGCAAAGAGAACAATGTCTCCAGCGAGAGCTTCCGTTACTTCTTTCCTCCTTAAACCTTCAAAAGTAAAAAGTTTAGTTATTTTAAAAGAGCGAGAATTACCTTCATGAGTTTTGGCCTGCCCGCCATCGTAGGTCGGCAGGCGGGAAAAGATTTGTTGACCTTGACGAAGTGTTCCTTTATAAATTCGGCAGATTGCTAAACGACCCATAAAATTATCATAAGCCAAATTAAAAATTTGAGCGGTTAAAGGTAGTTTTTCATCTTCTGGTTTAGTGGCCGGTGGTACTTTTTCTAATATTAAATCAAGTAAAGGAGTTAAATCTTTTTGCTCATCGGTAGGTTTTTTCATTGCTACTCCTTTTCTGCCAATTGCATAAATAGTAGGGAAGTCCAATTGTTCATTATTGGCACCGAGTTCCATAAAAAGTTCCAAGACCGCCTCATGGGCCCATTCCGGTTTGGCGGCATTCTTATCAATTTTATTTATAACCACAATTGGTTTCAAACCAAGCTCCAGAGATTTTTTAAGCACAAATCTAGTTTGTGGCATCGGTCCTTCTTGAGCATCCACTACCAAAAGTACAGTATCAATTGATCGTAAAACTCTTTCTACTTCTGAGCCAAAATCCGCATGACCGGGAGTATCCACAATATTTATTTTAGTAACTTCTCGCCCCGAGTTTGCTGAAGGATAATAAATAGAAGTATTCTTGGCATAAATAGTAATACCGCGCTCTTGTTCGAGTTTGTTGGAATCCATAGACACACCTTCTTCTCCCATACCGGTCTGCTTCATAATGGCATCCGTCAAGGTGGTTTTTCCGTGGTCTACATGGGCAATGATTGCAATATTTCGTATTTCCATTTTTATAATTAAATAAAGCGCTTTCGCGCATAACTAAGTTTCTATTAAAGCATAGTTTTAGTAATAAAGGAAGTGTTTTATAAGAGATAAATCAGTATATACTAATAAACAGAGAGTGGTAGGTAAAACCGCCACAAAAAGAACACCAAGCAAAAAGGGGAGAAATCAAGATGTGGAACTTTTTTGTGATGTTACGTTGTTTGTTTGCTGGTCATAAGTGGAGAAAGACGGATCGATCAGACAAGAGAACTTGCTCTGTCTGTCAGAAAGATCAGTGGGGAAAGCGTTCTCCCACAGGAGGAATCATCTGGAAATAGAATGCAGGTTGCTTGCTTGAGCCCCTAGCGATAATTTCAACGGGGGCTCTTTCTATTTTCCAAAACATGGCTAATTCGGACAAGGACAGTCCTTGTCCGGAAACAAAAGAGAGGAGTGTTCAATTCTTTTAAAAATGATATAATAATTGAATGAACTCTGAAATTGAGAAAATAAAAAAGTTCGTGCGGGTGACGAATTATTTATCCGTAGCACAAATTTATTTACAAAATAATTTTTTATTAAAGGATAAACTCACTTTTGTTGATATTAAATCCCGCTTGCTTGGCCATTGGGGTACTTGTCCGGGGATTAATTTTGTTTATGCTTGTTTGAATAATTTAATTATCAAAACTGATGCTCAGATGATATTTGTCCTCGGTCCCGGACACGGTTTTCCCGCCCTGCAGTCCAATATTTTTTTGGAAGGGACGCTTGGTAAATATTATCCAGAGGCCAAATTGGATGAAAATGGTATTGCTTATATTACAAAAAATTTCAGTTGGCCGTATGGTTTTCCTAGTCATTCTAGTCCACTGACACCGGGGGTGATTTTGGAAGGTGGCGAGCTTGGTTATTCTCTGTCTACCGCTTATGGTGCAGTGTTAGATAATCCGGATTTGATTGCTACTTGTTTGGTGGGTGATGGTGAAGCGGAAACGGGCGCTTTGGCTACCTCTTGGCATTTGAATAAATTTATTGATCCAGCCGTAAATGGTGTCGTCCTGCCTATTTTACATTTGAACGGTTATAAAATTTCTGGCCCCACTATCTTTGGCCGAATGAAAAATGCTGATTTGAAATCTTTATTCAAAGGTTATGGTTATGAGCCGATTATTGTGGAAGGGAAAGGTGATAAAGTCTACGAGAAGATGGTCAAAGCTTTGGATTCCGCTTATGCTCAAATTAGAAAAATACAAAAGGAAGCACGAGAAAATCCCAGCCGAAAACTTGATGACTATTTTCGTTTTCCAATGATTATTCTTAAAACACCAAAGGGTTGGACTGGGCCAAAATATTTAGCTGGACCTAAAATAGAAGGTAATGGGGATAAGATAGAAGGCAATTCCCTGTCCCATCAGGTGGTAGGTAAAGAGAGCAAAACGGATAAAAGTCAGCTTAAAATGGTAGAAAAATGGATTAAGTCATATAAGTTTGAAGAATTATTTGATGAAGCTAAGGGTTTTTCTGAAGAAATTTTGGCTAATATGCCAAAAGAAGGAAAGCGAATGGGTGATAATAAAAATACTTTGGGAATAAAGAAAGGAGATTCAAGTCGAGATTTAATTTTGCCAGAAGTAGAAAAATTTGAGACGAAAACTGGTGAGGCGGGAGCAATGAAAAAGATTGGTGAGTATTTGGCGGAAGTGGTAAAGCTGAATCAAGTAAACAGAAATTTTCGACTTTTTTCGCCCGATGAAACTTATTCCAACCGTTTGCAGGATATGTTTAAGGAAACCACGCGCTCTTTTGTGGGTAAACTTGAGGAGTGGGACAAAGATATGTCACGGGATGGTCGGATTATTGAAATGCTCTCCGAACAGTCTTTGCAAGGATTGGCTCAAGGTTATATTTTGACTGGTCGCTTTTCTATTTTTACTTCTTATGAAGCTTTCATTCCGATCGTGTCCAGTATGGCGGATCAATACAGTAAGTTTTTAAAGATTGCTAGGAAAACAGATTGGCGCGGGGATGTCCCATCCTTTAATTATATTTTAACTTCTACCGGTTGGCGTCAGGAACATAATGGTTTTTCCCATCAAAATCCCAGCTTTATGGATGAATTGTTAAATAAAGGTCATGACTTTATTAATATTTATTTTCCAGCTGATGCCAATGAAGCGGTTTTGATTACTGAAAAATGTTTAAAGTCAAAAAATGAAATCAATGTGATTGTGGCGGAAAAAACCATTGAATCAATTTGGTTGTCTTGGGTAGAAGCCAAAAAAGAAGTGGCGGAAGGCCTTTCTATTTGGGATTTTGCTTCGGAGGCAAATCCAGATTTGGTATTTGGTGCTTGTGGGCAATATTTGGTCAAGGAAGCATTGGCCGCGATTGATTTATTGAAAAAAGAAGCACCAGAAGCAAAAGTACGGTTTGTGAATGTCTTGGAATTGTCACCAAATACCGTTGGTCAGCAAAATAAAATATCGGAAGTAGATTTTGAAAAGTATTTTACTAAAGATAAACCAGTGATTTTTAATTTTCACGGTTATGCGGACACTTTGGAAAAAACTATTTTCCGTTTTGAGAATGCTTTGGATCGGATTTCTATTCATGGTTATATGGAAAGTGGTTCTACCACCACCCCTCTAGATTTGCACATTAGAAATAAGACGGATAGATATAATTTATTCATTGAAGCCGTGGAAAAAATGGCTAAAGCGGGGGTTGTTACTCAAGACAAAGCCACTAAATTGGTGTCAACTTATAAGCAAAAAATAAAGGATCATAAAGATTACATTATCCGAGTGGGTGATGATCCAGAAGAAATTTCAAAATGGCAATGGAAGAGTAAAAATAAGGTATAATATAAAAAACATATGGCAAAAAAGATTACTATTACTGAGGAATATTTTAGACAATATAGACAAAAACTGGGTTTTTCTAATCAAATTGATGTAAAAAACTTTTTTGGTGCAAAAGATATTGTACCGACGGTTGACTTTGATTATATTAAATTTTTAAATAAACGATTATATGATATTGTGGATAGACTAGATAAAATTGTTGTGAGTGAAATCAAAATTAATGACTTAGATTCTTTTAAAAAGCAAAACATAGATCGTGTTTTTAAATTATTGAGGAAAGAAAAGATACTATCAAAACTAAATAATCAGAGAAGGAGACCAGAACAAGTTTATTTTTCATGGATACAGGGGTATATTATGTCTAACTTTTTTTCGAAGGCTCTGAGTAAAATATTTGGCGTTAGTTTATCCGCAATTAACTCAATCGGTGATGATGACTTACGAGATGTTAAGACATTTAGAAGAACAGCAAAAGCTGATTTGGAAATAAAATTAAACAAAGAAGAAAAAATAATAATAGAAATACAGTCAGGGTTTACCGGTACAAATGATATTAAACAACATAAGGTTATAGAAGCAAAAAAAGTTTTTAATGATACCGGAAAGCATACCATAGCTATCCATTTTGATTTGTATAACGGGCAAGTTGCCTTCGTTAAATTAGATGAAATAGAAGATGGCGATGTAAATTGGATAACACGACAGCAAATGGAAGGACAAACAGTTTTTAATATAGATCAAAATTATTTTGTTTGGAAGATTACAGAATCACCTGTTAAATATAAAGAGATTGATTTTAATTAACTTTTTTATGATTAAAAAATTAAAAGTTATAGACTTATTTTGCGGAGTAGGTGGGTTAAGTTATGGTTTTGCTCATAACGATAATTTTGAAATAGTTGCCGCCAATGAAATTTTACCAAATATGGCAAAGGCATACTCATTAAATCATCCCACAGTAAAAGTATATTGTGAGGATATAAAAAGTTTTGATGCCAAAAAAATAGAAAAAGATTTAAATATAAAAGCAACGGAAATAGATATCATTATTGGAGGACCACCTTGTCAAGCATATTCTACTCTTGGAAAAAGATTAATGGATGATCAACGGGGAAAACTTTTTCAAGAATACTATCGAGTACTGAAAGAATTTAGTCCAAAGTTTTTCCTTTTTGAAAATGTAAGAGGCTTATTATCAATGCAAGATGGAGAGTTATTAAAAACAATCATCTCACTTTTTGAGTCGTTAGGTTATAAAGTACAATATAAACTTCTTAATGCAGCAGACTTTGGTGCTCCACAAATAAGGGAGAGAATTGTCATGATTGGTTCAAAGCTTAAAAATGATTTTCAATATCCATCACAGACACATTATGATAGAGAAAAAGCTCAAAGTTTGTTTAAACTTGATCTTAAACCGTATCTTACCCTTGAAGAGGCAATAAGTGACCTCCCTTTTATAAAAACCGGAGAAAAAAGTTTTGAATATTTTTTGAAACCACAAAATGAATTTCAAAGTATGATGAGGAAAAACGCACCAAAAATGTTGATGGATCATAATGCACCTAACAACAGTGAAAGGTTAGTAAAAATAATGGAACTTTTGCCAGATGGTGGAACACCAGAAGATTTACCGAAAGAATTGAGACCAACCTCAGGATTTAAAAATACATATTGTCGTCTTTGGTGGAATAGACCATCGACAACTATTACGCGGAATTTAGGTACACCATCATCTTCTCGTTGTATACATCCAAAAGCTCCACGGCCTCTTACTACACGGGAAGGTGCACGCATCCAATGTTTTCCTGATTCTTATAAGTTTTATGGATCAAGAAGTGATAAAAACTTACAAATAGGCAATGCTGTACCAACATTTTTATCAAATGCATTGGCTGGGGCGATTTTGGCTAATTTTAAGCAAGAAGAAAAAAATATGGATAAATTATTGGAGCAAAAAAGAAGTAAAATAATATCAGAGATTAATCTTTTAAAAATATGAAATATTTAATTGTAAATCGGGGGAGTGCGTCGGAGAAATATGCGGTGGATGAGGGAGAGAAATGTCTAGCTTTTTTGCATTTAGAAAAAGCTGAGAATGAGAAGTGTGATTTTGTCAGTTCTTTATACATTAGTGGACAAGAAACGGCGGGACAGCCCTCTCCACTTAACGGCAGACCTAATCGTTCCGAGGACTCTCCCGCCATTTCTTGCATAACGAAAAAAGAATATGAAAATTCTTTAAACTATGCTTTGAATCTTTTTATTGAAAAGAAAATTATTGCTAACAAGGAAGAAATTACTGGCATTGGGATCAGAGTTGTGGCGCCGGGTAAATATTTTCAAGGTGATAAAATAATTGATAAAGTTTATTTGAAAGAAATTAAAAAAGTTTTGGCAGAAGCACCACTTCATATTTTGCCGACTTATGAGGCGATTAAAGATTTGAAAAAAACTTTTAAAAATATTCCGATAGTTGGTGTGTCGGATAGTGATTTTCATAAAACTATTCCGGATCAAGCTAAATATTATGGTTTACCTTGGGCAGAAACGCAAAAATATCAAATTGAGAGATATGGTTATCACGGTATTTCCGTGGAATCTATCCTAAATAAGATGAAGGCTGAAAAAACGGAAGAAGGGCAAATTCCTAAAAAATTAATTATTTGCCATATTGGCAGTGGAGCATCCGTCACGGCGGTCAAAGACGGTCAAAGTATTGAAAACTCTATGGGCTTTACACCGCTTGAGGGAGTGATGATGGCCACACGAGCAGGGAATATTGATCCGGGAGCCTTGGCTTATTTGTCAGAAAGATTAGGATTAAAAGGCAAAAAGTTAAAAGAATATCTGAATAAAAAATGCGGTCTTTTGGGGGTGAGTGAGCAGAGTTCCGATGTTCGAGATTTGCTAAAATTGGAAAGAGAGGGAAATACTCAGGCTAAACTAGCTTTGGATATGTATGTTTATCATCTGCAAAAACAGATTGGATCATATTATGTAGTTTTAGGCGGTTTGGATATGATTATTTTTACCGCCACGGTAGGGGAACGGTCCTTTATCATGAGAGAAAGGATTTGTGCTGATTTGGAAATGCTTGGTCTTAAATTAGATAAAGAAAAAAATAATCAAAGTGAGGGAATTAATGCCCTTATTTCTACTTCGGATTCCCAAGTAAAAATTTTAGTTAGAAAGACAGATGAGATGAGACAGATTGCCAGAGATACCATTAAAATCCTTTCTGTATTATAATTACTATATGAAAAAGACCAGCACCTTTCTCTTTACTTTATTTTTGGTTTTAGCCCTTGGTTTTTTGGTCGGCATTAATTTTTTGAAAGACTCTCCTTATTTGAGTGCTCTAAATGATTCAGCTATTCAGGCCATTTCCGGACTGATTATTATTTTAATTGTCTTGGCTTTTATTTATCGAGAAGTTGAAAACAACAAAGTTCAGAATCAATTTATTGCCATTGTGACACACAAATTTAGGACGCCTTTGACTGGTATTCGTTGGTCCATTGATATGTTACAAAAGGACCTAACTTTACTTGAGAAAAAAGATTTGCTGATGGAGATGCAAAAGGCTAATGAACGATTGATGGAAATTGTGGATTTACTTATTGGTTTTGCTAAGTTTGATAAAAAACTTGAATATGCTTTTAGTGCCGTTTCTTTGCGAGAACTTACGGATATTTCTCTCAATAAATATTCGGTAATGATTAGAAATAAAGATATTAAATTATCACTTAGTTCGGATCGGGAATTGCCTTTGGTGATTATTGATAAAGCCAAAATCCAATTTGTAATTGATATGCTGATTGACAATGCTTTGAAATACACACCCAAAGGTGGTTCGGTGGCTGTTTCTTTTGAAATAAATAATAAGTCTGTAATCTTAAAAGTTAAAGATACTGGTATTGGTATTGGTTTTTTTGATGGCCAAAAGATTTTTCATCATTTCTTCCGCGCTAAAAATGCTAAGTTGATGGATACGGATGGTTTGGGTCTAGGTTTGTATACGGCACGCAAAATTGTTAATCATCATAAAGGAAAAATATGGGCTGAGTCTGAAGGTTTAAATAAAGGTTCTACCTTTTCTATACGTCTGCCGATTAAGAGATAAAAATTAAACCTTTATTTTTTAAAAGTTTTCTGCTAAGATACTAAAAGTTCTTTAAACAAAAGAACAATATTCCGCGGTGGCGCAGTGGTAGCGCAGTCGCCTGTTAAGCGATTGGTCGTTGGTTCGAATCCAACCCGCGGAGCCATATGGGATGAGCAGAGCCAAAAGCTCTGCTTTTCTCTTTATTTACGGGCTTTTTTGTGAGTTCGAATATTGTTTTTTCGTCCATTTTTTCTCCCGTTATCTCTGATACTCGGTCAAAGATCATTTTGAATGCTTTATGGTATGATATCTCGGTTTTTTCTCCATTTATCTTGGTGTTCGAAAATAATAAGGACAAAAGCAGTCGTTTGTCATTGACCATGTTGTCATCGCTCGGATTTTTCGTGTTAAATCGGTTGGTGTAAATTCTCCATGCTTGTTTGGCAATCTCCAATATCGTTCCTCCCATTTCAAAATACTTGAGATTAGCATTCTGATGTTTATCGAGTGTGTTTTTAACTTCCTCTTGCTCGGCTTTGTATTGCGTGAATTTCTTTTGGTAGAAATCCTCGCTAATCTTTCCGTCTATCTTGTCGTCATAGAGCTTATCAAGCCTTATGGTGACCATTTCGTATCGGCGATTGAGCTCACCGGTAGCCTTTTCTCGGAATTCTATTTCCTCGCCATGACTTTCTTTCAAGGCCTCTTGGACCCAAGAAAGCATGTTTTCGGTCGCCTCAACGCCTTTGGGGTTTAAACCGCTTATTGTTTGAATCACTTGAATATCAATGTTTTCTTGTTTGACCCAGTCTCTTTGCTGGCAATTTTTGTAATGGTTGCAGTGGCCATACCAATTGCCTTTATGCACCTCCCAAGTTATCCGGCCACCGCATTCGGCACAGCGGAAGACATTTTTAAATAACGAATTGTGTTTGTAGTATCTCGGCGTGCCGTTTGAGTGCATTATCTCTTGGCACCGCATATATAATTCTTTGGTGATGAGCGGTTCATGTCCGCCTTTGGTGATTTTATTATTCCAGCGATTCATGCCGTAATAAAATGGATCACCCAGAAGTTGGTGGACTCTGGAGTGGCTTACTTTATTTCCTCCCCGAGATCGCAATCCCTCTTGAAAAATAACATCAGCCAATTTCTTGGTTGAATATCGGTTTGAACCGTAAAGGTCAAACATCTTTTTGATAAGTGGTGCTTTGTCTGGATCAATGACATGGATTTTATGGCCTTTTTCGCCGACAGTCTTGTATCCCAATGGCGGTTTGCTTGGTAGCCATCCTTGGAATAACTTTTCTTTTTGTCCTTTCTTTACATTTTCCGATAAAAGGCGGATGTAATATTCGGCCGTAGCCACTTTGACTCGCCACATAAACCATTCATGCGACTTGGAATCTTTGTGCAGGACGCACCCTTCTTTTACCAGAATGATTTGATGTTTTTCATCGGCCAGTATCCATTCATCGATCACCGGCACATCGGCAAAGTTGCGGGTTAAGCGGTCGGTGGTTTCCACGAAGATGGTGTTGATCTTGGTCTTGGTTACATGTTCCATCATCTCGTGGAAAATCTTGCGTTGAATTTTTCCGGCCGCCGATTCTTGAATGGCAAAAACTTTTACCAGATCATAGCCGTTGCGTTCGGCTTGTTCTCGCAAAAGTTTTTCTTGAGCCGGCAGAGAATATCCGGAATCTTCCTGATCTTTGGAAGAAACACGGGCATAACCGACGGCTCGCATTGATTCATTTTCTTTTTGCATTGTCATAGTCATATTTGTTGTTAATTTTATAAGTTCGAATGCGACCTTTGGTACCCAAGCACAACATACGCTAATTTTTCGAACAAGCTAAGCGTCAGTTGCCCACAGGTGTTTATTCATCAGTATCATCGTCTTTTTTCTCGATTCTTTTTGGTTTAACCTTTCCGGTTTCAGCCCAGTTGGTTATCATGTCAGTCGTTTCTTTGGAATAAAAATCTCTCGACAGTCGCAGTTTGATTTCGTAAGGGATGAGTTTCCAACGATCTTGAGGCGGTAATTCATAGATGTCTTGGTTATCAAGCATGATGTTTTCTTTCGGCTTACCCTCGACTCTGTCCAAGATTTCTTTGATTGCAGCTAATTTCACGGCATCGTTGCTACTCCCCATAAGAGCCACGAGCATTTCGTTGGCCAGACGAAAATTTTCCTCTCTGATTCTTGCTCCGGCTTTGCGGACTATTTCCATAGTCTCGGCGTGAATCTGATCCATTTCGTTTGAATAGCGTTCGTAAGCCCAAGTTAAAGTTCCGGATTCCTTGAACCAATCTTTAACACTTTGTTCGGTAAATTTGGTTTTTCTACTTTTTGGCCACTTCTTGTTTAAGGTATCAGCGATGTTTTGATAAGAATGGCCTTTATATTTCAGCTCAAATGCCAATTTGTGATATGCCGATAGATGTTTAATTTTTGGCATAAAAAGTAGAGTTAAGTAGAATTTTTCTTGTGGTCATTTACCACAATAATTACGGGTTTATTCACTATTCTTTCGATGATGTATTTGGTAGCCGACAATCTGACGGTTTCGTCATCACTGCTTAAAAGTGATACAAGTGTCTCGGCCGCTTTGGTCAAGTTTTTCTTGAATATCTCCTCGGATTTTTCCAACGGAGTTTTTAGTTTTTGCATTTCTACTTTGCTCATAAGTTTTGATTAATGATTAATTATTTTTTCGGAATCGACATCTTGTCGACTAATTTGGCTCTGGCCTCGGCCAAGAGTTTTAAATTCTTGGACCGAGCGATATTTTCTTTATAAATATCTTTAATTTCTTTAAATCCATTACCTTCTATAACTTCTGCATCTGAAGCATTGTGCTTTCCGTGCCGTCCGGCTTTTGATGTCGATTGGTTTCCGTTCTGCTTCAGATGTAGGACGGACAGCAAGGTGATGCATCGGGGCTTGAATCTGGCATCCTCGCCCCGAGTTTTAGTTGTTGAGATAAACGCCCAAGCCTCAAGTTTGTTTAAGCACCTTTTGATCGTCCGCCAATCTTTCAATCCGGAATAAACCAAAAGCATTTTGTTTGGTGCGTCTATCGTCTGGCTGGCCTTGTTGGAGGCAATCTCCGTCAAGGCCATGTAGATATTTCTCAGGTTGCGAAAATCATCGGTGCTTATTTGTTTATCCAGCCATTGCTGTCGCATATACCGCAAAGCCGGTTTGTCTTGATAGGCAAACGGCAATTCGCGGTAATCGCGGACCTTATGCTGGTTTGTTTGTTGGTTCTGATATTGGTTCATAAGGCACTAATAATTCTCGACCGCTGGTGATATCCTCCCAGTAGAATCGTGACAAAGCGTCATAGAAACTCACGAGGTTAAAGGCGATGTCATGGAGTTCTTGATCGCTTACTTCCTGGCCGAAATCCTTTTTGAGAATAGCCCGAAGTTTTTCCAGCGTGTCCGGTTTTAACTTCATAGCTGTTCATGCACATAGATTCTCGTTTTGGCTATTTTAATTTGGTTAAAGAAAGCTTGGGGTTCGACCTTTAGCTCTTGTTTCCAAAAAGCATCAAGCAATGTTTCCAGT
>Ga0208373_1000743_pt1 | contig 51575 bp, 44 predicted proteins | sample RifOxyC2_FD_184036 | JGI IMG/M metagenome (GOLD analysis project Ga0208373, IMG submission 184036) | Soil microbial communities from Rifle, Colorado - Rifle Oxygen_injection C2 (SPAdes) | ecosystem: Environmental > Terrestrial > Deep subsurface > Rock core/Sediment | place: Rifle, Colorado...
GGCAGATCACGCGCCAGAAGTCAACGTAGAAAGAATTTTAGAGGTAAAAGTTCAGATTTTTCAAGAAAGGAGGTTTTGTAACCAAGGATGCTCGCTACTTCTCAAACACAACATTTGACATTAACTCTAGGGGAAGTGAATATGCCCATCATGGAGAATATGCAAAAGCAATAGCGGATACTAATAAAATGATAGAGCTAAACCCAAAAGATCCGGATGCCTATGGTCAGCTTGCGTATATAAATTCAAAAATGGGTGATTATGATCTGGCAATTGAAAATTGTAATAAAGCGATAGAATTGGGAGATGATGATGAGTATTCTTATGGCAACCGTGGTAATGCGTATTTGATAAAAGGAAAATATGATTTTGCAATAGCGGATTTCGATAAGGCAATTTCTAAGGGACCCTCCTCTTTTTCGGAGAATGGTAAAGGTGAACTTTATTACATAAGGGGAGAGTTTGATCTGGCAGTAAAACAATTTGATAAAACTCTTAAAATAAAAAAAAGCTCATATCCATATCTGAACAAGATATTGATCTGCAAAGAGACAAATAAGGAAGCGGATATTAAGGAAATAGCTGAGGCTGCGGAGAAATATCTCAAGCAGGAGATAGAGAAAAACAAAGAAGAGAGCAGTAATTATTCGTTTTTGGCGGAGATAAATTGCGAGGCGGGAATAAAACTGGATGAATCTCTGCAAATGGCAGAGAAGGCGGTGGAGCTGGAAGCAAACGGCAATAATTATTATGCCCTGGGTCTTTGCCGGTACAAGAAGGGTGATGTAAAAAAAGCAATAGAATGTCTGAAAAAAGCAATAAAACTGAAGCATATGAACACCTGGTTCTTATACCGGCTGGGCTGTTACTATAAAGAAAGCGGAAATAAGATTAAAGCAAAGGAAATCTGGATGGAGGGTTTAAAGATCAACCCCGTTCACAGATTAATTAAAGCGGAATTAGAGAAATTGAAATGAAATCCTTTGAACTTGCGATTGTTGTATTTGCCGGGAGAAAAAACAAATGAGAGATATTTTACTTAAGAACTGTTATGTTTTTGCGCCTGAAATAATACCGGGAAAAAAAGATATTCTGGTTAAAGATGGCAGGATTAAGTGTATTTCCGGAAAAATAAAGGCAAAAGGAATTCCTGTCCTTGACTGCCGGGGGAAGATTGCTGTTCCGGGATTTATTGATGTCCATGTTCAAGGTGCTGGAGGGGTTGATATATTTGACGGGACACTGCTTGCTTTTAAAAAAATATCGAAAGCACTTGCTTCTTCAGGTACAACATCTTATCTTGCCACTACAGCATTGACTCCGGATACAAAACAAGAACATTTGAGGGCAATCGCGGATTTTTTGAAATATTCTAATAATGAAGGTGCGGAAATGCTGGGGACTCATCTTGAGGGGCCGTTTATTAATATCAAAAAGAAAGGTATGATTCGATCTGACGGAATTATGCGCCCTTCTAATAAAATAATGGAAATAATTGAAGAGGCTTCGGAAGGCACGCTAAAAATGATGACTATTGCTCCTGAGTTAAGAGGGGCTCTTTCTCTTATAAAAAGGCTTAAAAAATCAGGGGTTGTGGCTTCTGCCGGGCATACTATGGCTTCGTATGAAGAAGCAAAAGCCGGAATCAAGGCAGGAATTAGTCATGCCACGCACCTTTTTAATGCAATGCCGTCCTTGCATCACAGGGCGCCGGGTGTGCTAGGGGCTATTGCTGAGGATAAAAATGTAACAGTGCAGGTTATAGCTGACGGCATACATCTTCATCCTTCGGTGCTTAGACTGATTTACAAAATATTCGGTGCGGACAGGATATGTCTTATTACCGACGGACTCTCTTCCCTCGGTCTGGGCGATGGTGAATACATCTATCACGGTATAAAATATAAAAACATCAAGGGAACCTGCTACTATTACAATGGTACTCTGGTGGGAACCGCGCTTCCTCTCAATCTGGCGGCAAAAAGAATGATGGATTATACAGGTGCTGCTTTTGAAGAAATAGTGAGTATGCTGAGTACCGTACCTGCGAAGGTTCTTGGAAAAAAGAATAAAGGCCGGATAAGCACGGGCAAAGATGCCGATATTGCAATTGTTGACGGAAAATTCAATGTTTACACGGTGATAGTTGAGGGAAAAATTGCTTTTAAAAAATAGTATGATAAAAATATATGTTTGTCCTTTTTCGCTGCATAAAGGTAAGACTCCTTCTGAGGAAGTTCTAAAAAGACTCAAAATCGAAGAGCCCGGTAAAAGTATTCTGTATATCTCGCCTTCCGGCAGGAAAGCCGAGGAAGTAAAGAGCAGTTTTACCGCGGAATGTAAAACCTGGGGTTTTTACTCTCTTGACAGATTCGTTAATAAAGTCCTGGCCGGTATAAGCACGGGAAGATATGTTGATGATAAATTAAAGCTTATCCTTGTGACTGAGATACTTTCCTCTGACGAAAAACATGCTTCTCTTTTTAATAAATCCCCCGGAACAGTGAATGTGCTTGTAGAGCTGATCACGGATCTGAAAAATTACGGTTTTGGCGCAAACACTGCGGAGTTAAAAATGAAACTCCGAACGCTGCTTAATACTTACGACAGAGTAGTCGAAAGGGCTGTTTTCGCCGTTGATATACTGGAAAAATATCAGAAAACGATAAAAAAACTCGGGTTTACGGATGATGTCGACAGGTTGTCTCTGGCGGGTGAGTTTCTCGGAAAAAATAAAACAGGATATGATATACTGGTTCTGGACGGTTTTTTTGATGTCACAATAAAGCAAAAAGAATTCTTTTCTTCGCTTATTAAAAGCAGTGAGCAAACAATTTTACTTCATTATCAGGAAGAAGATATTGAAGAAATAAGAGGAGTAAAGAGCGATTTTCTTGAGTTTGCGAAAACCCTTGGTGAAACTGCCGTGATCAAAATTAAAAGAGGGAGTGAACTGCGTAATTTATCAGGTCAAAAAGTAAACAAAGCTCTTTCTATGGAAGCGGAAGTAAACGGTATTGCCCGCCGTATTCTTGAGCTGAAAAAAAACAAAAGTGAATACCGTGATATTCTGGTGACTTTTCCTTCGATGTTTACTTATATTCACTATGTCGAGAGGATATTTCCAAAATATAAAATTCCGTTTTCCACCTCTGTGGACAGACCGTATCTTTCGTTGCCCCAGCTTATACCGGTCTCTTTACTGTTAAAATGTGTATTAGAAGAACTTCCCAGAAGAATGATGGTTGATCTGATGAACTCTCCGCGTTTACATGGCTTTAGTCGTGTCTCCGGAGAAATGATATCTCATGCTTCAAGAAAAGCGGGAATTACCGGAGGGATTGCTCAATGGAAAGAACTGGCGGAAAGGCTAAAAAATGAAGAACCTGATTACTTTGAAAAAAACGAGAAAAATATAAACACATTAGCGCGGGATATAGAAAAAGTATTTCTTTCTCTTTCAGTGCTTAATAAGCCTCTAAATTTGCTCGAATTTACGAAAGAAATGAAAAAGGCGCTTGTTCTATTTGAGTATTTCATTGAGGAAAAAGAGATAAAAGAAGGTTTTGATGAACTTCTGAACGGTATGGAAAAAATGCTTAAAGTATTTAAAGGAAAGAAGAATAAGCCGGAGGAAAATGCGCAGTTGTTTTTGAATATACTCTCAAAAGCGTATCATAAAGAAGAAAATGCAGATCCTGACGCTGTCAGAGTCCTTGGAGTTCTTGATACACGCGGACTTTTTTCGGAGCATTTATTCTTTGGAGGTCTTTCTGACGGAGAGTTTCCGTTAAAACCAAAGCAGGAAATGATCATCCCCGATAAAACAAGAAAAGAGCTGGGGCTTGTGCATTTTTTAAGAAGAATAGAGCTTCAACGCCTTCATTTTTACAGGCTTATACAATCTCCAAGAACAGGTCTCTATCTCTCCTATCCCGTTCAGAAAGATGATAAACTTGTTATTGCTTCTAATTTTCTTCCGGAAGCAATTAAGGCTCCTGCTGAAATAATCGGGGTGTTGCCGGTGACTAATGAAGAGCTTCAAATTGAAGAGGGGAGAAAAGAAGGGATTAGCGGCTTTTTCTTTGAGCCGGCGGAATTGACGGACAAAATAAAGACGGAAAAATACATTCGGACAGTTTTTTCCGGAAATATGGAGATTAGTGTTACGGCGATTGATCGGTATTTGGATTGTCCGTTTATCTTCTATCTGGAAAAAATTCTGGGACTAGAGATCCTTTTGGAACCGAAATTTGAGATAGAGAGCGCAAAGATAGGAACAGTTCTTCACAATGTTATGGAGGGTGCTTTTGTTACAGGAATTAAGAATCATGCCCTGCTTAAAGAAAAAATTACTTCTTCCGTTGAAACGGAATTAAAAATAACGGCTTTGCATGAATTCTGGAAGGAACATATCAGAAAACGTGTAGATACTCTTTTAAAGCGGATTTTAAAACAGGAACAGATAATATTAGAGGAGTATCCGGTTGTTTACTCTGTAGAAAAAAAGGGACGCTTTAAGCTTGAAAATATAGAAGCTACGGTAAAAGGAAGGATAGACCGGGTGGACTGCAATGATAAGGAATTTATAATCATAGATTATAAGTCCGGCAGCGGTGCTAAAACGTATTTTGACAAAACAGTCAAAGGTGAGAGTATACAACTTCCATTATATGCAAGAATGGTAGCATTGGAAGGTTCCCGTTTACCGGGCGGACTATGCGTTTATGATTTAAAAGAAGGTAAAGTCAGGTTTGTTAAGAAGGATAAAGTGAGCGAACTTTACGAGTCAGCGTTTCATACCGCAGAGAAAGCAGTCCAATCAATATTGAATGGAGATTTTCCGAAAAAAATATCGAATACGTGCTACTTCTGTCCGTATGAATCGGTTTGCAAGAAGTCATAAAAAGACGTTACTCACGTTGCACACATCAAAACTCGTCCGTAAAAGTCTTTAAAAGTCTATAACGTCTATAAATGTAAAAGCCTGAAAGTGGTTTTCTTTTATATATTTCAATGATTTTACTTTTATGGACATTTAAAGACGTTATGGACTTTTATGACGTTATGCCAAAGAAAATCCCGAGCAGCCTGTCCGCCAATCTTTTAGGCGGATGAGCTCGTGGAATGAATTTGGCATGAATAATTAAAAATCTCCTATCGTCGAAACTCTGTGCGTAAGCTCGAGAGGTTCATAGACTGGTTTTTTTTACCTTCTTATCTCATAAGAAATCAGGTTTTCATAGAGAGGAAGTTTTTTATTTTTTATCGGTTTATTTGTGAAGAAAACCAGCTCTCCGTATCGTACTATTATCTCAGCCGGCTTGCCGAGTTTGCTGAAGCTCTCCATGTAGGTCAGGCCGTAGATCTGTTCTTTGGCTTTAACCAGCTTTAGCATCTCTTCTTTTTCCGTTATCGGGTAGTTTGCGGATCTGTCAGAATAGAATATCAAAGGGAGCTGAACAGCAAAGTATTCTTCTGTTTGATACGTCAGGATTCTCTGGCCTTCCGGTACGATCTCTTTAACAAAGGGAGCAATTGCTTTTATATCCGCGTTTCTATTCCAGTCCAATCTTACCGGAGTGAAAAGTATTATGCCGGAAAGAATAGCTCCTGCTCCAAATAAAGAAACAAGTGCTATAGATCTTGCTTTTTCACTTTTAAGAATATAATTATTTGTAAATAAAGAAGCCATTACAGCAAAAGCGGGGAAGACGGGCATAATATACCAAATTTTTCTTGCGTTTGAAAGTGAAAGAATTATTAGAGTTAGAGTTACGTGAATTATCAGTATAATTGAGCCCTTGTCTTTTTCTTTTATCCATTTTGTAATCATAAGAATAAAACCTGCCAGGGCGAGAAAAATCCAGGGTTGATAAAATTTGAAAATAGCGGCGGCGTAAGAAGTATAACTCCAAAAGTCCTGCTTTCCCGCATTTTCCTTGAGCGAGCGGTCAAAAATAATATAGCCAAAATGAACCCTGAAAAACTCTAATCCGCTTGTTTTATAACTGTAAAAATACCAGATAGAAGGAAGGGCAAGAGCAATTACTGCCGCAAAAGTAAGATTAAAGGAAAAACGCCTGGTAAAACCCTTATTAAAGAGAGTATGAAAAGCTGCAGTAAGCAGAGGAAAAACTCCAAGTAAATTCTTGGTTAGTATTGCAATACCCGTTGAAACGCCGAAAAGCAGAAAGTAAAGAGCGTTTTTATTGTCAGTTGTTTTTCCCTCTTCTTTTACAGCTTTGACAAAGAAAAAGAGGGAGAGAATTACAAAAAATGTAAGAGTGACATCCAGCATTGCATGCCTTGCGTATTTTGTAAATATCTGGGTGGTAAGTAAAATTACGGAAGAAAAAATACCGACCCGGTGGTTATAAAGCAGGCGTCCAAGAAAATAGATAAGTATTATTGTTAAAACCCCGAAGAAGGCAGAGTGAAATCTGGCGGAAAATTCCGAAATTCCGAATGTCTTAAACATAAAAGCCATAGACCAGAGACAGACCGGATCATTTTCATGCAGAGGCTTACCCTGATAGTGCATCGTAAGCCAATCCCCGGTTTGAAGTATCTCTTTTGCCTGCTGTGCGTAGTAACAGTCGTCGAGAGATGCCAGCCCGCCCGCTCCAAGTTTTGCAAAAAGAACAATAACCGCAAAAACAGCAATTATAGCAAGTTGAATCCGCTCGTTTTTAAAAATGGAGATGAAGTAATCAATGGAATCCAAAAGCTTTGTAATCGGTGGAATCTTTTTCACCTGTCGAGGACGTATTTTTGGAGGTTTTCGAACTTATCAAAAGGTTTTTTATCCGTGGAAACCTTGCCGAATTTCTTGACTATCTTTGATTCTTCCGGTGTCGGTTCCAGCAGATAACTTGAAGGTGTGAATTGTTCCAGCACGTGTCCTCTCTTTTTTAAAGCTTTGAGGTTCTTAATTATTCTTGCATGAGAGAGCGGTTCTTTTGAGGCCATTCTATAGGTCCAGCCCATGGCAAAACAAGGCATATCAATACGCGCGGTAAAGATATGGGGGAAAACACTGTTTACCGTCTTATATATAGTAGCGAAGGACTCAGGGAAGAGGACGAAATTATCCGTATGAATGGACAGTATTCCTCCCTTGTTCATTCTGTTCACACATATATTGTAGAATTCTTTTGTATAAAGCATCTTTGAGGGTCCGTGCGGTTCGGTTAAATCTATTATCATCACATCAAATTTTTCTTTGGTATTTTCGAGGTAAGCTCTGGCATCCTGATATACTATCTCTATTCTTTTATCTTTTACAACTTTTTGTATAACAGGATAGTATTTAATGCAGAAATCAACGACTCCTTTATCAATTTCAACCATCAGGATTCTTTCAAGTCCTTTAAATTTAATGGCTTCTTCCAGGGCAAAGCAGTCTCCGCCGCCTACTATACATATAGATTTCGCGTTTTTATGAGCAAGAACCGGCGCAGAAACAAGATATTGGTGGTAACGGTTTTCGTCTCTTTCTGAGATTTGTATCTTTCCATCCAAAAATAATAAAGTTCCAAAAGTCTTGTTCTTAAACAACTGCATTGATTGAAAAGGTGTTTTCCCCTTCCAGAGCGCCTTTCCTTTATAGATATGTCCGAATTCGTTTGTGGTCCATTCCTGTTTGTTTTGCATGTCTTTCTCCTGTTAAGTTTAAGTATAAAGTACTAGGAGAGATTATACAGATAGAAGATAAATATTTCAATTTAAATATATCACATTAAATGTGAAATCCGAAACCAGCAACCGGTTTCAAAATTCAAAATTAGCACTGTTTGACAAGGATATTCCTATTTGTTATAATACCAGTAAAGATAGTGAACAGCAGCAAGGAGATACAGATGGGTAAAGAAATCATTTTCATAGTAGAGGATTCTCAAGAAGGCGGATACGAGGCAAGAGCTCTCGGTTTCTCTATTTTTACACAAGCTGAGACTATGGTTGAGTTAAGAGAGTCTGTTAAAGATGCCGTAAGATGTCATTTTGATGCAAAAGAAATACCGAGCATTATACGGTTGCATATGGTAAAGGATGAGGTTTTGACGGCGTGAAAATTCCACGGGATTTAGGTGCCGGCGAACTCATTAAGCTCTTGAGGAAAAAGTACGGATACGAAATAACTCACCAGACCGGAAGTCACATCAGGTTAACAACAACTCAAAAAGGTGAACACAGTATAACCATTCCAAATCACAATTATCTTAAAATAGGGACCTTAAATAGTATCCTGACAGATTTGGCAGTTCATATGGAACGGGAAAAACAGGTTCTAATAAAGGAACTGTTTGAGTAAAAACAGGAAGTGTTGTAATCTCATCGAAAGATCCGCCCAACATAATTGGCGGAAGTGGAATCTTTTTTGAGGAGGAGTAAATTATGGCGATCTTAATAAAAGAGGCGAATAGCGCGTCGGAAGTAAAGGATTTTATAGATTTTCCGTTTGAACTCTACAAGGACAATCCTTACTGGATTCCCAATTTAAAGAGCGAGTACAGGAAGATGCTTGATGTCAATATCTATCCTTTCTGGCAGCATGCCAAGAGAAAACTCTTCCTTGCATATAAAGACAATAAACTGGCGGGACGAATTGCGGCTATCACTGATGATATGCACAATAAAGTGCATGAAGAAAAAGCCGGATTTTTCGGATATTTTGAATGCATAAATGATCAGGAAACAGCCAACGCACTTTTTGATGCGGCGAAGGCCTGGCTTAAAGAACAGGGTGCTTCCTATATGCGCGGTCCCGCGTCGCCTTCCTCCAATGATGAATACGGATTTCTCCTTGAAGGTTTTAAGTTTGAGCCTGTTATCATGATGCCTTATAATTTTAAATATTACCTTAAACTCTCGGAAAACTACGGCATGAAAAAAGTAAAAGATCTCTATGCTCTTATGAAAAGCAAATATACCGGAGTTCCCGAAAGAATTGAAAAGATGATGGAAAGGGTGAAGAAGACTTCGCAGTTTAACCTTAGACCTTTTGATATTAAAAATAAGGAAAGAGACGTACAGATAATAAAAGATGTTTATAATCAGGCGTGGGAGAAGAACTGGGGCTTTGTGCCGATGACCGAAGCCGAAATGGATTGCGCGGCGGAAGGCATGCTGCAGTTTATGGATCCGGAAATTGTTATTATTGCCGAGACTAAAGACGGGAATAAGCCTGCCGGTATCGCGATAACTTTACCTAACCTCAATGAAGTATTAGCGCATCTCAAAGGCGCTGACGGAATAATGGGTATGGGTATCTGGGGACTTATGAAATTCTTATGGTATAAACCTAAAATCAAAGGCTGCCGTGCCCTTATCGGCGGTTGTTTGAAAGAGTACAGAAAGACCGGGCTTATTGCAGAAATATTTTACGAGACTGCTGTACGGGCCAACGGAAGATATGAATGGTGTGAGATGAGCTGGAACCTTGAAGATAATGATATGGTAAATAAATTTGACACCGATATCGGCGGGTTTTTGTATAAGAAGTATAGACTTTATCAAATAGATATTTGATAAAGAGGGTTCTAGGCTCTGGGCTCTAGGTGCTGGGAAAAGCATAAAGTAAAAGTAGGGGGACTGTCCTTTTTTTGTCGTTAGATCTCGACACAGAATGGCGGAGGACTGTACCCCGGGTAGAAAACAAGTAATTCTTCTTTTGTCATTTTTAACGTCATTTGAAATCCAGTAGCTTGATTTTTAAAACAAAGACGCTGGATCCCGTGTCTTAGCACGGGATGACAAGAACTCGCTTTTCGACTTCTCCCTAAAATAAATATCCTTCAAAGATTTTAGACCTTACAAACTTTAAAAACTTTATGAACCTTATAAACTATTCCCGATTATATGCCATAAACTCGGGAATAGTTTTGATTGGATGATAATGCATCTTATTCGCCCTAAGCGTCTCTATTCCTTCGTCGCCCATTGTGTTGAAATATTTATATTTTGAGAACTCTCCCGCCATCTTCATGAAAATATACTGGCTTGCGCCTTTTATATCGTGGTCGGCAACTTCGAACATCACACAGAAGGTCTCTTTGCCGAGAGGCGTGCCGAAGGTGTAGGCGGCAACTTTGTTTTTTACGAGAAGCACCCTGCCTTCCAAACCCAGGCTTTCATGTCCTAAAAGAGCCCGCTTGTGGGCTTTGTCTATATTCTTCAGTAAGAATTGTTCATTATCTGTTGCGGACTTTTTCTTTTTCTCTTCGAGCCATTTGAATAAAAGATCGGCGCAGCCGTTCAGATGTTTTGCGGAGTAATTAACAAAGGTGTAGTCATTTTCTTTTTTAAAAGTATTTATAAGCCATCTGATATGTTTATATTTATCCCCGCAAAGCATTTCCAGGTCTTTCCGCTTGTAAATATACTCTTCGTCTTTTTTGGTTATCCTGAAACCCTCTTTCTCCAGCTCTTCAGCTGTGTCTTTGGGGATATTCTCTATCCTTGACTCAGTCCTGCCTTTATTCTGAATATCCATCAGCTCAAAGCATCTTTCAAATACCGCCGGCTTGACGTTTTTTGCAGAAAGAGGAGGGACAGGCATGAACGTATTATCCGTGTCTCTTGCGAAGACGCAAAGCGAACCGTCTATTATTTTCCAGGAGAATTTAAGGAAATCCTCCCAGGAAAAATGATAAGCAAAAGAAAAAGCAGACAAGTTTGAATCTTTCGGTAAAAAAGATTTGAAGAATAACAAATCTGATACCATTATTGGGTTTAAAATATCAGTAGCCGCTCCGGTTTTCACAAGGAATTTAAGAGGTATAAAAGTCTCTTCCCATTCAATAGGGTTCTCTGCTTTTATTTTTGTGTTTAGTATTAATTTGTTTTTATTGAACTCTTTAGCCGCGGGACAGAGCTCGTCCAGAACGAGCATGATGTTTTCTTTGTCTATGCTTTTTGCCGTTGCAAAAGGGTATATCCTGCAGTCTAAAGGACGCTTGGAATATTTCAGGCATTTTCCCGTCTTTAGATCAAATGCCTCGCAGATAAACATTTCTTTGTGCTTTTTTAGATCAAACCCGGTAGGTTTTAGATTCGGTTTTTCTTCCGGAAAGCGGCAGCATATATCGCATTTTGAACAAAGCTCTTGCTTCGTAAGTCTAATCAGTTTTTCCATATACTATATTTATCATATTGAGAGAGTATATTCAACGTGATATAATTTGATATATTACACGAATACTTTTGTCTTACCTGGAGGCGTCATATGGAATTTCAACCTGGAACGGTAAATAGAAGCGGTAAGTTAATGAAAAAGGGCGCAAAAGTATTGAAATTTCCGAAAGGTTTTCTCTGGGGCGCGGCGTGTTCTTCCTTTCAGGCAGAGGGGGCATGGAAAGAGGATGGGAAAAGCGAGTCAATCTGGGATGTCTTCTCAAAAAAACCGGGTATTGTAAAGGGCGGGTCTGATGCAAAAATAGCGATAGACCATTACCATCGTTATAAATCGGATATTAAGATAATGGCTGATTTAGGCTTCAAGGTTTACAGGCTTTCAACTTCCTGGTCAAGGATAGTCCCCGGAGGAACCGGAAAAGTTAACGAAAAGGGGTTGGATTTCTATGACAGGTATATTGATGAGCTTTTAAAATACGGCATAAAGCCGTTCGTGAACCTTTATCACTGGGATATGCCTAATGTGCAGGAACAAAAAGGCGGATTCAGGAATAAAGAAACAGCTCACGCATTCGCGAAATATTCTGTTGCGGTTGTGAAAAGACTTGGAGACCGCGTTAAAAATTGGACTACCTTTAACGAAATAAAACATATTTGGGAGGGATGTTACAACAGCGACTGGAACGCTCCCGGCCTTCATCTTTCCGAAAAAATTAATAACCAGGTGCTTCATAATACTCATCTGGCTCATGGTCTTGCTGTAAATGCAATGAGGGCTTATTCTACAAACGATATAAATATAGGCCTTGTTCATGCGATGTGGATAAGGATGCCAAGAGACCCTGAGAACAAAAAAGATCTGCGGGCTGCTGAGAAATGTTTTCTGGATAAAAACAGCCGGCTTTTGGATCCGATATACAAAGGTGAATATCCTGATTGTATGTGGAAGAAAGGGGCCGAGCCGGGAATAAACAAAGAGGAGATGAAAATAATTTCTACGCCTCTGGAATTTTTCGGGCTTAATGTATACGGCGGTTGTGACGTGAAATATAATTCCAAAAATAAGTCCGGCTGGGAAGAGATACTTTTTGATCCGGATACTCCAGTTACTGCTATGAACTGGGGCGTTACACCCAAAGCAATGTATTGGGGAATCAAGCATATTTGGGATAATTATAATATTAAGAAATTGTATATCTCGGAGAATGGTGCGTCTTATACCGACACTATAACACACGACGGAAGAATTCATGACACTGATAGAATTAACTTCCTTAACCAATATATGTCTGAGATGCACAGAGCAATTAAGGATGGTTACAAAGTTGACGGTTATTTTCTCTGGTCACTTTTTGATAACTTTGAATGGGCTCAGGGGTATACGCAGAGGTTTGGTTGTGTTTATGTGGATTATCCGACCCAGAAAAGAATCTGGAAAGACAGTGCGTACTGGTACAAGTCGGTTATGAAAAGCAATGGGATAAGGATCTGAAATTATTATTTAGCCGATCAATAGATAGAATAAGACGGTTTAGAGAATCATGACTTTTGTTTAAGTGTTAACCGGAAACTGGTATAATACTGCAAGGTTGTTCTAATCAATGGCAGGAGGAGCTTTTGTGAAAATAATTAAAGAAATGAAAGAAAGAGGTCATGAAAGCATAATATTTTGTCAGGATAGGGAATCCGGTCTTAAAGCTATTATAGCTGTCCATAATACTGTTTTGGGACCTGCTCTCGGCGGGACAAGGATGTGGAATTATGAAAACGAGACCCTGGCGTTGGAAGATGTACTAAGGTTGTCAAAAGGCATGACCTATAAATCTGCAGCTGCAGGAATAGGGCTGGGCGGCGGGAAAGCGGTTATAATTGGAGATCCGCATAAAGCAAAAAGTGAAAGTTTATTCAGAGTTTTTGGAAAATTTATTAATATGTTGAACGGCAAATATATTACTGCGGAAGATGTTGGAACTTCGGTAGCTGATATGCTGAATATAAGAAAAGAGACAAAATTTGTCGCCGGATTACCGGAAAGTTGCGGCAGCAGCGGAGATCCTTCTCCTTTTACGGCTTACGGGGTATATTGCGGTATTAAGGCGGGAGCAAAAGAAGTTTACGGCAAAGATAGTCTTAAAGGAAAGACAGTTGCCATTCAGGGTTTGGGAAATGTCGGGTACTCTCTTGCAAAGCACTTGCATGCTGAAGGAGCTAAATTAATAGTATATGATATCAGAAAAGACAGGCTCAAAAAGGCAGGGAAGGAATTTAAAGCGAAAATCATTCGGGAAGAAAATGAAATCTTTAATGCCGAATGTGATATATTCTCCCCCTGTGCTCTTGGAGGCATATTAAATGATAAAACTATTCCCGGGCTGAAATGCAGGTTGATAGCGGGCGCGGCAAACAATCAATTGCTCTTTGAGGAAAGACACGGCGAAATGCTGGATAAGAAAAAGATAATATATATAACTGATTTTGTAATAAATGCCGGAGGAATTATTAATATCTTTGCGGAGATAGAAGGAAAATATAACGCGCGAAAAGCCAAAGCTGATGTGTCTAAGATTTATCAAAATGTCGAAAGGATGCTTGCTTTGGCAAAAAAGAAGAACATAACAACATATTCTTCGGCTGTTTTGATGGCGGAAGAAAGGCTGAACAGGAGAAAAAAGTCATGAAAAAAAGAGAGCATACGATTTCCGGACTGGTTAGAAACGGATCCGGGGTTTTATTCCGGGTTGCGGAAGTATTTGCGAAAGAAAAAATAAATATAAAAAGTCTTTCCGTGGGAGAAACAGAAAACGAAAAGATAGCAAGAATGACGATAGTTGTATATGATGAGGAAAGAAAGATAAAATTAGCCGAAGAAAAAATAAACAACATTAAAGAGGTGATAGCTGTAGATGATTTAACAATAGAGGATATTATTGACAGGGAGCTGGCATTGATAAAAGTCAGCAGTAAAAAAGATAATGTTCCGCAGATTATGCAAATTGTTGAAATTTATAAGGCAAGTGTTGTTGGAGTCGGGAATACTACAATTACTATTGAGATAACGGGGGAAAAAGGGAAAATAGCCGGACTTATAAAACTTTTGACCCCTTTTGGAATAAAAAGTGTTGCGAGAACCGGAAAGATAGCGGTGAGAAGAGGCGATGAGATCTAGAATATTTGAATTATTAAAACCTGTTGTGTCGGATTTTCTAATGCCTAAAAAACTTGCTGTCTTGCTGCCTTATGAGGATTCTACTTTAAAGGCGTTGCAGGTTGCCTGCAAAACAGGCGTTATAAAAGCTGTTCTTATCGGCGATAAAAGCAGAATAGAGACCCTGTTGGAAAAATACAAATTTAAATGTGAAATAGTAAATGAAACGGAAGTCAGTAGAGGTGTGGAGTTTGTCAGAAATAATAAATATGAAATATTGATGAAAGGTTCTCTCAATACGGATGTATTACTGCATGCAATACTGGATAAAGAAAAAGGTTTGGAAAGGCACTCTATTTTTTCTCACAATGCGCTTTTTGATATCCCAACTCACAATAAACTGGTTATTGTGACTGATGCAGGGGTAAATATTAGTCCGGATTTAACAAGAAAAATAGCAATAATAGAGAATTCAATAATAGTTGCGAATGTAATCGGCATTGAAACCCCTAAGGTTGCAGTTCTGGCTGCAGTTGAAAAAGTTATTTTTCCCGCCATGCCGGCCACACAAGATGCCAGCCTTCTTGCGCAAATGTCAACGCAGGGAAGGTTTAAAAATGCCGTTGTAGACGGTCCTTTTGCGCTCGACAATGCTATTTCTGCAGCTTCTGCAAATGCAAAAGGAATTAAAAGCACTGTTGCCGGTAATGCGGATATTCTCGTGCTGCCGAATATTGAAGCAGGAAATATTTTGTATAAAGCTTTGACATGTTTTGCCAGGGCAAAAGCAGCAAGTCTGGTTGTCGGCGCTAATATCCCTCTGGTGGTGCCCTCCAGGACGGATGATTCAGAAACGAAGTTTCTCTCAATATTACTTGCTGCTGTCTACTCGGAAAGATATGAAAAATAATCTTAATATTTTGGTAATTAATCCCGGATCAACTTCGACAAAGGTAGCTTTGTTTAAAGGAGAAAAAAACCATAAAAGTTTTGAGTTTTCTCATGATACTGAACTGTTTCAAAAGTACTCTTCTATCCTTCAGCAGCTGGAATACAGATTTGAGCTGATCATAAAATTTGTAAAAGAAAATATTGACCCGGAAGAAATCGATGCTGTTATCGGACGAGGCGGTCTGCTAAAGCCGTTAAGAGGCGGTGTATATAAAATTAACGAAACAATGCTTGGGGATCTTTCTACCGCGAGACATGGGGAACATGCCTGCAATTTGGGAGCAATTCTGGCTTTTAAGTTTTCTAAAATGCATAAGATACCAGCTTTTATCTCTGATCCTGTGACAGTGGATGAATTGGCTCCGGAAGCCAGAATAACAGGTTCAGCTCTCTTTAAAAAAGTAAGCGTGTTCCATGCTTTAAACCAGAAATCCATAGCGAAGAGTTTTTCGGAGAATATCGGAAAATCCTATGAAAAAATAAATTTAATTGTTGTTCATATTGGCGGCGGAATATCCGTAGGCGTTCATAAAAAAGGAAGAGTAATAGATGTAAACAATGCTTTAGAGGAGGGGCCTTTTACTCCGGAAAGAAGCGGGTCTTTACCGACGGCTCAGCTGGTAAAATTATGTTATTCCGGTAAATACAGTGAAAAAGAAATGTCGAAAATTCTGGTAGGTAAAGGCGGACTTGTTTCCCATCTCGGTACCAGCGATTGCAGGATAATAGAAAAACGTATTTTAAAAGGTGATAAAAAAGCAAAATTAATATACAAAGCGATGGGGTATAGTATTGCAAAATATATTGGAGCGGCCTCGACGGTATTAAACGGAAAATTAGAAGCCATAATACTGACAGGCGGGGGAGCAAAAAGCCGACTCTTAGTGCATCACATCAAGGAAAGAGTAAAATTTATAGCTCCTGTCAAAATTTATGCCGGAGAAAATGAGCTGGCGTCCCTGGCTTCCGGTGCCTTGAGAGCATTGGAAGGGAAAGAACGAATACTCACGTATAAATAGGCTCTATATCAATTCTATTGTGAAAAGCTGAACAACGATTATCCTCGTTCTTTATTAAAACCGTATTTATTATTCTTTTTTGCGGGGGCTTTTATCATTCTTCGAATTTGTTCTACAAGGTCCTTCATTACTTCGCCTTGCGTGGTGATTTGGTTGTCATGTAGTGAGACTTTACCTTCGATGCTCTCAAGTTTTGCAAGTATTTCCCTCTGTGTGAAAACCTTTTTCCTGAAAGCAACAAAAGTTCTCATTATTTCAATGTTAATTCTAATTGCACGTTCGCTATTAAGAACAGAAGATAGCATTGAGATACCTTGCTCTGTAAAGGCATAGGGTAGAAACCTTGATTTTGCAAGGCTGTTTGCTATCGCAATTTGCGATAGCAAAACAACATATTCTAGTTGGGTTATTTGAAACATAAAATCAAAAGGAAAACGTGTAATATTTCTCTTAACAGTTTCATTTAGCCTGAATCCCTCAACTGCATACAATTCTGCCAGGTCATGACCTAACATCACTTCTTGATCCCTAATTCTGTATATTTTTGTTTCTATTGCATTAATTAGAACAGGGTGTTTTTCATTCATCTTCTTTCCTCCTTGTTGATATAAAATATTGAGGAAGAGTTATTCAGATATATGTAATTATTGTTTTAAAACATTGCTTCCCCTTGGTTTCAATAGTATACATAAATAGATTTTAAAATGCAATATAATTTAAGGGGAATCAATTCTATTGCGAAAACTGCTTTGTTTTGATATCATTTAAATACATTGTGATGTTTTTACTTTTATCTGTGTCATCAACAGATGGAATGGAACTTTTATCAAACCCATCTGTCTAAATCTATAGGACTTGGAGTTTAACTTGGTTTTCGAGCAGGATTCTGACCTTTTAAAGGGCTTAAAAGCGGGTAAACAGCACTATTTCAACCAGCTTGTCTTTAAATACAAAGACAAAATATATAATACTGCCTACAGGTATTTAGCCGACTATCAGGAAGCCCAGGATATCACACAGGAGTGTTTTGTCTCAGTACATAAAAATATCAGGAAATTCAGGGAGGAAAGTTCATTATCTACCTGGATATTTACGATAACTGTGAATCTTTGCAAAAATAAATTAAAGAGCGCAGAGCATAGAAATCATGAAAAAACTTTGTCTATCATTGAAAAAGCCCTGGATGTAAAGGATGACAGAGGAAATCCTGCTGCGTTCGTGGAAAAAAAGGAGTTCGAAACCAGGATCCAGGCTGAGCTGGAAAGACTCCCGGTCGATATGAAGGAAGCTGTAATTTTGAGAGATATTGAACAGCTTTCTTATGAGGAAATCTCTAAGATACTAAATATTGATCTAGGTACGGTAAAAAGCCGCTTGCACAGGGCAAGACTGCAGCTTCACGACGCTCTTAAAGGGGTAATTTAGTGATTAAGAAAACTTGTACCGACATAAGAGAAAAATTCTCAGATTATATAGATGAGCTTTTGCCCGAGCAGGAGATGGCAGATCTTGAGATGCATATGAAGAAATGTCCTGCTTGCAAAAAAGATCTAGAGTCTTTTAACAAAACCGTTCAGGTGCTTAAAAATCTTCCGCGATATACCGCGCATCCCAATATAATTGTAAGGATCAACAATCGCATAGAAAAAAATAAAAGATGGTGGCAGAGGTTTAATCCAAAAGTTCTGAAAGGAACCTTTGGCGTTATTACTGCGGTGATTTTGTGTGTGTTCGGTCTTCAGCTTTACAACGGTACAAACGTTGTTGATATCTTAAGGGTAAAAGAAGCTGCAAAGACATCACAGGAAAACGGAGCTGCTAAAAACGAGAAGACCTTGAAATCCGAGGTACAGCAAAAAAAGAGAAAGAGTGCGGCACCGAAAGCACAAACAGCAACTACAGAAAGAAAAGCAATAACGGCAGGGACAGCAGAAACAGAGAGAGAAGAGAAAAGGAAGACGGAGACGGAAGAAAAGAAAGCCGAAGACAAAATTACGGTCAATAAAGTACAGATAGCGGGAGAATTTACTGTTGGAAAAACAGATGCAGCAGAGCAGCTCAGACAGACTAGTCAGCCTCTTGAAAAAGAGTTAAAACTTGAATACACTGCGAAGGCTTCATCATCGCCTGTTGACAGATTGTCGCCTCTTGAAAGTGCTTATGAGCAAAAAGGGCTTTATTGCAAGAATAGCGTTGTGGAAAATATTGTAATAAAAGACGAAAAGTCGTTTGAAAAGTTATGGGCAAAATGTTTTTCTGAGATGGCAAAGCCTTTTATTGATTTTAAAAATGAAATTATTGTTGTTATATTCCTTGGAGAGCAGGCTGAAAGCCCAAAAGATATAATACTACAAGGGATAATCAGCGAAAAAGACAAGATCAAGGTAAAATATAGCTTAAAGTCAATTCTAAATACTGATACATCAGGCAAAATATTATCTCCATATTACATAAAAGCGGTTAAAAAATTGAGTATTCCTGTGGAGTTTATTAAGGAATAACAAAGGTTTAAAATGATGAAAAGCTGGAAATTGCAGAAGCATTATTAATGGGAGGTGGTTTTTCTTTTTTTTTATCCAAAATCGATAACGGAGGATATAAAATCATGAAAAAATTGATCGTTGGTTTACTTGCAGTTTTTTTAATAGCTCCTGTTTTCGCAGGGGACAGATTTGATGGTTTAAATTACGGAAGTTCTCTTGAAGGTGTTATCCTTGACAGAGAAATTAACGGGCTTGATATCTTGAGGAATCCGGCCAATTTATTTTTTGACGACAAAGGGCAGAGTTACGATAGATTCAGGGGCTTATTGAACCGGGGTAAATTCTCCTTTTAAGTTTAACCTTGCGTTTCCTATGTCTTCGGGGATGGTTCTTGGAGGTACTGTAATATATGGTAACCAGTCTACCTGGGATATCTGGCGGGGAACTCTTCCTGTCGGCGGTGCCGCCAATCTGGCGTATACCGGTAATACAGGATTTTCTGATTCAAATACAACACAGAGTGATACAAACGGTACGGTACTCACTACTGACGACTGGACCAAAACCACGGTTTATAGCGGTACCCAGAATGTCGTTGCTGCGCAGGGCGGGAGGATGAAGCTTTCAAAAATGAAGATTATATGGTAGCGAAGGGAATTGTTAGCCAAATAGAGAAATTATCAGGATTTGTTAAATAATAGGTTCTTTTAGCGCTTCGCTTAGACCATCCTCGGGGTACAGTCATCCGTCCAAGTTCTGACGAGATCTTTCGACAAACTGCGTGATAGTTTCCCTGCTTTTACTTAATATTTTTCAATGATTTTAGACCTTATAAATTTTACAAACCTTAAAAACCTTATGAACTATCTTCTACTGCTTCACTATATTCTCAATCGTCTTTCTGTCCTTCTCATCTGATGGGGCGTATTTTAGGAAATTTCTAAAAGCATTATTTGCCTCTTTATTTTTTCCAAGCGTGTAATAAAGTACTCCCATATTCTTCCAGGCTCCATAAAATGAAGGATCGAGAGATAACGCGCGATTATAATAAATTAAAGCGTTTGTATTGTCGTTTGCGACCTGAAATTCTGAGCCTGTGCCTGTGTAAGCTCTGACGATGTAGGTATGGAGTTCTTTCTCAAAGTCGTTTTCCTTTGAATGAAGGGTAAGATCAAGAATTGAAACTTTTGATTCTATATATCTTATTGAATCTGAATATTTTTCAAATTTTGCTTCTTGTTTTTTGAGGTGTGCACCAATAATTGAAGGGATTTGTCTGTAAGTCTTTCCCAAACGCTCGTTTGTTATGCCGATAGCATGAAAGTCGTATTCTCTTTCATTTGCCGTAATGAAGCTTTCCAAAGTTTCGTTAATTTGGATCCGCTCAAATGGAAAAATAATAGAAGGGTTCGTAATTTTCAGCTGGTCTACATACCACTTGTGCGAAAGCTTTTCGAGGGAAAAGATCTTTGTTTCTCTTTTTTTCTGTTCCACCATCTGCAGATAGTCAAATCCCATGATGGTAGAGTCTCCCGTCACGACGAGTATAGCTTGCTTTTCTCCCGAGGAGTAGAGCGCGGCCTTGCAAAAATTATCCAAGAATAAATTCTTTGAAAGATCGCATCGGGAATAATTAAAAAGCAAAGGAAGCAAGGAAAGAAGAGGAAGCAAAAGAAGAGCTTTCTTGCTTAAATATTGAGACAAAGAGTGTAAACCTGTGCCTATACCGGCTGCGAGAAAAATAAAAGAGAGCGGGTAAAAACGGGAGATGATATTGAAATATATGGGATTGTTGTCATATTTTGTAAACAATATGAAAACCGGGCCCGTGAAAAAGAAGGCAATGAAAAAGAACCAAAGACCCTTCCTGATTTGCCGGTAAAATCCGAGTAATCCGATAAACGCGCCCAAAATAAAAAACCCGTAAAAGAGCTCCTTGAGATAATGATAGAACGGGCTGTTGTTAAAGTAAGAAAGTTGAGAGAGATTCAGCGCGGGGGAACCGTAAATCGTTCTTAATACAATCTTCTTAAAACCTTCCCAGGTCTGCGGGTTGAACCAGTTGATTTCCGGAGCAGCAGCAGCGCGAAGAGGGAGGTAAAGATAAAAGGCCAAACCCGTGATAAAGAGAATAATCGCGGGAACCCAGCTTTTTGGTTTTTTTATTTGAGTAAAAAAGAGAAATACTGCGGCTGGAAACACAAAAAGCATTGTTTGATGATGTGCCAGGGCCGCGCCAAAAATAAAAACAAAAAGTAAAAACTTGCTTTGAGAAGTCTCCTCTTCCCATCTTACAGCAATATAGCATAAAAGTGCCGCAAAGAAAGAGTTAAGAGCGAAGACTTCGGCTAAAACTGCGTATTTCCATATAAGCGGTGAAAAGGCAAAGAACAAAGCGGTGGTTAATGAAATGATACTGCTTTTAGTCAGTCTTTTTATAGTTTGAAAAATAAGCCCTGAAGCCAGAGAGGCAAAAAAAGCGCTAAAAAGATTAACCCGGAAAGCAATAGTTGAACAGGGCATTATATGTATAAAAAAATTACCGAGTAAATTATATAAAGGATACCCGGGCGGGTGGGCAATGCCCATTTGCCAGGCTGTTACTGTGAGTTCTGCTGAGTCTCCTGACGCAACGATTGAAGGTGCCAGGGTCATCAGATACACGTACAAAGGTATCAAAAAAGCCATAAATGCCATGATGTTTTTTACCATAAAAAGCAGTTTGATACAATTAAAAAAAAATGGTAGAATCAGGTATGCAAAAGACTAAAGCACTTTTTATTCTGGTTCTGCTTATTGTAGTGGTTAATATTATTTTTGCCTATTTCGGATATCAGATATTCACTGTTGAAACACAATCTATAGTGAGACGTCAGGAGGCATACCGGCTCAGTATCATGAATTTAATCAGTAAACGCCTGGAAAATATTTTATTCGAGGCTGAAGGCGCGGTAATTAAAGAATTCTCCGGAAGAGCAGATAAGACTCATTCCTTGAAAGAAATAAATAATAAACGACCTTACCTTATGTATATTAAGAATGTATATTCTGTTTTGTCTTTAGAAGCCGGAACAGGAGTAAGTTACATTGATGCGGCGCTTTATGAGTATAAACAAAAAAGTGCGGGTAAAAACAGAGTGAGATATTTTGGCTCGAATCCGGAATTTAATAATAAAAAAACGGCAGGGGGGAAAAAAGAGCTTTATGCAGTAAGTGTAATTAATACTCCTGCTTATCTGGTGGTCGAGTATGATATTACAGAAATTGAAAAAATATTAAAAAAATATATAAGGGAGATCTCCGGACCTCTTGAAGCCTATATTGAAGTTACCGACAAGGACGGAATACTTGTTGCATATTCTGAAAAGATTGACAGAAAGAAACTTCAGGTTAACGGAAAGGATTTAAAAAGTATATTTACTTTTTGGAAAGTCGGAGTAAAGGATAAAGGTCTTGAGAATGTGGAATTTCAAAGAAAAAGTAAAGTGAAGATATATGTTGAGATAATGATATTTCTGTCTGTTTTTATGGTGGTTGCTCTATATGTCGCGATTGTTATGGTGGTAAGCGAATCCGCAGTGGTAAGACTCAGGTCTGATTTTGTTGCCACGGTTTCACATGATTTGAAAACTCCTCTCACTTCCATAAAGATGTATTCTGAATTACTGAAAGGCGGGAAAATAAAGGATAAAAAGAAGTTAAGATCCTATATTGAAACAATAGTAACGGAAAGCGAGAGGTTGTCTTTTCTTATTAATAATGTTCTTGAATTCTCCAGAAGAGAATACCGGCTGAAACAAAGAACCTCTAATCCCGTGGATTTATCAAGAGTAGCGGAAGAAGCGGTAGCGCTGGTGAAACCTTATGCCTTGCAGTATGGTTACAGGATAAAACTGCTTACTCATAAAGTTCCGCTCATCCCCGGCGATGAAGTAGGGATAAATCATCTGATTATGAATCTTATTGACAACGCCATTAAATATTCTCCGGATAACAGAAATATAATAGTAGGAGTTGCCGCAGCAGGGGACGAAGTGTGCCTTTCGGTTAAAGATAAAGGCATTGGTATTGATGAAGAGGAGAAAGAAGCTGTATTTGAAAAATTTTACAGGTCAAGTGATCCTTATGTAAAGACAAAAAAGGGCATAGGCATAGGGTTATCAATAGTAAAACAGATTGCGGCAGATCATGGAGCGCGTATTGAACTTAAAAGTGCAAAAGATAAAGGCAGTACGTTCAGCGTTTTTTTTAATCCAAAGAGGCTTATATGAAGACGATATTGATAGTAGAAGATGAAGAACCCATAAGAAAGGGGCTCCGTGATACTTTTTTGGAGGAAGGTTTTAAGGTTGTTTCAGCCGTAGACGGACTACAGGGTTATAAAATGATCCTCTCAAAAAAGCCGGATCTTGTTTTATTGGATATTATGCTTCCTGAATTGAACGGGTTGGAGGTTTGTAAAAGATTAAGGAGTGAAAGTAATCAGACTCCGATTATTATGCTGACTGCAAAAAGTACCGAAACCGACAAGGTGGTAGGATTGGAACTTGGAGCTGATGATTATGTTACTAAACCTTTCTCGGTGCTGGAGTTAGTCTCCAGGGTGAAAGCCTTACTCAGAAGGATGGAGAAAAGAAGCGATGAAAAAGAAAGTTCGGGGATAATCGCCTTTGACGATATAAAAATAGATTTTAAAAAATTTAAAGCAGAAAGAAGCGGTAAAATAATTGATATGTCAAAGACAGAATTTAAGATACTTAAGTTCTTCATATCCAAGCGCGAGGAAGTCATTTCCAGGGATACATTTTTAGATGAGGTTTGGGGGTATGATGAATATCCCACTACCAGGACTGTAGATAATTTTATCGTAAAATTGAGGTCAAAAATAGAAAAAGACCCCCGGAATCCAAGGCATTTGATAACAATATATGGTGTCGGCTACAAATTTATTCAATAAAACCCTTTGTAAATAAAGGCAAATACTGCAAAAGTCAATCTCTCGTATTTTCTGAAAAAAATACAATTTGATGACAATTTGTTCGTTACTTTTTGATATATTTATTACAGATAGTAAATTGTAATTTACCGGAGGAGTTTATGAGAAGAAAGAAAGGTTTTACACTGCTGGAACTGATGATCGTTATAGCGATTATTGGATTGTTAATAGCTATAGTAATACCGGATTTACTAAAGACGAGGGAGCAGGCGGAGATAGAATCCTGTAAGGCGTCGCTTCGAGGCGTGCAGTCGGCGCTGGAACTTTACTATACACATTACAAATATTATCCTGACAATTTACTGACACCAATAAATGAAGGGTATCTGCAGGAAGGCGGCGACAAGGATCCGTGGGGCAGGGTGTACCGATATCGTTTGGCCACCGGTTCCGGAGCTGCGAATGAATCTGAAGGTGCAAAGACTGCGAATAATTATCTTATAGGAAGCGACGGGCCGGACGCAAAGCAGGATACGGATGATGATGTTGAACCGCCAATTAATACAAAGCGGCATTCTTTTAAGAGCAATAGAACTGCTTCTGAATCAACCGGTGAGGGCGTTTCAGAAGAATAGTTAATATACTGGAGTATTATTAACTGTAGTTTGCGAATAAGGGGGGACAAGAAATAAAATATTGAAAAGTATCACCGACCCTATGCCCGGGATGGCTGACCCCCTCCCGGGCTTTTTTTATTCCATAGCGACGGATTGTTTTTGCATACAAACTAAATTGAAGGTTAAGGCTGAAACTTGAAGCCGGCAGTGATTTCGCCGATTACAAATCTTTCGGATTCCGCTGATAAAAAAAATACATAGTCTTATCTTCTTCTCTTGCCGCGCCTCTGAGCATCTGCGCATCCATGCCTCTGTTTTTGTTATTACACCTCTGTGACATTTTTTACAATTGGTTGTGTTAATCTTGTATTGGAAGAGGAAAGAAGTTATTATCAACTGCAGTTGACTACTGGAGGTACCTATGAGAAAACAAAAAGGGTTCACACTGCTGGAACTGATGATTGTTATAGCGATCATCGGATTGTTGATTGCTATAGTTGTGCCGGATTTACTGAGGGCCAGGCAGGAAGCAGAGGTAAGATCTTGTGTGGCCTCGCTCCAAGGCGTGCAATCGGCGCTGGAACTGTACTACACACATTATAAGTATTATCCTGATAATTTGCTTGTAACTATTAATGAAGGGTATCTGGGGGAAGGCGGAGACAAAGACACCTGGGGCCGGCAATACAGGTATCGTTTGTCTACAGGTTCCGGAGCTGTAAATGAATCTGAAGGCGCAAAGACGGCGAATAACTATCTTATAGGGAGCTACGGGCCGGATGCGAAGCAGGATACGGATGATGATGTCGAACCGCCGATAAATACAAATCGCCACACGTTCAAGGGATCAAAGCAGGAAAACGCTTCTGATGAAAATTTGTATGATATTCCGGTTAGTTGAAACGGGTAGAAACAGGGTCATTCTGCCTTAAGTAAAGAGAGCCGCCTCTAATCGGGCGGTTCCTCTTTTAAAAACTAAGTAGAACTATTCAAATTAGAAATTAATGAAATCTTCATGTCTATTCCATAATCAGCGGAATCCCGTAGCTTTTCAATCTCATCAAAAGATCCGCCAATTATGTTAGGCGGATCATCGAGTGATCCGCCCTATATCACTGGCGGAAGCGTAATCGAACCCGAAATCCCGTAAACTCTTAATATTTTGCAAGTTAACAACAGCATGCTTTCTACTCCGGATTTCGGGTTCTCTTATTGACTTGCTCTTATACCTTAAATCATGATATATATTGTCTTAGTAATTGTATGCTTTAAAAACAGGAGTGAATTATGAAAAAAGAAGAGAACAAATGGCTTCCTTTAAGTTTTTTTCCGTGGGAATCGGAATTTTACACTATTAATTGCCCGGTTTTAAAAGAGTTTAACGGGAAAAAGATAACTTTGAATAATTTTCCTGTTAAAAAAGCAGTTATATTTAAAAGTTTTAATGATAAAAGAGACGCAGCTTTGTTGTTCTCCACCACAAAGGATTTGTTTATACTTTTTAAGAGCAAGATTGACAGAAAGGAAGGTTTACGAAAATACCGTAAAGAACCGCCTTATTGGACTGATGATACTGTCGAATTAATGATCGATCCAAAGCATAGTCACAGACAATATTATATGTTCGTTACAAGTGCTTTGGGTAAAAAGGAAAGTTCGCTAATGACCGCAGGGCAGGGCAGAGTAAGATATGAAAGAAAAGTAAGCGGAGAACCGGCTAATCTGAAATGGGAATCAAAAATAAAGATAACAAAAACAGAGTGGGTTACGCTTGTGAAGATCCCATACAGATCTCTTGGAATAGAGATGGATCCCTCAATGGTTCTGGGTATAAATTTTCTGAGAAACAGAGCAAGCGAGGGTAAAACTGTAACTACGGATATTTTTAACGGCAACAGTATTCATTCCCCCTGGGTTTTTAACGACATGGTTTTAGAAAAAAAGAGCGTTAGAGTTGAAAAAATATTTTTGGATAATATGTATGCGGATGCGGACAATATACTTTGCGTGACAATAAGAAATATTAAAAAAGATACGGCAGAAATGATTTTAAAAGTCACTGTTCTTACAGGGGAGCAATATGATTATTATTCGGGAAACTCTGTAAAGTTTGAGCTAAAGCCGGAGGAGAAGAAGGATATAAGCCTTCTGTATAGGCTTGATCCGCTGGAAGGGGGTTGGCTTAAAATAAAAGTTGAAATATTGGAGCAAGACGGAAAAATATCCTACAGCGGTGATTTTCATGCTTCATTTAAAAACGGTATGGAACTTGCTTATGCACAGCCTGCTCATAGCTTTAAGGATCCCAAACCGGAGGATCCTGATTTTTATATCAATAAGAGACGGTATATCATGTCAAGTTTACCCCTGTTTGAAAGAGTTAACACGGCACAAGGGGCGCCGGGGGATTTTTGCATTAGAAGCGCAGATAAAAAAATTATGTTTAATTTGATGAAGCCGGGTGTGCTAAAAAAAATAGCTGATTTTATCCACCATCGATTTCATAATGATATTGACAGGCTCTTGGGCGCAGTTTATTTAATACATCAGCCGGCGTTTATGAATTATGTGAATATCTCAGCATTTGTTGAAGATAACTTAACACCTCTTTCAATTCTCAGATTTCAAAATGCCCAATGCGGAAGTTATGCGGATGTTTTACTCGGAGTGTTGGAAAAGTTAAGAATAGGCAGTACAAAGAAATGCTGGACAGGTCATATTCTGGGTTTAAGCGGCCATATGATAATGGCTGTGCATTATAAGGGACAACACGTTCCGCTTGATGCGCAAGTCGGATGTTTCTTTTATAAAAAAGGCAACAAGGACCTGGCTTCAATACAGGATCTGATAAAAGACCCCTGGATCGCGGATCAGGCAAAAAACCGCTACAGCAGGTTTTTTCAGGATATAAAAAAACTTCATTTGGGCTATTACGGTAAAGTAATCTGGCCTGAAAACGCCCCCGCCGAATGAGAAAGACAGCAAGTAAAGTAAGGGAAGCACAAACAGCAAATACAGTAAGTACAGAAGATAAAAAGTATAGCCTGGTCGCCAGCGTTTTGTGGCGGGAAGAAAAACAGGAAAAGAAAGTACAAGAAAAAATATTTCCATATCATTTTAACCTATTACTTCTGATGTTATTACGTGAGCTGCGGCATTAAACTTTAATTGACTAAATCCATTCAGTATAATACAATATAGAAGAAGGTTGCTAAAGTGTGAATATTTTTATATTTGTATTCGAAGCTAGCTGGATAAAGGAGGAGGTTTAGATGAAATCTGTTATTCTTGCCGGTGGTTTTGGGACGAGACTTCGTCCGCTTACCTGTAATATTCCAAAGCCTGTTGCTACAGTCGCTAATAAACCTATGATGGAACATATCGTAGACCTTCTGAAAAAACACGGGGTTACGGAGATGATCTCCGCCTTATATTTCCAGCCGGAATCTATATCTGATTATTTCAGAGATGGTTCTGATTTTGGGATAAAGATGGATTATATCAAGACAGAGTCCGAACTGGGCACTGCCGGCTGCGTGAAATATGCTACGAAATATATAGATGGAACATTTATCGTCATGAGCGGGGATGTGCTTACTGATTTTGATCTTACCAAGGCAGTAGAGTTTCATAAAAAGAAAAAATCTCTGGCAACCATTGTTCTTACGCGTGTGGATAACCCGCTGGCTTTTGGAGTTGTGATTACGGATAAGAACGGAAAGATAGTGCGCTTTCTGGAAAAACCCTCGTGGGGAGAAGTATTCTCCGATACGGTAAATACCGGTATTTACATCCTGGAAAAAGAAGTTCTGGATCTTATTCCGGAGGAAAGGGAGTTTGACTTTTCTAAGAACCTGTTTCCGCTTATGCTTGCAAAGAAAATGCCGCTTTTTGGCTATGTGGCGAAGGGTTATTGGAAGGATGTCGGCAGTTTGTCAGAATACAGAATTTCGCATTATGATATTATGGACGGGAAAGTTGATGTTATAATTCCCGGTAAAAAGACAAACAAAGTCGGCAAAGGTATATGGATAGAAGCAGGTGTTCAGATCCACCCGACTGCAGTACTGAAAAATCCCGTGGTTATCGGAAAGAACGTCCAAATAAAAGCAAATGTAATAATTGAGAACTCGACTATAGGTGATAACTGCATAATTGAAGAAGGCGCAAAAATTACCAATAGCGTTCTCTGGTCCGGAAGTTTTGTCAGGCAGGATGCGACTGTCTTTGAAAGTGTCATGTGTCATGCCGTGGAAATCGGTAAAAAGGCAGCTATTCACACGAATTGTGTAATAGGAGATAATTGCATAATCGGTGATGAAGCTGTTTTGAAAGCAAATGTAAAACTTTGGCCGCATAAAAATGTTGAAAGCGGCGCGATACTTTCTACCAGTCTGATTTGGGGGGATAAATGGTCCCGCACCATATTCTCGGAATACGGTGTTATCGGTCTTGCAAATATAGAGATTACTCCGGAGTTTGCGGCTAAACTTGGAGCGGCCTACGGAGCCGGAGTACCGAAAGGTTCCTCAATAATCACCTCCAGAGACAATCACAGGATTTCCAGAATGACAAACCGTGCTTTTATGACAGGGCTTCTTTCTTCAGGTGTAAATGTTTTTGATATCGGGGTTACGCCTATAGGTGTTGCAAGATATGTCTTAAAGCCGCTAAGAAGTGTGGGGGGAATGCACGTTAGAATGTCTCCCTTTGACGCGGAGAAAGTGGATATTAAATTCTTTGACGACCAGGGTATTGATCTGGCTTCCTCAAAAGAAAAAAGTATAGAGGGCTTATTCTTCAGGGAAGATTTTAGACGCGCCCCATTCCAGGAAGTCGGAGAAGTTTCTTTCCCTTCGCATGCCATAGATCATTACAGAGAAGGATTTCTCCATGAAGTGGATAAAGAAGCTATCAGAAAAAGAAAATTTAAACTCGTGATAGATTATGGTTTTGGAAGCTCCTCCACAATCTTTCCGTCGCTACTTGGAAAACTCGAATGCGATGTAGTGTCGCTCAATTCTTATCTGGATGAAAAAAAACTTACAAAGTCGGCGAACGAATTTAATCAATCAATAGAACAGCTTTCGAATATAACTTCCACGTTGAAAGCCGACCTAGGGATTATGCTGGATGCCGGCGCGGAAAAAATATTTATTGTTGATGAAAAGGGAAGAGTGCTGAGCGGTGACCAGGCGCTTTGTTTCCTGACCTATCTTCAATTTAAAGTAAATAAGGGCGGAACTATTGCCGTGCCTATCTCTGCTTCTTCAGCAATCGATGAAATAGCCGCAAAACACGGAGGTAAAGTTATCCGTACCAAAACGAGCTATCGCAGCATGATGGAAACAGCTATTTCGGGAAAAGTTGATTTTGTCGGGGAAGCGCTCGGAGGTTATATCTTCCCTAAATTTATGCCGTCCCTGGATGCTATGATGTCGGTTGTGAAAATACTTGACGCTATGGCGGTAGTAGATGAAAAGATCTCCGATATAATTAAAAAGGTGCCGGAATCTAAAATAATCCGTGAATATGTTGCCTGTCAATGGGAAACCAAAGGCACCGTGATGCGGGAATTAAATGAATATGCCAAAGATAAAAAAGCCGAGCTTATCGACGGGATAAAAATATTCGAAAAAGAAGGCTGGATAATGATCTTGCCTGACGGTGAAAAACCTTTATTTCATCTTAATGCCGAAGCTAAGACCGCTGAAGCAGCGAGAAAACTTATTACCAAGTACGGACAAATGATAAAGGCCTGGCAGAAAGTGGGCGCCCCGGAAGGAGATACCGTCTATGACGGAAGCGAAAATTAAGTTCGGCACCTCCGGGTGGCGCGGGATAATCAGCGACGACTTCACTTTTCAGAATGTTTCTAAAGTAGCGCAGGCTATTGCGCGCTATGTGAAGGAAAAGGAGAAGCAAACGGTCAAAAACGGAGTGATCGTAGGCTATGATACTCGTTTTCTTTCCGAGAAGTTCGCCGCAACCGCCGCCGGCGTACTTTCTGCCAATGGCATTAAGGTTTTTCTTACCCAAAGAGATACTCCGACTCCGGTTATTTCCTGTGAGATAATAAAGAAAAAACTTGCAGGCGGTATTAATATTACAGCCAGTCATAATCCGGCGTCCTATAACGGAATGAAATTCTCTCCTTCCTGGGGAGGCCCGGCGCTTCCGGAAACTACGAAGTTAATTGAAAATTACGCGAATGATCCTCTGCTTAAAGTGTTGTCCCCGGATAATAAAAATGTTGTTTCCCTGGATCCAAGGGAAAAATATTTAAAAGTTATTAGAAACAAGGTGGATCTTAAACTGATAAAAAAAATGGGTATGAAAGTCGGAGTGGAACTCCTGTATGGCACCGGAAGAGATTATCTGGATCTTTTTCTTACAGAATCCTGTAAAAAAGTTGTAGTGTTTCACGACTATAGAGATGCGTATTTTGGGGGCGGTTCGCCTGAGCCAAATAAAGAACGTTTAGGCGAGCTTGATGCCGCGATAAAAAAAGAAAAGCTGGATATCGGACTGGCTACCGACGGAGATGCGGACAGGTACGGTATTATTGACCGCGACGGGACGTTTATTACTCCAAATGAGATCTTATCCCTCTTAATGGTTTATCTGAAAAAGAGCAGGGGTTGGAATGGCTGTGTGGTTCGCACTGTTGCCACTACCCATCTCGTTGATGCTCTGGCGGAAAAATACGGGATACCTGTAAGAGAAACTCCGGTGGGGTTTAAATACATCGGGGAGGTAATGCTTAAAGAGTCTATGATAATAGGCGGTGAAGAGAGCGGAGGTCTAACGATTTACGGCCACATTCCGGAAAAAGACGGTATATTAGCCTGTCTGCTGGTACTGGAAATGGTAGCTTCTGAAAAGAAGACCATAAAAGAGATTTTAAAAAAGCTGTATGCAGAAGTCGGCTATATTGCAACCGGTAGGGGAAATGTCCGGCTGACCGAGGAAAAAAAACAAAAACTTGTTTCTGCTCTTTCCAAAAAGCCGCCTGTTAAGTTCGGTAATTATACCGTGGAAAAATTGATAACGCTGGACGGTTATAAATTTTTGCTTGGCGGAAAAAATTGGATTATGATCCGGCTTTCCGGTACAGAACCGCTGGTACGCCTTTATGCTGAGTCAGATTCGGATAAACAGCTTAATGCTTTATTAAATTTAGGAAAAAAGTATGTACTTGGTTTTTAAGAAAATCTGTGAAATATAGAAAAGTATAAAAGATTATTGAGAGCTGTTTTAAGCTTGTATCAGTGGAATCCTGTAGAACTGTAATCGGTGGAATCTTTTTCAAAATATGGAGCTTGATGTCAAAGAATAACCGCTTTAGAAAATATAATACCACCGTCCTCCCTGTCGGCAGGGTGAAAATCAGTAATTGGCCTTTAAAAGAAAAACTTATAAAAGTATTGATATATACGGTGCTTGCCGTTGTTGCCTATTTTTTTCTGGCAGGCAATGCGGGCCTTGTTCACCTTGTTCAGTCAAAACTTGAAAAGTCAAAAATAGAGAGAGATATAAACTCACTGGAAGAAGAAAACAGAAAAGCGACAGCGGAGATACAAGCCCTTCGCAGCGACTTAAAATCCGTGGAAAGGATTGCCAGAGAAGAGCTGGGTCTTATAAAAAAAGGCGAAGTGGTCTACAAATTCATAATAAAGAAAGAGAGTGAAAATGATAGTTTTGGCAGTAGAAACGGCAACAAGCGCTGAAAGCGTTGCGTTAGTTTCAGAGGATAAAGTATTAGCTGAATCTGATTCTTTCATTGAATTTGGTCATTCTTCGACTCTTATGAGTAGTATTGAAAAAGTGTTTAAAATCGCCCGTATTGATATTTCTTCTATTGATGCTATTGCTGTTTCTGCCGGCCCCGGTTCATTTACCGGGCTACGTGTCGGTTTTTCTCTTGCAAAAGGCCTTGCTTATGCGGCAAAGAAACCCTTCTATTCAATTCCTACACTTGATGCTCTTGCGTATTTGTATTCTAAATCCGGCAAAGATATTATTGAATTGACAGGAAAAAAAATGAAGTCAGTGAATCTTCTATGCCCTCTTTTGGACGCAAGAAAAGAGGAATATTACTTTTCCCTTTACTCTGAAACCGGTAAAGGCATCATAAAAATACTTCCAGAAAATTCTCTATCCCTTACCGCCTTAATAAAAACAGTGAAAAGTATTAAATCCGAAAAAATAGTATTTATTGGCAACGGAACTCTTAAGTGCAGAGCAGAACTTGAAAAAATCTTTAAGAATGCTTCTTTCCCTGATATTCTTCCCAAAGCTTCTGCAGTTGGCGCTTTAGCGCTTTTAAAACTCCAAAAAGGTGAAAAGCAGGATTTTAATAAAACTCTTCCCCTGTACATAAGGAAGCCGGACGCAGTAATAAAGAAGCAAGGAAAGCAGGGAAAGAAAGAGAAGTAAGGGCAGAAAGGACAGTAAAAGAAGAAAGTGACAAAACATTAAAATAGTATTCGTTATATGTTTTGTCATCCTGGAGTGTTTTTATCCAGGATCCAGTGTCGGTGTTTGTATCAGTGGAATAAGTAAAAAGAGCACATAACGAAGAGGGAATATGCTTGAAATAGCTAAAATGCTCGAATCCGACGTAGACTCTGTTGCGGCTCTTGAAGCGAACGTATTTACCCTGCCCTGGTCGAGGGCTCTTATTTTAAAAGATATTAAAGAAAATAATAGTGCGAGGTTTTTTACTGCCAGAGAGGATAATTTACTTGTCGGTTACGGAGGCTTTTGGCTTCTTCAAGATGAGATGAATATTGTTAATATCGCAGTTCATCCTGAGCATAGGAAAAAAGGACTGGGAAAACAACTTCTCAAACACTTATTAACAGAAGGTTTGAAAGAAGGCGCTAAGTTTGCAACTCTGGATGTAAGGGTCAATAATACAGCGGCAAAAAAACTTTATGAAAGCGCCGGTTTTATTTTGATAGCAGTAAGGAAAAAATATTATACTGATAATCAGGAAGATGCCTTGGTTATGTGGCTTAATCCGATTAAACTTTAAAAAGGAGCAGAGTGAAAGACAAGGCAAAAGGAATATGGTACGGCGTTATCGCCTGTGTTACGTGGGGTACTATTTGGCCGCTGGGTAAATGGATAAACAACAACTATGATCTTAGCCCTTATTATTTTGCGGCGTTCCGGTTCCTCTTTGCAGGTGTTGCGCTTTTAATTTTTCTTTTGGTTAAAAAAGATAAAGCCTTTTGGATGACTTTAAAAAACCACTGGGGGCTGGCTATTATACTCGGCTTTTTCGGAGTATTTGGAATGGGTTCTCTGGTATTTTTGTCTATTAAATACACTACTATTGTTAACTCTGCTCTACTTATGAATTCAAACACTCTTTTTATTATTTTCTTTTCGCTTTTTTTGGGAGAAAAAATCAGTAAAGTTAAAATATTTGCTGTAATAATGGGTTTGCTGGGCTGTTATCTTATAATTAACAACGGGTTTGCTTTTAAAATGCTGGGTAGTGAAACAATAAAAGGCGATCTTCTCGCGCTGGGCGCTTCGGTCTGCTGGGCGGCTTATACCGTAATAGGAAAAGCAAAAGTAAAGGATGTGGATTCAACTCATCTTACTGCTTTGAATTTTATCTTTGGCGCGCTTATGATATTTGCATTGATATTCTTTATGAAAGCTCCGGTAGCAGATGCTTTCTCGCCGTTACCGCTCCTTGGAATTATTTATATAGGTCTGATTCCCACAGCTTACGGTTTTACCATCTGGTATTATGCCCTGGAGTATGTTGAAGCCGGAGTACTAAGTTTATTCCAGTTTATTATCCCTCTGATGACTGCAGTTTTTGGCGTCTTCTTCTTTCATGAGAAATTCACATTGTTTACCTTTATTGGAATGGTTCTGATTCTTGCAGGTATAACAGTAGCGTCTAAAACGAGCAAGGAATAAAAACAAAATTACGATTTACGAATGACGATTGACAATTTAATGTAGGCAGGAAAAGCTTTGCCAATATAGAGATACCATATTAATGTGGAACGTGAGTAACGTGATAACGTGCAACGTTCTAACAGTTTCATTACAGGGGGGTTTTATGCAAAAGGTTAAACTTGAAAGAACAGAGTCATTTGCTGTACTGGTAAAGGCTTATCCAAAGTATTTCACTCACGGGAAAGGACGGTCTATAGTTTTTGGTAAATGGGACTCGGAAGGATTTTCTGTGTTCTCCTTTGGCAAAGATATTTCGGTAATGTACAACGAAGAGGGTGAGATTTTCAGAGCTCTGGGTCTTCTCATGGTGGAGTTGGAGAAGAATAAGAAGGGTGTAATAAAGATCAGACAGATCCCTCCGTTTAAATTCAGGGGATTGATGCTGGATAGTTCCAGGAATGCCGTTATGACCGTGGAAGCCGGAAAGAAGATGATAATGAAACTTGCACTCTTAGGATATAATGCGCTTTGTTTTTATACGGAAGATACTTATGAAGTCGAAAATGAACCGCTTATCGGGTATTTGAGGGGAAAATATACCATGAAGGAGATGAAAGAGCTGGATGATTATGCTTTCATGTTCGGGATTGAAATGTTTCCCTGTATCCAAACCCTGGGACACATGCCTCATATTTTTAAACATAATAAATATTTTGAATATAAAGATGATGACCGGTGCTTTAATGTTAGATATAAAAAAAGCTATGTTTTGCTTGAAAAAATGATGAAAAGCGCTACAAAACCTTTCAGATCAAAAAGGATACATCTGAGCATGGACGAGGTGCACGGTTTGGGGCTTGGAAATGCTTTTTTACCGGGAAAAGTAAACGATCCGAGAGAGTTGTTTGTTAAACATACCATAAGAGTTATGAAACTTTGCAAAAAACTCAGGTTAAAGCCGATGATTTACGGGGATACTATGGTAGGCTTTTGCGGTTCAAAACCATTTACTACGGAACAAAGAAAGTTGATTCCAAAAGATCTTAAAGTAGTGTACTGGGATTATTACAGTACAAAGAAGGAAGTCTATGATAATTATATTAAACAATATGAAGCGGCCGGTTTTAATCCGATGATCTCTCCCGGGATCTGGAACTGGCACAGGCTTTGGCCGATATATCCTAAAGCAGAGAACAATCTGGATCTTTTCATGCCTGTAGCTTCCGAACATGGTATTACGGAATCTCTTATTACGGCCTGGGGTGATGACGGGAATGAAGCTCCGTTTGATGCCAGCTGGCCGGCGCTTGTTCTTCATAGCGAATATTGCTGGTCGAAAAAAGCGGATAAGGGCCTTGTAAAAAAGCAGGTAAAAATTATTTCAGGAAACTCATTTGAAGCATTAGTCTCTCCGTGGGTTCTTGATGTGACGGATAAAAAAAGCGCGTATTTGCGTACTCCAGTTTCTGTCGGCAGGGCTTTTCTCTATGATGATCCTATAACCGGTATATTTTCGGGACATGCTTTTGGGAGAAAACTAAACCCGTACTATGAAAAAGCTTACAAGACGATCAAGTCGGCAATTACGGAAGAAAAAGAAAATAAAGATCTCTTAAGCTTTCCTCTTTTACTTGCTGATGTTTTAAGATTAAAAGCGGATTTTAAACAAAATGCCTACAAAGCTTACAATTCCGGAAATAATACTGCCTTAAAAAAAATGGTAAAAGATGCCGGAGAACTAAAAAAGAGAATTAAAAAACTCTGGCAGGTTCAAAGAATTATCTGGCTTAAAGAAAGAAAGCCATTTGGATTGGATGTGCTTGATCTGCGGTATGCCGGACTTCTCGGACGCCTTGATGTCTTCAAAGAAAGAGTAAACGAATATTTAAGCGGAAAGATTGACTCAATTCCCGAGTTAGAAGAAAAGCCGCAAAAATGCTACGGTGATTTCCCCTTTTGCAGTTTAAAATTTTACAAGGATCTTGCCTGTTTTCATATCCCGATTTAGATTCGCTGAAGGAAAAAGATATTAGGGAAGAAACTCCTCGAGTGCTCTCTTTAGGCTCAAAGGAAGGAAGAGTAATATGAAATTGATATCAACAGGAATAAAATGGCTGGATGAAATACTTGATGGAGGAATTTACAGGGGCAATTCTATCATTATAGAAGGCCCTCCCGGAAGCGGCAAAACAATATTTGGCCTGCAATTCATATATCAAGGCAATAAGCCTGCAATATATATCTCATCAAAAGAGACGGAAAAAACGATAGTAAACTACGGAAAAAGTTTTAAATGGAAATTAGCCGGAGCAATAAAACAAAAGAAATTATTCGTAATATCGGATTATGAAAAAGTACTTAAGAGTATATTGTCATTCAAGGGGAGCTATTTAGAGAAAATAATACACGATAAAGGAGTGAGAAATATAGTAATAGACGATATAAATAAATTATTTGAGGTGTTTAAGGATGATATATCCCCTCATTCAATATCGGTGTTTTTAAAAATATCGGATTAAAGAAAGTAAAATTACAATAATTAAAAGTTGAGAATAAAAGGTCCTTATAATTGATAGAGAGGAGGTCTAATGGGTTTGATAAAGCGAATTAAAGAAAAGGTTAAAGAATCAAAGTTTTTCTTTGTTTCATTCACTGCGCACTTGTTGATACTATTTTTAGTCAGTGGAATAGTTATAGTAAATCCGACAATGAGGAAAACAGTTTTTAGAGGTATCCTTCAAATGGGCGGCGGCGGAAAGGCAGAGACGCCGGAGTGGGAAACACAAAAACAACTTCCGTCTTCAAAATCTGTCGATATTCCTTCAATGACAAAGCAAGAGATCAAGGTTACTGACGCTAAAGTCGTTATTAACACAACGATGGCTGATAAAAATCAGTCAAGCGCTGTTATTAAGCCGCTGGATATTGTCGGAGCCGGAGGCGGTGAGGGCGGCGGTATGGGTACCGGTATCGGTAAAGGAATAGGTGCGGGTATCGGTATTTTCTCTGCCAGAATGAACAGGACGGAAATGGCAAAGAAATATGGCGGATCTCCGATGACGGAAACTTCGGTCAATAAAGGTCTTGAATATCTATTTGCGAAACAAAATGCCGACGGTTCATGGGAAGTCAAGCCAAAAGTATTTGAAGGCTGGCAGGTAAGAGAACCGGAAATAGCAATTAGCAGTTTTGCAACATTAGCTTTTTTAGGTGCAGGGTATAGAGTGGATTCTCCTCATAAATATGCGAAAACATTGCAAAAGGCAATTAAATATTTAGTTTCGAAGCAGACTCCCAATGGTTATATCAGCGGAGATACGACATATAAGCCGGAAACAATGTATGTTCATTGCATAGCATCAATAGCATTATCCGAGGCGTTCGCAGTAGGAGGGGCGAGTAATATAAAAGCGAATCTGGAAAAAGCGATAAAAATAATTATATCGGCGCAAGAAGTTGAAAAAACCGAAGCTAACAAAGGCGGTTGGAGGTATGGACCCGGAAGCGGAGATAGTGATTTGTCCGTAAGCGGTTGGGCTATAATGGCGCTTAAGGATGCCTTCTATAGCAACATACTTAAATTGGAAATTAAGAATGCTCTGGAGGCATCGGCAAAATATGTTATAAAAACAGATGGCCGCTACATGACACAGGGGGCCTTTGCGAGTGCTACAGATGCAACCAGACCAATTGCAATATTTTGTCTTTTTATTACGGGAAAATCGGATGATCCGTTGATTAAAAAATTGACTGACAGTTTATGTATGGATATATCAAAAGTGGATTATTATCAGATGTATTACAATAATTTGGCGCTGTTTCAAATAGGCGGAAAAAAATGGGAAGATTGGAATAAAACATTCAGAGAATTCATTGTAACAAAGCAAAACCAGGATGGGAGTTTTCAGCCTTTAAAGCAGGGTCTTGAAAATAAAATCGGCTTCAATTATACAACTGCGATGGCAGTATTATGTCTGGAAATATACTATCGTTATTTACCGATATATCAGATTGTAAATAAATAGTTAAGCAATAAGTTGGATCCGCGCTTATCAACGCAGAGCATACGGGCTAAAAGATCCTGAATTTAATATAAGCAAAAAGGACTGTAAGGGAGCAATTTACAGTCCTTTTTCATTTTTGCCTATTGACAAAAATGAAATATTGATGTATACTACCAGTAACATACCAGTAATAACGGAGGTAGGGTGGATTTATTATATAGGGAGATAGCTGAGAAAATAAGAAAGAAAATTGCTGGCGGTAGATATTCTGTAAATTCTAAGCTGCCAAGCGAAGCGGATCTTTCAGGGGAACTAAAAGTCAGCCGGCCTACTATTAAGAATGCTGTACGCGTCCTTGTTAATGAAGGTGTGCTTTCCTGTGTACCTTCAGTAGGCAGTTTTATTCTCAGAAAACCGGGAGAAAGAATAATTATCGGTTATATTGCTCCGGATCTTTCAGACCCTTTTCATACCGACATGATCTCCTGTGTTGAGAAACTGACAAACGAAAAAGGATATGGTCTTACAGTTGCTGCGAGTGGTGAAACGGTCGAGGAGGAAAGTAGAGCTGTAGTAAGATTGGTAAAAAACGGAGCCGTAGGTGTTCTTGCTTCAAGATCTCTTAACATTGCCTTAGAAAAAAGCAGATTTAAAATTCCTCTAGTGTGGTGCGGCGGGATCCCTGCTGATTCGGAAAATGACAGGGTAACAATTGACAATAAAAAAGGAATGTTGCTGCTTGTGGAACATCTGATTTCCCTGGGAGTAAAAAAAATAGGATATGTGGAAGCTGAAAAAAAATCGAAATTTATGAGCGAGAGAGGCCGTGAATTAAAAAATATACTTGCGGATAAGATAATCAAAGTGAGAGACGAATGGTTTGTCTGTTCTGACGTAAGCGGTGAAGAGGGCGAACATAATCTCTTTGAACGCTTTTTGAAAAACGGTCTGCCGGAGGCGATAATTTGTTATAACGATCTGACAGCTGCGGGTATAATAAATGCGGCTTTAGAAAATAAAATATCCGTCCCTGAAAGATTAAAGATAACAGGGTTCGACAATATCGGATTGAGTCGTTTTTTTAAAGTTCCCATTACCACCGTGAATTATAAGATAGCCGTTATAGCGGAGCAGGCGCTGGAACTGCTTTTAAAAAGGATATCCGGCTCAAGAGAAAATACTGTAACGGCAATAATTGAACCGGAGCTGATTGTAAGGCAATCAACGAAGCTGCTGGAGTAAATTGAGATTTGTAGATTATTTAATAAATAATGACAGGAGGGAATATGCATAGAATAATCAGAAGTGTAATGATTGTCGCAATTGGATTTTGTATTTTTTCTTACGGGGCGGAGGAAGGTGAAAAGATAGAGAAAACAGGGTGGGTGATCTATAAACCTGTAAAGGCTCATTTTTCTTATGAGCATGCGGCGAATGAATTAGCGCGTTACATTAAAGAAATGAGCGGCGTGGCTGTTGCTATAAAGACGGATAAGGAAGTAAAACCTGAAGACAAGGTTAGATTAATTATTGGAGACAGCGCGGTAAATGATTTAACAAAGGATTTAATGTCAAAAGGAAAAATTCCCGTTCCGAAAACTTTGGGAGAGGGCGGATATTTTATTAAGAGTGTAATTGATGACGGCAGAACAAATATAGTGTTTGCCGGGACCAGGGGCAGGGGTGCGATGTATGCCGTCTATAACTATCTGAGAAAATATTGTGACTGCGGGTATTTCAGAGATGGGGATTATATTCCAAAAAGAATAAGTATTCCGGTTAAAAATATAGAATTTTCCGACATACCTGTTTTTCCCATAAGGGAGGGATTTGCGTTTACGTCTATTAAAGGACCGATGTCCAAGTACTCCAATTGCTGGGATTTTGAGTACTGGAAATTATGGGCGGATTTTTCAGTGAAGACAGGGGCGAATGTTCTGCATCATTATGTTATGTGGGGTGATATTCCCTATAAAGTATTTGACAAACTTGATATAAATGATGCTGTCAACCGGTCAGGGGATGTTTTGGCTCCCAAAGACAGGTCAGCCCTTAATAAGAAAATGCTTGATTATATGAGAACTCTTGATGTTGATATCTGGTACGGATTTGGCGGTACCTGGGGTTCTGTACCAAAATCTTTTAACTCAGCTTACCCCGGGCATAGTATGTTAAATGCTACTCTTTTACTGCCGGAAGATAAGGATTTTGATGCAATAATGAAAAAAATATGGGCAGAGTATATAAAAGAATTTGGAAAAGCGGACAGATATTTTATCATATATAATCCTGAGGGCAAGGCGGAGATGAGGTATGATGCTTATGATAAGGCCGTCAAAATATTCAGGGAGCTGGATCCGACTGCTAAGTTTATGTTTTGGAGCTGGGACCTGGACTGGGGGACGGGAAATAAAAACATAGAAGAGTTTAATAAAAGGCTTCCCAAGGATTGTTTAGTTCAGGATCAATCCGAAGCAAAACGGGGTTTAAAGTCCGAGGGTAATCATTTTGGCGGCAGGGATTGGATACATTGTGAAAGAGCCATAGGGGAGTTTTTTTCTGGAGACAGATTAGGCAAAGGTTTCGGGGATTTCAGGGGCGACCGAATAATAAATGACGGGGTTACTGCTGAGAGTAAGATACCTGTCGGATGCAAAGGTGCTACTTTTTATAATGAGCTTGATTCCGGGAATTTTCTTGCTTTCTCCATAGCTATGGATACCGAGTGGAATCCGGGTAAAATAAAGAAGTCTTTTGACAAAGGGGAATGGCTGGAAAGGTATATTATTGAAAGATACGGAAAAGAATCTGCAATTAATATGGGAGCAAGCTTAAAAGAAACTTTTAAAGCGAACCTTGGAGACGGTAAATATATTGAAGGAGAAGACAAGATAATAGATAATGCCGTAAAACTGGCGCTAAAAGAGAAAGACAGACAAAAAGACAATCAGCGATATGTGTATTATATGTATGACATGGTGACGCAGGCTCTTTGGGACTCCGGGTGGGCAAAATATCAGCTTATAAAGGATTCTTTCAGTAAAGACCCGAAATCTTCTGATACAAAGAAATATCTTGCTAAAGCCAAAGAATATATAGAAATGTTGAACGATATTATGGCAAGTCAGAATCGCGATAAATTGAGTATAACTTTTGATAGTATTACTTCCAGGTCTCCGATGGCAGATAAATCTGAAGTAGCCCTTACAATAGGATCAAGAACCTTTCAAATTATAGTATATGAAAATTGGTACCTTAATTTTTACAGACAATATGTTGCATCATTAAGGGTCCTTGAGAAATCAATAGCGCAGGGAAAACTGCCTGCTCAAAGCGAAATAGATGCCGCTTTAAAAGAAATCAAGCCGGACTGGAATTATTGGAATCCGGCAGCTATTCAAAAGATAGGCAGTTATAAACCCAAAAAAGATACATTAACTCTTATTGAAGAAGCATCAAATAAAGGGATCTTTTTAGTTAAATAGTGAGTTAGTAATCTGTTGAAAAACTCGATTTAAGGCTATACACTGAAATTCTCCGGGAGAATTGTCTTTTGTGAACAGGGGTATAATGAAAGAAAAATAGATTAATTTCAAATAACTGCTAAATCATTAAAAGCCGGAGGTAACATGATACGTTCTATTAAATTATCTCTCAAAGACCTTTTAGGAAAAGAATATATGGAAGGTGTTGTTGAAAACGCCGTTCTATTTTTAGGGTTAAAGAAAAACGAAGCTCTTAAACTTGCGGCTGAGAAGGTGGAGTTTTATCCCGGGGATTACGAGAAGAGGGCGGATAATCTTATTAAAAGTATCGGGACCCGGGTTTGTAAATCACTATATAAAACGGCTTCTGGAGCGGCAACTGATAGTTTTAATAAGGCAACGAATTTAAAAGCGGCTCCTCTTGGCGGTTTTGCGTTTTTTCGCATCGGCGAGGATGGGCGCCTTTATTTGATCTCTAAGAGCGAGCATTACCACGCATCGCTGGGTCACAACTTCCCCGGATATAGGTTGCTGCAGATCGCCGGAATGCTTGGTATTACCAATATCACCCATAACAATACTCGGGGTTTTATTACCCGCCGTCTTGAGGAAGAGCTGATCCGCACGGTCAATGGATTGAAAAAAAACGATATTAAAGATGTTGAAAAGATAAGGATATCCGGAGATAAACACATTCTTAGCAGGGTTTTAAATCTCGAAACCGGGTCACTGGCCGTAGAAGCAGGGATTAAGATGATGCTTTCGAGATTTTACCGGTTGGATAAAAAATCGGACGTGCCCATAAATGCTGGAAAGACGCCGGTCTTTCTTGTAATGGGAGATAATGAGGGAGGGAAAAATTCAAATTATCACGGAACGACTATTTTCGCGCAGATGATGCGCGGTATGTGGCCAAAGATGCATGAAAAAGCGGTTAAGGCGGGTGTTTCGCTGACTATTCCTGTAAGCATAAATGATATTAAAGATTTCAAAAAGAAATTTAAAAAGTATAATACAGGCAAATACATGATTGCCGGGTTTTTGCACGAGATAATAATGATGAATTATGGCGGGATAAAATTAAAACAGAATTATCTGAAAAAAGTTTATAAAATTTGCCATAAAAATAATGTCCCGGTTCTTGTTGACGAGATTCAATCCTGCATCTGGTATCCCGGAATGTATCTTTTTAAACTTTACGGGCTGCATCCCGACTTCGTCGCAATCGGCAAGGGTTTTCCGGGAGGACAATATCCTGCATCAAAAATAATAATGACAAAAGAAATGGATACTCTTAACCAGTTTGGCGCGCTTGTTACGAACGGGCAGGAGGAGCTGGCCTCGCTTGCGTATTTGATAACTATGGCTTTTGCGGAAGCGAATGCGCCGCATATAAATGAAATCGGAAAGTACTATGAAAAATCTCTGAGAAAAATGGCGGAAAAATACAAGGGTATCGTAAATATGATTGAAGGCAGGGAACTTCTTTCGTCAATATGTTTTAAAACAGCCGAACAAGCTGCGAAGTTTGCCGAGTTGCTGGCTGCTGAAGGCATTGACATAAGCGCCCAGACATACAAAGCAAATTGTCCGCCCGCGGCTTTAACAAAACTTCCCATTATTTCTACAAAAAAAATGGTGAAGTACCTTATCTGTAAAATGGAATCAGCGTTTATGCGCATGAAAACGGAGTAAATTATGGAAAAAGTTAAGTTTGGAATAATAGGATGCGGTCTTATGGGCCGGGAGTTTGCAAGTGCAGCTGCAAGGTGGTGCCATCTTGAAGGAGATATTCCGGCGCCCGAGATAATAGGCATCTCGGATACGAATGCCGCGTCATTTGGTTGGTTTGATAAACATTTCCCCGGAATAAAAAAGAAAAGTTCTGATTGTAATGAGCTTCTAAATATGAAAGAAATAGAGGCAATCTATTGCGCCGTACCGCACAACCTTCACGAGAAATTATATATAGATATAATAAACTCGGGAAAACATCTTCTTGGTGAAAAACCCTTTGGAATTGACAAGACTGCAAATGAAAATATACTTGCCGCTGTTAAGAAGAACCCAAAGGTTTTTGTCAGGTGTTCTTCAGAGTTTCCGTTCTATCCTGCGGCTCAGAGACTCTGGGACTGGATAGAGAAGAAAGAGTTCGGGCGTATATTAGAAGTTAAAGCCGGTTTTTGTCATTCGAGCGATATGGACCTAAATAAACCTGTTAACTGGAAGAGACAGTCAAAATACAACGGGGAATATGGCTGTTTGGGAGACCTGGGAATACATGCAGAACATATACCCTTCCGGGCGGGTTGGGTTCCAAAAAATGTCCACGCGCGGCTTTCAAAGTTTGTTGAAAAACGTCCTGACGGCAGTGGTAAAATGGCAGAATGCGATGTCTGGGATAATGCTTCTCTTTCTTGCGAGGTAAAAACAGAGCAGGGACCGTTCCCTATGTTTATAGAAACTAAGAGAATGGATCCCGGTGCTACAAATATGTGGTATCTTCAGGTCAAAGGTATGAACGGGTCTGCATATTTTACCACGGATGATTCTAACGCCTTTCATTATCTGAAAACTGACGGAAAGGAACAGCCGTGGTCGAGGATAGTTGTCGGCTGTAAACCTCAGTTTCCGGTAATTACCGGAAATATATTTGAATTTGGATTTACCGACGCAATCCTGCAGATGTGGGCGGCTTTTATCTGTGAAGCTGCTGGGAAAAAAATAAAGTTCGGATGTTTCAGGCCGGAAGAGACAAAAATATCCCACTCGCTTCATACGGCGGCTTTAGAATCTCAAAAAACAAATATGACGGTGGAGGTAAAATGAGAGAACCAAAAATCGGATTTTTACCTCTTTATCTTGAACTTTACGATAAGTTTGATCCGAAAATAAGAGATGAATTTAAAAATATAGTAGAAGAGCTGAAGAAGATGCTTTCTTTGAACGCTTTTGTGGTTTCTTCAGGGATTGTAACCAAAAAAAAAGAAGCAGATTGCATGGAAAGAATTTTTAAAAAAGCAAAAGTTGAGGCTGTCTTTACTTTTCATCTTTCGTACTCTCCGAGTTATCTGGTCTCAAGCATTCTGGCAAGGTTTGGTAAACCGGTGTTCTTTCTAAATACCACGATGACCGGGAGTTATAAAAGAATGAAGCCTGAATTTCTTATGCAAAATCATGGTATTCACGGGGTTATGGACCTGGCCTCTGTTTTACGTTCGTATGGAAAAAGTTATAATATTATCTCAGGGTATCATAAAGATAAAGAATTTAAAGAAAAAATAAAGAAAACTTTAAAGAATATAGCTGCGGCCGGATCTTTTAAAGGGCAAAAGATAGGTATTACTGGAAAACCGTTTGAGATGATGGGTGATTTTGCAGTACCTTTTGGGCTTTTAAAGAAAAAGTACGGAGCAAGTGTAGTTACTGTAAAAGAATCTGAAGTTGTCTCCGAAATGAAGAAAATAAAATCCACGGCAATAACAAAAGAGATAAAGAGTGACAGGATAAAATACCGCATGCTAAACGTTCCGGAAAATGTACATGAAGAAGGCGTGCGCAGCTATCTTGCGATGAAGAGTATTGTGTGCAGGAAAAAACTGGATGCTTTTACCATGAACTTTTTGGATTATAAAATAATATCTGTACCTTTTTATGCAATTGACAGATTAATGGAAGACGGATTGGGTTATGCAGGTGAAGGTGATGTACTGACTGCAATGTTAAAAAAACTCATAGAACCATTTGCCCGCAATTTAATGTTTACAGAGTTTTTCTGTCCGGATTGGAAACGGGGGCTTATTTTGATGTCGCATATGGGAGAGAGTAATCCTGTGTTTGCTGAAAAAAAGACACGTCACAGCATTATAGCGAAAAAAGCTTTTGGCAGTGATAAACTTACTATGTACCATAAATACAAAGCAGAGAAGGGAATGATCACCTTTGTGAATATTTCCAAACTGCCGGATGGCGGATTTAAACTGGTAACCGGGCTTCTCAATATTATTGATGAAAAATTATTTGATTGTCTGGATATGCCTCAGTTTTCGGTTAAACCCTTTATTCCGGTGGGGGATTTTCTGGAAAAATACTCTATGGCCGGGGGAGGTCACCATATTTATATAGCAAAAGGCAATATTACAGGGGATATATTGAATGCCGGAACAGTTTTAGGGATGCAGGCATTAAAAATATGAGAAAAACAGATGTTTTTATAGGATTGGACCTGGGTACTTCCCAACTTAAAGGAGTAGCGGCAGATAAAGAAGGAAATATTCTTATTGCCAAAAAATGTATTTCACCGGTAATTAAAAAAGGCGGCGGTAAGTTTGAAATAGATTCAAAAAAATATTACTTTGAGATCTGCAAACTGATTAAGGCGCTTGCCGTAGAAGTGCAGGAAAACAAATACAAAATACGAGCTCTCAGCATGGCTTCTGCAAGCGGGAACACTCTTTTAATCGGAAAAAACGGAGAACCGCTTTGGAATGCAATAAGCTGGCAGGATAAAAGAATGATAGGCAGACTTAAGGGATGTTTCAAAGAGCTTGATACAAAATTGGTTCAGGAAATTTTAGGCTGGCCTTTTCTTGAAATGTTCCCGTTAGCGCATATTACCTGGTTTAAAGAGTTTAAAAAAACTATTTTTAAAAAAACCGCGCTTATAGGAATGACTTCAGAGTATGCGGCTTTTCGTTTAACCGGTAAATGGGGAATGGATCCGTCTTCCGCTACACCTTTTTACCTGGTGGATCAGAAAAAGGCTCAATACTACAAACCATATCTTGATCAGTTGAATATTAAACGAAAAATGCTTCCTGCAATTATGAAAGCAAACAGTATTTTAGGGTGTTTGACGAAAAATGCGTCTAAAGAAACAGGTTTAAAAAGAGAGGTAATTGTAATACCGGGTACTTTTGATCATCCGGCCTGCGCAAGGGGTGCCGGAGTACTTTGTCCCGGTCAGATCCTTTTATCCTGTGGAACTTCCTGGGTTGGATTTTTCCCTGTTAAAGATAGGAAGAAGATATTAAAGTTAAAAATGCTTGCGGATCCGTTCCTGCGTAAGAAGAATACCTGGGCAGGTATGTTTTCCATTCCTGAACTTGGAACTGTTATCGACGAAGCGGTAAAAGAAATTGCGGGGAAAGGGCGGTATAAGCTTTTTGATGTTCTGGCCGGAACCTATAATGGCAGATTAAAGAGGATTACCAAACCATCCTCCTGGTCTACAACATTTAAAAAAATGAGAAGAGAAGAAGCTGCTTTTCATGTTATGAGATGGTTATGTATATTGATGAAAAAAAAGATCAAAGAATTAAAGAAAATAGGGATAAAGGCTAATAAAGTATATATGGCCGGCGGGCCGTCAAGGAGCGGTATCTGGCCAAAAATAATGGCGGAAACGCTCGGAGTTGAAATAAGATGCCTGAATAAAGAATATACAGGCGCGGCAGGAGCTGCTCTGACTGCTTCAATAGGTGCAGGAGTTTTTAAAGATGAATTTGAGGCGTGGGAGAAAAGAAGAGAGAACGTAACTGTCTTTAAACCGGAATCCGGCATACGAAAAAAACTTTTTAACATAAAAGAAATTGACAAGGATGTTTATTCTAAAGAGTTGGCTGAGTTTTTGCCTGAAAAAATTCTAGATATACACTCACATATTTGGCTTAAGAAGTTTAAAATTAAAACAGAATCAGAAGACAGAGGGGCAGAGTGGCCTAAGCTTGTGGCTGAGGAAAATTCTATGGAAGATCTTCAAGCTACCTACTCTCTTCTTTTTCCGGGAAAGAAGGTTATCCCTGTTGTCTTTGGTATGCCTGAAAAATACTTGTCGCTTGAAAAAACTAATAATTATGCGTCAATAGCTGCCAAAAAAGAAAATTTTCCAAGCCTTCTGGTCAGTACGCCGGAATGGAGAGGAAAAGAACTGGAGAATAGAGTGAAAACCGGGGGATTTATCGGATTAAAACCCTATTTGAATTTTGCGCCGGGGTATATTAAAAGTAAAGATATAGAAATATTTGATTTTCTTCCAAAGGAGCAGCTTGAAGTTGCATCCAGGTTTGGCCTTGTAATAATACTTCATATTCCCCGCCCGGGAAGGCTTAAGGATCCTGTCAATATAAAACAACTCTTGGAAATAGAAAAGAGATATCCGGAAATAAAACTTGTGGTGGCGCATTTGGGCAGGACGTATTGCGAAGAGGATCTTGGGGATGCGTGTAAATTATTAGTAAAAACAAAAAATATGATGTTTGATTTTAGTGCTAATACTAATTCGGAAATAATGGAGAAATTTTTGAGGACCTTTGGCCCGGGTCGGTTGGTTTTCGGCTCGGATTTTCCCATAACCAGAATGAGGATGAAAAGAATCAATGAGAACGGAAAATATGTCAATCTTGTTCCGCCCGGACTCTATGGGGATGTGTCAAGAGATCCGTCAATGCGGGAGGCTTCGGCAAAAACGATAGAGAAGATGACTTTATTTATATATGAAGAGCTACTGGCCTTTAAAAAAGCCGCACAGAAAATGAAAATCACTTCAAAAGAAGTTGAGGATGTTTTCTATAACAATGCGGTGAAGTTATTAGGGAGAAGTCTATGAACCTGAAATATAAAAGCGACTGGGAAGAAACCAAGAAGAGATATAAAGCCTGGTGGGCTCATGACAATAACGGCCGCTGCGGTATGTGGGTAACGGCACGGTTAAAAGGCGTAAAGCCGGCCATGCTTCCTGAAGTTTCCTCGGATCCGGAGGTTAAATGGCGCAACCTTGAATATCATGCAATTAAAATTGATAATAATCAAAAAAGTACCTTCTATGGCGGAGAAGCTTTTCCTTCCTGGGACATAGGTCATCCCGGACATGATTCCATGCCTGTTTTTCTCGGGTGCAAGGTAAAACTTGAGGAAACAACCGGCTGGGTGAATCCTTTATGTACCGTAGAAAAATATGAAACTGATAAACTTGTGTTTAATGAGAATAATCCACATTTTAGGTTTGCTCTGAAATGGCAGAAGTTTGCCGTAGAAAAGGCCCGGGGCTGTTCTGTTCCTCCGGTTGTGACGGCGCTCGGTGCCTGCGGTGATGCGCTTGCCGGGATAAGGGGCAGTGAACAGCTCCTTTATGATATTCTGGATATTCCGGAAGAGGTAAAAAAAGCGGATCTTCGCTTAATAGAATTATTTATCAAATATTATTCTTGTTTTTATGAATTGGCAAAAGAGGCTGCAGAGGGTTCCTCTGCCTGGTTTCCTTTATGGGCTCCCGGAAAATTCTATCCTTTGCAAAATGATTTTGCCTATATGATATCCCCGGAGTCTTTCAGAAAAGTATTTATGCCGTCGTTGGAGAAACAAATGGAGTTTCTGGATTATTCCGTTTATCATGTTGACGGGGAAGGATGTTTTAATCATCTTGATGCGATACTTGAGATAAAAAAACTTCAAGCAGTGCAGATCCTGCCGGGGGACGGTAAACCAACTCCTTTACATTATCTTCCGCTTTTGAAAAAAGTCCAGGCGGCAAAAAAGAACCTGCATATAACTCTGGAACAAAATGAAGTTGAAGAAGCTCTTAAACTTCTTTCAGCAAAGGGATTGTTTATTCATGTCAATAATATTTTAGGATCCAAAGAAGATGTTGAAACACTGTTGAAAAATACGGAAAAATGGTCGCATGACAGATGAAATACAAGTATAATATTAAAGGTATAAAGCGAAAACAGCAACATCGGTATGAAATTACAGGAGGCTTTATGAAAGATAAAATAAAAGTAGGGGTAATTGGTGTAGGCAGGGGGCGATCTTTTATGAATGGTACCAAATATGCAGGAATGGAGCTGGTCGCGATCTGTGACAAATGGAAAGAAAAGCTGAAAGAAGTTAATAAAAAATATAATGTTGCGGTATATACTGACTATGACAAGTTCCTTAATCATAAAATGGATGCGGTGATTGTGGCAAATTACTTTCACGAACATGCACCTTTTGCTATCAAAGCGCTTAGAGCGGGAAAACATGTGATGAGTGAATGCACTCCCGCAAAGACCATGGCGGAATGTGTTGAGCTTGCCAGAGAAGTGGAAAAAAGTAAAAAAATATACGTACTGGCGGAGAATTATCCTTTTACGGCCTTTAACCAGGAGATGGCGAGATTGTACAAAACCGGGGAGATAGGAAAGATTATTTATGCTGAAGGTGAGTATAATCATCCGATGTCAGCGGAACAACTTCTCGGAATATCTCCGGGGTGGAACCACTGGAGAAGCTGGATGCCGGCTACTTACTACTGTACTCACGCGCTTGCACCGCTTATGGCAATTACGGGGGAAATGCCGGTTTCCGTGAACGGGCAGGCGATGGCAAACTGGGAATACGCAAGAAAAATGATAAGGTTTCAGGATCCGGGGTCAGTGATGCTTGTCAGAACTAAAGGCGGATCAGTTTTTCGAATATTCGGTACATTCACTCCCGGACATTCAATCTGGTACCGTCTTCATGGAACCAGGGGAAGTATGGAAAATGTAAGAAGCGAGGGATACTGGGGTAACGGTCAGGTCAGAATAGTGCATGAACCTTTTGACCTCAAGTCCGGAGAAAGCAGAGAAAAATCCTACAAACCTGAGTTTCCCGGCTGGGCAAAAGAGTTGGCGGAAAAAGCTGATCATGGCGGCGGGGATTTTTTCACAAATCATATTTTTGCACAAGCTATAAGAACCGGCAAGCAGCCATTTATGAATGTTTACAGGAGCGTTGCGCAGTCTGCGGTTGCTATTCAGGGCTGGAGAAGTTGTCTTGATAACGGTAATTATTATCCTATACCTGATTTCAGCAAAGAGTCTGAGAGAAAAAAGTACGAAAATGACAACTGGTCCCCGTTCAAAGAGGATAAGAAGAACGGCCTTCCGCCTTCCAGTATAGAAGGCGATATGGAATGGACTCCGGCAATGAGAAAAAAAGCAAAGGAGATCTGGAAAAAGACAGGATATAGACCGTAGAGAAACGTTATGAACGTTCCACGTTATCAAGTTGCTAACGAAAAGAAAAGAGGAGGTATAACAATGAGTGAATTGCCTACTGTATATATGTTAAGGGATAATCTTGAGGGTGTTTTGGCCTGCGAATTACCGGCCCCTTACTCCGTAAAGTGGTATCAAAAAGGAGATGAAAGAACCTGGGTGAATATTGTTTCTGCCGCAGAACTTAATTATGTTGGAAATTTGCAAAAGTATAAGGAGCAGTTTGGCGAAGATGCAAATATTATCAGCCAAAGACAATTATTTATTTTAAACGGTATCGGAAAACCTGTCGGGACCTGTACCTCCTGGTTTGGTACCGAAGGGAAAGATAAAGGTTCAGGCCGGATACACTGGGTGTCAATACTGCCGGAGGAACAGGGAAAAGGGCTGTCAAAACCGATGCTCTCAATTTCTTTAATGAGAATGAAAGAACTTGGTCATAAAAACGCATATCTTACCACGCAGCCTCCGAAACTGCCTGCCATATCTCTATATTTAAAATTTGGCTTTAAACCCCAATTAAGGAATGTAGGTGATGCAATTATCTGGGAAAAAATATTTGCCGAACTGAAAAAAGTTCGAAAAGGTTCATAAGCAAGTTTTAACGGCAGGAATGATATATACATGAAGACATCCGTTTTCATGTTTTAATCTTGTTTTATCTGTGCCATCTCATTTATATCGGTGTCATTAGGCCCGAATTAGTATTTTCGTCATTTCGGGCCAGCGATTCCGCAACTATAATAAATAGCCCTATAAAAACCTGTATATACCCTGAGAAAAACGATTATTACCTGTTTAAGCAAATTCGCACTCACAAAAAGACTTGACATACTTCCAATATCTATG
>Ga0208373_1000745_pt1 | contig 51375 bp, 50 predicted proteins | sample RifOxyC2_FD_184036 | JGI IMG/M metagenome (GOLD analysis project Ga0208373, IMG submission 184036) | Soil microbial communities from Rifle, Colorado - Rifle Oxygen_injection C2 (SPAdes) | ecosystem: Environmental > Terrestrial > Deep subsurface > Rock core/Sediment | place: Rifle, Colorado...
TTAGTTACGAATTTATCTAAATTTTCCAGATAGATATGCATCCTGCTATCTGCCCGGAACAAAGACTTCCCGTCAAAAAGTTACATGCGATTGCCCTGACTCAAAACTTGACACCCGTATTCAGGGGGAATAGTGAATACCCATGGACTTAAAAACAGCCCTCGACATATTAAACCTTGATGCGGCTACAACTCTGGCTGAAGCCAAAAAAGCCTACCGGGCCCTGGCAAAACAATACCACCCGGATGTAATGGATAAAACAGCTTCCGCAGAAAAGGATGCAGAATCCCGGATGAAGGATATCAATCTGGCTTTCCGGTATCTTGCTCCTTTCTTAAAATTGAATGCGCCGGTAAAAAAAGCATCCGTAAAGACTCCGGATCCCGAACCTCCGGAAGAAAAACCTGAGACTATAAAAACATGGGAGGCTGTTTTTAATCATTGCAGGCAGGCCTTGACCCGATTCTTTGTTCAACAAAAACCGCCTCAAGGCAACCCCAAAACCCCACCTCCTCCGAAGCAGAAGTTGAAACGGAACAAGGAGGATTTCCGGACCGTATTGAAAAATATTAAGACCGGACCCTTGGAGAATGGAAAAATCCCATCCGGCCGCCCAAAGAAAAAGAATCCATCCCCAAAACCCTCCTTTGGTTATTATCAGAGATATAGGGAACTGAAACGGACGATGAAATCCGGCCGTTCCGGCAAAAATCCGGATAGTTCCATCAACCCGATCACAAAAATAGATACGGTGACCCGGGTGAATGCCGTGGGAAAAGACTGATATTCAATTGCCGTTAAAACCGGAGGGAGATTAATTTTTCCCCGGTTCCAAGGTCCACGATGCAGGCAGATTTTTTTTCAACCCGGCCATAGGTGAATTTTCCATTCCGGGGGGAGGTCAGGGAACCGGGATTCATGAAGATCCGGGAATCTTTTTTCTCCAAGGCATACCGATGGGTATGGCCCTGGATGATCATGTCCGTAGGACCGGGAATAGGCAAGGGACGGTTTCCATGGGACAGATGAAAGGATTTACCCAGGGCCTTGAATGTCATTTCCGTGGAAGCCCCGGGGAAAAAGGACGGCGTATCGCAATTTCCATAGACATAATAAAAAATATGCTCAAGGCGGATCAGCTCTTCTTTGATGCTGTCGGGCCGGAAATCCTGGTCTGAATAATCACCATACCGGGTATCAAACAGGTCTCCGGCAATAACAAGGCCGTCACCGGGCGCCAGAAGGGCTTTGACCGTGAGCCAGGAGGTGTAGCTGCCGTGCAGGTCCGCCGTAACAATGAGTTTTTCCATGGGAATTTTCCTTGTTTAAGCAAACAAAATTTCATACTATCGGCTTCAAATCAATAGAATTTGTAAACACAATGGTTTCTGAGACGGATTTTCAATTTCATTTTTTTTCACCCCAAAAAAATATAAAGCTTCGGTTTGGGGTCATGAGGGTTCAGCCCAATCCGGCAAAGGGTGTTTTCCTGTTGCTCCACGGCAGGGCCGAATTCATTGAAAAATATAAGGCCGTGGCAAACCAACTGACCAGAAAAGGATTCGATGTGGTGAGCCTTGACTGGCGGGGCCAGGGGCTTTCCAGCCGGGAGGTTGAGAACCGGCATAAGGGCTATATCCATTCTTTTGACGACTATGTGGCCGACCTCACGGCCCTGTTTGATGATATGATAAAACCCCTGGGGATGCCGGTCTATATTCTTTCCCATTCCATGGGTGGGCATATTGCCCTGAGGTTTATGGCTGAATTTCCGCATCAGATCAAAAAAGCGGTTCTGGCCTCTCCCATGGTGGATATTGCCCTGCCGGGCCTTGTCTATCCGCTGTCGAAATATCTTTCTAAGCAGCTATCCAAGCGGCATTTCGAGAAAACCTTTACTCCCGGTTCAAAGAATTATGCTTCAAAATCCGCCCGGTTCCAAGGGAATAAATTATGCCATGACCCGGAGCAGTTCCGGATTCTCCATGATGAAATCCGAAAAAATCCAGACCTTGCCATTGGCGGCGTGACCTGGGGATGGCTCAACGCCGCCTTTGAGTCCATAGATATTTTGAAAGACGAAACTTTCCTTCAAAACATCAAAACCCCTGTTCTTATCCTGGGCGCTGAAAACGATGCCGTTGTATCGTTAGCCGCCCAGGAAAAATTAAGCCGAAAGCTTTCCCATGGTGAATTTCACTGCATTGAAGGGGCCTTCCATGAACTGATGTTTGAAACCCCCCGGATCAGGGAAAAATTATGGTCCCTGTTTGACCGGTTTATGAGGGAAGAATCAAAGGGCTTTTAACGCAGCGATTCTCTCGCAAAGGGGCGGGTGGGAATAATTCAGAAAAACATAAAAGGGATGGGGAGTCAGGTTTGAAAGATTGTGGACCGACAGCTTTTTTAAGGCGCTGATCAATGGCTTGCCGTCTTTGAGCGTTTCTTTAGCAAATTGATCCGCCTCGTATTCATCTTTTCTGGAAGAGATTTGAAGCAGCATTGAAAGAAAAAGATCCACGGGCGCATACAGCATTCCGAAAAAGACAAGCCCGGCGTAAACAGAGGGCTCTTCCATAAAAAAAGCCTGAAACAAGCCTCCATGGGACAGGGCCAGGGAGAGAAGGTAGAAGATCAGTCCCATCTGAAGAATCCCCAACACCATCCGCTTAAGGATATGCCTTTTTTTATAATGCCCCATTTCATGGGCCAGGACGGCCACCAGCTCTTCAGTGGTCTGTTCTTTAATCAGGGTGTCAAAGAGGACAATCCGTTTGTTTTTCCCAAAGCCCGTAAAAAAGGCATTGGACTTATTGCTTCGTTTGGACCCGTCCATGACGAAAATATTGGAAATCGAAAATTGGATGGAATCGGCATATTGGGTGATGGACTCCTTTAGTGGTCCGTTTTCCAGGGGCGAAAAGGTGTTGAACAAGGGCAGGATAAGGACAGGGACGATATATTGGACAATAAGGAGAAAAACAATGCCGGAAATCCAGCATAGGATCCATGCATAGGGCCCGGTGAATTCCAGGAACACGAGAACCAGGGACAGGAGAATGCCGCCGAGAATGGAGGAAAGAAGAATGGATTTTAAGAGATCCAGGATAAAAAGCCTTGGCGTTGTTTTGTTGAACCCGAATTTTTCCTCGATGACAAAGGTGGAATAGATATTAAAGGGCAGGGAGATCAAGAGCTTCAACCCCAGCAGAATGCCGATATAGACAAGGCCCGGAAGAATCGAGGGAAGTCCCAGGGACCGGACAATGCCGTCAATATAAGGGAACCCGCCTGAAAACCAGAAGACCAGGAGAATCACCAGATGGACACTGGATGTGAGAAATCCAAAGCGTGTGGTGGCTTTCAGGTAGTTCTGGGAATCGGCATATTTTTTTGAATCATAGGTGCTGTGAAATTCCTGAGGAAGGGGGGTGTTCAGGTTTCTGAGATTCAACAGGTCTGCAAGGCCTTGGACAAGATAGCTGCCCATGAGGGTTGCAAGGATGATAAAGGTGATGAATTGGGCTTCGCCGGTCATGGGTACCAAAACATAAAAAAATGGCGGAAGTACATGGGAATCGAACCCACCCGGGACGGTGTTAGCGCCCCACATCGGATTTGAAGTCCGAGGGCCCCACCAGTGAGCCGCGTACTTCCGCATCGATTTAACGGAAATCCAGTATACCGGAAGAGCCTTATTTGTCAACCCTTTTTACAAAAGGCCGACCCTGTTCTTTCCATCGGAACGGTCATGGGAACGGCTGCGGTTGGGACGGTTTCAGGCTTGTCAAAAAATTAAGATCAAATTTTATAAATATTAATATTGACATTTTGAAATCCTTTTCCTATAAGGATTTTTATGCTTTTCAATTAATCATATTAATATGAATGACATTAATTAATCATGACTTTCCGGCATTGAAAAAGGGGCTTTCGCAATGGACAAGAAAATAGATTATTACGAGGACGTTCAATTTCTGACTTCACCCGTGGTAGTGTTCTGGTTTATTGCCTTGCTGGTTTTTCTTTACCTGCTGCCCTTTTTTGCCCCCAATTATTATATCTATATGGCCAATTATATTGCCATCAATATCATTGTCGCCGCGGGACTGAATCTTCTGGTGGGCTTTACGGGACAGATCTCTCTCGGCCATGCCGGTTTTTTTGCAATTGGGGCCTACGGCACGGTGATCCTGATGGCCAAAGCCTCCTTTCCCTTTCTTCTGGCCCTGCCGTGTGCGGCCCTTGTTGCGGCGGCTTTTGGTTTTCTTCTGGGTCTGCCGGCCTTAAGACTTGAGGGTCCCTATCTGGCCATTGCCACCCTGGGATTCGGCCTCACCATCACCCAGATTATCGGCAGGATCGAGCTGTTCGGGGGCAGGGAAGGGATTCATGCGCCAAAACTGGTCATAGGTCCCTGGCAGATCGACAATGATCGAAAATTTTATCTGGTGCTGATCACCATCACGATTATGATGCTGCTGGGGATGCGGAACCTGATCAAGACACGGGTGGGAAGGGCCTTTATCGCCATCCGGGATGCCGACATTGCGGCCCAGACCATGGGCGTGAACATCCTTTTGTATAAAACCCTGGCCTTTGCCTTCAGCGCATTTTATGCGGGCGTTGCCGGCGGATTATACGCCTTTGTCCTGAGGTTCATTGAACCTGAAATCTTTACCCTGATGATGTCCATCATGTTTCTGGCCATGGTGGTGGTGGGCGGCCTCGGCTCCATCATGGGGTCGGTGACCGGGGCCGTGCTGCTCTGCTGGCTGGACCTTCAACTGAGAAATATCCTGAATATCCCCTATGTCGGCGGGTGGCTTGAAACCCTCTCCGAATCCTGGTTTTCCATCAACGGGGTATCCAATATCCAATATATCATATTCGGCGCCATCATGGTTTCGATCATGCTGTTTGAGCCCCTGGGGCTTTATGGGGTCTGGATTAGAACGAAAAAATACTGGAAAACCTGGCCTTTTTAAAAGGAGACACAGATGCTGGATTTTATTCAAATGGTTGTCAGCGGGATTGCCGTGGGAAGCACCTATGCCCTTATGGGGCTGGCCATGGTCATCATCTATAAAACCTCGGAGGTGCCGAATTTTGCCCAGGGAGAAATGGCGCTGGCATCTTCTTTTCTGGCCATGATGCTCTTGACCACCCTGAAAATGTCCGTGGTCCCGGCCTTTTGTCTGGCCATGGGCTTTGCCGTCCTGCTGGGCTGTTTTCTCGAATTTGCCATCCTGAGAAGGGCAAAAGAGCCCAATATCCTCGGTATGATCGTCATCACCATCGGGATTGAAATGATGATCCTGGGGATCGTTTCCTGGAAATTCGGGGCCGAACAAAAAACCATGCCCTTTCCCATTGGTCCCTATGATTCCTTTATGATCCGGGATATTTTTCTCGGTCAACTGGAGGCCCTGATCCTTGTATCGGCCCTGGTGCTCATGACGGTTCTCTTCCTGTTTTTCCGGTTTTCAAAGCTGGGGCTGGCCATGAAGGCCACCCAGCAGAACGGTATTGCGGCAAGAATTGTCGGCATCCGGACCAACCGGATACTCATGATGACCTGGGGTATTTCATCGGCCGTGGGGGCCGTGGCCGGATTATTGATTTCCCCTGTGATGATGCATCCCTATATGATGTGGGACCCCATGTTAAAGGGATTTGCCGCCGCCGTTATGGGAGGAATGACCTCTTTGCCCGGAGCCGTTTTTGCCGCTTATCTTCTGGGCATTATTGAAAACCTGTTCGGCGGTTATATCTCCATTGAATTCAAATCCGTGGTCGCCTTTGTCATTATCGTCATGATTCTGTGTTTTAAACCCAGCGGACTTTTTTCAAAGCATTACGTCAAAAAAGTATAAGGCAGGAATTAACCATCAACAAATTGAGAAGGAGGAAGTGATGAAAGACGCTTTAACCGTATTATTTGTTATTCTGGCTTTGTTTCTGGGATTGGCGCCCGATCTGACGGCCGAGGAAGGCATCACCGACACGGAGATTCATATCGGCCAGTGGGGTCCCCAGACCGGACCGGCTGCCGCCTGGGGAGCCGTGGCAAGGGGAACCGGCGATTATTTCAAATGGATCAATGAAAACGGCGGTATCCATGGCCGGAAAATCGTCTACCATATGTTTGATGACGGTTACAATCCGGCCAAAACCAAAGCGGGCGTAAAGGAACTCCAGGAAGGCACCGGCATTTTTGCCTGGGTGGCCGGGGTGGGAACCTCTACGGGTCTTGCGGTCAAGGATTATCTCATGGAAAAAAAGGTCCCCTGGATCGGGCCGTCGGCCGGGTCCATGCACTGGGTTTCGCCCCCTGAAAAATACCTGTTCGCCATATACCCCCTTTATTTTTATGAGGCTAAAATCCTTGTGAAATATGCCGTGGAAACACTGGGCAAGAAAAAAATAGCCATTGCCTATCTGAATGATGAATACGGCAAGAACGGTCTTGAAGGCATGATTGAAGAATTAAAATCCCATGGCTTGGAACCCGTGGCCCAGGTGCCTGTAGAGGCAAAGGATGAGGATTTGAAACCCCATGTCATGGAACTCAAGAAATCAGAAGCAGACACGGTTCTGTTATGGACCACGGTGGGCCATTCCGTCCGTATTGTGGGAACGGCCAAGGCCATGGGCTTTGCCCCCCAGTTCATGGGTTCCAGCACCACCTCGGATTTTGTTTTTATGAATTATATTTCAAAGGGATTGTGGGAAAATGTGATCTGTAGCACCTTTGGGCCGGTGACCACCTCGGATCATCCGTTAATTGTAAAATTTAAGGCGGAAATTTTTGACAAATACGCCCCCAAAGAAGAACGGTACGGCCAGTTTTATACGGCCGGGATCACCTATGCCGAACCCCTGATCGAAGGATTGAAGCGCACCGGCCGGGATTTGACCCGGGAGAAATTCGTGGCCCAGATGGAAGGCCTCAAAGGGTTTCAGTCCCTGGGGCCTGAAATCAATTTTAAACCCTATGATAAAAACGATATTTACTGCCGCCAGGGGACCAATACCAGTTTTCTGATCCAGGCCCTGCCCAATGGAGAAACAAAAATACTCACCGACTGGATAAAAATGGAATAACATGGAATCGACTTCTTTTTTTGATATTGAGCACCTGTCTATTTCTTTTGGTGGTATCAAGGCCCTCCAGGACATCGGTTTTGCCATGAAAAAGGGTGAGATCTTTTCCGTCATCGGACCCAACGGGGCGGGAAAGACCACCCTGTTCAACTGCATCTCAGGGCTTTATAAACCTGACCGGGGCGAGATTGTCTTTAAAGGAGATCGAATCCAGGGAAAAAGGCCCGATGCCGTCGCCAGGATGGGGATCGCCAGGACCTTTCAGAACATTGAGCTTTTTTCCCATATGAATACCATGGAAAATATCATGTCCGGCCGTCATATCCATATGAAGACCGGACTTTTTTCAGGGCTGTTCATGGGGGGCCGGCGTTCCTTTGCCGGGAAAGAGGAAATCCGGCACAGAGAATCCGTGGAAAAGATCATTGATTTTCTGGACCTCCAGGGCGTCCGGGACAAGCTGGTGGGCGGATTGCCCTACGGCACCCAGAAGCAGATCGAGCTGGCCCGGGCCCTGGCCCTGGAACCGGAACTTCTCCTGCTGGACGAACCCTGCGCCGGGATGAATTCCGAGGAAAAACAGGACATGATTTTTTGGATCAAGGACATCCAGGACGAACTGGGCATTTCCATCCTGCTCATTGAGCATGACATGAAAATGGTCATGGATATTTCCGACCGGGTTCTGGCCATTAATTTCGGGCAGCCCGTGACCCTGGGCACCCCCATTGAAGTCCAGCAGAACCCGGACGTGCTCAAGGCCTATATCGGCGAGGAGAATGGATAATGGCGGATCTTCTGGAAGTTAAAAATATTGAGACCTATTATGACCTGGTATATGCCCTGAGGGGGGTTTCCTTTTCCGTGGAAGAAGGCAGCATCACCGCCATCCTGGGCAATAACGGCGCCGGCAAATCCACCATTCTCAAAACCGTCATGGGTCTGATCCAGGACCAGCCCGACAAGGGGACCATTGTCTTTGACGGCGAGCCCATCCAGCACAAGGATACGGATTTTATTGTCCGGAAGGGGATTGCCTATGTGCCGGAAGGCCGGGAAGTGTTTGAAGAACTCACGGTGCATGAGCATCTTCTCATGGGAGCCTATACGAGGAAAGATAAAAAAAACATCAGGGAAGATATTGAAAGGGTGTTTGAGTATTTCCCCATCCTGAAACAGCGGACCCACCAGTGGGCCGGGACCCTTTCCGGCGGAGAGCAGCAGATGCTGGCCGTAGGCCGGGCACTGATGCTGCGGCCCCGGCTGTTGATCCTGGATGAACCCTCCCTGGGCCTGTCCCCCCTTCTGGTTAAAGAAATTTTTTCCATTATCCGGGACATCAATAAGAGTGGGGTCACCATCCTTCTGGTGGAGCAGAACGCCAACATGGCCCTGTCCATTTCCGATAGGGGTTTGATCCTGGAGAACGGACGCTTCGTCATGAAAGGAAATTCAAAGGACCTGAAGGAAGACAAGGATGTCAAAGAATTCTATCTGGGCATCAAATCCGAGGCATCGGCCAAAGGATACCAGCGGTGGAAGCGGAAAAAAGCATGGCGTTAACCCCTAAGAAGAACGGATGAATTATGGAAACCGTCCCTCATATCTTTAACCGGATTGTTACAGAAAACGGCCCCAACATTGCCTTAAGAACCAAGAAACTGGGGCTCTGGCACGGCATCACCTGGAACCAGTACCACAAAAAAGCCGAACAGGTGGGATGCGCCCTGGTTTTCCTGGGCCTGGAAAAAGGGGATGCCGCCTGCATCATCGGAGACAACAGCATGGAATGGGTCATGGCCGATATGGGAATCCAGTGCGTCGGAGGCGTTTCCGTGGGGGTATATGCCACCAATGCCTGGCAGCAGGTGGAATACGTCATTAACCACTGCGATGCCCGGTTCCTGTTTGTCGAAAATGAAGAGCAGTTGGACAAATGGCTCATGTTCAGGGATCATGCCCCCCATCTTAAAAAAGTGATTGTCTGGGACACCAAGGGTCTTCGCGATTATTCAGATCCTCTGGTCATGACCTTTGACGCCCTTATTGAGCTGGGCGAACAAACAGCACAGGAAAACCCCTCCCTTTTTAAAGAAAAGCAGGACCAGGTTCTTGAGGACGACCTGAGCGTTCTCATCTATACCTCCGGCACCACAGGCCCGCCCAAGGGCGCCATGCTGACCCATAAAAACGTCATGTGGACGGCCAAGGCCGTTGCCGAAACCAACCCGGTGTACCGGGAGGATGAGGTCCTGTCCTTTCTGCCCCTCTGCCATATCTTTGAAAGGCTGTTCACGGTCTTTATCCATATCCGGTTCGGGTATATCGTGAATTTTGTTGAAAAGCCGGACACGGTCATGCAGAACATGGTGGAAATTTCTCCAACAATAGGTTATGCCGTTCCCCGGATCTGGGAAAAATATTATTCCAGCATCATGATCAAAATGGCCGATGCGACCTGGTTCAAACGGCTGGTTTTCAACAGGGCCTTAAAAATCGGTGAACGCCGGGCCGACCTCCTCATGGACCTGAAACCCGTTCCCACGACCCTTAAAATTTTGTATTTTTTCGCCTGGCTGGCGGTTTTCAGAAAGCTCAAGGAACGGCTGGGCTTTGACCGGATCAGGGTGGCCTATTCCGGGGCCGCCCCCATTTCCAAAGAGGTTTTGAGATTTTTCCAGTCCATGGGCATGGATCTTTTTGAAGGCTACGGCCAGACCGAGGCCACAGGCGTCACCACCAGCCCCGTCCAGGGCAGGGTCAAATTCGGCACCGTGGGCCAGCCCTTGAAGGGGGTTGAACTGAAAATCGCCGGGGACGGGGAGATCCTGGTCAAATCACCGGGAGTTTTCAAAGGGTATTATAAATCCGAAAAAGCGACCCTTGAGAGCTTTACGGAGGGCTGGCTCTGCACCGGAGACGTGGGTGAAATCGATGAGCACGGCTTTTTAAAAATCACGGACCGGAAAAAGGACATCATTGTGACGGCGGGGGGCAAAAACATCACGCCCCAGTATATTGAAAACAAGCTCAAGGCCAGCGTTTATATCAATGACGCCGTGGTCATCGGAGACCGGCGTAAATATCTCTCCTGCCTCATCATGATCGATGAAGACAATGTTGTCAAATTTGCCCAGGACAATAAAATTCAGTTTTCCACCTATAAGGACCTGACCCAAAGCCCGGAGGTCATCGCTCTCATCGACAGGGAAGTCCAATCAGTGAACCAGACCCTGGCAAAGGTGGAGAATATCCGGAAATTCACCCTTCTGCCCAAACGGCTCTATGAAGAAGACGGTGAGGTGACGCCCACCATGAAGATCAAACGAAAATTTGTAAATGAGGCCTTTCAGGACATCATCGAGGCCATGTATTAAACAGAAAAAAATGAATATAACGCTTGTCAGTATTTATAAACGGGTTCAAAACTGGTATGTTGGTGCCGTTGAAGTGAATGAGATTAACCAATTCATAAAGGAAGATCCTATGTTTTATAAATACCGGAAAAAAGGCAGGACCCATGGCTAAGACAAAACCCGTAAAATTCAAAAAGCCCAGCCCTGTCCGCAATAAAATTATGGCCAAGGCAAGGGCGCTTTTCGGCGTCAAAGGCTACCACAACACAACGGTAAAGGACATTGCCCTGGCCTATGGATGTGAACCGGCCAATATCTACAATTTTTTCCCCAGCAAGGAAGAGATTCTCTTTGAAATTTTGAGCCAGGAAATGGAAGCCATTGTGGATGCCATGCGGGGCATTGAAGCCGACGAAACAACAGACCCGGTGCTTCAGTTGAAAACCATATTCGAAGCCCACGGCAGGGTCACCCTGGGAAAGATGCGGACCTCCAAGGTATTGTTTGATGCAAGCCTCAGATGCCTGAACAAAAAACACCAGCGGATCATCATTGAAAAACGGGATGAATATGACAAATTGCTGCGTCTGGTCATTAAACGGGGGATTGATGCACGGGTCTTTGAAACAAGTGATATCAAAATGGCCTCCTTTGCCATTGCCTCCATCATTGCCCGGGCCCGGGTCTGGTACAAATCCGGAGGGTCCATGTCCGTCAATGAAATCATTGAGACCTTGTTCGTCTTTGCCTTAAAGGCCCTGGGATGCCGGGATGAAAAATATTTTCAGCGTCTTTGACGCAAAAATGACATTCGGCAGGGATGTCTTACTCAACTGTGGCCTGCCTGAAACGAGGAGATGATATAAAAATGAATGATATAAACCGTATCTGCGTGGCGGGCGCAGGCACCATGGGGCATCAGATTGCCTTGCATGCGGCGGTCTGCGGATTTCAGGTCCACTGCACGGACCTGTCTGCGCCTGCCCTTGAACAGGCCGGGTCTTTTTCCAGGGCCTGGCTTGACAAACAGATTCAAAAACAAAGAATGACCCGCACCGAAGCCGATGATATTCTATCCCGGCTTGTTTTTACCCATGACCTTGAGACCGGGGCCGGGAAGGCAGACCTGGTCATTGAGGCCATTGTTGAGAAATTGGAGATCAAACGGGAATTTTTCGCCCGGTTGGACGAGATATGCCCGGCCCATGCCATCCTGGCCACCAACAGTTCCTATATTGTCAGTTCAAAGATCGCCGACGCCACCCGCCGGCCGGAAAAGGTATTGAACCTTCATTTTTTTAATCCGGCCCTGGTCATGAAACTCGTTGAAGTGGTGAAGGGCCCCCATGTTTCCGATGACACCATCGCCGCCGTCATGGCCGTGGCCGAACGTTTAAAACGCAAGGCAGTCCTTGTTCATAAGGAGATCTACGGCTTTGTAGTGAACCGGTTTTTTTCCGCCATTACCAAGGAGGCCTGTTATCTGTTGGACCAGGAGGTCTGCTCCATGGAAGGCATTGACACGGCGGTCCGCAACGGCCTGGGCCATCCCCTGGGACCCTTTGAACTCCTGGATCTGACGGGCATTGATCTGCAATACCTGGTTCTCATGGAAAGATACCGGGAAACCCGGCATTCCTCCGACAGACCCAGCCCGGCCCTTGTAGAACGATATTTCAAAAATGAGTTCGGCCGGAAAACCGGGAAAGGCTTTTACGATTACCGGAAAACCCAGGCCTGACATACCTGACAAAAATAAGGAATCCGCCCTATGAATGAAGTCGTCATCGTTGCCGCCTGCCGGACAGCCATCGGCAGGCACGGCAGCGCCTTTAAAAATTTATCCGCCCTGGAACTGACCCTTCCGGTGATGAAGGAATTGCTGAACCGGTCCCACATAGATCCCGGTCTCATGGACGACGTCATCTGGGGCTGCAATTATCAGAAAACCTATATGGAAAACAATCTTGCCAGGGTTGCGGCCGTTAAGGCCGGCATCCCCGACACAGTGCCCGGCATCACGGTTCACCGGAATTGCACCTCCTCCATGTCCGCCGTCCAGATGGGATATTACCAGATCAAATGCAGAGAAGCCGAGGTCATCATGGCCGGAGGCACGGACAGCATGAGCAATGCCCAGTATACCATGGAAAAAATGCGGTGGGGAACCCGCATGGGCCATGCCGAGGTCCGGGATTCCATGTGGGATTCCTTGACCAGCCTGGGCATCGGCCCGGCCATGGGCATCACCGCAGAAAACCTGGCCGAACAATATGGGATCAGCCGGGAGGCCCAGGATGAATTTGCCCTTTTCAGCCATGGAAAGGCGGTGAAGGCCATTGACCAGGGCCGGTTCAAAGAGGAGATCGTTCCCGTGGAAGTCCGGGATAAAAAAACAACCTCCCTCATCGACACCGACGAACACCCCCGGCGGGATATGACCCTGGATGCCATCTCAAAGCTTAAGCCCTCCTTTAAACCCGACGGCACGGTGACGGCGGCCAATGCCTCGGGCATCAACGACGGCTCGGCCGGGCTCATCCTCATGTCGGAACAAAAGGCAAAGGACTTGGGGCTGAAGGCCATGGCCAGAATCATTTCCACGGCCACCACCGGCGTTGCCCCGGACATCATGGGCATCGGCCCGGTTTCTTCCACCCGGAAAGCCCTGGAAAAAGCAGGGTTGATCCTGGAGGACATGGATCTGGTGGAATTGAACGAAGCCTTTGCCGCCCAGTATCTGGCCTGTGAAATAGGCCTGGGGCTCAACCGGCACATCACCAATGTCAACGGCGGCGGCATCGGCCTGGGCCACCCGGTGGGCGCCACCGGGGCTCGGATCACCACCACCCTGATATATGAGATGAAAAAACGAAATTCAAAGCTGGGGCTTGCAACTCTTTGCGCCGGCGGCGGCATGGGAACGTCCCTCATCGTCGAGGCCCTTTATTGATGCCGTTCATGGGTACGGTTGCATTTTACAACAAACAAGGAGAACTCAGCCATGATGACGGCAAAAGAATATGAAGCAAGCTTGAGAAAACTGAACCTGAAGGTATACATGTTCGGCAAACGCATTGAAAACGTGGTGCATGATCCCATCATCCGGCCCTCCATGAATGCCGTGGCCCTGACCTATGGCCTGGCCCAAAATTCCGATTATAAGGATATCATGACGGCCACCTCCCACCTTACCGGGAAAACCATCAACCGGTTCTGCCATATCCACCAGAGCGCCGAAGACCTGGTAAAAAAGACGGACATGGGCCGGCTCATGGGTTCCATGACGGGCTCCTGCTTCCAGCGCTGCGTGGGCATGGATGCCCTCAATGCCCTGTCCATCACCACCTTTGATATGGATGTCCAATACGGGACCGAATATAACAAACGGTTTCTCAAATACCTGGAATATGTCCAGGAAAAGGACCTGACCTGTGACGGCGCCATGACGGACCCCAAGGGCGACCGGTCCCTTGCCCCGCACCAGCAGCCGGACAGGGACATGTACCTGCATGTGGTCCAGGAGGATGAAAACGGGATCGTGGTCCGGGGGGCCAAGGCCCACCAGACCGGGGCCGTCAATTCCCATGAAATCATTGTCATGCCCACGGTTTCCATGGGCGAGGCAGACCAGGATTTTGCCCTTGCCTTCGCGCTCCCCAGCGACACCCCGGGGATCACCTACATCCTCGGCCGCCAGTCCTGCGATACCCGGAAACTGGAAAAGGGGCGGATCGATTGCGGAAATTCATTTTTCGGGGGCCACGAGGCCCTAGTGGTCTTTGACAATGTCTTTGTCCCCTGGGAACGGGTCTTCATGTACAAGGAATATGAATTTGCCGGTAGGCTCGTGGAACAGTTCGCCTCCTACCACCGCCAGAGCTATGCCTGCAAATCCGGCGTGGGCGATGTCCTCATCGGCGCGGCCCAGACCATTGCCGAATTCAACGGGGTGGCCAAAGCCTCCCATATCAGGGACAAGATCATTGAAATGACCCATTTGAACGAGACCCTGTACGCGGGCTCTGTGGCCTGCGCCTGCAAAGGCGAAAAACAGCCCAGCGGCACCTATCTGGTCAATACCCTCCTGGCCAATGTCTGCAAGCAGAACGTCACCCGGCTGCCCTTTGAGATCGCCCGGTTGGCCCAGGACATTGCCGGCGGACTCATGGTGACCCTGCCCTCGGATGAGGATTTCAATTCCCCTGAAGTCGGGGCCTGGCTGGACAAATATTTTAAAGGCAATGCGTCTGTTTCCACCCGGGACCGGAGGCGGGTCTTGCGGCTCATTGAAAACATCTGCCTGGGCACAGCCGCCGTGGGCTATCTAACGGAATCCATGCACGGTGCAGGCTCTCCCCAGGCCCAGCGGATCATGATCGCCCGCCAGTCCGACATCAGGAAAAAACAGGCCCTGGCCAAAAAAATATGTGGCATCCGGGAGGATTCCGACGTATAGGAATATTCAACCTCTATCAATATCATGACAACATAAGGAGAAGGTTAAGAAAATGGCTCAACAACTTGCAGACAGAAGGGATCTTGAATTTGTCCTCTGGGAACAGATGGATGTAGAAAAAATATTGGAAGAAAAGCGGTACGAAGAATTCAATCGAAAAACCTGCGATCTGATCCTGAAAGAAGCCCGGACCCTGGCCGTCAAGGAAATTCTTCCCACCCTGAAACCCGGAGATGAGGAAGGCGTGGTTCTTGAAAACGGCGTTGTCCGGGTTCCCGAATGTTTTCACCGGCCCTTTGAATTATTAAAGGAAGGAGAATGGCCCAATCTCATCATGCCCCCGGAAATGGGAGGGCAAGGTGCACCCAGGGCCGTCGGCATCGCCGTCATGGAATATTTCATGGCCGCCAACTGGGCCCTCAACTGCTATTCCACCATGGGCAACGGCACGGCTATCATGATCCAGATATTCGGCACGCCCGAACAAAAAAAGACCTATGTTGAAAAACTGACCTCATCGGAATGGGGCGGCACCATGCTCCTGACCGAGTCCGACGCCGGTTCCGACGTCGGCGCCCTGACCACCAGCGCCCGCAGAAACCCGGACGGCACCTATTCTTTGACCGGCAATAAAATATTTATCACCAACGGCGAGCACAACCTGGCCGAAAACATCATCCACCCGGTCCTGGCCCGCATTGAGGGCGATCCCCCCGGCACCACCGGCATATCCATTTTCCTGGTGCCCAAATACCTGGTCAACCCCGACGGCAGCCTGGGCCAGAGAAACGATATTGTCTGCGCCGGGGTGGAAGAAAAACACGGGATCCACGGCAGCGCCACCTGTTCCATGACCCTGGGCGCCAAAGGGGAATGCCTGGGCTATCTTCTGGGCGAAGAGCGCAAGGGAATGAAAGTCATGTTCCATATGATGAATGACGCAAGGCTCAACACCGGCCTCCAGGGCCTGGCCTATGCCAGCGCCGCCTATCTTGAGGCCCTTAATTATGCCCGGGAGAGGATCCAGGGCAGGGACCTGGCCGATTTTGCAGACCGCGGGGCAAAGTCCGTGGCCATCATCAAACACCCGGATGTCCGGCGGAACCTGCTGCGCATGAAAGCCTATGTTTCCGGTATGAGAAGTTTCTTTTATTATACGGCCCTGGCCGGAGAACAACTGGGCATGGGCCACAAGGGCGAAGCCTTAAACGAAGCTTTTTTCAGCCTTTTAACCCCCATTGTCAAGGAATACATGGCCGTCATGGGATACGAGGTCTGCAACCAGGCCATCCAGGTCTTCGGCGGCGCCGGATACACAAGGGATTACCCGGTGGAGCAGTACGCCAGGGATTGCAGGATCACCCCCATTTATGAAGGAACCTCCGGCATCCAGGCCATGGATTTCCTGGCCCGCAAAATCGGCGCCGAAAAAGGAGCCGCCTTTGCCAAACTCATCGGTGAGATCAGCCAAACCACAGCCAAGGCAAAGGAAATCAAAACCCTTGCCCCTCTGGCGGATAAACTGGATACAGCCGTGAAGCGCCTGACGGATATCACCCAAATCATCGGTAAAAAGGCCCTTTCCCCGGAATTTAAAACCGCCTTTGCCCATTCTTTGCCCTTTCTCCATGTGACAGGAGATGTCATCATAGCCTGGATGCTGCTCTGGCGGGCTGTGGTTTCCTCTCAAAAACTGACAAAGGGATGCAACCCCAAAGACCAGTCCTTTTATAACGGCCAGATTAAAACCGCTGAATTTTTTATCCAGACCGAGCTTTACGCCACCCTGGGAAAAATGGATGCCATTGCCCAAGGCTGCCCGGCCGCCATTGAGATGGAGGATGAAGGCTTCGGCGGATTATAAACCGTATTCATCTCCGAAAAAACAGCAGACGCTCCGCCCAAAAACTGGACCCTGATATAACAGGGCCAAAGCCCGGTCAACGGGCGTGAAAATCAAGGCCGGACCCGGACCGCCTCATTGCAATGGCTTTCCGGGTCCGGCTTTTGTATTTTTGGGTGGGGATGGCGGTTGGCATAATGATTGAATTGGTGACTTCCATTCATTCAGCCTTATCTCCAATTATGTTGCGACTTTTTTTTGTTGCGAGGTTACTCCGCCTGACCCCGCAGACCCCGCCCTTTTTTTTAAAATTCTACCCCGCCAGCCTTTCGTATAGGCCGATTATAGACATGAGGTGGTACAAGTATATGAAAAAGAAAAAACAGAGATATGGGTATGAAATTTTGTCCTTTGGCCTGATTTAGATCCATATCTTTTTCGACTCTCTGTTCTATATGCGAAGGGTATTATAGATCAGGCATCTGTGATAAAAAACCGTATGAAAAATTATGTTGCCAGTTTTTTTTTGGATTTTTCAAATATCGTGTAAGTCCTTGAATTTAAAAGCGATAATCACTTCTACAGAGAAAGTGAGAATCTGTTATAAATTCAGATGGTTAAGGCCGCTCGCAACATAACTCCAATATGCTGTAATGTGGGCTTTGAATAAATCGATGGTGCCCTTTCGCATATAGTTGGATTTAAATTCGAGGATCAAGGTCACCACATATTTGGCAGGAAGAAAAAAGGTATGACCAGCGGGGGGGTTGATGGTATTGCTTTCTGTAATGCTATGAAAAAAAGGTAATAATATTTAGGTAAAAAATGTGTTTTATGAAAACAATGTTATAGGCTTCCGACTTCAATTTTTCTTTGAGAACCTTATCTATTATGGTTTTAAGGCCTTTGATTTATTTTGGCGTGAATTTTGCTTGTTTTATACGAAAATATAAAGCCAAACCTGTCGTGAAGCAGGGACGGAAAACCAAAGGGTCTTGTCGGAAGATAGCCAGGTCGCAAAACTGAATTTAAGCATAAAGGAGATTTTTAATGAAAAAATTGTTATTGGCTGGAATAATATCAGTGGTTTTATTATTGGTTATTTCATTGCCTGCTTTTGCAACAAGTATTTCGTTAAGCGGTACATTGGGCGGTGTAGATTCTAATGCTGTTAAAGATGATGGCGATGGCAACCATGATTACGACATGGACCGTACGCTTGCGAATACTTTTTTTTGGTCTGGCGGTTCCCCTGTAAATATAACTGGAACTGTTGATGTGAGAGGACTAACCTCAGGGTCTTATCTTCAAATAGGACTTGTGGACAAACAACAGGCAGATTTATCTTTGGACACATATAGTTGGGGCGGTTATATGTTTAATAATAGTGCTTTTGCCACATTCTATGCTGGAACAAGAAATTACGCGAGGTTATCCGATAACAACAGCCTCTACTCCCCACAGCTTTTTAATCCAGCCGGGCAAACCATCGGTGTTTTTGATTTTGCTCTCGATATTTTAAGTGATGGAACAATGGAATTGACCCTTCATGGCGATACCGATGCGTCAATAACCTACACATATGGTACCCGCAACTGGTGGGATGGGTGGAGCGGTTGGTCTGGTGGTGAACTGGAAAATGGCGCTTATCTAATAGCACAACTTTGGGTTGATACAGGAGACACAACTAACAGCGTGTCCGCTGATTTTAATATCACGGGGTCAAATTCTGCTCCGATACCCGAACCAGCCACCCTCCTCCTCATAGGTTTTGGTCTCCTTGGTATGGCTGGAGTATCAAGACGGAAGAATTAAAATAAAGTTTTGAATCAGCTTTAAGGCAGGGTCATTAAATTGGTCCTGCCTTTTTTATCTCTATCACTCTTTCTTCTCTGAATTCAGATTAAGCTATATGAGCCAGAAGTCTTACCCAAAGACATTCTTCCGCATTACAGAATATAATATACAAATTTGCTTTATTTGATATAAGTCAAGCCGAATTTTTGGGGGGAAAACCTCCTCTTTTCAATTCCCAAACAGTCCTTATACTTCAGGCAGATTTCATAAAGACAACCTTTACAATAGGAGAAGCTGTCATGAAACAAAATATTCATAATATTGAGAGAGTTATTCGTGTTGTTTTGGGGCTTATTATTTTATCCCTGGTTTTTGTAGGACCAAAATCTTTATGGGGTCTGGTAGGCATTTTGCCAATCCTGACGGGTCTGATCGGCTGGTGCCCACCTTATCAATTATTGGGTATCTCTACATGTAAGAAATGATGATGATCTGAAATCCAGCAAATGGGCATATGTTTTTATAGAGCCCCATCCTGACAAGTTTTGAGCAATCCTATATCTGGTATCTGGCTTTTTTCCAACATCGATTAACGGTCTGATATGGATTTCCAGCTCAGGAATGAACCCAGGATAATCAAGGCGCAACCGATCCAGATGGTATTTTTGGGATCAACTCCCAAATAAAAGCTGCTCACGAGCGTTGAGAAAAAGGGTGTCAAATAGGATAGCGCCGCCACCAGCACCACGTTTCCTCTTCTCATGGCAAAATCCCAGCACCAGTAGCCGATGCCGGTGGACACAGACATGAAGAGGATCTCAATGAGCACCGGCAGATTAAAGGTGGAATTATCCGGGATTAAAAAACTGATCATCAGCAGGGCCGTGCCGGTACACAGAAAAAAACCATGGACTGAACCGGATTCATCATTGGCCGTCCAGCGGCGGGCCAGGTTCGAGTAAAGCCCCCAGACAACGGCGGCCATTAAAGCCAGTGTGTATAGCAAAGGCGTTTGGCTGATACGCCCGGAAAAATCATTCCAGAACCTGATGATGATCCCGGGCCAGGCCCAGGGCCAGGAAAAAAGTTACGGCATAAAGAAAAAATAAACTGCCGCAACCGATCCGATACCGCCGGGAAGGTTTTTTAAGCGGGGGTTTTGTTTTCTGATAAAAAAAATTCAGGACGGTGAGAAACAGGTCGGCCGCCATTGAGATGGAGGATGAAAGCTTCGGCGGATTATAAACCGCTATACACCAATACCGTGACGGGCGACAAATAGCCTATAGAGAAACCATGCGCTATTTGTCCCCCTTCATGGACAATATTGTGGGCCCGGATCTAAAATTGGATCATTTCTGCTTCAGCAGATCTCTGATTTCGGTAAGCAGTGTTTCCTCTGCCGACGGGGCAGGAGGCGGTGCAGGACTTGTTTCCTCTTTCTTTTTCATTGAGTTCATTACCTTCACCATCAAAAATATGGCAAACGCAATGATCACAAAGTCCACAGCGGTCTGAATGAACTTGCCGTAGTTCAGAGTCACGGCTTCCACATCTCCGGCGGCCTCTTTCAGCGTTATGGCCAGGTCGGCAAAATTCACCTTGCCGAGAAGCATACCCAACGGCGGCATGACGACATCTGCCACGAAGGATGAGACAATCTTTCCGAAAGCACCTCCAATGATGATACCGACAGCCATATCGACCACATTGCCACGCATTGCGAATTCCTTGAATTCTTTAATCATACTCATCTTCAGTTCTCCTTCAAATCGGGTTGTGTAAATTGTGGACAAGACGACCTTGTTCACTGGTTTATAGAAATAACCGTCCGATGTCCCGTTAACAGCGCTTTGCGAAACGGATACTCATTTATAGAATTTTTCTTGTTCAGATTTGGACAAGCAATTATCTAATTCAATCCGACAGGTTACGGAATTTAAATTACTTACATTGCAATTATCATAGAGTTTTTGAAAAATCAATAATACGGCAACCTTAAAATTTTCAATCCTCGCGCGTTCGCGCGTTGCCGAACAATAAATTTTTTTTCTTTGACAGGCATGGGCGATTGGCATATTTTTCAGGGTTGTAATATAAACATTCACGATTTGGAGAAAATTGATGGCTGAACGGTTCAGATTATTCTGTGAATATACCCATTGCTGCGGCAAACAGGTCCTGGAACTGGGCATGGCAGAAACACGGGAAACAGCCCTGCAGTGGCAGGAACGACAGACCCTTGGGGCCAAACGGCCCCGCCTGGAAGAAAACGATCTTATCCTGACCTGCCCGGTCCGGCATTGCCCTGCCAAATTTCAGGTTCCCCGGTATGCCTATGCTGAGTGCCCGGAATGATGAAGACCATCAACCCGGTATATATTCAAGAGCTGAAATCTCTTGTAAAACAAAGCCCGTATCCGAGGCACATGTCCATGAAAATAGACCATATTGAATTGGACGGGGCGGATATTGTAATCAATCTTGCGGACTGCCACCTTCAGCCCTTTGGTATTGTTCACGGCGGTGTTATTGCCACCATGATCGACACGGCAACCTTCTGGGCGGCATTTCTCAGGCTGCCCGAAGACGCGGGCCTGGTCAATGTGGATTTAAAATTGAATTATCTTCAGCCTGTTACCGGCGGAAAGCTGATTGCCAAAGGATTCTGCCTCAGGCCCGGCAATTCCATCAGTTATTCCGAGGCCAGGGTGTTTGATGAAAAGAAAATCCTCGTGGCCCATGGGACCTCCACCCTTATGGCGCTGCCGGGCAAAGGCCTTAAACTGAAGGCTGAAAAATTTATCTAGGGGACCCAATATGGAAGGCATCTGGAAAAAAGAATTTAAAATAGAAGAACTCAATGGTTTTTCAAAAGACTCTATCGTTTCCAATATGGGAATTGAATTTTTGGAAAAAGGCCCGGATTTTATCAGCGCGGCCCTGCCGGTGGACAACAGGACCAAACAGCCCCTGGGCATCCTTCACGGCGGCGCCTCCGTGGTTCTATCGGAAACCCTCGGCAGTGTGGCATCTTATATGACGCTGGAGGATTCCTGCTACAGTGTCGGAATGGAGGTCAATGCCAACCACCTGAAAAGCGTTACCAAAGGAAGGGTCGTAGGGGTGGTCAAGCCGGTTCACCTGGGCAAAACCACGCAGGTATGGGATATCACCATAAAAAATGAAGCAGGGAAATTGGTCTGCATCTCCCGTCTGACCATGGCTATTTTGAAAACACCGGCAGATTATGGTCTTACAGAATAAAGGTTCAGGCTTTCAAGGCAGCCGTTATTAATTTTTATATTTTTTTTGCTTATAATATTTACACGCATCCAAATTATTGGTACAGAATTCGAACAGGAATTCCTGACAACAACATCAGACGCCGGGCGGTTAACTCAGCGGGAGAGTGCTACCTTCACACGGTAGAAGTCACAAGTTCAATCCTTGTACCGCCCACCAATAAAAAAAAACACTTACAGAATTCATTGTAAGTGTTTTTTTTATTTTTTGTACCAATTTCGTACCAAATCATACCAGACAGAATAAGAATCCAGTGATTTTCAGTATGTTTTTGAATAGTGCTTCTGTAGGAGTTTTTGTTGATTTACCGTATGAGCCATTATCAAATGTGCATAACGATAGGTCATTGATATCTGAGAATGACCTATCATGTCTTTCACCGTTTTAATACCGGCACCAGCCATTATAAGATTGCTGCAATATGTGTGGTATAAAATTTTGGTACAAAAAAATATTTCAATAATTTATACAAAAAAAAGATATATTATTAATAATCATGCAGTTCGAAGTTCGAACAAATACCGTGTGAAGGTAGCACTCTCCTGCTGAGTTAACCGCCCGATGTTTTTTTGCTATGGCCGATGACCCGGACTCTAAAGCCTACATCAGTAATTTGTATGGGTGCAAATATCAATTGCAAATAAATCAGGCACCCGAAACACCCCTTGACACCGGTCTGTATCCTGAATAGAGTTATGGATATCAATCAACCCTTTTTTTAAGGAAGACGGATGATGCAAACAGATTCCAGCAACGGGCGCTATTCAGCCGCTATTTTATTGTCATTGTCTCTATGTTTTCTGTTTTTCTCTCTTTTTTCATCCTGTTCTTCAAAACCGGTTCATATGGAAGATCCGGGTCCGCCTGCGCTGGTAACCCCGGCAGGCCCGGAGCCCGATTCCCTGAAACCGGGTCTCATGGTGTATTATCGGCAGGGATTGTGGCGGAATGTGAACCAGATGCCGGGTGTAACGGAATTCGTTGAAAAGGGGATTCCCGGAAAACCGATTTTAAGGATCGACCATCGTTTTAAAAATAATACCGTTTTTGACAGCGGCCTCAATATAGGGGTAGGTGTTCAGATGATGGGGTTTTTATACCTTCCGGCAGCGGGGGAATGGCAGTTCAAGGCACAGTCCAACGACGGAGTGGAAGTCTTTATCGACAAGGTCAGGGTGGTTTCAGACCCTGAGGGACATTCCGATCAGTTTTCAACCCCATTGGGCCTTCAGGCTGAAAAACCCGGCTGGTATGAGATTCTGCTGCGATATTTCCAGCGCAAGGGGACTGCAACACTTGAGCTCTATTGGAAACAGCCGGGAGAAAGTGAATTCACCATTATTCCGGACAAGGCGTATTGGCATGTCCCCGCATCATGACAGAAAACCGGTAAATTTCATTTTGGTGATAAAGACCTTTTTTTTCAGAACATAAATTCCGCCGGCAATAATCATCAGTATGCCCAGAATTTGAATCCGGCCCGGCACCTCTTTCCAGAACTCGTAGTCCCAGCCCACACTGATGGGAATGGAAAGATATTCAAAGGGGGCGACCACCGAGGCATCGGTGATGCGGTAGGCCTGGGATAGGCAATAGGTTCAGGCGGCTGCAACAAAACCGAGCACCAGAAGAAAGAGAAGATCCGTGTTTCCCGGCATTTTCCAGCTCCGGGCAAGAAAGGCCATGTTTTTGTTTTCCTCGGTGGCAAACCGGCCGTCTCCCATGGCCATCCACAAAAGGCCGATGAACAGAAGATAGGTCAGGATGGGATAAAAGACCAGGGAAGAGCCGCTTTCATGAATTCCGAATTTTCGGGTGCAGACCGCGTTAACCGCATAAAAAAACCGGTCCCGGGCAGCCTTTTTAGGGGGCTCTCCGGGACCGGCATATGAAATCACCCATTCATGGGATCGGGTATTACATCAGGATGCAGGTTTTGGCGCGAAGGCCCGTGTCTTTAGCAACGGCCTTATAGCATTCACTGCGCTCTTCCAGGGTGTCGGTGCAGTAATCACAGGATCTGAGCGCCTCTGTCATCCGCTTCTTACCAAGTGCGCAGCACATGGCTGCTTTTTTATTTTCATAGGACTTCATGGCTACCTCCAAATATGCTGAATTGCATGACGGATCGGTTTTGCCCTGTCATGCCGTCTTAACTTATAAAGATAAGATGGGATGGAAAATAATCAACCGTCCTTTTATGGACTCAGATCTTTCCCCGTTTTTGGGCCAGGGCCATCATCTGTTCGGCGCTGGTGGCCGGCGGCACCTGTCTTTTTTCCGTTGGCTTGGGGTTTAAGACCATGGCCCCGGCCGGGCAGGTGGTGACGCAAAGGCCGCATCCGATGCAGCGATGGGGATCCACCACGGCGCAGGCGTCGTCCATGCGGATGGCGTTCATCTGACAGCGGTCCAGGCAGGTTTCGCAACCGGTACAGGCTTCCGGGATGACGGCGGCCTGGTAATTGGAAAAGACCAGGTCTGCCGGGTTGGGGCAGGCATTCAGGGCGCTGAGGACCCCGCAGCAGTCCCCGCAGCAATTGCACATGCCGCTGGGGTTCTGGGAAGTGGCCGGCTGGGTGACCAGGCCTGCTTCCTGGGCCCGGCCTAAAATCTGAACCGCTTCATCAAAACCAATCTGCCGGCCCATATCGTGATCCAGGTAATACTGGGCCATGGAGCCGAACATGAAACAGGCTTCCAGGAGTTTGCCGCACCCCTTGTCTATGACCTGGTGATGCTTTCTGCAGATACAATCCGTGACCACGATCAGGGGTTTGCTTTTTAACAATTCCACGGCATCATCAAAGGCGGCAATCTTTTGGGTGGTGTCAAGGGATTTTCGGACCGGCACAGTCCGGAGAAAACCGGCAGCGTTTTGGGCCATGGAGGCCTTGAACCCGGAATTAAAATAGGTTTCCACCAGACCTGCCAGCTCCTTGCCCAGGCGTTTGACCTGGAATTCAAAGAGTCCGTGGACAAAGGGGATGGCCCCATACAGGGCGGTTCCTTTTTTGGTCAGCCTGAAAACCAGGCCCTGTCCGGCCATGTCTTCCAGAAGAGCCGAAACCGATGCTTCCGGCTGTTGAATCCGGGCGGCGATGTCTTTTGCCGTTTCCACCATGGGGCTCAGGTTTAAAAATAAGGCGGCCTGTTCTTCGGTAAAAAGGGTTTTTAAAATTTTGATTTCAATCCCGGATTCCGTGGCCGGAAATCCAACCGAATACAGGTCGAGCCTTTGCTGAAGGTCTTTGTAGATCTGATCTGAGGGCATAACATCTCCTATGAACGCTTGTTCTTTTTTTATTTCCCCTGATCAGATATCAGCACGCCGGGTCTTTGTCAAAACAAATAAATGCTGAAACATGGGTATCCGGGTCTGAAATAGAGGGCCGTCTGATAAAACCGGTTTAATTCCCGTCTGAATCTGTGATATGATAGCAAGGTATGATGATTGGCAATAAAATAACCTGTTCTGCCTGAATTTCAGGCAGAGGGAGAGGAAAATAATGAAAGACGAGAATACGGAAAATGTTCTGGAAAAATTGCTTTCCCTGCTCAAGCTGGAAAGGATTGAAACCAATATATTCAGGGGCCAGAGCCAGGATCTGGGCTTTGGCAATCTGTTCGGGGGCCAGGTCATGGGGCAGGCCCTGTCGGCCGCCTCCAGGACCGTGGAAGAGGAATACCAGGCCCACAGCCTTCACGGCTATTTCATGCTGGCAGGGGATGCCAAAAAACCCGTGGTTTATACCGTGGACCGCATCAGGGACGGCAGAAGTTTTGCCACCCGCCGGGTGGTGGCCCTTCAGGACGGCCGGGCGATTTTTACCATGGCGGCCTCGTTTCATAAAACGGAACCCGGCTTTGAGCACCAGGATCTCATGCCAAAGATTGAAGGGCCCGACGGCATAGAATCCGAGGTTGAAATGGCCAGGCGGCTTGCCCACCGGATTCCGCCGGAAATCTATGAAAAGCTGGTCTGCAAAAAGCCCATTGAAATCCGGGTGGTGAACCCCATAAACCCCTTTGCCCCCAAGACCATGCCCCCGGAAAAATATATCTGGTTCAGGGCCATCGACAAGATTACCGATGATATGGCCACCCATCGGTGCATGCTGGCCTATTCCTCGGATTTTCACCTGGTGGGCACGGCCCTTTATCCCCACGGCAAGACCTTCTGGTCCAGGGATATGCAGGTGGCCAGCCTGGATCATTCCATCTGGTTTCACCGGGAATTTAAAATGAATGACTGGCTCCTCTATGCCATGAAAAGCCCCAGCGCCTCCTCCGCACGGGGGCTGAGCCTGGGTTCCATCTTTACCCGGGACGGGATTCTGGTGGCCAGTGTGGCCCAGGAAGGATTGTTGAGGTCCCTGAAACAATAACCTGAAGCAAGGATTCCCGGAGCAGCCCGCAGGGTCCTTCGGGAATCGTTACAGGGTCAGAGGGTTGGAATCAAAAGACTAATTGGATTTTTGGGCGGCCTCATCCCTGAGGACCCGCCTTAATACCTTGCCCACATTGGATACGGGAATTTCGTTTCTGAATTCAATGTGTCTGGGAATTTTATAGCCTGCCATATTTTCCTTGCAGAATTGTTTGAATTCATCCTCGGTTGCATTCTCACCAGCTTTTAATTTGATAAAGGCTTTTACCCTTTCCCCACTTCTGTCGTCGGGAATCCCCACCACGGCCGTCAGCTCCACCTTGGGGTGGGTATAGAGGATATCCTCGACATCCCTGGGATAGACATTGAATCCGCCCACGATAATCATGTCTTTTTTGCGGTCCGTAATGATGATATAGCCGTCCTTGTCAATGTGTCCGATATCCCCGGTCAGAAAATACCGGTCCCCGTCCAGTTCCACAAATACCTCTTTGTTTGCATCGGGCCGTTTCCAATAGCCTTTCATGACCTGGGGGCCGCAGGCGGCGATCTCACCGTCTTCTCCCCTGGGCAATTCCCGGGTCCCGGTTTCAAGATCCATGATTTTCACCATGGTGCCGGGCAGGGGGAAGCCAATGGAGCCTATTTTCCGTGTTTCCCGGTTAGTCGGGTTGGAGGAGATGACGGGCGAGGTCTCGGTAAGGCCATAGCCTTCAAATATGATGGACCCTGTTTTTTCTTCAAATTGCCGGCAGACTTCGGGCGGCAGCGGGGCTCCTCCGGAAAAACAGCCCATCAGGGAGGACAGGTCGTATTGGTTTAACCGGGAATGATTGGTAAACGCCACAAATAAGGTGGGCACGGCCGGCATGATGGTCGGCTTTTGTTCCTGGACGGCTTTAAGGACATCGGTAAAGGGCGGCTTGCCCGACCTGGGATCGGGGATGCAGATGAGTCTGCCTCCCAGCATGGTTGAAAAGAGCAGGGCGCAGGTGATGCCGAAGCTGTGATACCAGGGCAGGACTCCGAGAAAGGTGTGGTACCCGCCTTTATAGAGCTTTTCAGCTTTTTTGCCGTCACCTTGAACAAACCGGCCGCTTTCGTACAGGGCCATGACATTATAGGTGAAATTGGTATGGGTCAGTTCAGCCCCTTTGGGCACCCCGGTGGTGCCGCCGGTATACAGCATGACGGCCGTATCTTCTTCCGGGTTGATGGAAACCGGGGGCGGTGTCGGGCTGGAAGCGGCAACCATATCGTCAAACATGAGATGGCCCGGCTCATGGTATCCGGCCTTGGGTATCTTGCCCAGAAGCCCGCCCAGGATGGCTTTGACCTTGGGCAGATAGGATTTGATATTACAGACCACCACGGTTTCGATTTTTGTTCCGGCTATGGCTTTGACCGTGTTGGCATAAAACACGGGATGATCCATGCAGAAAACCATTTTGGATTCTGAATCCTTGAGCTGATAATTAAGTTCCAGGGGGGTGTATACCGGGTTGCAGTTGACACAGACCGCCCCGGCCTTAAGGATACCGAAGAGGATTTCAGGGAAATGCGGCAGATTGGGAAGAAAGATGGCCACCCGGTCGCCCTTTTGAATACCTTTTTTGGCAAGAAAACAAGCGATTCTGTCTGCCGTGTCCTTGACCTGGGCAAAGGTTTTTGATGCGCCGTTAAAGACAGTGAAGACCTTGTCCGGATAATCCCTTGCAGAATCATCCAGGAATTTAAACAAGGGAAACTGATACCCGGTTGTGGTATGCGCCACATCCTCAGGCCAGAAAGGACTCTCCCAGATCGTTTCTTTCATCTTCTTTTCTCCTTCTTTTTGTAAAGGTTTCAATAAATAATGGAATGAATTCCATAAGGTCTTCGACGATGCAGACATCGGCAATCTGAAACACAGGGGCATCGGGGTCTGTGTTGACGGCAACGATGAATCCGGCGCCCTTCATGCCTTTGACATGCTGGGGGGCACCGGATATGCCGCAGGCAACATACAGTTTCGGTGAGACGGTGGTGCCGGTGATGCCCACCTGTTTGCTGTAAGGGATCCATCTATAATCACAGATGGGCCGTGATCCGCCCGTGGCCGACCTTGGAAAGAGCTTGGCCAGCATTTCAATATATTTGTAGTTTTGGGCATCCCGGATGCCCCGGCCGCCGGAAACGATCACATCGGCCCTGGCCAGGTCAGACCCCTCGGAAGGCGACGCTTTGGTTCCGGTATATACCATGTTATCGTCCGTGATATCTAATACCGATCTTTCAATAGAGCCTTGATTAGAGACTTGATTAGGGCTTTGACTTTTTTCCTCCGGGGAAAAGGCCTTTAAAGCGCCGGGCTCGAGGGTCATAACCACAGGCCCGGTATCGGCAACAAGCCTTGCCGAGAGCTTACTGCCAAACAGGGATCGGACAAAACAAAGAGGCCCGTCCGTCCTGACCACGTCTTCCACTCCGGTGATGCAGGAGCCTCCCAGGGCCATGGAAAGGGCCGGGGCATAATCCATTCCCGAACTGGAATGGGGGGCCAGAATATAATCAAAGGGGGTCTGGGAAAAAAGGGCTGACAGGGCTTTTTTGTAGAGGACCCCATTGTATTGGGCGAGTCCTGGAATGCACACGGCATGGATAGGCTCACCGGTTCGGGTGCTGAGGGTTTGGACCGGTTTTTCCGTATCAGCCCCGAGAATAAAAAAGCAGATGTCTCCGGCCTCACTCTCTTGGATTCGTTTGGCCAGGGTCAAAAGTTCATAGGTGACGGGGGAAAGGACTCCGTTGTGATGCTCTGCTATGATTGCTGTTTTCTTTCCCATTCTTTGTCCTTTTTTATGTCAACAGCGCTTTTTTGGCCAGGATATCCATTAACTGCTCCGCCTTTTCTTCAATAGTTCCGTCCAGGAGAACTCCTTTTCTTTCTTTTTGCGGGGAATAAAGACTGTGAAGCCTCAGTCCCGGTTCCTGTTCATCAAAGGCTACGGCCGGGATGACGGCTATCTCTTTTTTTCTTGACCTTAGAACCATGGAAAGGGAAGGGTACCTCGGAGAGTTGATCCCGGTCTGGAGGGTCAGGACACAGGGCAGGGTGACCTCAAACATATCCCTTGCGCCGCCTTCTATTTCCCTTTCAATGGATATGTGGGTCCCATTCGGTCCTGGTTTTTCATAAAGAACGGCTGAGGCACAGGGAATCGAAAGACCTTGGGCGATCATGGGTCCTGTCTGGCCGTTCATTTCGTCGGCAGACATGATCCCGGTTAAAATCAGGTCATAGCCCTTGCCCTTTGCATAGGCGGCGATCCATGAGGCGGTAAGAAAGGGCGGCCTGTACCCCATGCCATGGTCAAGGATGTGGACAGCCTCATCCGCCCCCATGCCCAGGGCTCGTCTCAGGGTGTCCCGGCTGGATTCCGGGCCCACGGTGATGGTATGAACGAGGGTGCCGGGAATCCTCTCCCTGATCCGCAGTGCTTCCTCAACGGCATAGGTATCAAAGGGGTTCATTTCAAACCGCGCGGATGCACAAGGGGAAGTCCATTTTCCGGAATCATTGACCCGAACGGGAGATTCGCCTTCCATGACCTGTTTGACGCAGACCAGAATTTTCATGGCTTTACCCTTTTCATATAAACGGTTTATCCTGTTCACCTGATTCATTCGGTTCATTATGGTCATCTTACCCTAACCAAAATAATCCTAACATACCTTATTATGATTCCTGTTTTGAAGTGTCAAGAAAAAAATAGAACAAACGTTCGTTTTATGTTGACAGACGTTTTTAGGGATTGTACATTCATATCCAACACAAACTATTATCCTTTATGGAAAGCTGGATCGGATGGGCGAATTCTTTTTTTTCAGGCATGGACAGGGATCATTCGGCACGGATAATTATGACCGGCTCTCTGAACGAGGGGCCCTGCAGGCCAGGATACTGGGGCAACACCTTGCAACCTGTCATATCCATTTTGATGCCGTATACACAGGCTCCCTGGAGCGGCAGAGAGATACGGCCCGCCGGGTGAGGGAGGGCTATCTGGAAAAAGGGATTTTTTTTCCGGAACTTCTGGTGGATGAATCCTGGAACGAAATCGATTCAAATCACGTCTGGGAGTCCCAGATCAGGATGATGATGCGGAATGAACCCCGCCTTCTGGATGAAATTAAAATGAACCCAAGCGATAAAAAAGCCTTTCAGAAGGTTTTTTCAAGGGTGATGGACCGGTGGGTTTCAGGGGATTTTGATACCCCTGGTGACCTGACCTGGAAAGGGTTTCAACAACAGGTCCTCCAAGGATTAAACTATCTTTGCGGGACTGCCGGCCCATCCGGGAAAATTGCCGTTTTTTCTTCCGGAGGTCCCATTTCCGTTGCCGTCCAGGCTGCCCTGGAACTTTCCGGCCTGAAAACCCTGGATCTCTTATGGCAACTCATGAATGCTTCCGTAACCCGGTTAAGATGGGACGGTCAAAGGATCAGCCTGTCGGGTTTCAATGATATCACACACCTTGAACTCAAGGGTGACAAAACACTTATAACCTATAGATAAACCTGGAGAGACCCATGGATTTTTTAATACCTGAACGAACACAGATCATCGTGGAAATGATGGACGAGTTTGTCAAAAAAGAACTCTACCCCCTTGAAAAGGACCTGGATTCAGATGATTATCCGGCCTTTGAAAAAGAACTCCATAAAAAACGCGAGATCGTCAAACAGATGGAACTCTGGGCTCCCAACCATCCCAAGGAATTCGGCGGCATGGGGCTGAGCCTCATGGAGCATGCCCTGGTGTCGGAGGTTTTGGGGCAGTCGCCCCTGGGCCATTATGTCTTCGGCTGCCAGGCCCCGGATGCCGGCAATATTGAAATTCTTCACCTCTACGGGACACCGGCCCAAAAGGAAAAATATCTGAAACCCCTCATTAAGGGGAAAATCAGATCCTGTTTTTCCATGACGGAAGTGGACATGCCCGGTTCCAACCCCGTCATGCTGGAGACCACGGCGATCAAAGACGGGACCGATTATGTGATCAACGGTCATAAATGGTATTCCTCCTCGGCGGACGGGGCTGAATTCGCCATTGTCATGGCCGTGACCAATCCTGAACATTCAACCTATCTCCAGGCCAGCATGATCCTTGTCCCGGCCGACACCAAGGGATTCAACCTGGTCCGGAATATCCCGGTCATGGGCCATGGCGGGAAAGGCTATTTCAGCCACGGCGAGATTATCTATCAGAACTGCCGGGTTCCCCGGGAAAATATCCTGGGCAAAGAAGGCCAGGGCTTTGTCATGGCCCAGGACCGGCTCGGCCCCGGCCGGATCCACCATTGCATGAGATGGATCGGAGTCTGCAACCGGTCCTTTGACCTCATGTGCCGGCGGGCGGCCACCAGGACCATTGCACCGGGCAAAAAACTGGCATCCAAGCAGATCGTCCAGGCCTGGATTGCCGAGTGCGCGGCCGATATCCAGGCAGCCCGGCTCATGGTGCTCCACGCCGCCTGGAGGATCGACACCCTGGGCGCTTCCGCAGCCCGGAAAGAAATTTCCATGATCAAATACGTCGTGGCCAATACCCTTCAAAAGGTTGTGGATACGGCCATCCAGATTCACGGCGGTCTCGGGATGTCTTCGGATACCATCCTGTCCTATTTCTTCTGCCACGAGCGGGGGGCCAGGATTTATGACGGAGCCGACGAGGTCCACAAGACCTCCGTGGCCCGGCAGATTTTAAAAAATTATATGAATTAACCCTTCCTGCGGGAAGAAACAAAAGGACAGGATCATGGAAAAAATATGGATGAGCAGTTGGCCCGATGATTTACCCCGTAAGATTGAATTCGCACACGGATCAATACCGGTTCACGAATATTTAAGGATAAGGGCAAAAGAGGCCCCGGAAAAAACCGCCATCATTTTTTACGGAAGAGAGATCTCTTATAAAGAGCTGGATGAAGCATCGGAACGGTTTGCCCGTTACCTGATATCCAACGGCATACAAAAGGGGGATCGGGTCGGAATATTTCTTTTAAACTGCCCCCAGTATGCCATTGCCCATTTCGGTATCCAGAAGGCCGGTGCCGTGGTGTGTCCCTGTTCCCCGCTGTTCAAAGAACTTGAGCTGGAGTATGAGCTGAATGATGCGGATATTGAAATTCTTGTGGCCCTTGACCTTTTTCTTCCCGTTGCAAAGAATGTGTTGGAAAAAACCCGTTTAAGAAAAATCATCACCACCAATCTCAACGATTATATTCCTGAAAATCCGACACTGCCGCTCATCGGCCCCATGGCGGTTCCAAAGCAGAGCATTCCGGGGACGGAAGATTTTATGGAAATTGTGACAACCGGGGATAAAACACCGGTTCATACGGATATCGATATGGAACAGGACATCGGGCTCTTCCAATACACCGGCGGAACCACAGGCCTTCCCAAGGGCTGCATGCTCTCCTTTCAGGCCGCCCTTTTCAAGACTGCCGTCACCCGGAATGTGGCCGCCATCACAAAAGACACGGTCTGCCTGGTGACCATGCCCATTTTCCATATTGCCGGGATGCTGGCCGGGATGAACAGTTGCATTTATGCCGGGGCAACCCAGGTGCTGCTGTCCATGTTCGAGGTCAAAACCGCCATGAAGGCCATCTCAACCTACAAGGCGGATTTCTGGTACAGTGCGGTTCCCATGAATGTCGGGATCATGGCGGACCCTGATGTAAAGAATTATGATCTTTCAAGCCTGAAGTTGTGTCTGACCTCATCCTTCGGCATCCAGTTGACGGAAAAAATTTCAGACCAGTGGAAGGCCGTCACCAAAGGCGGGCTTTTGATCGAAGGGGCCTACGGCTTAAGCGAAACCCATACGGCCGATACCTTTATGCCGCGGAACCGGGTGAAATTCGGAACCTGCGGCATTCCGGGGCCTGGTGCCGAATTTAAAATCGTGGATCTCAATGACCCCACAACGGAACTTCCAATGGGTGGGGAAGGCGAGATTGTCCTGAAAAACCCGGGCGTCTTCAAAGGATACTGGAAAAGGCCGGAAGAAACCGCCGGGACCCTCATGGACGGATGGGTGTATACCGGTGACATCGGTAAATTCGATGCAGACGGCTATCTCTATCTTCTGGGCCGGGTCAAGGAAATGATCAAGGTTTCGGGTTTTTCCGTGTATCCGGAAGAAGTCGAATTGCTCCTCAACAACCATCCCGAGATTGCACAATCCGCAGTTATCGGGGTCTCGGACGAGAAAAAGGGAGAAGTGGTAAAGGCCTATGTCGTCCGGGCGCCGGGTTCGGATTTGGATGAACCCCGGTTAAAAAAATGGGCCAAAGAGAACATGTCTTCCTATAAATGTCCTGCTGTCGTGGAATTCAGAAATACACTACCCATGCTTCCCACGGGAAAACTCTTAAGGCGGGTGCTCAAGGAAGAACCCAAGAGGAGATCATAAAAAATGCCCTTTGAAAAAGAACTGGAACGATTTGAAAAGAAAAAAGCAATGGTGCTGGAAATGGGCGGGACAGACAAGATCCTCCGCCAACATGACAAAGGCCGGTATTCGGCCAGGGAAAGGATTGACCGGCTGCTTGACCCGGATACCTTTTTCGAAGTGGGCCGGTTTGCCCATTCCGATATAGCGGGAATGGAAGATAAAACCCCGGCCGACAGTAAAATTACCGGGTACGGAAAAATTTCCGGCCGCCGGGTGGCAGTGTCGGCCAATGATTTTACGGTCCTGGCCGCCACCTCCAGCAGGATCGCCGGTAGAAAAGAAGGAGAATTAAAAACGTATGCCGCCAAAAAAGGCATCCCCATGATTTACCTGGGGGAGGCCGGGGGGGCCAGGATGCCGGATATCATGGGGTCCAAGGGGCTGGCTTCCTTTGGCGGCGGCAGCTTTGACAGCTATCTCAAAGTCATGAGCAGGGTGAGGCAGTCTCCCATGGTTACGGCCATCCTGGGTGAATGTTACGGTATGCCCACCTGGATGGCCTGTCTCTCGGATTTTGTGGTCCAGGTCAAGGGATCGGCCATGGGGGTCTCAGGCCCGCGGGTCCTTGAAATGGCATTGAGCCAGGTGATTACCGATGAAGAACTCGGCGGATTCGCGGTTCACAGTGAAATCACCGGCAATGCGGACCGGGTGGCCGAAAACGAAGACCATTGTTTTGACCTCATCCGTCAGTATCTATCCTATCTGCCCTCCCATAACAGCCAGGTTCCGCCGGTCTATACCGTGCCGGAAGGTTCAGGGGCCTTCATGGAAAACATCCTGGAGCTTTTACCGGAAAAGCGGAGCCGCACCTATGATATGCGAACCATCCTGTCCTGCATCATGGATCAGGACAGCCTTTTTGAAATCAAGCCGGATTTCGGAAAATCCGTGATCACGGCCCTTGCACGGATCAACGGGGCTTCCGTGGGCATTGTGGCCAATCAGCCCGCCTTCATGGCCGGCGCCATGGACACCAACGGCATTGACAAGGTCATCAGTTTTCTCTGCTTGTGCGACTCCTATAATATTCCCCTGGTTTTTTTCCACGACACGCCCGGTTTTCTCGTGGGAAAGCAAGCGGAAAGAAACCGGGTGGCCGCCAGGGTCATGAACTATATGAATGCCCTGGGCCAGATCACCGTTCCAAAGATTTCCATCATCGTCCGGAAAAGCTATGGCATGGCCTTCTGGAATATGAGCGGGTCCGGTTGCGCCACGGATTTTCTGGCAGCCTGGCCCACGGCGGAAATGAGCTTTGTGGACCCGGCCATTGCCGCCAATGTGGTTTATGGATCAAGGGAGGCTGATCCCCAGGAAAAAGAAGCCCTGATCCGCTCCATGGTGGAGGATGCCTCCCCCTTTGGAGCTGCCGGAGCCTTTCACATCCATGATGTCATTGATCCCCGGCATACCCGGACCTATATCACCGAGGCCCTGGAGATCGCAGGGGATGCGGTTTCCGGAGGGATCGGGGAACATAAACTGGCCAACTGGCCCACCAAATTTTAAAACCGGGTTGCATACCGGTATCAAAGGTCTAATCCAAGGAGATAGCAGCAATGAGTCAAAGAGAAGTGGTCTTTATTGACGGGGTTCGAACCGCCTTTGGCCGAATGGGCGGGGCCCTCAAGGATATTTACGCATCAAAGCTTGCAAGCATCGGCATTGACGGGCTTTTGGAAAAAACAAAAATCATGGAAAAAACCCTGGTGGAGTCTGTGTTCCTGGGTTCCGCCACCGGGTGTTCCCTTAGTTTTAACCCGGCCCGCCATGCGGTTTTGGGGTCCAGGCTCGGCTATGAAACCTCGGCCTCCTATGTGGAAATGCAGTGCGGCAGCGCCATTGATTCCATCAACCATGCCGCCTGGAAAATTCTGGCCGGCCAGGCCGATGTCATTATCGCCGGCGGCATGGAATCCTACAGCCAAATCCCGGTGAAATTTTCCATGTCCACGGAGCCCTATAAGCTGATCCCGCCCATGCCCCTGCCGGTCTTAAACTCACCCAGGCAGGAGGATTGCATCGGCATGGGATTGACGGCGGAAAATCTTCAACAAATCTATGATATCCCTCGGCAGGCCTCCGATGAATTTGCCTTTGCCAGCCAGATGCGGGCCAAGGAGGCCATGGAAAAAGGATATTTCAAGGATGAGATTATCCCGGTAAAATTTCCCGCCACCCGGAAAACCCCGGCCTACGAATTTGACACGGATGAACATCCCCGGCCCGATTCCATCCTTGAAAAGATGGCCCTGCTGCCGCCGGTGTTTAAAAAGGACGGCACGGTCACGGCGGGCAATTCCACCGGCCAGAACGACGGCGCCGCCTTTGTGCTCATGATGAGCGCCGAAAAGGCTAAGGAACTGGGGTACAGGCCCATGGCCAAATGGCTGTCCGGGGCCGACTGTGGCTGTGACCCCAAGATCATGGGCATCGGACCGGCCTATGCCATGCCCATGGCCGTCAAAAGGGCCGGGCTGCGGCTTTCCGACATGGATGTCCTGGAATGCAACGAAGCCTTTGCCGTCCAGAACCTGGCCGTCATCAAAGAGATGGAACACCGGACCGGTGAGGCCATTGACCGGGAAAAATGGAATCCCCTGGGCGGGGCCATTGCCTATGGCCATCCCAACGGGGCATCCGGGGCCCGGATCTGTATGTTTGCCATGCGGCAGTTGATCCGCACCAGCGGCCGGTACGGCGTTTTCGGGTCCTGCTGCGGCGGCGGTTTAGGTGTGGCGACGGTGATTGAAAATCTGAACATCTGACAATAAAGGAGAAACCCATGGTACAGCAATTGGTGGATAAACGGGACATGGACTTTGTCCTCTGGGAACAACTGGAATGCGAACGCTTTCTAACGCATGAGAAATACAAGGAATTCAACCGGAAAACCTGCGAGATGATCCTGACCGAGGCAAAGGCCCTGGCCGTCAAGGAAATCCTGCCCACCCTGGCGGAAGGGGATGTCCAGGGCGTGCGCTTTGAAAACGGGACCGTAAAGGTTCCGGACTGTTTCCGGGAGGTGCACCGGAAAATTCTGGAGGGGGACTGGCAGAGCATGGTGGTGGGCACGGAAATGGGGGGCCAGGGGGTTCCGGGATTCCTGTCCTATGCCTGCGCGGAACATTTTCATGCCGCCAATTATTCCCTCATGGCCTATGCCTGGATGGGAACCGGTACGGCAAAGATGATCCACCTCTACGGCACCGATGAACAGAAACAAACCTATATTCCCCATATCATCGCCGGCAAATGGGGGGGCACCATGCTCCTGACGGAATCCGGGGCCGGCAGTGATGTCGGGGCTCTGGAAACCACGGCAATTCAGAATGAAGACGGGTCCTATTCCCTTTCCGGAAACAAGATTTTCATCACCAATGGGGAGCATGATCTGTGCGACAATATCATCCACCCGGTCCTGGCCCGCATTGAAGGGGACCCTCCCGGCACCACGGGCATTTCCATCTTTATTGTTCCCAAATTCCTGGTGAACCCCGACGGCAGCCTTGGGGAGCGCAACGATATTGTCTGTACCGGGGTGGAAGAAAAACACGGAATCCACGGCAGCGCCACCTGCTCCATGGCCCTGGGAACCAAAGGCCGCTGCACGGGATTTCTTTTGGGGGAACGCCGGAAAGGCATGGCCGTCATGTTCAATATGATCAACAGCTCCCGCATGAGCACGGGCCTCCAGGCCCTGTCCTATGCCTCCTCGGCCTATCTTCTGGCCGTGAACTATGCGAGGCAGAGAATCCAGGGGCGGCGACTTGAGGATTTCATGGACCGGAGCGCCCCTTCCGTGCCCATTATCGAGCATCCCGATGTGAGGCGGAATCTCTTGTGGATGAAATCCCATGTGGAGGGCATGAGAAGCTTTTTCCAGTTCCTGGTGTCCTGTTCCGCCAAGGCGGACCTGGCTGCCGGCCCCGAGGAAAGGGAGCTGTACCGGGACCTGTTTGAGCTTCTGACCCCATCCATCAAAGACTATCTTGCCGTCCGGGGCCATGAGGTCTGTATCCAGGCCATCCAGGTCTTCGGCGGGGCCGGGTATACCAAGGATTATCTGGTGGAACAATATGCCAGGGACTGCAAGATCACCTCTATCTTTGAGGGAACCAGCGGCATCCAGGCCATGGACATGCTGGCCCGGAAAATCGGCCGGAAAGAAGGGGTCGTATTTAAGGCCTTTTTAAATGAAATCTCCCAGACCATTGGCCGGGCCAGGGAAATCGAAGTCCTGAAACCCCTGGCAGACGATGTGGAAAAGGCGGTTCAGAGCCTGGAGGAAACCGCCGGTACGATCCTGCAACGATCCCGGTCCAGGGAAATGAAAGCAGCCTATGCTCATTCTCTTCCCTTTCTGAATGTCATGGGGGACGTCATCATGGCCTGGATGCTGCTCTGGCGGGCCACAACCGCTTCCATAAAGCTTTTGAACGGTGCAAACAAAAAAGATGAAATTTTTTACAAGGGCCAGGTAAAAACCGCACAATTTTATATCCGAACCATTCTGCCCGAGGTCCTGGGAAAAATGAATGCCGTAAAAACCGGGGACGGGGCTGCCGTAGAAATAGGGAATGACGAATTCGGCGGGCTCTAAAAATAAAGTAAGCCATACATCAAAGGAGAAAAAGAATGAACATAGACGATATCAAGCATATCAGCGTCATCGGGGCCGGAAACATGGGCCATCAGATTTGTCTGCAATCGGCCCTCAAGGGCTTTCATACCGTATGTACGGATGTGAACGAGGCCATGCTGAAAAAAGCCGATGCCTTTGTGAATTCCTATCTGGCCGGAAGGGTGGAAAAAGGGAAACTGACAAAGGAAGCGGCTGAGGCCGCCCGGTCTCGTATCCGGTTTACCCCGGATCTGAAGGATGCGGTCAAAGATGCGGATTATGTCATCGAAGCCGTGCTGGAAGTGTTGGACATCAAACGGAAACTCTTTGCCGACATCGATGGGATGGCCCCGGCCCATGCCATTCTGGCAACCAACAGTTCCGCCATTGTCAGTTCCAGGATTGCCGATGCCACAAAGCGGCCGGACAAGGTCCTGAACCTTCATTTTTTCAACCCGGCCCTGGTTATGAAACTGGTGGAAGTGGTTCAGGGTTCCCATGTTTCCGATGAAACCGCACAAATCTCCATGGATCTGTGCAAAAAGCTGGACAAAGTTCCGGTACATGTTAAAAAAGAGGTCAAAGGCTTTTTGCTGAATCGGATTTTCATCGCCATTTTTGAAGAAGTGGAATGGATGCTGGAAATGGGAGTGGCCTCCATGGAAGACATTGATAAAGCCTGTGTTTACGGTGCCGGTCACCCCATGGGGCCCTTCCGGCTCATGGATCTGACCGGTATTGATCTGGCCTATACCATGTGCATGGAAGGGTTCAGGGAAACCGGGGACCCGGCCAAGCTGCCCAAACCCAGCCTGACGGCCCATTATGTCAGGGGCGAATACGGGGAAAAGACCAAAAAAGGCTGGTACGATTATACAAAATAATAAACAGGACATAAGGAGACCCGATAAAAGGAGAAAACTGATGGATTTAAAAACCCTATTATTCAATAAGGAAAGCGGTATCGGATGGGCCCGGATCAACCGGCCTGAAAAATTAAACGCCCTCAACGCCGAGGTGTTTGCCGACCTGGAAACGGTATTGGAAGCCTGTGCCGATGATGACGATGTCCGGGTCCTGGTAATCACGGGAAATAAAAGCGTTTTTGCCGCAGGCGCGGATATCGACCGCATGGCAAAGGGTAATATCAAGGACGCCTATGCCCTGACGGACGGGTCCATGCGGATTTACGAGCGCCTGGCCGATTATCCCAAACCCACCATTGCCGCCATTTCCGGCTATGCCCTGGGCGGAGGCCTGGAAACAGCCCTGTGCTGCGATTTCAGGATTGGGGATGAGACTGCCGTGCTGGGTCTGCCGGAAATCAATCTGGGAATCATTCCGGGCGGTGGGGGCACCCAGCGTCTGCCCAGGCTCATCAATTACAGCCTTGCCGCCGAACTGATCCTGACCGGCGACATGATCAAGGCCGACCGGGCCCTTCAGCTTGGCCTGCTCAACCGGGTGGTGCCGGCGGCGGACCTGGAAGCGGAAGTCAAAAAATTTGCGGGTAAGCTTGCGGCAAAACCGGCCATGGCTGTCAGGGCGGCCAAAACCGCCATCCGGAAAGGCCTGAACACCTCTTTGAAAGACGGCATCTGCATTGAACAGGATCTGTTCTGCATGCTCTTCGGAACGGTTGATCAAAAAGAGGGCATGGCTGCTTTTGTGGAAAAAAGAAAGGCAAAATTTACCGGAAAATGATAGGATGCCGTTTTTCAGGCCCCGGCCCATTGGGTCTGGGCCCGGACGGATTAACATCAGGAGACCTCGGAATGAAGAAATCATGCGTGTCCGTTATCAAATATGAGAAACCCGTTGAGTCGGTGGCCAAAGCCGTGGACCTGTGCAAAGGCCGGGACCGGTTTAAAACAGGGGCCAAGGTTTTTATCAAACCCAATATCGTGTTCTGGACCAAGGAGGTCGCCTTTCCCAAATGGGGGGTGATTACCACGTCCAGGGTTATGGAGGACATGATCATCCTCTTAAAAGACTGCGGCATCGACGATATCACCATCGGAGAAGGGGTGGTCACCCGGAAGGCGAATGATAGGGAAACCCCGGCCCACGCCTTCCGGACCCTGGGCTATGAGACCCTTAAAAAGCGATATGGGGTGAAATATGTGAATGTCATGGACCGTCCCTTTGTTGAAACGGATCTGGGGGACGGCATTGTGCTCAATTTTAACCAGGATGCCGTGGAAAGTGATCTGGTGGTGGATCTGCCGGTGCTGAAGGCCCATAACCAGACCCGGATCAGCCTCGGTATTAAAAATCTGAAGGGGCTCATTGATATCCATTCCCGAAAAAAATGCCACAGCCCGGACCCGGAAAAGGACCTTCATTTTTACGTGGCCCGCCTGGCCGACAAATTGCCGCCGGTCTTCACCCTCATCGACGGCATCTATTCCCTGGAAAGGGGTCCGGGATTTGACGGAAAAATGCACCGCCGGAACCTCCTGATTGCCTCCGCCGACATCTTTGCCGCCGACAAGGTCGGGACCCGGATCCTGGGGTTTGAGCCCTCGGACATCCCCCACCTGGTCCATGCGGCCAAAAATCACGGCAGGCTCCTGGATCTTTCCGATGTGGAAATAGCCGGTCTGCCCTTAGATGAAATTTCATCCAGACATGAATATGATTTTCCCTATCAGGAAAACGAGGACGTCGCCCTGCCGGAGCCCCTGGTAAAGCAGGGGATCAAGGGCTTGTTTTACCGGAAATACGATACCTCCATGTGCACCTATTGCTCCGGAGTCAACGGCGTGGTCCTGTCGGCCATCCGGGCCGCCTGGAAGGGCGAGGACTTTGACCGGGTGGAAGTGCTCACCGGTAAAAAGATGGCGCCCACTCCGGGCATGAACAAAACCATTCTCCTGGGAAAATGCATGTTCATGGCCCACCGGAAAAATCCGGATATTAAGGAAATGATCCCGGTCAAAGGCTGCCCACCGGAACCCGAGGATATTGTCAAAGCCTTTCACCAGGCCGGTATCATGCTTGATCCGGCCATGTTCCAATATATTGACCAACTGCCGGGATTTTTCATGGCCCGGTATAAGGACAAACCCGAATATGACGAATCCTTTTTCAGGGTTGACTAGCAATGGATTTTGAAGAATTCCGGAAAATGATCACCGTTTCCAGGGAGGAGCGGTATCTGGAAACCCTGTCGGAAAACCGGGAAAGCATCCAGATCAAAAAAGAAAAAACCATCATCAAAAACCTGGAAAAAATTTTTAAGGCCACCCTTAAAATCAGCAATCAGAAGGGATTCCAGGCCATGACCATGAGGGACCTGAGCCAGGAAGCCGGGATCAGCCTGGGGGCCTTGTATGCCTATTTCAAGAGCAAGGACGACCTTCTGGGAATGTTGCAGAACCAGCGCCGGGCCTTTATCCGGCGGGCCCTGGAAAATGAAATGGAAAAAGAAGCCGCCACGGCCCTCAAGCTGAGGGCTATGATCCGGACCCACCTGTTTTTGAGCGAACTCATGCAGCCCTGGTTCTATTTTTCCTTTATGGAAGCCAAGAACCTGAATCCTGAGGAACGAAAAAAAGCCATTGACAGCGATCTGTGGACGGAAAGGCTGCTGGAAGGCTTGCTGGTCCGGGGCAGGGAGGAAAAGGTCTTTTCAGACAGGGACCCGGGCCTCACGGCCGAGGCCATCAAAGCCATGCTTCAGGACTGGTACCTGAAACGGTCCAAATTCAGGATATCCGTGGATCAATATGCCGGATTTGTCATTGAACTGGTGGAAACCTATCTGGGCACGGCAACAACACATTAAATACAAAGGAAAACACCATGGCGCTGGAAGATGAGGCTTCCGGGATTCGAACCGGGGAAGAACTGCCTCTGAAAATAATAGAACCCTATATCCGGGAAAACATCAAGGGAATCGACGGCCCCATAACCATTCGGCAGTTTCCCAACGGCCATTCCAATCTGACCTACCTGATTCTGGCCGGAGATAAAGAAATGGTGCTGAGGTGCCCGCCCCATGGGACAAAGGCCAAATCCGCCCATGATATGGGCCGTGAATATAAAATTTTAACGGCCCTGCAGGAGGTCTTTCCCTATTGCCCGAAACCCCTGGCCTATTGCGGGGATGAAACCCTTCTGGGCAGCCCTTTTTATGTGATGGAACGGATCAGGGGCATCATCATCCGCCGGGATCTGCCCGAACAGCTCAAGCTGACCCCGGCGGATACCACCCGGCTCTTTGAGAATATCCTCAAGGTTCAATATGAATTGCACGCCATCGACTATAAAGCCGTCGGGCTGGAAGATTTCGGCAAACCTGAGGGATATGTCCAACGGCAGGTGGAGGGCTGGAGCAGACGCTACAGGGCCGCCCGGACCCTGGATGTTCCCGACGGGGAGGCGGTGATGGCCTGGCTTTGGGACAATATGCCCGGAGATACCCAGGACCCGTCCATCCTTCACAATGATTTTAAATTTGACAACGTGATCCTGGACCCGGACAACCCCTTCACCGTCATCGGGGTCCTGGACTGGGAAATGGCCACCGTCGGCGACCCGCTCATGGATCTGGGGGCCAGTCTCGGATACTGGGTCCAGCCCGGGGACCCGGAAGAGCTGCAGGCCATGAGAACAGGCCCCACCCTTGCACCCGGAGCCCTGACCCGTGAGGAAATGGTCCGGCAATATGCGGCCCTTTCCGGCCGGAAAATGGAAAAATTCAGTTTTTATCATTGTTTCGGCGTGTTCCGGCTGGCCACCATTGCCCAGCAGATCTATTACCGGTATTTTCACGGCCAGACCGTTGACAAACGCTTTAAATCCTTTGGACACCATGTGAATGTCCTGATCAATACCGCCAACCGGATTGCTAAGGGGGAACTGTGATGGACACCGTCATGATAATCGGGGCCGGGTTCATGGGGGCGGGAATCGCCCAGGTCTGCCTTCAGAGCGGATACCGGGTTATCCTGACCGATACCGGGGAGGTCCTTACAGGGGCCCGGCGAACCATGGCCTTATCCCTTGAAAAACTCTATCGAAAGGGCGGGATCAAGGAACCTGCTGAAACGGCCCTGGGCCGCCTTGAAATGGTTCAGGACCTGGAAACGGCCCTGGGAACCGCCCATGAAACCGGCGCAAAATTGTCCTGGGTCATCGAGGCGGTATACGAAGACGAGGCCCTTAAAAAACGGATACTGGCCCAGGTGGAGCCTCAAATCCATACCCATACCCTGGTGGCCACCAATACCTCTTCCATTCCCGTTTCACGGCTGGGGTCGGCCCTGACCCGGCCGGAGCAATTGGTGGGCCTGCATTTTTTCGGGCCCGTGCCGTTAATGGGGCTGGTGGAGGTGGTCCGGGGCCAAGAGACATCTGACAAGGCCTTTCATCAGGGCATGGACTTTATCAAAACCCTGGGGAAATACCCGGTGGCCGTGGCAAAGGATATTCCCGGGTTTGTCATGAACCGGGTCTTTGCCGCCGCTTTCAGGGAATGCCAGGAACTGGTGGATAAGGGGGTGACCACCCCGGAAGACATTGACGCCGGTATGCGCCTGGGATACGGCTGGCACATCGGCCCCTTTCAGATTGCCGACAATGCAGGGCTGGATACGGTCCTGCGCATTAACGAATCCATGAAAGCGTCAAAGGAAATCCACCTGTATTCCGACAGCCCCGTCATCAAGGAAAAGGTCGAAAAAGGCCGGTTGGGCAGGAAATCCGGCCAGGGATTCTATGTATATGACAAAACCCTTAACCCATCAGGATAAATCATATGGCAGCACTGGAATTTGAAAATCTTGCGGCATTCCGGAAAATACAGGGAAAACCGCTTCCCAAAGGAGAATGGGTCACCGTCACCCAGGACATGATCAATGCCTTTGCCAAGGCCACCCTGGATGATCAATGGATTCACACCGACGTTGAACGGGCCCAAAAGGAATCTCCCTTCAAATCCACCATTGCCCACGGGTTTATGTCGGCGGCATTGATACCGTCCCTCATCGGGGACCTGGTCCGGATCAAAAGCATGTCCATGGGGGTGAATTACGGCCTGAACAATCTCAGGTTTCCCCATCCGGTGCCGGTGAACAGCCGGGTCAGGCTGGTCTGCACCGTCCGGCACATTGAAGATTTCAAGGAGTCGGGCATCAAGGCCTTCTGGGATTGTGCACTGGAGATTGAATCCATTGAAAAACCGGCCTGTGTCTGTGAATTTATTGCCCTGATGTTTGAATAAAAGGTGGCATCATGAAAGCTGAAATCCAGAGAAAGGTGGGGTTTTATGAGGTGGATGCCGGTTTTTCCCTCCGGTTCAAATCCCTGCTGCATTTTTTCCAGGACTTAACCGGGGTCCATTCGGACCTGGGCGGATGCGGCATCCGTTGGCTCATGGGGCAGGGCAGGGCCTGGGTGCTTCACCGCACCTGTGTCCGTGTCCACCGGACCCCCTGCCTGGGCGATGAGCTGCGGATTTTGACCTGGAGCCGGGGGTCAAAAGGATTCCGGGCCTACCGGGATTTTGAGATCTACTGCCGGGGGGAAAAAATTGTATCTGCCACGAGCCTCTGGATATTCATCGACACTGAGAAAAAAAAGATCCTTAAGGTTCCGGAAGAGGCGGCCCAATGGTATACCATTGAAACGGACCGGGCCATGGATATGGATATTGACGAATTCCACCCCAATCTGAAATTTGAGCCGGAACACTCGGAAACCGTAGAGATCCGGCCTTCGGACTTTGATCCCCTGGACCATGTCAACAATGCCCTGTACCTGGATTTTCTGGAAAATCTGGTGGGCCGGACCTACCCGGATCAAACGCGAATCCGGGAGGTGGTGATCCAGTTTCACAATGAAATTCCCAGGCAGGTGGGCCGGGTTGACATCGGAATCAGGCAAAACAACGGGTCAAATGAGTTCAAAATCTTTTCACCGGGCTGCGTCCATGCCGCCGGGACGTTTCAATTCTTTGATTCCCCGGAATCGGGCCCAATCACTGAACAAGGCCATAGTTTAAATAAACCTTCATGAAGACAACAGGAGATGATGATGACGGATACGGGAAAAAATGAAAAATTAAAACAGGCAACGGCTGTTGTGTGCAGGCAGGGAATGATCCCTTTTCCGGTAAGTGATACGGCCATGGCCATTATCCATTCGGTTGTGGGGGATAATGACGAACAACTGGATCTCATTTATGCCTTCAGGGAAAAATCCTCCCAGACCACGGAACAGCTCACGGCATCCAGCGGGTTTCCTGAAGAAAAGGTCAATTCCCTGGCCCTGGGCCTGGCCAAAAAAGGCCTGATTTTCAACCAGGCCAATTCTTCGGGCCTCATGGTATTCCGGATTTTGCCCTTCATGGTGGTGGGCCTCATGGAATATATGTTCATGGGCGAACTCAAGGGGACAGCTCAGGAAAAAGAACTGGCCCGGCTGTTTGAAAAAATGACCCAAGACCTTCGGGACCAGACCCAGAATCATTATGACGACCTGATTCCCTTGTTTAAAGCCATGCCGGCCATAGACCGGACCGTTCCAACCCGGAAGACCGCCCAGGGCAAATCCATCCGGATCATCCCCGTGGAAAAAACCATGACGGTTCCGGAGGAATTTGTTCTCCCGAGCCAGTCCGTGGAAGACATCATCCAAAAATTCGATGATATTGCCGTGGGATATTGTTTCTGCCGCCAGCGAAGAACGCTTCTGGGAGAGCCCTGCAAGACAGAGGCCCCGACCCTGAACTGTTTTACCTTCGGCAAGTCGGCCCGGTTCACGGTGGCCCAGGGCTTTGCCAAACCCGTGACCAAAGAACAGGCCCTGGCCATCATGAAGGAAGCCGAAGATGCCGGGCTGGTGCACAAGGCCTTTCATCCCGGCTCCAGGGAAAACAACCCGGAAACCAGCATCTGCAACTGCTGCAAAGACTGCTGCGACACCATGAACCTCTGGCGCAACGGGACCACGCCCCTGGTCAATTCCACCTATCATCTGTCCGTCATTGACGAGGACGCCTGCACCGGTTGCGGCACCTGTATGGAAAGATGCCCCACAGACGCCATTGCCATCAATGATCAAGGCATCGCACGGGTGGATACAAGCTCCTGTTTCGGATGCGGCGTCTGTTCCCGGTTCTGCCCGGAAGATGCCATTTCCCTGAAGGAAGGCCTCCGCAAAGTCTTTATCCTGCCGCCCAAACTGCGGCCCTAGGACAGCCCATGGAATTTAAAAACGCCCTCGTCACCGGCGGCGGAGGTTTCTTAGGCAAAGCCGTCGTCAAAAAGCTGCTGGAGAAAAACCTGACCGTCTTCTCCTTTTCACGGCATTTTTATAAGGACCTTGAGGAGATGGGGGTGGCCCAGATCCAGGGGGATCTTTCGGATGCGGCCTCGGTCACGGCGGCCTTTAAAAACATGGATGCCGTCTTCCATGTGGCTGCAAAACCAGGCATCTGGGGAGAGTATCAGGATTATTTCAGGGTCAATGTGACGGGAACGGAAAACGTCATTGCCGCCTGCTTCCAGAATCAGGTCAAGCAGTTGATATACACCAGTTCCCCCAGCGTGATCTTTGATGAAAACGATATGGAAAATGTGGATGAGAGCGTTCCCTATCCTGAAACCTATCTGGCCCCCTATCCGGAAACCAAGGCCCTGGCTGAAAAGCGGGTCCGGGCCGCCGCGGAAAAAGGGCTGAAGACCATCATTATCCGCCCCCATCTCATCTGGGGCCCCGGTGACAACCATCTGGTTCCCGGCATCCTCAAAAGGGCCGGCCGCCTCAAGCGCGTGGGCCGCAAAGACGACCTGGTGGACACCATCTATGTGGATAATGCCGCCGACGCCCATGTCTGGGCATGGGAAAAATTGGCCGCAAACCCCTCCTTATCCGGAAACGTTTATTTTGTCAGCCAGGATGAACCCGTGTCCAAATGGGACATGGCCAATGCCTTTCTCGCTGCGGCCGGGCTGCCGCCCATTCGGGGCTCGGTTTCAGCCAAAACCGCTTATCGGGCCGGGGCTGTCTTTGAAACCCTGTACCGGCTTTTCCGCATTCAAAAAGAACCGCCCATGACCCGGTTTGCCGCAAAAGAACTGGCCACCTCCCACTGGTTTAATATCTCCCGGGCCAAAAAAGACCTGGGCTATTATCCCCGGATCTCCACACAGGAAGGCCTCGCCCGGTTAAAGGAAGATCTGTCGAGGATATGAAGCATCCGGGAATTTCCCGAATTTAACGCCTGACAGATACTACCCATAAGTGCCCTCCTTGGTTCTTCCTATAGCCTTATAAATATCATTCGAATACATCAGCAAATTTGGACATCCGGATTAGTTGCAGTAGGATTAATATTTCATTTTTGTTTTAGATCTTTTATGCTATAGCAATTAAAAATAAATCAAATGTAGGTGATTCATGAAGCTTCTTTCGTATGAAGTAAAAAGTTCTCATAAAGACGAATTTAATTTCCCCAAAATTAATTTTAACAAATTGAATTTAATTGTTGGTAATTCTGGAACCGGTAAAACAAGATTATTGAACACAATCTTTAATGTCTCTTCAATGGCCGTTCAGAAAAGCAGCTTTTTCCTTGGTTCTTGGGAAATTACTTTCGAGCACAATTCAATAAATTATAAATGGATTATAGAAACTGATGAGGATGAAGATGAAAATCGATGGATAAAAAAGGAATTAATCACTACCTTCTCTGAAACAGAAAACGACAAAATAATTGTAAAACGAAATGACGAAAATTTTATATATGATGGCAAAGAAATGCCGAAACTTTCTAAAAAAGAATCGAGTATTTCTCTATTGCGAGAAGAAAATTTAATCGCACCAATTTTCGAGGCGTTTTCTTTAATAATGCGTAGAAACTTTTCTGGATCAGAACTTGAAACCGAAACGAGCTACCAACCGATTTCTCAAACATTCTATTCAAAATTAAAAAAATCAAAAGACTTAAAAGACTTGTTCGAATCTAATTTGGGTCTGAATTGCAGATTGTATTTTTTATCTGAAATATTTACCGAGTTATATGAAGAAGTCTGCCGACAGTTCCAGTCCACGTTCCCTTTTGTTAAAAAAATTAAAGTCGTTGATGCAGATAAGTTTGGGTTTCATTATCCAGGGAAAGTGCCTGTTTTTGCTTTGAAAGAGGACTCAAATGAGGATTGGGTGCCATTATCAAAGTTCTCATCTGGTATGAAAAAAGTTTTGTTGATTTTGACTGACATTTTCATTTTGCCATCAAAAGGATGTGTGTATATGATTGATGAATATGAGAATTCCTTGGGAATCAATGCTATAAATTTTTTTCCGTCAGTCTTATTTGAAGCCGAAATTAAGAGCCAATTCATCATAACGAGTCATCACCCATATATAATCGGTAATGTGCCGGTAAAAGATTGGATTATTCTTAATAGGAAAGGCAACTCAATTTTTTCCAAGCAAGGTAGTGAACTGGAAGAGAGATACGGTAAATCAAAACAACAGGCGTTCACCCAACTTATAAACGACCCCTTTTTCATTGAGAACATTGAATGAATGTTCACGTAGTAGTTGAAGGGGTTGTTTCTGAGAAAAAAATATACAGGGCCTGGATACCATTTCTGAATCCAAACTTAAGCTATGTTGACCACATTTCTTTAATGACAAATGATAATTTTTCGATTGTTTCTGGTGGTGGCTTCCCAAACTATTTTAGTACAATCGAAGCTGCAATCGAAGATGTAAATTCTTATTCAAACATAGATAAATTAGTTATAGCCGTGGATTCCGAGGACTTCACATATTCCGAAAAAAAAAATGAAATCACATCATTTTTATCTCATTTGCATTGTACTGTAGGAATCAATATAATTATTCAACACTTTTGTATTGAAACATGGGCTTTGGGTAATCAGAAAATAATGAGACCGAACCCTCAATCTTCTGAACTCAGGGAATATAAAAAAATATTCAATGTTCGGTTGTCTGATCCTGAGTGTTTGCCTCCTCATAAAAAAGAAGAATTGAACAGGGCTCAATTCGCTGAAAGATATTTGCGTTACGCTTTAAATGACAAATATAGGAATTTATCTTATAGCAAGAGCAATCCTGAAATCATGCTTCATTCAAAATATTTTAAGAGCTTATGCATGAGGTACGAAAAAACGGAACATATTAAAAGTTTCAATGATTTTTTATTAGCTTTTAATTAAATTTCGGATGCGAACGACACTTGTTTGCCTGGAATTGAAATTTTCAAGCTCAAGTATTATTATCCTGTAGATTCTTTAATTTCAATCCATTAAAAATCTCAAGGTTCAAAACCGGCATATTGAACTGCAATAGGAAAGCCGGAAGGGGTTGCCTTCCGGCTTTGATCTTGTAGACAGCAGTCTACCGCACTGAGCTATCCCTGGCGCCGGAGTCCCCTCACAGACGCGTCCGTTTTACTCAGATTCGTTAAACCAGCCGGAGTTGTAAATGGTTTCGGCGGTTATATTTTTTTCATTATGATAGTAGGCCTCTTCAAGGGCGACAGTGGCGGTATTCATTATTCCTCTCCGGTTGCCCCTGGTGTAACCGGCAATTAATTGTATTGCTTCATCGTTAAACAAATCCGGTGGTGCTTCAGCATTTTTCAGACGGCTGAGGATAAACAGCCTTGTCTCGTATTCGTTCATGGTGTTGATTTTCATGATTCCGGTAAGGCGGGACCGGATGGGGACCATGACATAAAGCTCAAGCTGTTTGGCAAGATTGTCATCGCCCACAAGGATCAGAGATGCGGCAACCGTCTGTCTGGTTGTCTGGAACAAAAGGGAACACAGATCCCATAGGGAGTCTGATTCGACCCGTTGAGCATCATCAATGATCAGAACAGGATGGCGGGGATTCGCACTGCCGGATAAGGTCTCGATGTGCTGTTGAATACGTGTGATCAAAGGCATGCCCCTGCTTTTAATATCAACGCCAAGGGCTTGGGCCAGAACTCGTGTCAGGCCGTTCCTTGGATGGCCTGCATAGGGCAGCAGGACCGGCAGATAAACATTCTTATCAAGGGTTGAGATTAATGCATGGATGAGGGTGGTTTTACCGGTTCCGGAAGGCCCGCATAGAGCCGTGCTCTTTCCGTGGTACACAAGGCGTTTGATGGTTTCCAGCTTTTGCCGGTCCCCTTCGGACATCCAGAGCTGACGCTGGACATAGGTGTCAGCAAAAGGATGGCGCTTCCATCCAAAAAATTCGTTCATGGGTAGAAGATCTGTTAAATTTGATTCTGTGTGTCGCATATCTGTCTCCTTTGAGCATTTTGAGTAGGATCAACGGGTTTGGCCGGTTTCATATCAGGACCATACCAGACCGTATCAAGATTCCAGGGCATAAACCAGATATCCAGCCGTTGCCCTGGAAGGGAATCCATCACCTCAAAGCTGCGTTTTTTTAGCCGGATCGTATTGTTTAGATAAACCCTGCAACGGCGTTTTATCCTGAACAGCGGCTCAATCTGTATTGCTTCCGGCAGGGGGTTGCAGGCGCTTTGATGGCTGAGCCGCTTTTGAAGCGGAGAGACTCCCAAAGAGCTGTGGACACGCTTGTGATAGGAAGATACCCATTCCCTGAAGGCCTTGTTGAGCCCATCAAGGGTGTGAGCCGGTGGCGTTTGACCGTCAAGGAACCTGTCCCGGACAAATCGAAAAAATCGTTCCACCTTACCACGCCCCCTTGGTTTTCCAGGAGGGGTGTGGATCAGGTGTATCCCCAGATTGGCACAAACAAATTTAAGATGCTTGCCGGCATAACAGGCACCGTTATCGGTGTAGAACCTGAGCGGCTTGCCGTGGGTTCGTATCGAAGCCATAAGTGCCGTCATCATAACTTCAGTACTTTCACTGGTGAAAAAACCGGCATGAACCACATACCGGGTGGCATCATCTATGATGGCATGCAGATATGTTTTGCGTTTCTTGCCGCCCACTCTGATATTGGGTCCATGGAGAAAA